>ERZ501016.147-NODE-147-length-30965-cov-18.466872_pt1 | contig 30965 bp, 29 predicted proteins | sample MGYA00248889_ERZ501016 | MGnify/ENA primary metagenome ERZ501016 (study PRJEB25958, sample SAMN03398594) | human skin metagenome | study: EMG produced TPA metagenomics assembly of the Human Skin Microbiome Metagenome (human skin metagenome) data set. | reverse complement strand
CGAGATTCAAGTGTGACTGGAGTTCAGACGTGTGCTCTTCCGATCTGTCGCGCCCGCGCCCGCGGGACGGCCGCCGGCTGCCTGCTGCACGGCGCGGGTCTGCTCGGTGACGGTCTGCGCCCATGCGCGGTGCTTCGCGACGGCGTCGGTGCGCGTGCGCTGGAGGGTCGCACGGGTGCCCGCCTCGGCGGTCCGCGCGGAGGCGACCCCCGCCTTGGCCGTGCGGGTGGCCGCGCTGTCGATGGGTCGGACCGTGAGCAGGGCGCCCGGCACGGCGACGGGGCGCAGCAGCCGCGTCATCGTGGCGGCGGAGGGTGCTGTGCGCGCGGAGGAGCGGGACGCCTTGTCCTTGTCCCTCGATGCCGCCACCTGGGACCCCGCCACCTGCGGCGGGGCGGCGACGGCCGTGGCGCGAGGTGCAGCCTCCACGGCCGACGCCTCGGAGACCTGGCCGGGAAGGTTGGTGGTCACCACAGCGGTCGCCGCGGCGACGATGGCCGTGGCGGCGGCGATGCTGGGGGCGGACGTGCGACGCGAGGGCGCGCGATGACGAGGGTGGTGACGCATGAGAGCCGATCGGGGAGGGGGCGACGGTCAGGTGCTGCGGTGGCACGGCGGCGCCTGGGCCACGAGGCCGGGACAAGGGGACCGCCGGGGCGCCAGCACGCACGAGATGGGCCGACGCGGGAGACGTGCGGCTCGGCCGGTCGACATGTTCCATCCCGACCGGCGGGTGAGCCAAGCACGTCTCTCTAGCATATCGCCCCGGACGGAGTGGCTCGAATCCGCGGAGCACGGCCGTGTGATCCGAGCAACACCCGTCCGGGGGTCGTGGTTGCGTCTCGTGAGACTCAGTAGCGCTGCGCGTCGTGCTCGACGGCGTGGTCGTGAGCGCCGGTGCAGCCGGTGGAGCGGTCGCGCGTGGCCCTCAGGCTCGTGACCGTCACGACGGCCAGCACCGCGACGATGAACACCAGCGACCACAGGGTCGGGACGGTCGTGACGCCCGGCCACACGCCGTGGGCCCAGTGCAGGATCAGCTTGACGGCGATGAAGCCGAGGATGATCGCCAGGCCGTGCCCGAGGTGCACGAGCCGCGACAGCGCCCCCTCGAGCACGAAGTACAGCGCCCGCAGGCCCAGCAGGGCGAACGCGTTGGTGGCGAAGACGAGGTAGGGGTCTCCGGTGATGCCGTAGACCGCGGGCACCGAGTCGATGGCGAAGATGATGTCGGTCCCGAGGACGGCGAGGGTGACCACGGCGAGCGGGGTCAGGGCGCGCCGACCAGCCGACCGGACCGTCATGCGGGTGCCGTGGTACTCCTGCGCGACGGGCCAGACGCGGTTGATCAGGCGGACTACCGGCATCTCGGCCACCGGCTGGTGGTCGGCGTCGGTCATGGCGTCGCGGGCGACCTTGACGGCGGTGACCAGCAGGATGATGCCAAAGAGCAGGAAGGCCCAGTCGAAGCTCGCGATGAGCTGTGCGCCGAGGGCGATGAAGATGCCGCGCAGTACCAGGGCGCCCGCGACACCGATGAGCAGGACGCGCTGCTGCAGCTCCTTCGGGACGGCGAACCCCGCCAGCAGCAGCATGAAGATGAACAGGTTGTCGACCGAGAGCGACTTCTCCACGAGGTAGCCCGTGTAGTACTCCATCCCGGTCTGCGAGCCGTGCTGCGCCCACACCCACCCGCCGAAGAGCAGGGGGAGCGCGATGTAGAACACCGACCAGCTAACGGCCTCGGGCATGGAGACGGCGTGCGGCTTGCGGGTCAGCAGGAAGTCGAGGGCGAACAGCGCCAGCACGGCGCCGAGGGTGGCGGCCCACAGCATGGGCGTGCCGATGGAGTCGATGGCCCCGCCGGAGGGGGCGGCCTGGGCTGCGGCGGGCGCAGCGGCATACGGCATGGACAGGGTCAGCATCAAGGTGGGGTCCTCAGATCGTCGTATGGCGGTCTGAGGTCTCCTTCACCCGCGCCAGGCGTCGGGCCCCCGTCCGAGGCGGCCGTCTGACGCGGCCGCCGGAATGACCGGATCGGGACTGGGAAGTACTCCCCTCGGCGAGCAACGCTAGCCCGACATCCTGGGCGTCGCCTGGACGCACGCTCTCCGACGCAGGGAGCTCGTGGCGCGCGGACGGGGTGTGATCTCGTCCACACCATCTGGTGAGGATGCCCTAAGTGAGGTTAGCCTTGCCGCCATGATCGTCTGCCACTGCCGCATCGTGCGCGACACCGAGATCCTCGAGGTCGCCGCGGCGGAGGGGCCCACCCTCGGGGCCGTCTGCCGGTCCACCGGCGCCGGCACGGTGTGCGGCGGGTGCGTCCCGGCGGTGCGGTCGTTGCTCCAGAGGTTCCGTGAGGACTCCTTCGAGCCGGTCGGCGCTAGGCTGACGCTCGAGCACGCGCTGGCGCCTCAGCTCGCGCGCCTGGCGACCGTCCAATCGGCCCTGGAGGATTCACATGCAGCCGCGTAGCCCCCGGATCATCGAGCTCCTCAACGAGGCGCTGACCTTCGAGCTCACCGTGGTCAACACCTACTTCCTGCACGCGCGCATGCTCGACAACTGGGGTCTGCCCAAGCTCGGCAAGGTGTTCTACGACCTGTCGATCGGCGAGATGAAGGACGCGGACGAGCTCATCGAGCGGATCCTGATGTTCGACGGCCACCCCAACGTGCAGCGGCTCAACCCGATCAGCATCGGCGAGTCCGCCGAGGAGATGCTGCGGCTCGGCCTGGCCAGCGAGGTCGCCGCCGTAGCGCAGTTCAACGCCTCCGCCGAGGAGTGCCACGCGCTCGGTGACCACGCGAGCGCCTCGATCTTCGAGGAGATGGCGCGCGACGAGGAGACCCACGCGGACTGGTTCGAGGGCCAGCTGGACGCGATCGCCCGCACGGGGATCGAGAACTACCTCGCCCTGCAGCTCGCGCCCGGCGAGGCCCCCTGACCGCTCTCGGGTCCCTCGCGGGGCGCGGCCGTCGAGACGGGGCACGGCCGGGGGCCGCGCCTCAGCGATCGTGACGGGTCAGAAGTACCACGGGAAGGGCGACCAGTCGGGGTCGCGCTTCTCCAGGAACGAGTCTCGTCCCTCCACGGCCTCGTCCGTCATGTAGGCCAGGCGCGTCGCCTCCCCGGCGAACACCTGCTGACCGACCAGACCGTCGTCGCTCAGGTTGAACGCGAACTTCAGCATCCGCTGCGCCTGGGGGCTCTTGCCCATGATCTCGGTCGCGACCTGCAGGGCCTCGCGCTCGAGGTCCGCGTGATCGGCCACGATGTTGACCGCGCCCATCCGGTGCATGTCCTCGGCGGTGTAGGACCGACCGAGGAAGAAGATCTCGCGGGCGAACTTCTGACCCACCTGCTTGGCGAGGTAGGCCGAGCCGTAGCCCGCGTCGAACGAGCCCACGTCGGCGTCGGTCTGCTTGAAGCGGGCGTTCTCGCGAGACGCGATCGTCAGGTCGCACACCACGTGCAGGCTGTGCCCGCCGCCGGCCGCCCACCCGTTGACCACGGCCACCACGACCTTGGGCATCGTGCGGATGAGGCGCTGCACCTCCAGGATGTGCAGGCGCCCGCCCGCCGCCTTGACCCGCGCCTCGTCGATGGCGGCGGCGGTCTCGTCGGTGCTGCCCTCCACGGCGTACTGATAGCCGCTGCGCCCACGGATCCGCTGGTCGCCGCCCGTGCAGAAGGCCCAGCCGCCGGTGGTCGCGGACTGGCCGGTGCGCGGCGTGGGACCGTTGCCCGTCAGCAGGACGACTCCCACGTCGGGGGTCATGCGGGCGTGGTCGAGCGCGCGGTAGAGCTCGTCGACGGTGTGTGGGCGGAAGGCGTTGAGGACCTCCGGCCGGTCGAAGGCGACCCGGACCACGCCGTTGGCGCTGCGGGACGGACCGCCCACGCGGCGGTGGTAGGTGATGTCGGTGAGGTCGAAGCCCTCCACCTCCGTCCACTCGGCGGGGTCGAAGGTCTCGCTGACGACGTCCAGGCTGCTCACGGAACCGAGGATAGCCGCGCCGCGTCGCTGCGGTGGCGCGGCGGTGGCGGCGTGCGGTCGGCATACGGTGGAGGTATGCCGATCCCCGAGTTCATCGTCGAGCTGCGCCGCCACGTGGGGCACGCGCCCCTGTGGCTCACCGGTGTCACGTCCGTCGTCCTGCGGGGGGAGGGGGACGAGCAGCAGGTGCTCCTCGTGCGGCGTGCCGACACCGACGAGTGGAGCCCCGTGACCGGCATCGTCGAGCCGGGGCAGGAGGTCCACGAGTCCGCGGTCCGCGAGGTGATGGAGGAGGCGTCCGTGGTCGCCGAGGTCGAGCGGCTGGTGTGGGTGTCGACGACCGAGCCGGTGAGGCACGCCAACGGCGACGAGGCGCAGTACGTCGACCACACCTTCCGCCTGCGGTGGGTCTCGGGTGAGCCGGCGGTCGGGGACGACGAGAACCTCGAGGCACGCTGGTGGCCGGTGCGCGGTGTGCGGGAGGGGGTGCCGTCGATGCGGGCGCACTTCGGCGACCGGGTGCGGGTCGCGCTCGACGACCCTCGCGAGGTCCTCCTCGGGCCAGCCTGATCGGACCTACCGGGACGGGCCTACCGGGACGGGCCTACCGGGACGGGCCCGTCCGGCCGGTCTCGCCCGCGATCACGAGACGGGTGCAGGCTGGTTGCTCAGCCACAGCGCCCAGAGGCTGACCGCGAGCAGCGCGGCGCAGATCGCCGCCATCACCAGGTAGGTCCGCCGCCGTCGCGCGTGCTCGGGCTCCCCGGGTCGCGCGGAGCGGGCCCGGGCGAAGCGCCCCGCGTAGTGCTGGAACCACAGGTCGTTCGGGCGGGCGGCGGCATACGCGGCCACCAGGGTCAGGATCGCCAGCACGATCACGAAGGCCATGAGCCGGTCGGCTCCTCTCGGACGGCTCGGGCCGGCGGCGGGGGATGATGGGCCGTATGCCGACCCGCGCGCTGCCAGCCCTCGACGAGCTGCTCGGACAGATGTCTGTCGTCACGATCCCCCTCCACACGCGCTTCCGCGGGGTGACACACCGTGAGGCCGTGCTGATCCACGGCCCCGCGGGATGGGGCGAGTTCGCGCCGTTCCTGGAGTACGCGCCCGACGAGGCGGCCCGCTGGCTGGCCGCCGCCGTCGAGGCGGCGTGGCTGGGCTGGCCGAAGCCCGTCCGCGAGGCCGTCCCGGTCAACGCCACCGTCCCGGCCGTCGCCGCCCACGAGGTGGCGGGGGTCGTCGCCCGCTTCGACGGCTGCCGGACGGCCAAGGTCAAGGTCGCCGAGCGCGGCCAGTCCCTCGACGACGACCTCGCCCGGGTCGCCGAGGTGCGGCGGGTCATGGGCCCGGGCGCGCGGGTGCGGGTGGACGCCAACGGCGGCTGGTCCGTCGACGACGCGCTGCGGGCGCTCGGAGCCCTGTCGCGCCACGGGCTGGAGTATGCCGAGCAGCCGTGCGCCACCGTGGAGGAGCTCGCCGCGCTGCGGATCGCCTTGGCCCGCAACGGGATCGATGTGGCTGTCGCCGCGGACGAGTCCGTCCGCAAGGCCGAGGACCCGCTGCGCGTGGCCAGGCTGGAGGCGGCCGACCTCGTGGTGGTCAAGGTGGCCCCGCTCGGCGGGGTGCGGGCGGCCCTGCGCGTCGTCGAGGCGTGCGGCCTGCCCGCCGTCGTGTCCTCCGCCCTCGACACCTCGGTGGGCATCCGCGCCGGCGTGGCCCTCGCGGCCGCCCTCCCGTCGCTCGAGCACGCCTGCGGCCTCGGCACGGTCGCGCTGCTGGAGGGCGACGTCGCCGCCGCGCCGCTGCTCCCGAGCGGCGGGGCGCTCGGCATACGACCGGTCGAGGTGCCACCCGACCGGCTCGACGCCCTCGCGGCGCCGTCGGGGCGGACGGCCTGGTGGCGGGACCGGGTCGCCGCGTGCCACGCGGTCCTCGCGTCCGGGTCTGCGAGCATCGGGGCATGAACCCCTCCCAGGCCCTGGCCGAGGTCCTCGTCGACGAGCTGGCCCGGCACGGCGTGACGGACGTGGTGCTGTGCCCCGGATCGCGTTCTGCGCCACTGGCCTACGCCGTGCACGCGGCCGACCAGGTGGGGCGGGTGCGGCTGCACGTGCGGGTCGACGAGCGGTCCGCGGGCTTCCTCGCGCTGGGGCTGGCCAAGGTGTCGCGACGGGTCGTCCCGGTCATCACGACGTCCGGCACGGCCGTCGCCAACCTGCACCCCGCCGTGCTCGAGGCGCACCACGCCGGCGTGCCGCTGCTGGTGCTGTCGTGCGACCGGCCCGCTGAGCTGCTGCGGACCGGCGCCAACCAGACCACGGTGCAGCCGGGCATGTTCGGCGAGGCGCTGCGGTGGCGGCACGAGATCCCGGCCCCCGAGCGTCGGGCCGGGCAGGTCGCCGGATGGCGCTCCGTCGTCTCGCGGGCCTGCGCCGCCGCCACGGGCGCGCTCACGGGGTGGGCGGGCCCGGTGCACCTGGACGTCGGGATGCGAGACCCGTTGACCCCCGGCGACGCTCACGACTGGCCCGAGTCTCTCGAGGGGCGACCGGGCGGCGCCCCGTGGACGTCGGCGGCGACCACGGCGCTGCAGTCGGTGACAGGGGTCGAGGACGTCCCCCGCACCGTGGTGGTGCTCGGCGACCTGCCCGAGCCGGCGATGGCCGATGAGGCGGTGGCGCTCGCGCGGGCGGCGGGGTGGCCGGTGGTGGCGGAGCCGTTCGGGCTGATGGACCGGACGTCGGTCCTGCCCCACGGCCCGCTGCTGCTCACGTGCCGCTCCTGGCTCGAGTCGAGCCTGCCCGCGCGGGTGCTCGTGGTGGGCCGACTGACGCTCACGCGTGACGTCGCCGCCCTGCTGCGCCAGGTGGAGCGGGTCGACTGCGTCACGCCGGCGCCCGACTGGCCCGACCCCTCGGCCCGGGTGAGCCGCGTGCACCCGTGGGAAGCCCTGGCCGCCACCGAGATCCACGAGCGCTCCACCGATGACGAGGCCTGGACGGCCCGGTGGCGCGAGGCGGGTGAGCGGCTCGCGGCCACCCCGCTCTGGCCCGCGGACGAGCTGTCCGGGCTGACGGTCGCCTCGACCGTGCTGCGTGAGCTGGCCGAGCAGCCCCAGGGCGCAACGCTGTTCGTGGGGTCGTCGCAGTCCGCCCGCGACCTCGACTGGGCCTCAGGGGACTTCGCGGCGCCGGTGACCGTCGTCGCCTCGCGCGGGCTCGCGGGGATCGACGGATGCGTCTCCACCGCAACGGGACTCGCGCTGGCGTCGGGCGCACCGACGTGGGCGCTGATGGGCGACCTGACCTTCCTGCACGACGCCAACGGGCTGCTCGTCGGCCCGGGCGAGCCGCGACCCGACCTGACGGTCGTGGTGGTCAACGACGACGGCGGCGCGATCTTCGCGACGCTCGAGCACGGGGATCCCTCTCGCGCACGGGAGTTCGAGCGCGTCTTCGGCACGCCGACCGGCACCGAGCTCGGCGCCCTGTGCGCCGCGCACCACGTTGCCCACGAGCGGGTGACGACGACGTCGGCGCTGCGAGAGGCGCTGCGCCGCAAGGCCTCCGGCATACGGGTCGTGGAGGTGCCCCTGGCGCGCACCGGGGTCCGCGCGCTGCGGGCCCAGGTGCGCTCGGCCGTCGCGGCCGTGCTGACCTGAGCGCTGCACTCCCCGACCCCTTCCGCACGCCGACGGCGTGAGGGTTGCGTCCGGCATCCTCCTCGCACCTCGCGTCGTTCATGGGCACCTCCGGCACCCCGCATACCGCCTACCACATGCCGCATGCCGCATACTGCAAGGCAGTCTCCGGGGAGGGTTCCCAGGGCAGCGCCTGCGCGGTGGACTCAGGAGGACAGGGCGTCGCGCATCGGCACGAGCTTGGCGTCGGACTCGGCCAGCTCGGCCGCGGGGTCCGACCCCGCGACGATGCCGCACCCGGCGAACAACCGGATCTCGCGCGGGTCCTCGGGCGAGATGGCCCCCGACCGCAGCGCGATGCCCCACTCGCCGTCCCCGCCCGCGGAGAGCCAGCCCACGGGTCCGGCATACCGCCCCCGGTCCATGTGCTCGAGCTCCGTGATCAGGGCCTCCGCGGCGTCGCGGGGTGTCCCGCAGACCGCCGCCGACGGGTGCAGGGCCTCAGCCAGCGCCAGCGACGTCGAGCGGGACGACAGCACGCCGGCCACGTCCGTGGCGAGGTGCATGACATTGGGCAGGTGCAGGACGAACGGCGACTCCGGCACGTTGATCGAGTCGCAGTGCGGGGCCAGGCGATCCGCCACGGAGCGGACGGCGAACTCGTGCTCCACGAGGTCCTTGGAGGAGCGGGCCAGGTGCGCGGCGAGGGACAGGTCACGCTCGTCGTCGCCCGTCCTGCGGATGGTCCCGGCGAGCACGCGCGAGGTGATGAGGCCTCGCTCGAGCCGGACCAGCATCTCCGGCGTGGCCCCGACGAGCCCGTCGACCGAGAAGGCCCAGGTGTTGGGGTAGCTCGTGCTGAGGCGCTGCAGCAGCCGCCGGGTGTCGAGCGGGGCCAGGCCGCGGGCGGTGAGGTCGCGGGCGAGGACGCACTTGTCGAGCTCGCCGGCGTTGATGCGCGACACGGCCGTCGCGACCGCGCCCATCCACTGGGTCGGCGTCAGCGAGCCGTCGCCGAAGGACACGCCCTGCGGCGACGCCGGCGCGGGGCGGGCCTCGAGGTGGACCGACGGGGTCGGCTGCCCGGCAGGCGTGCACGTCGTCACCCACGCCTCGTCACCTCGCCGTCCCACGACCACCGACGGCACGACCAGCGTGCCGCCCGCGGGCGACGACGAGGAGTAGGCCATGGAGCCGAAGGCCACGAGCCCGGAGCCGGGGCGGCGGACGTCGTCGTCGACGGACCCCTCGGCCACGAGCGCGGTCCACCACCGCGACGCCTCGGCGAAGCGGTCGGCCCCGATGGTGTCGACGCGGGCCGCCTGGCCCCACCCGACGATGCCGTCACCGCGTCGTAGCCACGAGAAGATCGCGGTGGCGGGGAGGTTCGCGGGGACCAGGCCCAGCAGGTCGCCCGGGTCGGCGATGCGGCGCGTCACGACCCGGAGGGAGGGCACGGGAGCGGGCCCGCCCGTGCCTGTGACGGACGACGTGGTCGAGATCGTCACCGTCCGGGGACCCCCGGCGACGCGGCTCCGGTGTCTGCGCCCCGCACCTCGACCTCGTCGAAACGTGTGACGGTGATCCGCATGTCGCACGCCAGCCAGTCGCCCGGGCGCACCGCGTTGCCCGAGGGGACGCTCACCATCGACACCTGCATGTGCGGGACGTCGGCGTAGGTCAGCCGGCGGCCGTCGAGCCGGAACGGTGAGGGAGCCCCACCCAGCTGCGTGGCGACGACCCGGGCGGCCTTGCGCGCCGCCAGGCGCGGCGTCATACGGGGACGAGCGGTCTCGATGCCGACGCCGTGGGCCGTGCCGCCGCCGACGACCGCCAACCAGCCGTCCTTGCGAGCGGTCCTCTGCGAGTAGCCGATCGAGCGGCCCCTGGCGACCGGGTGCACGTCGATCACCTGGCCGTATGCCGTGAGCGCGGCGGGGTCGCCGAGCCACAGGTCGGTGCCCGTGCGGACCAGCACGGCGGTGTCGCCGTCCGAGCCCGAGAGGCGGCCGACCTCCTCGGCGGTCAGGTGCGAGGCGTAGAGCCGCGGCACCGTGACGCCCAGCTCGCCGAGCCGGTCCAGCAGCGAGGAGACGAGCTCCACCCGGTCGCCGGAGGGTGGGTTGTGCAGGGCCACGCCCTCGCAGTGCTCGTCGCGCAGGGCGTCGACGAGCGAGGGCAGGCGCGTCCACTCGATGCCGTGGCGTCCCATCGGCGAGTCCACCTCGACCACGAACCTGCGCCCGGTGCCGAGCAACTCGCGCAGCATGGTCTCGGATGCCACGGTGTGCACGAGCCGCGCGTCGCCGGGCAGCGCCCCGCCCGGCAGCGCCTCGCCGGGCAGGGTGGGAAAGAGCACGAGCACGTCGCCGTCCGTGGAGGCGAGTGCCTGCTGCGCCTCGGCCGGCGTGCCGACGGCGACGACGGGAGCCTGCACGCGGCGGCACTGCGCCAGGACCCGCTCGGCGCCGACGCCGTAGCCGTCGCCCTTGACCACGGGCACCACCCAGGGGTGCTCGGCCAGGTAGGCGTCGACGTGCGCCTCCCACCGAGGCTGGTCGATGACGAGCTTGAAGGTCATCCGCGCCGCCCGAGGTAGAGCTGGAAGGCCTTGTGCAGCAGACGGTTGATCGGCAGGTCCCACTCGCCGACCCGCTCGTGCACGTCGCAACCCACGGAGATCTTGAAGCGGACCAGCCCCGCGTGCGGGTCGTCGTTGCCGATCTCGTCGGTGATCCCGCGCATGTCGTAGACGGTGCAGCCCTCGGCGAGCGCCCGCTGGATCCCGAACCACTGGGTGCCGTTCATGGCCCGCGCCTCGCGGCGGGCGGTGGTCGAGGCCCCGTAGAGGTACCAGCAGCGGTCGGCCACGGTGATGTTGATGGTGGCGGCGAGCAGCTCGCCGTCCAGCTCGCCGAGCGCCAGCTCGAAGCGGGCGGGCGAGCCGGGGGCACCCATGAGCTCGGCCATGCGGTGGAAGTAGGACTCCGGCCGAGGGGTGAAGCCGTCGCGCTCGGCGGTCTCGACGTAGACGCGGTGGAACGCCGCGACGTCCTCGCGCAGCGTCTCGGGCGTGGCCAGGCGCACCTGCACCCCGGCCTTGGTGGCGGCCTTGATGTTGCGACGCCACTGCTGGTTCATGCCCTTGAGCAGGGACTCCTCGCTCTGCCCGGCGAGCGGGAGCCCTGCGGTGAGGCGAGGCTGCCCGGCCGCGAACCCCGGCCCGTCGTCGGCCCGGGACCACCCGCGCGCCTGGAGCCAGGACACGATGTCAGAGCCGGACGCGTCGACGGCGTCGGCGGGCACGGCATACAGGCTCGTCTGCTCCTCGTCGGCGAGGGCCGCCTTGACCGTCCCGGGCTCCCAGGTGCGCGCGGTCGACGGGCAGCCCACCCGCAGGGTGAAGGCGCCGGACCGGCGGGCGTGCTCGACGAGCGGGCCGAACCACCGCTGCGGGTCCTCGGCGACCTCGTCCCAGGGCAGCACCGGACCCTCGGGCAGGTAGGCCAGCGAGCGGCGGACCTTGGGCAGGCGGCGGTGCAGGACCAGACCGACGCCCTGCACGTCGTCATGCTCGTCGACCCAGGCGATGCGCTTACCCTCCCACTCCGACTTCAGCCTCGCCCAGGAGGAGAGCTGCAGGAAGCTGCCGGAGCGAGCCTCGACGCCCGCGTCCAGGCCCTCGACCGTGAGCGGCACGACGCGCAGGGGCGATCGGGTGGTGGTCGTCGGCTCGGTCATGGTCCTCGTCCGGGTAGGCGGTCGGTCGGGCGCAGGCGAGCCTGGCGCCGGTTCAGGCTACACCGGGGGCACGCGGCCGCCGTGTGAAGATGTCCGTCATGAGCCGAGCCACGCTGTCCAAGCAGCCGCACGAGGTCGCCTCGATGTTCGACGAGACGGCGGGTCGATACGACCTGATGAACGACGTCATGACCTTCGGACAGATGCGGCTGTGGCGGCGCGCCGTGACGTCGGCGGTGGGCGCCGGCCCGGGCGACACGATCCTGGACATCGCCGCCGGCACCGGCATGAGCAGCCTGCCCTTCGTCGAGGCGGGGGCGCACGTCGTCCCGGCGGACTTCTCGCTGGGGATGCTGCGGGTCGGCAAGGCCCGCCGCGCGTCCCTGCCCTTCACGGCCGCGGACGCGACCCGGCTGCCCTTCGCCGACGACAGCTTCGACGTCGTCACCATGTCCTACGGGCTGCGCAACGTCGTCGACACCGACGCGGCGCTCGCGGAGTTCCTGCGGGTCACCCGCCCAGGGGGTCGCCTGGTGGTGGGGGAGTCGAGCCAGCCCACCAACCGGGCCTTCCGCACCCTTTACACCACCTATCTCATGGGGGCCCTGCCCACGGTGGCCCGGACGCTGTCCAGCAACCCCGACTCCTATGTCTACCTGGCGGAGTCGATGCGGGCCTGGCCCGACCAGCGCACGCTCGCGACCCGGATCCAGCGGGCGGGATGGTCTCAGGTGCAGTGGCGCAACCTCACGGGCGGGATCGCCGCGGTCCACCGGGCGGTCAAGCCCGTATGACCTAGGCCGCGAGCCGCGAGCCGCCCCCGGCCCCGCGTCGCGCGAGGGATCGCGCCCTCGGGTCACGATCAGGCGACGATCTTGTGAAGGCGTGCACAAGTGAGGCTTGCCTAAGGCGACATCGGTGCAGAGCCCTCCTAGACTCCCGGGGTGGTGCGCCTCCTGCCGGGGCGGACGGACCCGTCGAGGCCGACGAGCACGGCAGGCACGGACGCGGCCGACGACGGACGACTGATGCGGAGTGACTGTGACCTCTCGGACGACCCCACGCCCTGCCGGCGTGGAGAGCGCAGACGTCATCGTCGTCGGAGCCGGTCCCGGCGGCTCGGCCACCGCCACCCACCTCGCGCGCCACGGGCTCGACGTCCTCCTGCTCGACAAGGCCACCTTCCCCCGCGACAAGATCTGCGGCGACGGGCTCACCCCCCGTGCCGTCCGCGAGCTGGCGACGCTGGGCGTCTCCACGCGCGAGGAGGACGGCTGGATCCGCAACAAGGGCCTGCGGATCGTCGGGGCGGGGCAGACCTTCGAGCTGGACTGGCCGGAGAGCTCGGCCTTCCCGGGCTACGGCCTGGCCCGCGCCCGTGCGACCCTCGACGAGACCCTGGCCCGGCACGCCGTCGCGACCGGCGCCCGCCTGATGGAGGGCATGAACGTCACCGCCCCCGTCGTCGAGCGTGGCCGGGTCGTCGGCGTCCAGGCCAAGGTGATGCAGGACGGGCGCGCCACGGGCGAGGTCCGCGAGCTGCGGGCACCCGTGGTCATCGCCTCCGACGGCGTCTCCAGCCGGCTCGGGACCGCCGTGGGCCGCCAGAAGCTCGACCGCCGCCCCATGGGCGTCGCGGCGCGCACCTACTACACGAGCCCGCGCACGCACGACGACTACATGGAGTCCTGGCTCGAGCTATGGGTGCCGGAGGACCCGTATGCCGACCCGGCCGACCCTGCTGCCAAGCGCATCCTGCTGCCCGGCTACGGCTGGATCTTCGCCCTCGGCGACGGGCGGGTGAACGTAGGCCTGGGCATGCTCGACACGTCGCCCGCCTTCGGCCAGGTCGACTACAAGGACCTGCTGCGCCGCTGGGTGGCCACGCTGCCTCCCGAGTGGGAGTGCACCCCCGAGACCATGACCGCCCCCATGCGCGGAGCAGCGCTGCCCATGGCCCTCAACCGTCAGCCGCTGTACGCCGACGGGCTGCTGCTCGTCGGCGACGCCGGGGGGATGGTCAACCCGTTCAACGGCGAGGGGATCGACTACGCCATGGAGGCCGGGCGGCACAGCGCCGAGATCGTGGTGCAGGCCTTCGCGCGGTCGGACGACGCGGGGCGCGAGCGTGTGCTGCAGGCCTACCCACGGGTCATGAAGGACCAGCTCGGCGGCTACTACACCCTGGGCCGGGGGTTCGCCTCGCTGATCGGCCACCCCGAGGTCATGCGCCTGGCGGTGAGGTACGGCCTGCCGCGCCGGACCCTGATGAAGCTGCTGCTGAAGGTCATGGCCAACCTCGCCGACGAGCACAGCCCCGCGCTGACCGACCGGGCGATCACGGCCCTCACCCGTCTGGTGCCCTCGTCATGACCGCCCGTGAGCGAGCCCACCTGGCTGACCCTAGGATGAAGTCGCAGACCAACCGAAAGGGGTGCGTGGCGGGATGAGCATCAACCCGTATGTGCCGATCCTCTTCCTCTTCGCCCTCGGCGTGGCCTTCGCCGTGGTGTCGGTGCTCGTCTTCGGCTTCATCGGCCCCAGGCGCTACAACCGCGCGAAGCTCGACTCCTACGAGTGCGGCATCGAGCCCAGCCCGGTGGCCAAGGGCGGAGGTCGCGTCCCGGTCAAGTACTACGTGACCGCGATGCTCTTCATCATCTTCGACGTGGAGTCGCTGTTCCTGCTGCCGTTCGCGGTGGCGTTCGACCGGCTCGGGCTCTTCGCCCTGGTCGAGATGGTGCTGTTCGTGCTGACCGTCTTCATCGCGTACGCCTACGTCTGGCGTCGCGGCGGATTGGAGTGGGACTGACCCATGGGTGTAGAAGACAAGATCCCGTCGGGCATCGCCCTGACGACGCTGGAGGCGGTCGCCGGGCAGATGCTGCACCGCTCGATGTGGCCCGCGACCTTCGGCCTGGCCTGCTGCGCGATCGAGATGATGGCCTCGGGCGGCCCCGACTTCGACATCGCCCGCTACGGCATGGAGCGCTTCTCGGCGACCCCGCGCCAGGCCGACCTGATGATCGTCGCCGGCCGCTGCTCGCAGAAGTTCGCCCCGGTGGTCCGCCAGGTCTGGGACCAGATGCCCGAGCCCAAGTGGTGCATCGCCATGGGCGTGTGCGCCAGCTCGGGGGGCATGTTCAACAACTATGCGATCGTCCAGGGCGTGGACCACATCGTGCCGGTCGACGTGTACCTCCCCGGCTGCCCGCCGCGGCCGCAGATGCTGTTCAACGCCATCTTGACGCTGCACGACTACGTCAAGACGTCCCCCCAGGGCGTCAACCGTGAGGAGGCGGCCCGCGCCGCCGAGCGGGCCGCCATGGAGGCCACACCCCTCCACCTGCAGAAGGGCCTGCTCGCATGACCGACGACATGCTCCCTGCCGAGGCGCAGGGCGAGGCCGCGCGCCGGTTGCCCGTCGAGGGCGGATCGCTGCGTCCCGTCGAGATGGGGCGGCGCCACGGCATGTTCGGTGGCTCCCGTGGCGGTGACACCTCCGGGTACGGCGGCCTCGTCTCCCCGGTGCTCTTCCCCGGGCAGTCCGAGCGCCCCTACGGCTCGTACTTCGACCACGTCGCCGACACCCTGGAGAAGGCCCTGCTGGGCGGCTCCGCGTCGTTCGCCGAAGCCATCGACCGGGTGGTGGTCGACCGCGGCGAGATGACCCTGCACGTCCGCCGGCAGCACCTGGTGGCCGTGGCGCAGGCGCTGCGCGACCACCCCGGTCTGCGCTTCGAGATGTGCACGGGCGTGTCGGGCGTGCACTACCCCCAGGTCGAGGGTGCCGAGCTGCACGCGGTGTACCACCTGCTCTCCCTCACCCACGGGTCCCGCCGGGTCCGGCTCGAGGTCAGCTGCCCCGACGCCGACCCGCACATCCCGTCGGTGACCTCGGTGTGGCCGGGAGTCAACTGGCACGAGCGCGAGACCTGGGACTTCTTCGGGATCGTCTTCGACGACCACCCGGCGCTGACCCGCATCATGATGCCGGACGACTGGCCCGGTCACCCCCAGCGCAAGGACTACCCCCTCGGCGGTGTCCCGGTGGAGTACAAGGGTGCCACCGTCCCGCCCCCGGACCAGCGGAGGTCGTACAACTGATGAGCACCGCACGCAGCGAGTTCACGGCCACCGGCGGCGCCGGCCAGGACGAGGAGGGCTACGAGCTGACCTCGGTCGGCGGGGACTGGGACGACCTGGCCCAGGAGGCGATCGAGCACTCCGACGAGCGGATCGTGGTCAACATGGGCCCCCAGCACCCCTCCACCCACGGGGTGCTCCGCCTGGTCCTCGAGCTGGACGCCGAGACGGTCACCGACGCCCGCGTGGGCATCGGCTACCTGCACACCGGTATCGAGAAGAACATGGAGTACCGCTCCTGGACCCAGGGCGTGACCTTCTGCACGCGCATGGACTACCTCACGCCCCTCTTCCAGGAGGCCGCCTACTGCCTGGCGATCGAGAAGCTCCTCGGCATCACCGACCAGGTGCCCGAGCGCGCCAACGTCATCCGTGTCCTGATGATGGAGCTCAACCGCATCGGCTCCCACCTGGTCTGCACCGGCACCGGCGGCATGGAGCTCGGCGCCACCACGGTCATGGAGTTCGGCTTCCGTGAGCGCGAGCGCATCCTGCGATTCTTCGAGGCGGTCACCGGCCTGCGGATGAACCACGCCTACATCCGCCCCGGCGGCGTCATCCAGGACGTCCCCGCCGAGGCCATCCGTGACCTGCGCGCGGAGCTGCCGGACCTGCGCCGCGGCATCCATGAGCTGGAGCTGCTGATCAACGAGCAGCCCATCCTCAAGGGCCGCATGGAGAACGTCGGCTACCTCGACCTGACCGGATGCATGGCGCTGGGCGTCACCGGGCCCATGCTGCGCGCGACCGGCTACCCCTACGACCTGCGCAAGGCCGAGCCCTACTGCGGCTACGAGACCTACGACTTCGAGGTGGCGACCTGGGACACGTCCGACGCCTACGGACGCCTGCGCCTGCGCTTCACCGAGATGTGGGAGTCCCTCAAGATCGTCGAGCAGTGCCTCGACCGCCTGGAGGCCACCCCCGGGCCGGTCATGGTCGACGACAAGAAGGTCGCCTGGCCCGCCCAGCTGGCCATCGGCGGTGACGGGATGGGCAACTCCCTCGAGCACATCCGCGAGATCATGGGCGAGTCGATGGAGTCCCTCATCCACCACTTCAAGCTGGTGACCGAGGGCTTCCGCGTCCCGGCGGGCCAGGCCTACCAGGCGGTGGAGTCGCCCAAGGGGGAGCTCGGCTGTCACCTCGTCTCGATGGGCGGCACCCGCCCGCACCGTGCGCACTTCCGGGACCCGGGATTCAACAACCTGCAGTCCGTGGCGGCGATGTGCGAGGGCGCCCAGGTGGCGGAGGTCATCGTGGCCGTCGCCTCGGTCGACCCGGTTCTCGGAGGAGTGGACCGCTGATGTCAGCTTTCGATGCCCCCAACTACGGCACCCAGCCCAACCACCTCGAGCAGCCCTGGGAGCCCGAGGTCGCGGAGCGGTTGCGCGGCGACGCGGCGGCCGTGGTCGCGCGCTACCCGCAGAAGCGCTCGGCGCTGCTGCCCCTCCTGCACCTCGTCCAGAGCGTGGACGGCTACGTCTCCACGCGCGGCATCGAGCTGGCCGCCGAGTTCGCCGGGGTGACGGCGGCCGAGGCTTCCGGCGTGGCGACCTTCTACACGCAGTACAAGCGCCACCGCAACGGCGACTACCTCGTCGGTGTCTGCACGAACTCCCTGTGCGCCGTCATGGGGGGCGACCAGATCTGGGACGACATCAGCGACTACCTCGGTGTCGGCCACGACGAGACCACGCCCGACGGCACGATCACCCTCGAGCGGCTCGAGTGCAACGCCGCCTGCGACTTCGCGCCCGTCGTGATGGCCAACTGGGAGTTCTTCGACAACATGACCCCGCGGTCCACCCGGGAGCTCGTCGACGCCCTGCGCGCCGGGCAGGCCGTCCGTCCCACGCGCGGCCCGGACCGCGTGCACACCTTCAAGGAGGTGTCCCGGGTGCTCGCCGGCTTCCTCGACGGGCATGCCGACGAGGGCCCGAGCGGCGGCGCGGCGACCATGCGCGGCCTGCGCATCGCCCGCGAGCACGGCTGGGACATGCCCTCCTCCGCCCGCGCCGGCGAGGAGGCCACCGGACCGGTCCCCGGCGCCGACGGGGCGGGGACGAGCGAGAATGGCAAGGTCGACGCGCAGCCCGGCCCGGGCGAGAAGCAGAGCTCGGCCGAGGCCGAGGCCGCCGCGGGCAAGAGCTCCGAGGCCAAGCAGCCCGCAACGTCGCCCGTCGACGACGCGGCCTCCGCCGGCAACACCTCCGACCCCAAGGGGGACACCAAGTGACCACCACCGCGCTGACCCCTGTCCTCAGCCGCACCTGGGACCAGGAGCGCTCCTGGACGCTGGCGACCTACGAGGCCAGGGCGGAGGGCTACCAGGCCCTGCGCAAGGCCCTGTCGATGGAGCCCGACGCCGTGCTGGGCGCGGTCAAGGACTCCAACATCCGCGGTCGCGGAGGCGCCGGGTTCCCCACCGGCCTCAAGTGGAGCTTCATGGCACCCCCGGACGGCGGCCCCCGCTACATCGTGGTCAACGCCGACGAGTCCGAGCCGGGCACCTGCAAGGACATCCCGCTCATGATGGCGGCCCCGCACCACCTGATCGAGGGGCTCGCCATCGCCACCCACGCCGTCCAGGGCGAGCTGGGGTTCATCTACCTGCGCGGAGAGGTCGTCCACGTCTACCGCCGCCTGCTGCGCGCCGTGGAGGAGGCTCGCGCCGCGGGATACCTCGGCGAGGACGCCATGGGCACCGGCAAGCGGCTCGACATCGTCGTGCACGCCGGCGCCGGCGCCTACATCTGCGGCGAGGAGACCGCCCTGCTCGACTCCCTCGAGGGTCGCCGCGGGCAGCCGCGCCTCAAGCCGCCGTTCCCCGGGGCCCAGGGCCTGTACGCCCGCCCCACCTCGGTCAACAACGTCGAGTCCATCGCCTCCGTGCCGGGGATCCTGCTCCACGGCCCCGAGTGGTTCAAGGGCATGGGGACCGAGAAGTCGACCGGCCACGGCATCTTCTCCGTCTCCGGGCACGTGACCAACCCGGGCCAGTTCGAGGCGCCCTTCGGCATCACCATGCGCGAGCTGATCGAGCTGTGCGGCGGCATGCGCGACGGACGCCGCCTGAAGTTCTGGACGCCGGGCGGCTCCTCGACGCCGATCTTCACCGAGGAGCACCTCGACGTGCCGCTCGACTTCGACTCGGTCGCCGCGGCCGGCTCGATGCTCGGCACCCGCGCCCTGCAGGTGTTCGACGAGACCGTGTCCGTCGTGCGGGTCGTGTCCCGGTGGACCGACTTCTACCGCCACGAGTCCTGCGGCAAGTGCACCCCCTGCCGCGAGGGCACCTGGTGGCTCAAGCAGATCATGGAGCGGCTCGAGGTGGGCCAGGGGCACGAGGGCGACATCGAGAAGCTCCTGGACATCTGCGACAACGTCCTGGGCCGGTCCTTCTGCGCCCTCGGCGACGCCGCCACCACGCCGATCTCGTCGGCCATCAAGCACTTCCGCGAGGAGTTCGAGGCCGGCATGCACACGCCCTGGTACGACCTCTTCCCGCCGGAGGCGTCCACTCTCTTCGCGAAGGAGTCGGTGTCCCGATGACCGCCCCCACCACCAGCGCCGCCGACCTGGTGACGCTGACCATCGACGGTGTCGAGGTCCGGGCGCCCAAGGGCACCCTGATCATCCGGGCCGCCGAGCAGATCGGCATCCAGATCCCGCGCTTCTGCGACCACCCGCTGCTGGACCCGGCCGGCGCCTGCCGCCAGTGCCTCGTGGAGGTCGCGACGCCGGGGCGCGACGGCAAGATCGCCCCCATGCCCAAGCCCCAGGCCGCCTGCACCATGACGATCGCGCCGGGCATGGAGGTCAAGACCCAGCTGACCTCGCCCGTGGCCGAGAAGGCCCAGGACGGCGTGATGGAGCTGCTGCTCATCAACCACCCGCTGGACTGCCCGGTCTGCGACAAGGGCGGGGAGTGCCCCCTGCAGAACCAGGCGATGACCAACGGTCGGGCGACGTCCCGCTTCGAGGACGTCAAGCGGACCTACGCCAAGCCGGTCAACATCTCCTCGCAGGTGCTGCTCGACCGCGAGCGGTGCGTCCTGTGCCAACGGTGCACGCGCTTCTCCGAGCAGATCGCCGGCGACCCGTTCATCTCGCTGACCGAGCGCGGCGCCGCCTCGCAGATCGGCATCTACCAGGAGAAGCCCTTCCAGTCCTACTTCTCCGGCAACACGGTGCAGATCTGTCCGGTGGGCGCGCTCACAGGGGCTGCCTACCGGTTCCGCTCGCGCCCGTTCGACCTCGTCTCGACCCCCGGCACCTGCGAGCACTGCGCGTCCGGGTGCTCCATCCGCACCGACCACCGCCGCGGCGTGGTCCTGCGGCGCCTGGCCTCCAACAACCCCGAGGTCAACGAGGAGTGGAACTGCGACAAGGGCCGCTGGGCCTTCCAGTACGCCACGCAGGCCGACCGGCTGGACATGCCGCTGGTGCGGCGCGAGGACGGGGAGCTCCACGTCGCCTCCTGGCCCGAGGCGCTCGCCGTGGCCGCCGCCGGCCTCGAGCGCGCCCGCAGCTCGGGCGTGCTGGTGGGTGGCCGCGCCTCCATCCACGACGCCTACGCCTACAGCAAGTTCGCGCGTACGGTCCTCGGCACCAACTCGATCGACTTCCGCGCCCGTCCCCACTCCGTGGAGGAGGCCGAGTTCCTGGCGTCCCACGTGGCGCTCACCGCGCCCGACCACGGCGCGGTGACCTACGCCGACCTCGAGCAGGCCAAGGTCGTCCTCCTGGTGGGCCTCGAGCCCGAGGACGAGTCCCCGATCGTCTTCCTCCGGCTGCGCAAGGCGTTCCGCAAGAACCGCCTCAAGATCTTCACCGTGGCGCCCTACGCCTCCCGCGGCACGACCAAGCTCGGGGCCACCGTCCTGCAGGCCGCGCCGGGCCTCGAGGGTGAGGTGCTCTCAGCGGTGCGTGACGGCGAGGGCGCCTTCGCCGAGGCTGGCACCGCGCTGCGCGAGGCCGGCTCCGACGCCGTCATCCTGGTCGGCGAGCGGCTCGCCGCCACCTCCGGCGGCTACTACGGCGTGCTGGACCTGGCGCGCGCCACGGGCGCTCGTGTCGCGTGGATCCCGCGCCGGGCGGGGGAGCGCGGCGCGCTCGAGACCGGCTGCCTGCCGAGCCTCCTGCCTGGTGGGCGCCCCGTCACGGCTGAGGGCATCGCCTCGTTGGCCCAGACCTGGGACGCCGCGACGCTGCCCACCGAGCCAGGCCTGGACACGTCGGCGATGCTGCTCGCGGCGGCGCGCGGCGAGCTCGACGCCCTCGTGGTCGGCGGCGTCGATGCGGACGACCTGCCCGATCCGAGGACGGCCCGTGAGGGCCTCGAGCGAGCGTTCGTCGTGTCGCTCGAGCTGCGGGAGTCGTCCGTCACCCGCCTCGCCGACGTCGTGCTGCCGGTGGCCGCCTTCTCCGAGAAGTCCGGCGCCTTCCTCGACTGGGAGGGGCGCGTGGGTCCCTTCCAGGCGGCCCTCGAGACCGAGCTGATGAGCGACTACCGGGTCCTCGACCTGCTCGCGGGCGAGCTCGGGTCGTACCTCGGGGCGCGGACCGCCAGCCAGGTGGAGAGCGAGATGCGCCGGCTCGGACCCTGGACGGGGGTCCGGCAGGGGGTCAACCCCGCTGCCCCCACGGCGCCCAGCCGCACCGGCGGCGACCGGGCGGTCCTCGCGACCTGGCACCAGCTGCTCGACGGTGGCTCGCTGCAGGACGGTGAGCCCTACCTCGCCGGCACCGCCATCGAGCCCGTGGCTCGGATGTCCGCCGTCACCGCGGAGGCCGCCGGCCTGTCCGACGCAGAGATCGTCACGGTCGGGTCCGACGCCGGGACGGTGGCCTACCCCGTCCGGATCACCGAGGACATGGCCGACCACGTCGTGTGGGTCCCCACCAGCTCGGCGGGCCAGTCGGTCCGCTCCCGCCTCGTCGTCGACAACGGCGATGTCGTCACGCTGACGAAGGGTGTTGCGCAGTGAGCACTTTCCCGACCCTCGCGGCCACCGCCCTGGCGGGCTCCGGCCGCCTCGCGACGGAGCTCGCCCCCGGCGGGACCTACCGCGCGGACTTCAGCGACACTCCGTGGTGGCTGACCCTCGTCAAGGCGCTGCTCGTCTTCGTCTACCTGATGCTCAGCGTCGTCGTGGTGATCTGGTTCGAGCGTCGCGTCGTCGGGTTCCTGCAGCAGCGGCCCGGACCCAACCGGTTCGGCCCGGGCGGCATCTTCCAGACCCTCGCCGACGGGTTCAAGCTCGTGTGGAAGGAAACCTTCACCCCGGCCAAGGCCGACACGTTCATGTACAACCTGGCGCCCATCATCGCTGGGTCCACGGCCTTCATCGGGTTCGCGATCATCCCGCTGGCGGGCGAGGTCAACCTCTTCGGCCACCGGACCCCCCTGCAGCTGACCGACCTACCCGTCGCCGTGCTGCTCGTGCTGGCGGCCGGCTCCATCGCCGCCTACGGTTTCGTCCTCGCCGGCTGGTCGAGCGGGTCGACCTACCCCCTGCTCGGTGGTCTGCGGTCCACGGCGCAGGTGATCTCCTACGAGATCGCGATGGGCCTGTCCCTGGTCGCGGTCTTCCTGTACGCCGGGTCGATGTCCACCGCGCAGATCGTCGCCAAGCAGGCGAGCCTGTGGTTCGTGATCCCCGCGATCTTCTCGTTCATCGTCTACGTCATCTGCATGTTCGGCGAGACCAACCGCCTGCCGTTCGACCTCGCCGAGGGCGAGGGCGAGATCGTCGGCGGCTACCACACCGAGTACTCCGGCATGAAGTTCGGCATGTTCTTCCTCGGTGAGTACGTCAACATGTTCACGGTCTCGGCCCTCGCCACCACGCTGTTCCTCGGTGGCTGGCAGGCGCCGCCGCCGCTCACGCTGATCAACGACGGCATGCTCAACCACGGCTGGTGGGGCCTGCTGTGGTTCACCCTCAAGCTGTGGGGCTTCATGTTCTTCTTCGTGTGGGTCCGCGGCACGCTGCCCCGCACGCGCTACGACCACTTCATGGCGTTCGGCTGGAAGCTCCTGATCCCCCTCACCCTGGTGTGGGTCATGGCCGTGGCCTTCGTCCGGGCCGCCATGCTCGGCCACCTCGGCGAGGCCTCGGTCTCGGCCTTCGGCCGGTCCTTCTACGTCTCCCTGCTGATCATCATCGGGGTCTTCCTGCTAGGCGCAGTCGTGGCGACCTGGCTCATCGAGAGCCGCAACGAGGCCCGTCGTGAGGCGGCGCAGCCCGAGCGCCCCTCCGAGATCGACCCCTTCGCCGGCGGACACCCCGTGCCCCCCCTGCCCGGCCAGACGCTGCGCGAGCCCACGCATGCGAGCCACCGCTCGGTGACCGCCGGCTCGGCCGCGGGCCGCAGCTCCGCGAACGACCACGAGGAGGACCACCGTGGCTGACTCCAAGCCCGAGCCCGGCAGCTCGCTCGACCCCGCCTCCCGCAGGCGAGGCGAGGTCAGCCGCGAGCACCGTGCCGAGCACGACGAGCGACCCAGGGCGGGCTTCCTCACGGAGGCCCTGGGCCCTCAGGCCGGCTTCGGCGTGAGCCTGCGGACCCTCTTCCGTAAGCGCCACACCGAGGAGTACCCCGAGGTGAAGCGTCCGACCGCGGCGCGCTTCCACGGGCGGCACCAGCTCAACCGGCACCCCGACGGGCTCGAGAAGTGCGTCGGCTGCGAGCTGTGCGCCTGGGCCTGCCCGGCCGACGCGATCCTCGTCGAGGGCGCCGACAACACCGAGGAGGCGCGGTTCTCGCCCGGCGAGCGCTACGGCCGCGTCTACCAGATCAACTACCTGCGCTGCATCTTCTGCGGCCTGTGCATCGAGGCCTGTCCGACGCGCGCCCTGACGATGACCAACTTCTACGAGCTCGCCGACCACACGCGTGGCGAGATGATCTTCGAGAAGCACCAGCTCCTCGCCCCGGTGCAGGAGGGCATGATCGCCGCGCCGCACCCCATGGTCGAGGGCATGGAGGAGCGCGACTACTTCCTCGGGCGCGTCACCATGGCGACGCCCGCCCAGCAGGCGTGGGTCGACGAGCACGGCGCGCACCCGGCCGACGGCACCGCGCCGACCGGCGACCCCGTGGAGGGCACCGACACGATCAGCTCCGGCCAGCAGGCCACCCGAGACTCGGTGAAGGGAGTCCGGCGATGACCTCCAGCGGCGAGGCCGTCTTCTTCTGGATCACGTCGATCGTCTGCGTGCTCGCGGCGCTCGGCCTGATCTTCGCCCGCAAGGCGGTCTACGCCGCCATGTGCATGGCCGTGATCATGGTCAACCTGGGGGCGATCTACCTCGCCCAGGGCGCCGACTTCCTCGGCATCGTCCAGGTGGTCGTCTACACCGGCGCCGTGATGATGCTGTTCCTGTTCGTCCTGATGATGATCGGCGTCGACTCGGCGGACTCCACGGTGGAGACCCACAAGGGCGTCCGCACCTGGGGCGTGCTGCTGGGCCTGGGCCTGGGTGTCCTGCTGATCGCCGTGATCGGCCAGTCCCGGCTCCCGGCCCCCGTCGGTCTGGACAAGGCCAACGCCGCGGGCAACGTCAACGGTCTCGCCGACCTGATCTTCGGCCCCTACGTCTGGACCTTCGAGCTGACGTCCGCGCTGCTCATCACCGCTGCCCTTGCGGCGATGGTGCTCGCGCACCGCGAGCGGCTCGTCCCCAAGACCACGCAGCGGGCCTACTCGGAGCGACGCTTCAAGACCGGTCGGTTCCCGGCCGGCAAGCCGGCCCCCGGCGTGTACGCCCGGCACAACGCGGTCGACACCCCCGCACTCCTGCCGGACGGCACCCCCTCCGAGCTGTCGGTCTCGGCTGTCCTGGAGGCCCGCGGCCAGGTGGCGCGGCCCGGCCAGTTCGAGGACATCGAGCACGCCATCGAGCGTGAGATCGAGGAGGGGCGCACGCGATGAGCCTCATGAACTACATCTACCTCGCGACGATCCTGTTCAGCCTCGGAGCCGTCACGGTGCTCGTGCGGCGCAACGCGATCATCGTCTTCATGGGCGTCGAGCTCATGCTCAACGCAGCCAACCTGGCGTTCGTGACGTTCGCGCGCATGCACGGCACGCTCGAGGGCCAGGCCATCGCTCTGTTCGTGATGGTGGTGGCGGCGGCCGAGGTCGTGGTGGGCCTCGCCATCATCATGTCCATCTTCCGCGCTCGCCGGTCGGCCTCGGTCGACGACGCCAACCTGCTGAAGCTGTAAAGGAGCGACTGGCGTGACTCTGCTCAGTACCTCGGCCCTCCTCGCCGCGGAGGGCGTCGCCCCCGTGGTGGAGGCGACCGACGTCGCGTCGTGGGGGTGGCTGCTCGTCGCCCTGCCACTCCTCGGCGCCGCGCTCCTGCTCGTCGGCGGGCGCAGGACCGACTCGTTCGGGCCCGGCCTGGCGACCCTGCTGTCATGGGGATCCTTCGCCGTCGGCCTGATGATCTTCCTGCAGATGCTGGGGGCCGACCCCGAGCAGCGGTCCATGACCAAGGACCTGTGGCACTGGGTGCCGGCGGGCGGCTTCGACCTCAGGGCCGGCATGCTGCTCGACCCGCTGTCCATCGCCTTCGTGCTGCTCGTGACCTTCGTCGGGTCGCTGATCCACGTGTACTCCCTGGGCTACATGGAGCACGACCCGGACAAGCGGCGGTTCTTCGCCTACCTCAACCTGTTCGTCGCGGCGATGCTCACCCTGGTCCTCGGCAACTCCTACCTCATGCTGTTCGTCGGGTGGGAGGGCGTGGGTCTGGCGTCCTACCTGCTCATCGGTTTCTGGAACTGGAACCCCCCCTACGCCTCCGCCGCCAACAAGGCCTTCATCGCCAACCGCGTCGGTGACGTCGGCATGATCGTCGCGATGATGGCGATGTTCGCCGCGTTCGGCACCGTCTCGTTCGCCGGGGTCAACGAGGGCGTGCAGCACGCGAGCCCCGCCCTGCTGACGTTCATCGGCCTGGCCCTGCTCCTCGCGGCGTGCGGCAAGTCGGCGCAGTTCCCGCTGCAGTCCTGGCTCGGCGACGCCATGGCCGGCCCGACGCCGGTGTCCGCGCTGATCCACGCCGCGACGATGGTCACCGCCGGTGTCTACCTCGTGGTCCGGTCGCACGCGATCTTCGACGCGGCGCCGGACGCCCGGCTCGCGGTCACGATCGTGGGAGCCGTCACGCTGACGATGGGCGCGATCATCGGCTGCGCCAAGGACGACATCAAGAAGGCCCTGGCGGCGTCCACGATGTCGCAGATCGGATACATGATGCTCGCCGCGGGCCTCGGCCCCGTGGGCTACGCCTTCGCGATCTTCCACCTGCTGACGCACGGCTTCTTCAAGGCCGGGATGTTCCTGGGGGCAGGGTCGGTCATGCACGGCATGGGGGACCGGGTGGACATGCGCACCTTCGGCCACCTCTCCGGCAAGATGCCGACGACCTGGCTGACCTTCGGCGCGGGGTGGCTCGCGATCATCGGCTTCCCGTTCCTGTCGGGCTTCTGGTCCAAGGACAAGATCATCGAGGCCGCCTTCATCGGCGACGGCTGGCGACCCTGGGTCTTCGGCTCGGTCACGATGCTCGTCGCGGGCCTGACGGCGTTCTACATGTCGCGCCTGTTCTTCATGACCTTCCACGGCCGCCGGCGCTGGCTCGCTGAGGACCACCCGCACGAGTCCCCGGCCACCATGACGGTGCCCATGATCATCCTCGCCATCGGCTCGGTCGCCCTCGGGTTCGTGCTGAACTTCCTGGGCTTCACCCACTGGCTCGAGCCCGTCGTCGGCGGTCACGGCGAGGAGCACCCGGTCCTGCCGGTGCTCGCGATCACCCTGCTGACCCAGCTGCTCATGGTGATCGGCGTCGCCGTCGCCTGGATGCGCTACTGGCGCGACGAGGTGCCCGCCGTGGCCCCCCGTGGCTCGGTCCTCACGCGCGCCGCGCGCCGGGACTTCTACCAGGACGACGTCAACGACGGCCTGTTCGTCCGACCGGGCAACGGCCTCGTGCACGGCCTGCGGTCGGTGGACGAGCACGGCGTCGACGGCGGCGTGCTGGGCCTCAGCGAGGTCGTCGAGGCCACGTCCAACGGCGTCCGCAAGCTCCAGAACGGCTTCGTCCGCTCCTACGCCCTGACGATGCTCGCCGGCGTCGTCACGATCCTTCTTGCTCTGTGGGTGGTTCAGTGATGTCCAACGTCCCCTGGTTGACCGCGATGCTGGTGATCCCCCTCGTGGGGTCCCTGGTCGTGGCCTGCCTCCCGTCCTCTCTCGCGAGCAGGGCCAGGCAGGTCGCGCTGGGCTTCTCGCTCGGGACCCTGGCGGTCGGGATCGTTGCGGCGCTGCGCTTCGACACCGACTCGAGCGCGCTGCAGCTCACGGAGCAGCACCGGTGGATCCCGTCCTTCGGCGTCTCCTACGCCCTCGGGGTCGACGGCATCTCGCTGAGCCTGATCCTGATGTCGCTCGTCCTGGCCCCCGTGTGCATCTTGGCCGCCTGGCACGACGTCCCCGAGGGCGGCAGCCGTGAAAAGACCTACTTCGCGCTGCTGCTGTCGCTGGTGCCGTTCATGGTCGGCGTCTTCGCCGCGACCGACGTCTTCTTGTTCTACGTTTTCTTCGAGGCCATGCTCATCCCGGTCTACTTCCTCGTGGCCGGCTACGGCGGCGCCCGCCGCGGGCAGGCCGCCCTGAAGTTCCTGCTGTTCTCGCTGGCCGGCGGCCTGGTCATGCTGGTCGCCCTCATCGCGCTCTACGTCCACGGCCCCGGCGGTGCCGACGGCTTCATGATCACCCGCCTCGTGGGGCTCGAGATGAGCCCGCTGGCCGAGCGCCTGATGTTCGTCGGCTTCTTCATCGCCTTCGCGATCAAGGCGCCGATGTGGCCCGTGCACACGTGGCTGCCGGACACGGCGGAGGAGGCGACTCCGGCGACCTCGACGCTGCTCGTCGGCGTCCTGGACAAGATCGGCACCTTCGGGATGCTGCGCTTCTGCCTCCCGTTCTTTCCGGAGGCGTCCCGTTGGGCGGCCCCGGTGATCCTGGTCCTGGCGCTGGTCTCGATCTTCTACGGTGCCTTCCTGGCCATCGGGAGCAAGGACATGCTGCGCCTGATCTCCTACACCTCGATCAGCCACTTCGGCTTCATCGTCCTCGGCATCTTCGCCTTCACGACCACCGGTGGCAACGGGTCGGCCCTTTACATGGTCAACCACGGCTTCACCACCGCCGCGCTGTTCCTGATCGTCGGCATGCTGATCCGCCGTCGTGGCAGTGCCAAGATCCCGGCATACGGCGGCTGGCAGCGGGTCACCCCGGCCCTGGCCGGGTGCTTCCTGGTCGCCGGCCTGTCCGGCCTGGCCCTGCCGCCCCTCGGTGCCTTCGTGTCCGAGTACCTCGTCCTCGTCGGCACCTACCAGCGCCACCACGTCATCGGCGCCATCGCCGCGCCCGCGGTGATCCTCGCCGCGCTCTACATCCTGCTGATGTACCAGCGTGTGTTCACCGGTCCGAGGCCGGAGGGCGTCGACCGGGTCCGAGACCTCACGGGCCGCGAGAAGGCCGTCGTCGTGCCGCTCATCGCGAGCTTCCTCGTGCTCGGCCTGTGGCCGAAGCCCGCGCTCGACGTCGTGAACCCGGCCATCACCAAGACCCTGCAGACGGTCGGCATCGCCGACCCGGCGCCGTCCGCCGGCGCGCAGGCCACCTCCGAGGGGAGTGCCAAGTGAGTGCGTTGGTCAGCAGCCTGGTGGCTGTGACCGGACTGTCCGGTATGCCGCAGGCTGTGCGGCCTGCCGCGGACTTCCAGGTGACGTCCATCGACTACGCGGCCGTGTCGCCCGTCCTCGTCGTGGCGATCGCCGCGCTGGTGGGTGTGCTCGTGGAGGCCTTCGTCAAGCGCGAGCTGCGCTACCGGGTGCAGACCCTCGTGGCCGTGCTCGGCCTGCTCGGCGCCTTCGCCGCGGTCGTGACGTGCGCCAGCAACAGCTGGGTCTCGACCGCCGCGGGCGCCGTCGTGGTCGACGGACCGACGCTGCTGATCCAGGGAGCGCTGCTCGTCCTCGGCGTGATGAGCGTCCTGACGATGGCCGAGCGCTTCGACTCGGCCGCGCCCGACGCCTTCACGCAGTCCGCCTCCTCCGCCCCCGGCTCCCACGGCGAGTCGCTGGCGCTGCGTGTCGGGGCGACCACTACCGAGGTCTTCCCCCTCACCATGCTGTCGATGGTCGGCATGCTGATGTTCCCCGCGGCCGGGGACCTCGTCGTGATGTTCGTGGCTCTCGAGGTGCTGTCCCTGCCGCTGTACGTCCTCGCCGGCCTGGCGCGGCGCCGGCGACTGCTCTCGCAGGAGGCCGCTCTCAAGTACTTCCTGCTGGGCGCCTTCTCGTCCGGGTTCTTCCTGTTCGGCGCCGCCCTGCTGTACGGCTACTCCGGCACCGTCCGGCTAGCGGGCATCTCCAGCGCCATCGGCACCTCGGTGGGCCTGGACGGGCTGCTCCTGCCCGGCGCGTTCTTCCTCATGGTGGGCCTGCTGTTCAAGATCGGGGCTGTCCCGTTCCACTCGTGGACCCCGGACGTCTACCAGGGCGCCCCGACGCCGGTCACGGGCTTCATGGCCGCCTGCACCAAGCTGGCGGCGTTCGGCGCCCTGCTGCGTCTGCTGTACGTCGGCCTCGCGGCCGACCGCTGGTCCTACCTGCCCGCACTGTGGGCCGTCGCGATCCTCACGATGGTGGTGGGCGCGGTCCTGACCGTCACCCAGACCGACATGAAGCGGCTGCTGGCCTACTCCTCCATCGCGCATGCGGGCTTCATCCTGGTCGGCGTGCTGTCCTTCGACCGCAGCGGCGTGGTCGGCACGATCTTCTACCTCGTCGCCTACGGCTTCATGACGATCGCCGCGTTCGCCATCGTCTCCCTGGTCCGTCGCGGCGGGTCCGAGGCCACCACCATCTCCCAGTGGTCTGGGCTGGGCCGCCGCCACCCGGTGACCGCCGCCGTGTTCAGCTTCCTGATGCTGGCCTTCGCCGGCATCCCGCTCACGTCCGGCTTCACCGCCAAGTTCGCCGCCTTCTACCCCGCGGTCGCGCACGGCGGGGGGATGGGCACCGTGCTGGCGGTCGTCGGGGTGCTGTGCTCCGTGGTCACCGCGTTCGCCTACCTGCGGGTGGTCGGTGCCCTCTGGCACGCAGACCACGACGGGTCCACGGCCGAGGTCGTCATGCCGTCCGTGGCGAGCACCGTCGCCATCGCCCTTGGCGTGACCATCACGCTGGTCCTCGGCGTCTTCCCGACCCCGCTGCTGGACCTGGCCGGACGCGCGGCGACCTTCCTGCCATGACGGGCACGTCGCTCCCGGTCGGGGCACCCCCGGAGGGCACTCCGGCCGTGGCACCGGCCACCCTGCCTGGCGCAGGACCCGAGCTGATGCGGCGGCTCACGTCGGGGCTGCTGGTGGTCGAGGCGCGCATCCGGGCCGAGGTCGACCACAAGGACCCCTTCATCGCCGGGGCCTCGGCGCACCTGCTCTCCGCGGGCAAGAGGTTCCGTCCCATCCTCACCCTGCTCGCCGCCGAGCTGGGTGGGGGCTTCAGCCGTGACGTGGAGACCGCGGCCGCGGCCGTGGAGCTGACGCACCTGGCCAGCCTCTACCACGACGACGTCATGGACGAGGCGGACCTGCGGCGCGCGGTCGTCTCGGCCAACGCGGCCTACGGCAACTCCACCGCGATCCTCGTCGGTGACCTGCTGTTCGGGACCGCGTCCAAGATGATCGCCGAGCTCGGACCCGTCGGTGTCCGCATCCAGGCCGAGACCTTCGTGCGCCTGTGCTCCGGCCAGATCCGAGACGCCCACCCCTGCCCAGAGGGGACGGACCCGGTCGACTACTACCTCGGTGTTCTCGAGGACAAGACCGGGGTGCTGATCGCCACCGCCGCGCGCTACGGTGCCATGTTCTCCGGGGCGGGGGAGGAGGCGGAGCGGATCCTCGAGGCCTACGGCGAGAAGCTCGGCGTGGCCTTCCAGCTGGCCGACGACCTGCTCGACATCACCTCCGAGGACTCCGGCAAGGAGCCCGGCACCGACCTGCGGGAGGGTGTCGACACCCTGCCCGTGCTGTACGTCAAGGCGTCCACGGACCCGGCCGACGCCCGCCTGCAGGAGCTCTTGACCCGCGACCTGCGCTCGGACGCCGGGGGTCACGCCGAGGCGCTCGCCCTGCTGCGTGCACACCCGGCGCTCGACCGCGCCCAGGCCTACACCCGCCAGGTCGCCGAGGAGGCCCAGCGCCTGCTCGACCCGTTGGGTGACGGCGAGGCCGTCCGGGCGCTGCGCGCGCTGGCGGCCAGCGTGGTGGACCGCGAGGTCTAGATGTGATGCCCAGACAGGTTGTCCAACCTAGTGATGGGGGCGACCTTGCCGATCGC
>ERZ501016.145-NODE-145-length-31356-cov-8.955720_pt1 | contig 31356 bp, 25 predicted proteins | sample MGYA00248889_ERZ501016 | MGnify/ENA primary metagenome ERZ501016 (study PRJEB25958, sample SAMN03398594) | human skin metagenome | study: EMG produced TPA metagenomics assembly of the Human Skin Microbiome Metagenome (human skin metagenome) data set. | reverse complement strand
CAGCCCCCTGCCCGGCCGCCTCGTCGCACCTCTGGCACGCGTCGGCGCGCCCAGCCGGTGCCGCCAGTGGCGGACCAGGCCCCGGCGGAGCAGCCGGAGCAGAACCCACCGGCTCCTACCGGCGAGGCCAAGCCGGTCAAGCCCGCCCCCAAGCGCAGCCGCAGCAAGCGGGCGTCGGTGCCGTCGTGGGACGAGATCATGTTCGGCAGCAAGGAGTGACGGCGGCCTCGTTCGAGAACGACGGTCTCAGTTTCCAGGTCATCGACGAGGGCCCCGGGACGGCGAGCCGGTGGTGCTCCTCCACGGCTTCCCGGCAGGACCCCACCTCGTACGACAAGGTGGTGCCCGCCCTCCACGCGGCCGGGCTGCGCACCCTGGCGACGCCGCACCCGGCGGCCATGAGCTGGTCCTACACGCACACCACACAGGCGCTCACCAGCTGGCACATGGTGGCGTTCACCGTGCCGGTGGTCCCTGAGCAGACCATCTCGCGGGCGTACGTGCCGATCTTCACCGGAGCCGGGATGCAGCTGGAGGACGCGCTGGCTGCCCGAGAACGCCTCGGTCGGGGTGGCGACCCAGATCATCGACCGCGCCCAGGGCTGAGCCTCAGGCGCCCTGGGCCACGGGGCGGGTGGGATCGGTGATCCAGTCCGACCACGACCCCGGGTAGAGCACCAGGCCCTCGATGCCCGCCTGCTCGCCGGCCAGCATCGCCGCGGCGGCGGTCACCCCGGAGCCGCACATGAGCACGTCCCCCGGCCGTACCCCCGCGAACCGCTCCCGCAACGCCTGCACGCTCGCGAAGCCATCGGGCCCGGTCAGGCCGCCGACGGGCAGGTTCGTCGCCCCGGGCACATGACCGGCGACCGGGTCGACGCTCTCCTGCTCGCCGCTGAACCGCTCCGGCGCCCGGACGTCACGCACGGCCCCGCTGGCCGCAAGGTGCGCCGCTACCCCGTCCGCGTCGACCGACGCCCGCTGCCCCGGCTCGGCGACGAACGTGCCGGGCTCGGGTGCCGCGCTCCCGGTCTCCACCTCTCCGCCGGCCGCGACCCACGCCGCGTACCCGCCGTCGAGCACCCGCACGTCGACGTGACCGGCGTCGGTCAGCACCCACCAGAGCCGGGCAGCGCCGAAACCTGCACCCCCGTCGTACGCCACCACCGGCACGTCCGCCGAGACCCCGGCGCGCTGCATGGCGGCCGTGAGCAGCGGGGCCGTCGGCAGCGGGTGCCGCCCTCCGGCGCCAGGGGGCCCGGCCAGCTCGGTGTCCAGGTCCACGTACGCGGCCCGCGGCAGGTGCCCCGCCGCGAACTGCTCCCGGCCGTCGCTGCGCCCCAGGGCCCACCGCACGTCCAGCAGCGTCACCGGCCGCCCCGACCCTAGCAGGGCCGCGAGCTCCTCGACGTCGATCAGCGGTGCCATCGGCAAGACCTTCCTGCTACGCGACGATGAGCGGGACGTCCATCTCCCGCGGGGTCAGAGAGCCGTGCATGCCGACCAGGGTGAACTCGCCCGGCAGCTGCTGAGTGAGCACCGCCCAGTCGTCCTGCATGGCCACCAGCACGTCGCCGAACCGGGCAGCCACGCGGGGGGCCACCTTGCCGAGCCAGCCTTCCTCGACGGCCTGCTGGCGGGTCCGGACCCAGGCCCGCTCCCCCAGCCGCGCCGCCCACCGTGCGGCGACCTCGTCGGGGGCGCTGGTGTAGAGCTGGCGCAGGCGCGCCTCGCCGCCGATCATCTCCACGCCCTGCATCAGCTCAGGCTCGTCCTCCATCACCACGCGGTGGTGGGGCGGGACGTCGACCATCCCGTGGTCACCGGTGATCACGAGCACCGTGTCGCGGGGCAGCCGCTCGCGCAGCTCGGCGGCGAACACGTCCAGCCGCTGCAGCTGCCGGAGCCACTGCGACGACGTGGTGCCGTGCGCGTGGCCGGCGTGGTCGAGGAGCCGGTCGTAGACGTACACCAGCGACCTGTCCCCCCGGGCCGCGGCGGCGACGGTGCGTGCGAGACGGTCCTCGTCGTCGTGCTCGTCGTCGAGAGGCTCGAAGAGGCCGCCGCGCAGACCTGCGACGGTGAGCCCGCTCCCCTTGAACCGCGCCGGCAGCACAGTCGTGACCGTCACGCCCTCCGCGCGCGCCCGCTCGAACAACGTCGGCATCGGCTGCAGCTCGGCCGGTGGCGTCGGCGTGTCCCAGGCCAGCGGCGAGAAGATGCGGTCGGCGACCGTGTCACGCATGGTGAGCCCGGCGATGCCGTGCATCCCCGGCGACATGCCGGTGCCGAGGCTGGTCAGCGACGTCACCGTGGTGCTGGGCACCCCGACCGTGAGCCGGCGGGCCCGGGCCAGTGCGTCGGTGAAGAACGGTGCCGAGGCCAGTGCCGAGGTCACCGGGTGCCAGCCGAGCCCGTCGATGAGCAGCACCACGTAGCGCTTGGCGCTCGGCAGCCCCAGCACGTCTGGCCGGCAGCCGGGCACCCCCAGATGGGCCGTGACCGACGGCAGCAGGTCGGCGAGGGCAGCAGTCCCGTACGCAGGCAGCCGCAGCTGGCTCACGAGGCCGTCCTCGTCGACCCGGTCCCACGTCCCGTACGCCGCTGCAGCGCGGTGGCGAACGCCACCAGACGCTCGACGTTCTCGGCCCCGTCGGCCGCGGCGCTCATGCGCACGGTGAGGTCGTCGGAGGTGAAGGTGCCCATGTAGCCGTGATCGGCCTCGCAGTCGGGGTCGCCGCACCCTGCCGGCTCGAGATCGGCCCGCCGCATGGTGCCCCAGCCCGCCGTCAGCCAGGCCTCCTCGACCCGGGAGGCGGGGGTCCCGTATGACTCCGGCCGGCTGACGATGCGGGTGAGCGACACGCAGGTGAAGGACCCCAGCGCGACGGACTCGGTGGTGCTGGCCGCCTGCAGGGGCCCGAGGTCGATGGTGTGCTCGTCGGTGTGCCCCACGACCAGGCGGGTGTCCGTGAGCGCCAGGACGGTGAGATGACGGTGCAGTGCGTCCTCGTTGAACGTGGCCTCGTGGTGCACGAGGTGCGTGACCAGGGGCTCGTCGCCCAGCGCCAGCAGCATCCCGTCGGTGATGAGGTCGGGGAAGTAGCCGCACGCGGAGACGTCGGCGCGCAGCGCATCGATCAAGTCGGGCCCGGTCACACCGGTCATCCAACCACTGATCCTGCTCGGTGCGGGAACGGTGCCTGGAGCGCACCGCGTTCTGTCGGTGACGGCCAGTAGGGTCTGAGCCATGTCGAACCGCCCCTTCATCGCCGCCCGCATGGAGACAGCCCTCAACCGTCGCATCGAGGCGATCGCCCGGCGGGCCGGCTGGGTGGAGTCGATCACCAGCTACGTCGGCTACGGCAACCACAAGTCCGTCCGGGTGCTGGCGCGCCTGTCGTTGCGTCCCAGGCGGGCGCAGGGGGTGGTGGCGCAGGAGGTCGAGAAGCTGCTGGAGCGCCGCGGCTGGCGCAACTTCGTCACGCTGGCCTGCGTCTCGCGTCCGGTGCGTCTGCGTCTGGGCGACCAGACGGTGGAGGCGGTCACCGACCGCGGCGGCTACGTCGACGTGCAGGTGCGCGACCACGGGCTGGAGCCGGGCTGGCACACCGTGCACCTCTCCACCGACGAGGCCGAGGACACCCCCGCCGACGTGCTCGTGGTCTCACGGGAGACCACGTTCGGCATCGTCAGCGACATCGACGACACGGTGATCTCCACTTCGCTGCCCCGGCCGCTGATCGCCGCGTACAACTCGTTCTTCCTGGAGGAGGCCGCACGCCAGGAGGTGCCCGGGATGGCCGCGATGTACCAGCAGGTGCTGGCCGACCACCCAGGTGCGCCCATCGTGTACGTCTCGACCGGTGCCTGGAACACCCTGCCGTTCCTGCGCCGGTTCCTGTCGCGGCACGACTTCCCCAAGGGCCCGCTGCTGATGACCGACTGGGGCCCGACGAACACGGGGTGGTTCCGCAGCGGGCAGGACCACAAGCGCAACGCGCTGCGGCAGCTCGCCCGCGACTTCCCGAAGATCTCCTGGCTGCTGGTCGGTGATGACGGGCAGCACGACCCCATGCTCTACGCCGAGTTCGCCGAGTACGCGCCCAAGCGCGTGCGGGGCATTGCCATCCGGCAGCTGAACCCGGTGGAGCAGGTGCTCGCCCACGGCACCCCGGGCGAGCGGCTGGACACCCCCACCACGCAGGACATCAGGTCGTCCAAGCCACTGGTGGAGGGAGCCGACGGCTTCTCCCTGCTGCCCCAGGTGGGCCGGATCCTCGCCGACGACTGACCACCCCGCGGGCCCGTTCGAGCCGCCGCCAGCAATGGGGCGCCAGCACAAGGACCGAGCCCGCACGAGACGCGAACCGACACGACGACCGAGCACTCACGACCCCAGCCCGGCACCCTGGCCGAGCACGTTTCACCCCAGCCCTGGCCCGAACGAGCACAACCACCACCCCGGCCCGGCCCCGACCGAGCACGCACCACCCCTCTGCGCTGGTCGAGCAAGCAGCCGAGCTCGCGAGGCTCGTGCGCGTCGAGACCCGGACTGACCGATCGCCAGCGAGGTCAGGGCGTCCCCCCAGCGCCAGGCGACCAAAGGTCGACCGACCGACCACCCGCGCGCCTGATGGCCGCACCACCACCCCAGGGGCCAGAATGCCCCTCGACCAAGGAGGCCCATGGCGACGCGCAGGACCACGACCGACCCCGAGGAGGAGACGGTCGAGAAGGTGGTGGACATCGACGTGTCCGCCGAGATGGAGTCGTCGTTCCTCGAGTACGCGTACTCCGTCATCTACTCCCGGGCCCTCCCCGACGCCCGCGACGGCCTGAAGCCGGTGCAGCGACGGATCCTCTACACGATGGACGACATGGGCATCCGGCCCGACCGGTCCCACGTGAAGTGCGCCCGCGTCGTGGGCCAGGTGATGGGTGTGCTGCACCCCCACGGCGACGTGGCGATCTACGACGCCCTGGTCCGCATGGCACAGCCCTGGGCGATGCGGCTGCCGCTGGTCGACGGCCACGGCAACTTCGGCTCGCTCGACGCCGGCCCGGCCGCCATGCGCTACACCGAGTGCCGGATGGCCTCCCCCGCCGTGGCGATGACCGCGGGCCTGGACGAGGCCACGGTCGACTTCCGTCCTAACTACGACGGCAAGGGCACCGAGCCGGTCGTGCTGCCGGCCGCGTTCCCGAACCTCCTCGTGAACGGCGCCACCGGCATCGCCGTCGGCATGGCGACGAACATGGCGCCGCACAACCTCGTCGAGGTGGTGCAGGCCCTCAAGCACCTGCTGCGTTCCCCCGACGCGACCACCGACGACCTGATGCGGTTCGTCCCCGGCCCCGACCTGCCCAGCGGGGGCAAGATCATCGGGCTGGAGGGCATCAAGGACGCGTACGAGACCGGGCGCGGCAGCTTCCGCATCCGCGCCACGGCCCGCGTGGAGCAGGTCAGCCCCCGCCGCCGCGGCATCGTGGTGACCGAGCTGCCGTACATGGTGGGCACCGAGCGCATCATCGAGCAGGTCAAGACGCTGGTGCAGTCGAAGAAGCTCACCGGCATCGCCGACATCAAGGACCTCACCGATCTCGCCAACGGCATGCGCCTGGTGATCGAGGTCAAGAACGGCATCAACGCCGACGCGATGCTGGAGCAGCTCTACAGGGTGACAAAGCTGGAGGACAGCTTCGGCATCAACAACGTCGCGCTCGTCGACGGCCAGCCGCGCACCCTGTCGCTCAAGGAGCTGTTGCAGGTCTACCTGGACCACCGGCTCGACGTGACCCTGCGGCGCACGCGGTTCCAGCTCGGCAAGGCCAGTGACCGCCTCCACCTGGTGCAGGGCCTGATCGTCGCCATCGCTGACATCGACGACGTGATCGCGATCATCCGGAACTCCGACGACGCGGCCGCCGCGCGCGAACGCCTCATGGAGGTGTTCGAGCTCACCGAGACCCAGGCGACGTACATCCTCGACATGCAGCTGCGCCGCCTCACCAGGTTCTCCACCATCGAGCTGGAGAAGGAGCAGGCCGACCTCGTCGCCCGGATCGCCGGGCTGCAAGAGATCATCGACGACCCGGCACGGCTGCGCCAGGTGGTGTCCGACGACCTGGACGGTGTGGCCAAGAGCTTCGGTACGCCACGCCGCACCGTGCTCCTCTCAGGGTCCGGCGGTCCGGTGACCTCGGCCAAGGCCGTGGCCGCGTCGCTGGAGGTGGCCGACGGCCCGTGCCGGGTGCTGCTGTCCTCGACCGGCCTGGTGGCACGCGTCGACGGTGGCGAGCCGCTGGGCTCCGGCGGCCCGAGAGTGCAGCACGACGTGGTGACCTCGGTCGTCGAGACGACCACCCGCGGCGAGCTGGGCGCGCTGACCACGCTGGGCCGCGTGCACCGGCTGCAGGCGATTGACCTGCCGTCGATGCCCCCGCTGGCCACGGCGCCGAACCTGCAGGGCGGCTCCCCCATCAGCGAGCTGCTGACGCTGGAGGCCGGGGAGCGCGTGCTCGCACTGAGCCGTCTCGGCGAGACGGGCGGGGTCTGGGCGTTCGGCACCGAGCGGGGTGTGGTGAAGCGCACCAACCATGAGGTCACGGCCAAGGACTCGTGGGACCTGATCCGCCTCGACGACGGAGACAGGGTAGTGGGCGCGGTCGAGCTCACGGACGAGTCGGTCGACCTGGTGTTCGTTACCTCCGACGGGTCGCTGCTCCACTTCCCCGCCTCAGCCGTACGCCCCCAGGGGCGCTCCGGTGGCGGCATGGCCGGCATCAACCTGGCGGCCGGTGCCAAGGTTGTGTTCTTCGGTGCGGCCGCGGTCGAGGGGGGCGAGGTGGTCACCGTCGCCGGCGGTGCCGATGCGCTGCCGGGCACCGACTCCGGCACGGTGAAGGTCACCCCGTTCACGGAGTACCCAGCCAAGGGCCGCGCCACGGGAGGCGTCCGCTGCCACCGCTTCCTGAAGGGCGAGGACGCGCTCCTGGCCGCCTGGGTCGGGCAGGCCCCGGCCGTGGCGGCCGCGGCGTCCGGGTCACCGGTGGCGCTCCCCGCCCCTGACCCGCGCCGCGATGGCTCCGGCGCGCCGCTGTCGCAGCCGGTAGCGGGGATCGGCACCCGCCAGCCGGACTGACGCCCGGCCCACGGGGCTATCGACGATCGTCGGTCGTGAAGCCTTCTTGCCGAGTGCGCTCGTGCCTGTCGAGGGTCTCCTGGAACACGGTGATGTGGAGGCCGGCGGGAGCGTCGAGCCGCGCGTTCATGGAGTGCCAGGGGGTGAGCACGGGCACGGCGATCACCCGTGCGCCTGCCGCGGCCAGGTCGTCGACGACGGCGGCTGCGTCGTCCACCTGGAAGGCGACCCGCAGCCCAGGCGTCTCCTCGGCAACGCCCTCGACGCGGTCGATGGTCACCTTGTGCGCGGGGCTGGCGATCTCGAGCGTCGCGGCGCCTGCCTCCAGGATGGCCACCCGGTCGTCGCCACCCTCGGCGAAGGCCGCGAGCTCAGTCATGCCCAGCACGTCGCGGTAGAACCGCACTGCGGCGTCGTAGTCGTCGGCCTCCACGACAAGGCGCAGCTGTCGGACTCGGGCACGCGGTGTCTCCATGGCGCCAGCATCAGGCCTGACACCGGTGTCAGGTGCAAGCCCAGGGGTGGGCGACGATGCTGTCAGGCGCGCTCGGACTGGTGGTCCACGAGAACGGCGTCACCGTCCGCGGCACGGCACAAGGCGCGCGACAGCGGACCCCGAGGGTCAGGCAACCTCGGTGAGCAGGCCGGTGTCGACGTCGTACATGAAGCCGCCGACCTTCGCGCGGCCGGCGATCATGGGGTTCTCCCGCAGCCTCGCCACGTCGCTGCGGAGCCGGCCCTGCTGGTCGGGGTCGGCGCCGATGGTCATCCCCGAGGCGTCGGCGCCGGTGGTGGCCCGGATGCGCGCGGCGATCTCCTCGTCGGTGCCGCTGGCCATGGCGCACCGGGTGTGGCCGATGACGAGGATGCGGTTCACGCCCAGCAGGTGCACCCCCACCACGCAGCCGACCTCGGCGTCGGGGGTGACGTGGCCACCGGGCGTACGCAGGATCTTGGCCTCGCCCACGAACAGGCCCATCATGCCCAGCGGCTCCAGCCGGGAGTCCATGCACATCACCACGCACACCCCCGCGTACGCGATGCCGTCGAACCGGCCCGGCGAGGAGATGGCGTACCTCTTGTTGGCGGCCAGCAGGTCGTCGAAGTCACCCATGGCCGGTAACCCTAGAGGCCGGGCGACGTCGGCGACACCCTCCCACCCCTCAGGCATCGATGCTCTCGGCGTCGAGCCGGTACGCCCCCTCGACGATGAACTCCTTGCGCGGGCCGACGTCGTTGCCCATCAGCCGCTCGAACGTCGACACGGCGGCCTCGGCGTCGTCGACGGTGAGGCGCCGCAGCGTCCGGTGCCGGGGCGACATGGTGGTGTCGGCGAGCTGGTCGGCGTCCATCTCGCCCAGCCCCTTGTAGCGCTGCGGCTCGGCGAACCGGATGCCCTTCTTGGTCAGCTCGGCGGCCTTGCGCTGGTACTCGGGGTCTGAGTACGTGTACACGTAGCGCTCCTGACCCTTCTTGGGCTGCAGGATCTCGAACCGGTGCAGCGGCGGCACGGCGGTGTAGACGCGGCCCGCCTCGACCATGGGCCGCATGTACTTGAAGAACAGGGTCGCCAGCAGGCACCGGATGTGGGCGCCGTCGGAGTCGGCGTCGGCCATGAAGATGACCTTGCCGTAGCGGGCCTGGTCGAGGTCGAAGGTGCGCCCCGAGCCAGCCCCCACGACCTGGATGATCGAGGCGCACTCCGCGTTCTTCAGCATGTCGGTGATCGAGGCGCGCTGGACGTTGAGGATCTTGCCCCGGATCGGCAGCAGCGCCTGGAACTCCGAGCTGCGGGCCAGCTTGGCCGTGCCCATGGCCGAGTCGCCCTCGACGATGAAGAGCTCGCTGCGGTCGACGTCGTTGGAGCGGCAGTCGGCGAGCTTCGGCGGCAGCGTGGAGGACTCCAGCGCGTTCTTGGCGCGCTGGGCCTCCTTGTGGCTGCGGGCGGCCACACGGGTACGGGCGGCGGCGACGACCTTCTCCATGAGCGCGCGTGCCTGGGGGCGTACGTTCGCCTTGCTGGAGGTGAGGTAGGCCGTCATCTCCGCCTCCACGACGCGAGCCACGATGCGCGAGACGGCCGGGGTGCCCAGCACCTCCTTGGTCTGCCCCTCGAACTGCGGCTCCGCGAGCCGGACGGTCACCACAGCGGTGAGGCCCTCGAGGATGTCGTCCTTGAGCACCTCCTCCCCCGCCTTCATGATGCGGGTGCCCTCCAGCCCCTTGGCGAACGCCTTCACCAGGCCGCGCTCGAACCCCTGCACGTGGGTGCCGCCCTTGGGCGTGGCGATGATGTTCACGAACGACTGCAGGGTGGTCTCGTAGTCGTTGCTCCACCGCAGCGCCACGTCCACGTCGAGGTCACGCTCTACGTCGGCCGGCGTCATCGCGCCGTTGTCGTCGAGCATCGGCACGGTCTCGGTGAACTTGTCCGAGCCCTGCAGGCGTACGACATCGGTGACCGGCTCGCCGCTGGCGAGGAAGTCGCAGAACTCCGCGATGCCGCCGTCGTGCTTGAAGACCTCGACCCGCTCCTCGTCGTGGCGCAGGTCCTTCACCGTCAGCTGCAGCCCCGGCACCATGAAGCTGGTCTGACGGGCGCGGCTCAGCACCGGGTCGAGCTGCAGCTCGGCATCGGCGAGGAAGATCTGGCGGTCGGGCCAGTAGCGGACCCGGGTGCCGGTGGCACCGCGGGCGGCCCGGCCCACCTTGCGCAGCTCCCGGCCAGGGGTGAACGGGGCGTCGGGACCGTCGCCGTCGAAGACGCCCGGCACGCCGCGGCGGAAGGACATCGCCGAGGTGGTGCCCAAGCGGTCGATCTCCACGTCCAGGCGAGCCGAGAGCGCGTTCACCACGGAGGCGCCGACGCCGTGCAGACCACCGGCCGCGTTGTACGAGCCGCCGCCGAACTTGCCGCCACCGTGCAGCTTCGTGAACACCACCTCGACGCCGGTGAGGCCGGTGCCGGGGTGGATGTCGACGGGGATGCCGCGGGCGTTGTCGGCCACGTACACCGACCCGTCGGCGCGCAGCTCGACCTCGATGCGGTCGCCGAAGCCGGCCAGTGCCTCGTCGACGCAGTTGTCGATGATCTCCCACAGGCAGTGCATGAGCCCCGAGGTGCCGTTCGACCCCACGTACATGCCGGGGCGCTTGCGCACGGCATCCATGCCCTCGAGCACCAGCAGGTGCCGGGCCTCGTAGTCCTGCCCGTGCGGCTGGGTCTTGGTGCGGGTCTTCGTCGCCTCGGTCGTCACGCAGCGCAGGCTACCGGGGGCCTCCGACAACGCCCCGGCGGCGCGCGACAGCGTCCGCAGAGGTGGGTCGCTGCGGCTCATGCTGGGCCGGAGCGGTAGGATTGAGCCTGGTCGACTCAACCCCAGAGGGACCCGCCTGGAACATCTCAGGTGGATAACGCGTTGACCGCCTGCCCCGATCCGCCCTGGATCGGTGTTAGAAATGAACCAACCCCCAGCACGACGCCTTACCACTGAGGGGAAGAGAGGGACTGTGACCACCACCCTGATCGACGACTCGCTGACCGCTGCCGACCGCTGCGACCGCTGCGGCGCGCAGGCCTACCTGCGAGTGACGCTCTCCGCCGGAGGCGAGCTGCTCTTCTGCGCCCACCACGCGAAGGCTCACTCCGACAAGCTGAAGCAGGTCGCGCTCGAGATCCACGACGAGACCGACCGCATCCACTGACGTCACCGACCCTGTGCACGAGCCCCCGGCCACCCGGCCGGGGGCTCGTCGCGTCTTGGGCAGCGAGGTGTCGCCGGGCCGCGTACGGCCTAGGCTCACGACCGAGGAGAGGACTGACATGGACAAGCGTAGGCTCGGCCGGATCGGCCACCTGACCAGCGTGCTGGTGTACGGGGCGGCGGCCCTCGGCGAGGCCACCCAGGAGCAGGCCGACGCCTCGCTGCGGCTGGCGCTGCACGCGGGCATCAACCACCTCGACACCGCGGCGTCGTACGGGCACGCCGAGCAGGTCATGGGCCCGGCCGTGGAGCGCGTGCGCGACCAGGTGTTCCTGGCCACCAAGACCACCCAGCGTACGGCTGAGGCGGCCTGGGCCGAGCTGCAGCGCTCGCTGGAGAACCTGCGCACGGACCACATCGACCTGTGGCAGGTGCACTCGTGCGGCAGCTTCGAGGAGCTCGACAAGGTGTTCGCGCCCGGCGGAGCCATCGAGGCGTTCCTCCGGGCCCGCGAGGAGGGCCTGGTGAACCACCTGGGCATCACCGGCCACACGGAGCTGGCGCCCGCGGTGCACGCCGAGGCGCTGCGCCGCTACGACTTCGACTCGGTGCTGACGCCGCTGAACTACCACCTGTACACCGCCGACGCCGAGTTCGCCGACGCCTTCGACACCTTGTACGAGATGTGCGGGGCCCGCGACACCGCCCTGCGCACCATCAAGGCCGTGGCCCGCAGGCCGTGGCCCGCGCAGCAAGCGCTGACCACGTGGTACGAGCCGTTCACCGACGCCGCCGACGTCCGCGCCGCCATCTGGTGGGTGCTGGGCACGTTCCCGGAGATCGCCGGCATCCCCACGGCCGGCGACACCACGCTGCTGCCGGCGGCGATCTCCGCCGCGAACGACCCGATGGACCCGGCCGAGGCCGCCGACCACCTCGCGCAGATCACGGGCTACGCGTCGGTCTTCGCGTAGCCGCCCAGGATGTGGGTGGCGATCGTCTCGTCATGCGGGATGTGTACATTCCCACCCATGGACAGCGCCCTGCACCCTGACTTCCAGCCCATGTACGAGACGGTCCTGGCCCGCAACCCCGGCGAGCCGGAGTTCCACCAGGCCGTCTTCGAGGTGATGCAGTCCCTCGCGCCGCTGGCCGACCACCCCGACTACACCGCGTGGTCGATCCTCAAGCGCGTGTGCGAGCCGGAGCGCCAGATCATCTTCCGGGTGCCGTGGGTGAGCGACCAGGGCACGGTCGAGATCAACCGGGGCTTCCGGGTCGAGTTCAACTCCGCCCTGGGCCCGTACAAGGGCGGCCTGCGCTTCCACCCCAGCGTGAACCTGTCGATCATCAAGTTCCTGGGCTTCGAGCAGATCTTCAAGAACTCCCTCACCGGCATGCCGATCGGCGGCGGCAAGGGCGGCTCCGACTTCGACCCGAAGGGCAAGTCCGACGGCGAGATCATGCGGTTCTGCCAGTCGTTCATGACCGAGCTCTACCGTCACCTCGGTGAGTACACCGACGTCCCCGCCGGCGACATCGGCGTCGGCGGCCGGGAGATCGGCTTCCTGTTCGGCCAGTACAAGCGGATCACGAACCGGTACGAGTCCGGCGTGCTGACCGGCAAGGGCACCACCTGGGGCGGCTCCCTGGTGCGCACCGAGGCCACCGGCTACGGCACCGTCTTCTTCGCCCAGGCCATGATGAAGGAGGCCGGGGAGTCCTTCGACGGCAAGACGGTCCTCGTCTCCGGCTCCGGCAACGTGGCGATCTACGCCGTCGAGAAGGCCCAGCAGCTCGGCGCCAAGGTCATCGCGGTCTCCGACTCCTCGGGCTACCTCGTCGACGAGAACGGCATCAGCCTCGAGGTGCTCAAGGACGTCAAGGAGGTCAAGCGGGGCCGCATCGCCGACTACGTCGAGGCCGTGGGCGGCAGCGCGCGCGTGGTCACCGACGGGTCGATCTGGGACGTGCCCTGCGACATCGCGCTCCCCTGCGCCACCCAGAACGAGCTCGACGAGGACCACGCCGCCACGCTGGTCAAGAACGGCGTCCGCCTGGTCGCCGAGGGTGCCAACATGCCGACCACGCCGAAGGGCATCGAGGTCTTCAAGGCCGCCGGCACCTTGTACGCACCGGGCAAGGCCAGCAACGCCGGCGGCGTCGCGACCAGCGCCTTGGAGATGCAGCAGAACGCCTCTCGCGACGCGTGGAGCTTCGAGACCGCCGAGGCGCGGCTGGAGCAGATCATGAACGACATCCACGACCGCTGCGTGGAGCACGCCGAGACGTACGGCCACCCGGGCGACTACGTCGTCGGCGCCAACCTCGCCGGCTACATCAAGGTCGCCGACGCCATGGTGGCGATGGGCGTCATCTGAGCCTCACCCTGTACGCCTCCGGCGGCGGTCACGTCTTCCGTGGCCGCCGCTGGCGTCTTGGGCTGTCACTGGCGCCAGGTGATGCGGTCCCCGAAGTCGGCCGGCGCGTACACGATGCCGCCCCACTGCAGGTCGGGGTTCTCGTGGCGGATTCCGATCCAGCCCACGTTGCAGGAGCCCGGAGCCAGCCGGGTCTCGCGGTAGGAGGGCGACCAGGCCCAGTCACGCGGGAACGTCGAGACCGGCACCGCCTTGTACGAGGTCTGTGGCCCCTCACCGTCGCGGACCAGGAACGACCACGGGTCGGTGCTCACCCGCGTGGTGCCATCGCCGGCGGCCCCCGCGTGCGGCTTCCGGTAGCAGACCTCGATGCGGAACCCGATGCTGATGTGGTCCTGCCCGAAGGCGAACCGCTGCACGGTGACGTCGAAGTACGTCAGCCGCGCGGTCTGCCCGATGCCCAGCGTCATCGTCTGCGGCGACCCCGGGCGTGACTCTCCCGCCTGCGCCGTCGTGGTGACGGTGACGGTGGCCGTCGGGGGGCTCGCAGGCGTCGACGGCTCGGCCGGAGATGCCGGTGCCGGCGACGAAGGAGCGACGGTCGTGGCGGTCGCGCTCGACGATGCCGGCGCCTCGAGCGACGCCGTCGGCGCCGGCACGACGGACGACGACGCGGCGGAGGGGGCGGCACCGGGAGCCGCCGTGGTGCAGGAAGAGAGCAGCAGGACGGCGGGCAGCCCCAGCACCGCCAGGGAACGCATGGTCACCGGCCCATCCTGGCCCACGGCAGCACCCCTCACCGTCATTGGGCGCGCAGGACCGTCCGTGGCGCGCCGGTGGCCGAGCCGTCAGCGCCCGGCCGGTTGCGGCCAGGCGTTGATCACGCAGCCGCCGAGGGTGATGCTCTGCTGCATCATGACGGGGGCGGGCTTCCCCGCTCCGGGGCAGGCGACGTGGTCGAGCCCGATGTAGTGGCCGACCTCGTGGTTCAGCATGTACGCGTGGTACTCCGCTCGCGACGCGGCCGCCCACGTGGGCGTGGCGAGGTTCCAGCGGTCGATGTTGAGCACCACCCGGTCGCCGACGCGGCAGTTCCAGGTGCGGTGCGGTGTCGCCGGCGCGCAGAGCGCGTCGACCGTGGCCGGCGAGGCCAGGTAGATCGTGAGCTCTGGTTTCGACCCCTCAGGCACCAGCGCGAAGCTGTTCCCCTGGTACCCCGCCCACCCCCGCGGGTCGGAGAGGACCCCGTGCAGCTCCCGGGCGACCGCGTTGGCATCGAGACCGGCCGTGGTCTCGACCTTCACCACGTAGGTGTGCACGACCTTCGTCTTCAGCGAGGCGGGCAGCGAGAGCGTCGACGCCGTGTACGTCCCGCTGGGCCCGATGGTGCCGCGTGGCATCGCCGTCGAGGTGGAGCTCGCCGAGGCCGTACGCGCCGGTGACCCCGACCCGCCAGCCATCGGGGTGGTCGGCGGCGACGCGATCTGCGTAGCCGACGCCGCGGTGGTGGGCCGGGTCGACGTGACGGGCGCGACCGTCGCTGCAGGAGTCGTGGTCGTCCCAGCCTCCCCGTCGATGGGCTCGGCCTGGTCCGGCGCTGGTCCCTCGTCTGCCGGAGCCGCCACCGACGGCGTCGCGGTGTCTGTCGCCATGGCGACCAGCCCCCTCACGAGGCTGGCCACGAGCCATACCAGCAGCACGCAGCCGATCGCAATCACGAGCTTCCCGCGCCGCGTCAGCCGGTACTGGGGCTCACCGTCCACGGGGCGACCTTACGGACCGGCACCCGTCGAGCCCCGCAACCCCGCCCCTGTGTCGCGCCCCATCTCCCGGGCGGCCGCGACCGGCCTCCGGCACGACCGGCCCACGAGGTCGCCAGCCACCTCAGGCCGAGCGGCTCCAGCGCGTACGCCCCGGGTCGGCACCAGCCGCGGGCCGGCGCAGCGTGGCAGGTTCGTCCCGATGTCGGAGCGAACCTGCCGCGTTCATCGCATCGGCGGCGAACCCGTGCCGCTCCAGGAACGCGGCGAGCCACGGGTCCTGACCCACCCACGTGTACGCGGGGACGTCACCGATGCAGAACTCGAGCAGCCGGTCCACGACCGCGCTCCCCCGTGCCGCCTCGGTCACCGCCAGGGTGCGAAGCTCCAGCGGCTGTGGGGCGTCCACCTCCTCGGCGGGGCGGGCGGCAGCCACGGCAACCACCTCACCAGCCTCGTCGACGACCACCCACACGTACAGCCCGGCGTTCAGCCAGAGCTCCCAGGGCGTGGCGGCCCCAGCCAGGTCGGTCTCCCCCGGCCCGTGCGCCTGCGGCACCGCAGCCACGCAGGCCGCGATCGCCTCGACGTCGCCGAACCCGGCCTGCCGGATGCGCAGCGTCACCTCGATCAGTCGAGGTAGTCGCGCAGCACCTGCGACCGCGACGGGTGGCGGAGCTTCGACATCGTCTTGGACTCGATCTGACGGATCCGCTCACGCGTGACGCCGTACACCTTCCCGATCTCGTCCAAGGTCTTCGGCTGGCCGTCGGTGAGGCCGAAGCGCATCGACACCACGCCCGCCTCGCGCTCCGACAGCGTGTCGAGCACGTCGTGCAGCTGCTCCTGCAGCAGCGTGAAGTTCACCGCGTCGGCCGGCACGACCGCCTCGGAGTCCTCGATCAGGTCGCCGAACTCGGAGTCGCCGTCCTCGCCGAGCGGGGTGTGCAGCGAGATCGGCTCGCGACCGTACTTCTGCACCTCCACGACCTTCTCCGGGGTCATGTCGAGCTCCTTGGCGAGCTCCTCCGGGGTGGGTTCGCGGCCCAGGTCCTGCAGCATCTGCCGCTGCACACGGGCGAGCTTGTTGATGACCTCGACCATGTGGACCGGGATGCGGATGGTGCGGGCCTGATCGGCCATGGCGCGGGTGATGGCCTGCTTGATCCACCATGTCGCGTACGTCGAGAACTTGTAGCCCTTGGTGTAGTCGAACTTCTCGACCGCACGGATCAGACCGAGGTTGCCCTCCTGGATCAGGTCGAGGAAGAGCATGCCGCGACCCGTGTAGCGCTTGGCCAGCGAGACCACCAGGCGGAGGTTCGCCTCCAGCAGGTGGTTCTTGGCACGGCGGCCGTCGGTGGCGATCCACTCGAAGTCTTCGAGGTCGCTCCCCTTGACCGGGGAGCCGTCGTTCAGCCGCTCCTCGGCGAACAGGCCGGCCTCGATCCGCTTGGCGAGCTCGACCTCCATCTCCGCGTTGAGCAGCGCCACCTTGCCGATCTGCTTCAGGTAGTCCTTGACCGGGTCGGCGGTCGCGCCCGCCGCCATCACCTGCTGCTCGGGCTCATCGGCGTCGTCGGCGTCGGACAGGCTGAAGCCCTGGTCCTCCGTGAGCTCCTTCTCGGTCTCCGCCTCTTTGGCGGGCTGGAACTCGGCGTCGTCGACATCCTCGAGGCCGCGCTTCTTGCCGCCCACGGTGAGCACGATGTCGTCGCCCTCGCGCTTGAACTCGACGGGGATCTCGGTCACCTGGGTCAGGGCCTCGGCGACCGACGGCTCCTCGACCTCCAGGTTCGCCAGGTCATCCTCGTCGGCGTCCAGGTCCTCCGGCGCGTCGGTGTCGACGTCGTCCTCGGCCATCTCCGGGGCGACCTCGGCGGCCTTCTTCCCGCGCCCGGCGGTCTTGGCCGGTGCGGCCTCCGCATCGGCCTTGGGCCCAGCCTTGGTACGGGTGCGCGCCGGTGCTGCCTTCGCCGCGGGCGCGTCGTCCGAACCGGCCTTCGCTGCCGTCTTGGCCGTGGCCCGCGTCGTCCCCGTCTTCGTCGTGGCCGTCTTCGCGGCAGGCGACTTCGCAGCAGCCTTGGCCGGGGCGGCCTCGGTGGTCTCGGGCGCCTCGCTGTCGGCCACCGGCGCGAGCTTGGCCGCGCTCCGGCGACGGGTCGGGTTCTCCTCGGCGGCGGTCTCGGTCTGACGAGCTGCGGTTCGTGGCAACGTGGCACCCTTCACGTGTGGATCCGTGAGGCCTTGGCCTCGGTGATGGGAGCGCCGACACGGGCGGGAAGGTGATCGTGAGCACGCAAAGGCCCGCTGGTGTCAATGGCTCCGGGGGCTCACTATGCCACCTCTCACGGCCGGCTCCAAACGCGGGCCAGTACGCTTCCCCGGTGCCAGCACCGAGACTCCCGAGGCGCCCTCAGACCACGGCCCTCCACGGGCTCACCTCTGACGACCCGTACGACTGGGTGCGCTCGGCCGACCCGGCCGACCTGCTCGAGCACCTCCGGGCCGAGAACGCGTACGCCGACGAGCAGACCGCGCACCTCGCTGCTCTGCGTGACCGCATCGTCGCCGAGATCGCCGCCCGCACCCAGCAGACCGACATGGGGGTGCCCGACCACGACGTCGACCGTCAGGGGCGCGCCTGGTGGTACTACACGCGCACCACCGAGGGCGCCAGCTATCCCGCGTACTGGCGGGCACCCGCGCTGTCGCGTGACGACGTGCCGGACGCCTCCCGGCCGGTGCCGGGCGAGCAGCTGCTGCTCGACGCGGAGGCGGAGGCGACCGGCCACGGGTTCTTCGCTCTCGGTGACCTGGTTCCTTCCCCCAGCGGCGACCTGCTGCTGTGGAGCGTGGACGTCACCGGTGACGAGGTCTACACCGTGCGGGTCCGGGACCTCCGCACCGGCGAGCTGCTGCCCGACCGGCTCGAGGAGGCGGCCGGGGCCACCTGGATCTCCGACGACCACGTGGCGTACACGGTGCTGGACGACGCCTGGCGGCCGTACGAGCTGCGGCGGCACCGCCTCGGCACCGCCCAGACCGACGACGCCGTGGTGCTCACCGAGGACGACGAACGGTTCTGGCTGGGTGCCGGGCTGTCGGCCGACGAACGCTGGCTGGTCGTCGCCTCCGCCAGCCGCACCACCTCGGAGATGCGCCTGCTGCCGGTCGAGGATCCCGAAGGCGAGCCGTGGCTCGTGACGCCGCGACGCCCAGGGGTCGAGTACGAGGTCGAGGTGGCCGGCGACCGGCTCCTCATCACCCACAACGCCGGCTGCCCCGACTTCGAGGTGGTCGAGGCTCCCCTGGCCCCGTCCACGCCCGAGGAGTGGCGCACCGTCCTGCCGGGCCGCGAGGGTCGGCGCGTGCACGGCGTCGATGCGTACGCCGACCACGTCGTGGTGAGTCTCCGCGACCGCGGCCTGCCGCAGGTGCTGGTGTGCCCTCGGGCCGCCGACGGCAGCGTGCTCCCCGGCACGGAGGTGCCCAGCGACGAGCCCTTGGTGGCCCTCGGCGCTGCCGACCAGGACTACGCGTCCGACCGCATCCGGCTGGTGCGGGACTCGTTCACCCGGCCCCAGGTCGTCGTAGAACGGCCGTGGCGCGGCGGGCCCGAGAAGGTGGTGCGCACCCAGCCGGTACAATCCGACCCGGACGGCCGCCCGTTCGACCCGGAGGCGTACGTCTCGGAGCGGGTCTGCGCCACGGCACCCGACGGCACACAGGTCCCGGTCTCGCTGGTGCGTCGCCGCGACACGGCCCTGTCGGCGCCTTGCGTGCTGTACGCCTACGGCGCGTACGAGACCGCCATCGACCCCGGCTTCTCGATCGCCCGCCTCAGCCTCCTCGACCGCGGCGTGGTGATGGCGTACGCCCACGTGCGCGGCGGCGGAGAGCTGGGCCGCTCCTGGTATGAGCAGGGCCGGCTGCTGGCCAAGCCCACCACGTTCACCGACCTGCTCGCCTGCGCGCAGCACCTCGCCGGCACCGTGGCCAGCCGTCTCGTGCTGCAGGGCTTCTCGGCCGGCGGCCTCACCGTCGGTGCCACCCTCAACCTCGACCCGGACCTGTTCGCCGGTGTCCACTGCGGCGTCGGCTTCGTCGACCCCCTGCGCTCGATGCTGGACGAAGACCTGCCGCTCACGGTCACCGAGCGCGACGAGTGGGGCGACCCCATCAGCGACGCCGACACGTACGCGGTGATGTCCTCCTACAGCCCGTACCAGAACGTGCGCCACGACCCGTACCCGCCGGTGCTGGCCACCACGAGCCTCAACGACCAGCGCGTCTCGTTCACCGAGCCGCTGAAGTGGGTGGCAGCGCTGCGGGACGCCGACCCCTCCAACGTGGTCCTGCTGCGCACCGAGCTCGAAGGTGGGCACGGCGGCCCCAGCGGCCGGTACGCGGCGTGGCGGGACGAGGCCTGGGAGCAGTCCTGGCTGCTCGACAGGCTGGGACTCGTACCAGGGTCTGAGCCTGACTCATCAGGGTAGGTTCAGGGTCCCTTTCAGGCGTGCGGGGGAAACCTTTCGGGGCCGCGACGCGTTTAGGTGGTGACGTCGAAAGGAAAACGCATGGCTGTCACCACCGCTCATCGGGCCCGGAGCAACGACGGGATCGACGGAAAGGATGCCGTCGGCCTCTACCTCGAAGGCATCGCGAAGACCGCCCTGCTCACTGCCGAGGAGGAGGTCGAGCTGGCGCGCACCATCGAGGCCGGTCTCCATGCCCGGGCGATCCTCGACAAGGACGTGACCACCGCCGAGCGTGGCGGCCGCAAGGCTGTGAAGGCCACCACCGAGGAGCTGGAGGAGCTCGCCCGGCTCGGCGACGCGGCCATGCAGCGCTTCGTCACCGCCAACCTCCGTCTGGTCGTCAGCGTCGCCCGCAAGTACGGCCGCTCCCAGATGCCGCTGCTCGACCTGGTGCAGGAGGGCAACACCGGCCTGATCCGCGCCGTGGAGAAGTTCGACTACGCCAAGGGCTACAAGTTCTCGACGTACGCGACGTGGTGGGTGCGGCAGTCGATCAGCCGCGGCATCGCGCAGCAGGGCCGCATCGTGCGCCTGCCCGTGCACGTCGCCGAGCAGGTCAACCAGGTGGGGGCCGTGCGCCGCACCCTGGAACGCCGCCTCGGCCGTGACCCGGAGCTGTCGGAGATCGCTGACGAGCTCGGCCTGGAGACCGAGAGGGTCGTGGAGCTGATCCGCTACTCACGCGACCACGTCTCGCTCGACGCCCCCGTGGAGGAGGACGGCGACACCTCGCTGGGTGACCTGATCGCCCGCGAGCAGACGCCAGGCCCCGACGAGCTGGTGCTCGACGCCGAGGAGCGTGAGCGCCTGGAGAAGATGCTCGGCTCCCTCGACGACCGGTCCGCCGACGTGGTCCGGCGCCGCTACGGGCTCCTCGACGGCCGCCAGGCCAAGCTCAGCGACATCGGTCTGGTCTGGGGCATCACCGCCGAGCGCGTCCGTCAGATCGAGCGCAACGCGATCGCGCAGCTGCGCAAGGCAGAGCTCGCGGCCTGACGCCCCACGCCGCTGCCCACGGCCCGCCACCTCCCGGTGGCGGGCCGTTCGCCGTTCCAGGGCCGGCACCGCAGGATGAGCCCGTGGACCTCGCGTCGCTGCTCCCCCCCGCTCGCGCGCGTGCTGCCCGTCGCCGTCTTCCTGCCGGCGATCACGCTCGTCTCGGAGATCAGCGAGCGGGCTGGCGTCTTCCGCGTCGCAGCGGCCGGCGTGGCACGGCTGGGGCGCCGCGCAGCGGGCTGCTGTGGCTGCTGTTCGCGCTGCTCGCGATCGTCTGCACCATCTTCCTGTCGCTGGACACCACCGCCGGGCTGCTCACAGGCGTGGGCACCGACCCGGGCAGCCAGGGCCAGGCCCACGGGCGTTCGCCCTCACCACGCTGTGGCTCGCCAACACCGCCTCGCTGCCGTAGGCCCGGCGTTCGCGGCCGGCCTGCCGCCCTGGGCCGTGGCGGGGGTGGGAGCCGTGGTGCCGGTGCTGACCGCGGTGGTGCGCGCCCCTGCGATGCTCCCCAAGCTCGGCCTGCCCTGGCTGATGGTGCCGGGCTTCGCCGTCCTCCCCCCGGTGGTCGACCGGGCGCACGCCGCAGGCTGGCTCGACCCGGTGATCCGGCTCGCCGGAGAGGGCTCCGGCCTCATCACGCGGGTGTCGTACGCGCCCCAGAACGTCAGGGCGAGGTCGAAGCCGTCGCTCGCCAGGCGCCGTGCCAGGGCGGCACCATGCCCCGCTGCCGGCCGACGCCGGTGATGAGTGCGGCGGGCACGTCAGCCCTTCTCCGTGGTCTCGGGCGAGATGACCCTGATCAGCCCCTCCTGAGCCGTGGTCGCGACCAGCTGCCCGGCGCTGTAGAGGCGGCCCAGCGAGAACCCGCGCGCACCCGAGGCCGACGGGGACACCTGGTCGTACAGCAGCCATCCGTCGGCGCGTACGGGCCGATGGAACCACATGGCGTGGTCGAGAGAGGCGGCGACGAGGTCGCGACCGTACGTGCGGCCGTGCGGCAGCAGCGACACCGCCAGGATCGAGATGTCGGAGAGGTAGGCCAGCACCGCCTGGTGGCGTACGGGGTCGTCGCCGAGGTCGCCGTTCGCGCGGACCCAGAGCTGCAGGTGACCCGCGTGGGCGGCGCCGCGGTCGGCCGAGGCGTACCGCACCTCCAGCTCCTCCCACTCGCTCCAGAAGGCGGCGAGCTCTGGGCCGTACCGGTCAGCCATCACCTGGACCATGGCCGGGCAGTCGTCGGGCGCCGGCACGTCGGGCATCGGGTCGCCGTGCTCCAGGCCCGGCTCGGGTGCCTGCAGGGAGCAGGTCAGGTCGAAGATCCGGCGCCCGTCCTGGCGGGCGGTCACGTGCCGGGTGGAGAAGTGCGCGCCGTCGCGGGCGGCCTCGACGTCGTACAGGATCGGCGCCTCGGCCCGCCCGGGCCGCAGGAAGTGGGCGTGCAGAGAGTGCATCACCCGGCCCTCGGGGGCGGTCTGGTACGCGGCGACGACGGCCTGCGAGAGCACCTGCCCGCCGTACGTGCGCTGCATGGTGGTGGTCGCGGCCGGGCCTCGGAACAGGTCGGGCTCGATGGCCTCGAGCTCCAGGGTATGCACGAGGTCGTGGATGGTGCGGGGCACGGGTGGGTCTCTCCTCAGATGTCGTCGCCGGGCTCGCGCTCGGCGAGGAACCGCTCGAACTCGGCGCCGATCTCGTCGGCGGTCGGTACGGGCGCGATGCGGGTGTGGGCGGCGTCGAACGCCTCCTCCAGGGCGGCCACCAGCTCCTGTGTCTCGGTCGATGACGCCATCTCGTCGTTGATGAGCGAGAAGCTCTCGGCGGTCTCCTCGGGCAGGCCGGTCAGGGGCAGCACGAGGCCGCTGTCGTCCATGAGGGCCTCCAGCGCCACGGTGAGCGCCTGCGGGAAGTACACCTGGGACAGGTAGTGCGGCACGTGCGCCACGTACCCAGACCCCACCCGGCCCGCCTGTCCGGCACGCAGCTGGAACAGCGCCGACCACTGCGCTGGCACGTCCATGCGCTCGATCAGCGGCGGGTTGTCGTGCACCAGGTTCTCGTCGGTGGAGTGGCGGGTGAGGCCGGTGGGCCTGGTGTGCGGGACGGCGAGCGGGATGCCGCCCAGCGTGTACAGGTTGCCGACGCCCAGCTCGTCGCAGATCTGCAGCGTGGCCGCGATCGTGGTCTCCCACATCGTGTCCGGCTCCGACCCGTGCATGAGCAGGAACGGCCGGCCCGTGGCGTCCGTGAGCCGGTCGATCACCAGCTCGGGTGTCTTGGCCGACAACCACCGGTAGGTGTCGAAGGTCATCACCGGGCGGCGGCTGCGGTAGTCGTGCAGCTCGTCCACGGCGAAGGTGACGACGCGGGCGGGATCGCAGGTACGCAGCAGGTGCCGCGTGGCCCCGAAGAGCACCCGGCCGGAGTCGAGGAAACCGTCCAGGAGGTGCAGCATCGGCACGCCGAGACCCTTGACGTCGCTCCAGCCGGGCTCGACGGCCTCGAACAGCTCGCGTGGATCCTTCACCTTGCAAGGGTATCGGCCCGCCCCGGCGGCCGGGTGGTTCGCCCTAATTGGGCCATCTTCTGGTCGCTGGGCGCACCACGTGCCACATGAGCCGCGTGCTGCTCCCCAGTGCCAGAAGATGCAGGTCATCTGCAGGCGGCCGGTCAGGGCAGGCGGTCGAGGGCGGTGCGTACGCGCTTCGCGGAAACCGGCTCGGAGGTGCGCAGCTGCTGGGCGAACAGGCTCACCCGCAGCTCCTCCAGCAGCCAGCCGACGCGCTCCACCTCCGGCGAGAGGGGCCCGGACGGCTGGCGGGACACCACGGCCGCGTACTCGGCCTCCAGGTCGGCCACCAGGTCGGCGGACTGACGCTCGCGGGTGGGAGCGGTGGCGTACGCGGTGAGCCGCAGCTCGGCCGCGTGCAGGTAGCGGGACAGGTGCGTGAACCAGGGGTCGCCGGTGGCGGAGACGAAGCCGTCGAAGACCAGGTTGGCGACCTGCTCGGTGACGTCGGCGTACGCGTCGCCGGAGCGCCCCGTGAGCTGCCGCTGCACCGCCTGGTGGCGCCCCAGGATCTCCCCGGTGTGGGCCACGACCTCGCGCATGGTGTCAGCCATGCGCTCGCGCACCTGCATCGACACCGCGGCGAACCGGTCGACATCACGGATCGTCCAGGGGTCGATGCCGAGGGCTGCAACGCAGCGGTCGGTGGCCTTGAGCCGGGCGTCGGCGAGCAGGGCGGGCACGGTGGCGTACGGGCTGTGGGCCAGCTGCAGCTTGGTGGCGTTGCTCATGCGGGAGACGACCCAGGTGGTGGGGTCGGGGCCGGTGAGCACCAGCAGCCGCCGGATGCCGCGGGCGTGCGTCGCGCGGGCGCGGGCCTCGGTGTCGAGCACCACCACGCCGACGCTGGTGCCCTCGTCGCGCACGGCCGGGTAGCCGACGATCTCGGTGCCCTGGCGCCGGGTCACGTGGCGGGCATCGAGGGCGGGGAACGTCCAGGCCGTGGCGCCGGCGGTGGCGATCGAGGAGCTGGCCTCGGTGAGCGTGCGGGTGACCTTGGGCGCCAGCCGCTGCTGCAGCTCGGCGAGGTCGGTGCCGCGGGCGACCTCGCGGGTGCCGTCGAGCACCACCAGCGTCACCTTGAGGTGCTCGGGCAGGTCGCGCTCGCCCCAGGCGCCGGCCGGGTCGGTGCCCGTACGGGCCCGCAGCGCCACCGCGAGGGCGTCGGTGAAGGAGACGGTGTCGGGGGCCGTGTCACCCTGGGGCGCCGAGGCGACGTCGGGCCGCTCGGCCAGCCAGGCCAGGGCGGCCGCCGCGTGGTTCGGGGCGGGCACGAACGACGTCCGCAGGCTCTTCGGGAGCGACCGGATCAGCTCGGTGGCCAGCTCCTCGCGCAGCCCCGGCACCTGCCAGGTGAATGCCGCCGGCGGCAGCTGGTTGAGCACCGTGAGCGGCACCGCCACGGTGACGCCGTCGTGGCGGGAGCCGGGGTCGAACACGTACGTGATGGCCAGGTCGTGGCCGCCGGCCCGCCAGGAGTCAGGGAACCCCTCGGCGTCGATCGCGCCTGACTCGGGCTCCACGAGGTCGTCGAGGGTGAGGTCGAGGTAGGCGTCGTCCTCGTGCCGCTTGGTGCGCCACCAGGTGTCGAAGTGGCGCTGAGACACCACGTCGGCGGGCACCCGAGCGTCGTAGAACGCGAAGATCGCGGCGTCGTCGACGACCAGGTCGCGCCGGCGCGTACGCTCCTCGAGCTCGGCGGCCTTGTCACGGACGGCCTTGTTGCGCCGCACGAAGTGGTGCCGCGTGCGCCAGCGGCCCTCGACGAGCGCGGACTGGATGAACAGCCGCCTGGCCTCCACGGGGTCGATCCGGGCGTACTGAACCGGTCGCCCGCTGGCGATCGGCACCCCGTAGAGCGTGATGGTCTCCGACGCCACCACCGAGCCCTGCGACTCCGACCAGTGCGGCTCCGCGTACGTGCGCTTCAGGACGTGCTCAGCGACGGCCTCGATCCACTCCACCTGCACGCCGGCCACGGTGCGGGCCCAGAGCCGGGTGGTCTCCACCAGCTCGAACGCCACAGCCAGCGGCGGTGGCGTCTTGGCCAGCGCCGATCCCGGCGAGATCGCCCAGCGGCTGCCGCGCGCCCCCTGGTACTCCCTCGGCCCGAGCCGGGCCCGCTTGCGCGGGGGCAGGTCCTTGCGCTCGTCCTTGGTGTCGAGCAGCCCCACGTGGGAGAGCAGGCCGGAGAGCACGGCGGTGTGCAGGAGGTCGTGCGGGGCAGGCGCCTGGTTGCGCTCCAGGCCGATCTCCTCGCAGATCTGGCGCAGCTGCTGGTGCAGGTCCTGCCACTCGCGCACCCGCAGGAAGGAGAGGAACTCGTCACGGCACAGCCGGCGGAAGGCGTTGCCGGAGAGCTCCTGGCGCCGCTCGCGGAGGTAGTCCCAGAGCCGCACCAGCGCGACGAAGTCGGACCCGTCGGGCTCTCCGGGCTCGCCGTCGGCCGCCGGCAGCGGGGCGAAGAAGCGGCGGTGCAGCGCGTCGGCCTGCTCCCGCTTCTCGGCGGGCCGATCCCGGACGTCGGGAACCGTCAGGCCGGCGACCACCACCTGGGCCTCGCGCAGGCACCCCTGGCGGCTGCCCTCGACGAGGATGCGGCCCAGCCGCGGGTCGACGGGCAGCCGGGCCAGCTGGTGGCCTACGGGGGTGAGCCGCGGGTGGGCCGAGGTGGCCGACTGCAGTGCGCCGAGCTCGACCAGCAGCCGCAGGCCGTCGGTGATCTGCCCGGGGTCGGGCGGCTCCACGAACGGGAACGCCGCGATGTCGCCCAGCCCCGCCTCGGCCATCTGCAGGATGACGCTGGCGAGGTTGGTGCGCAGGATCTCCGGCTCGGTGAACTCGGGGCGGGCCTCGAAGTCGGCCTCGGAGTACAGCCGGATGCAGATGCCCGGTGCCACCCGGCCGCAGCGGCCGGCGCGCTGGTTGGCCGAGGCCTGCGAGACCGGCTCGATGGGCAGCCGTTGCACCTTCGTACGCTTCGAGTAGCGCGAGATGCGCGCCGTGCCGGGGTCGACGACGTACCGGATGCCGGGCACGGTCAACGAGGTCTCGGCCACGTTCGTGGCCAGCACCACCCGGCGGCCGGTGTGCGGGGCGAACACCCGGTGCTGCTCGGCGGCCGAGAGCCGGGCGTACAGGGGCAGCACCTCGGTGGAGCGCAGGTCGAGCGCGGTGATCGCGTCGGCGGCGTCGCGGATCTCCCGCTCGCCCGACAGGAACACCAGGATGTCTCCGTCCCCCGCGGCCGACAGCTCGACCACCGCGTCGCAGATGGCCTCGGTCAGGTCCTTGGCGGTCGCCTCCGGCACGGGCGTACGGGGTCGTGACCGCTCGCTGCCGGGGGTGTCCTCGTCCTCGTCGGGGTCGGCGGCGCCGTCGTCGCGCATGGGGCGGTAGCGGAGCTCGACCGGGAACGTCCTGCCCTCCACCGAGACGATGGGGGCCCCGCCGAAGTGGTCGGAGAAGCGCTGGGTGTCGATGGTCGCGGAGGTGACGATCACCTTGAGGTCGGGCCGCTTCGGCAGCAGCTGCTTGACATAGCCGAGCAGGAAGTCGATGTTCAGGCTGCGCTCGTGCGCCTCGTCGATGATGAGCGTGTCGTAGCGCTTCAGCAGACGGTCGTGACCGATCTCCGCGAGCAGGATGCCGTCGGTCATCACCTTGACCTTCGTCTCCCGGCCGGCCTTCTTGGTGAACCGCACCTGGTAGCCGACGAGGTCCCCCACCTCGGTGTCCGTCTCCTCGGCGATGCGCTCGGCGAGGGTGCGCGCCGCGATCCGGCGGGGCTGGGTGTGGCCGATCCGCGTCCGGCCCGCGAGCAGGCACAGCTTCGGCAGCTGGGTGGTCTTGCCCGACCCGGTCTCCCCCGCCACGATCACCACCTGGCTGCTCAGCAGCGCCGCGGCGATCTCGGGGGCCGCCTGCGCGATCGGCAGGTCGGGGTTGATCGCCAGGTCGGGCTCGTGGGTGGTCGTCATGGCCCGCCAAGACTAGTGGCCGGGCCCGATCGCTCCGCATCCTGGCAGCCTGCATCGATCCGCGCAGCCTGCATGGAGGGTGTACGGATCGATGGCGGCTGCTCGGAGGCGGGGGCTCCCAGACATCCCCTCGCCAGCAGCGTCGGGCATGTGCTCCGATGGGCTCATGGCGAGCCTCGTGTCCCACACCTTGCTCGACTGCACCGATGCGTACGCGCTCTCGGAGTTCCAGAAGGCGGTGCTGGGCTACGCCGACGTGGCCGGGGACCCCAACGAGCCCGGCGACGAGGAGTGCATGATCCTCAACCCTGTGACCGGGCACCACCTGCTGTTCATCGAGGTGCCGGAGGCCAAAATGACCAAGAACCGGCTGCACCTCGACCTGCGGCCGCGCGAGCACACCCGCGACGAGGGGGTGGAGCGGCTGCGACGGCTGGGCGCGACCGAGATCGCCGACCGTGCGCGACATCCACGGCCCGGGCATCGGCTGGGTGACCATGGCCGACCCGGAGGGCAACGAGTTCTGCGTGCTGCGCTCCGAGGCTGAGCGAGCCGCAGCGTCCTGACCGGCGCCCGGCTCAGCGCACCAGGCTCACGGGGCAGAGCGAGTGCGCCAGCACGGCTCGCAGCGGCCCGGAGAAGGTGACGCCGGTGACCGGGTGCGCGTGCACGCCGACGACCAGCAGGTCGATCGACCCTGTGTGGCCGATCAGCTGCTGCACCGGCACGCCGCCGAGGACCTCGCCCTCGATCGGCACGTCCGGGTAGTCGTGGCGCAGATCGGCCAGGAGGGTCTCCAGGGCAGCCTTCGCCTTGACCGCCTTGCCGGGGTCGTGAGGCTTGGAGAACGCCGCCCGGAGCCCCGTCGGCGGGGGTGGTGCGATCAGCGCGACCATCAGGGCGCTGTGCCGCGCACGCGCCTCGTCGAGCGCCCAGACCAGCTGGTGACGGGAACGGTCGGGCTCGGACACGGCGACGGCGATCCGCTGGTGCCGGCCGGTCGGCTCGGGGGTGGAGGCCGCCGAGATCACGATCACGGGGCAGTGGGCCAGCCCGGCCAGCGAGACGCTGGTGGAGCCGACGAACATCCGCTCCACCCCGCTCTGCGCCCGGCGGCCCACGACGATCAGCTCGGCGTTCTCCGACAGGTCGGCGAGGACGGCCGTGGGGTGCCCCATCAGCACCTCGCACTGGATCCGGTCCGTGGGGAAGCCCTGGTCAACCAGGGCACGCCGGGCAGCCGCGAGTGCCTCCTCCCCGACCTGGGTGAGCAGCGTGGGGTCGTACACGACTCCCCAGCCGCCGGTGAGGACGGCGTCGTCGAGCGCGTGGACGAGCCACACGTCCGACCCCGTGCGCTCTGCCGTCCCCCGGGCGTACTGGGCGGCGCGCAGCGCGTCGTCGGACCCGTCGATGCCGACCAGGATGCGGGTGGCGGTGCTCGGCTCCACCGGGCGGATGACCTCGTCGCTCATGGCGCAGACACTAGTGGCAGTGCCTGCGCCGTGACCTACTGCGGTCCCTCCGCGGTGGGGACGACCTCCGGGACCTCCGAGTCGTACCCGAGCTTCCACTCGCGCACCTCGGGCATGTCCTCGAGGTTCTCCACGATGTACGTCTCGTGGCGCTCGAGCTGCGAGAGGCAGTACTGGCGCAGGTCCTCGGCACCCGCCGGCGCGACCTTCGCGTTGTTGAGCGCGTCGATCACCAGGTGGTAGCGCGAGGCGCGGTTGCGCACCACCATGTCGAACGGCGTGGTGGTCGTGCCCTCCTCGATGAAGCCCCGCACCCGGAACCGGTCGGCGTCGGGGCGGCCGTGCACCAGCTGGTGGATGGCGCCCGGGTAGCCGTGGAAGGCGAACACCACGTCGACGGTGTCGGTGAACAGCTCGCGGAAGTACGTCTCGGTCATGCCGTGCGGGTGGTCCTGCGGCCGCTTCAGCGACATCAGGTCGACGACGTTGACCACGCGCGTACGCAGCGCAGGAAGCTTCTGGCGCAGGATCTCCGCCGCCGCGACGGTCTCCATGGTCATGATGTCGCCGGCGCAGGCGAGGACGATGTCGGGGTCGCCCGAGCCCTCCTCTGAGCCCGCCCACTCCCAGGTCGACGCGCCGCGGGTGCAGTGCTCGATGGCCTCGTCCATGGAGAGCCACTGCGGCTGCGGCTGCTTGTCGATGACGATGACGTTGACGTAGCTCCTCGACCGGAAGCAGTGGTCGGCGACCGAGAGCAGGCAGTTCGCGTCCGGCGGCAGGTAGATGCGGCCGACCTCGCCGCGGTGGTTCAGCACCACCTGGATCAGGCCCGGGCCCTGGTGGCTGAACCCGTTGTGGTCATTACGCCACGCCGTGGAGCTGAGCAGGATGTTGAGGCTCGGCACCTTCGCCCGCCACGGCAGCTCCAGCGCCTCCTGCAGCCACTTCGCGTGCTGCACGGTCTGCGACGCGGACACCATGGCGAACGCCTCGTACGTGGCGAACAGCCCGTGCCGCCCCGTGAGGTTGTACGCCTCCAGCCAGCCGTGGCAGTTGTGCTCGCTCAGCACCTCCATCACCCGCCCATTCGAGCTGAGCTGTACGTCGTCGCTGGTGACGGACTCCATCCAGGCGCGGTCGGAGACGTCGAACACCGCCCCGAGGCGGTTGGAGTTGGTCTCGTCGGGGCAGAAGAGGCGGAAGTTGTGGGGGTTCCGCTCGTACGCGGCCTTCATCAGCTCGCCCAGCTTGCGGGTGGACTCGATGCGCTCGGCGGCCCGCTTGTCCGGGCCGACGTCGACCGCCATCTCGCGGAAGTCGGGCAGGTCGAGGTCTTGGGTGAGCAGGCCGCCGTTGGCGTGCGGCGTGCCCGACATCGAGATGGCCTTGTCGGGGTTGGCGCGGCGCACCAGCTCGACCAGGGTGCCGTTCTCGTCGAACAGCTCCTCGGGGCGGTAGGAGCGCATCCACTCCTCGAGCATCCTGAGATGCTCCTCGTCCTGCTTCACGCCGGACAGCGGCACCTGGTGGGCGCGCCAGGTGCCCTCGACCTGGACACCGTCGACCACGTCGGGGCCGGTCCAGCCCTTCGGGGAGCGGAGGATGATCATGGGCCAGACGGGCCGGCCGGCGGGCGCTTCTCCCCCGTCGCGCGCGGCGGACTGGATGGCGCGGATCGACTCGTACGCCTTGCTGAGGGCCTCGGCGAACCGGTGGTGCATGCCGGGGAGGTCGTCGCCCTCGACCCAGATGGGCTCGTAGCCGTGGCCGGAGAACAGGTGGGTGACCTCCTCCTTGGGCTTGCGGGAGAGGACCGTGGGGGCGGCGATCTTGCCGCCGTTGAGGTGCAGGATCGGCAGCACGGCCCCGTCGTGAGCGGGGTTGAGGAAGGAGATGCCCTTCCAGGAGCTCTCCAGCGGGCCGGTCTCCGCCTCACCGTCACCGACGACGGCGATGGTGAGCAGGTCGGGGTTGTCGAAGACCGAGCCGAACGCGTGCGTCAGCGCGTACCCGAGCTCGCCGCCCTCGTGGATGGAGCCCGGCGTGGTGACCGACACGTGCGAGGGGATGCCGCCAGGGGCGGAGAACTGCCGGAAGAACTTCAGCAGGCCGGCCTCGTCCTCGGTGATCTTCGGGAACGCGTCGGTGTAGGTGCCCTCCATGTACGACGCACCGACCAGCGCGGGGCCGCCGTGGCCGGGGCCCGTGATGAACAGGCACTCCTGGCCGGTGTGGCGGATGAGGCGGGAGACGTGGGCGTACATGAACGCCAGGCCCGGCGCGGTGCCCCAGTGGCCGAGGAGCCGCGGCTTGATGTGCTCGGCCTTGAGCGGCTCGCGGAGCAGCGGGTTCGCCATCAGGTAGATCTGGCCGACGGTGAGGTAGTTGTTCGCCCGCCACCAGGCGTCGATGGTGGTCAGCTCGTCGTCGGTCAGGTCAGGAAGCAGAGGCATGAGGTCAACGTAGCCAACCAACCGTGCAGCGCTGGCCCCTCAGGGTGAACAACGAGCCAGGGATGGGTGACGAAGAGAGGCACCCAGCGTCGAGCACCGCCCGGAGGGTGGCAGCCCCCGGCGGCGGGGCCCCCGTCTGGACTGAGCAGAGCAAGCGACGCCTCACCGGCACCGAGTCAAGAACCGTCGCGAAGCTCGACGAGGGAAGACGGGGGTCAACCGCCCCGCCGCCGCGGAGCGCGAAGCGCGACATCCAGCAGACCCCGGCGGCGGGGCCCCCCGTCTGGACTGAGGAGAGCAAGCGACGCCTCACCGGCACCGAGTCAAGAACCGTCGCGAAGCTCGACGA
>ERZ501016.144-NODE-144-length-31379-cov-18.143564_pt1 | contig 31379 bp, 34 predicted proteins | sample MGYA00248889_ERZ501016 | MGnify/ENA primary metagenome ERZ501016 (study PRJEB25958, sample SAMN03398594) | human skin metagenome | study: EMG produced TPA metagenomics assembly of the Human Skin Microbiome Metagenome (human skin metagenome) data set. | reverse complement strand
GTCGGCGGTGGCCGGCGCACCAGAGGTCGCGACGGAGCCCGCCGCGGCTCAGCCCGTCCCGACCGAGCCCGACCCGATCGAGCCCGACCCGACCGAGCCGGACCCGACCGAGCCCGACCCGACCGAGCCCGACCCGACCGAGCCGAGGGCTCGCCCGGAGGCGGTGGCCACGGCTGCCCCTGAGCAGTCGACGGAGCCGATCCGGCGAACGGGAGCGTTCGAGGCGTACACCATCGGCGACCCGGGCCGAGCCTTCTCCCATGCGGTCTCGCTGACGGAGGTCAAGCACCGGGACGCGCACGACATCGTCATCGACGCCGCGACCGTCCCCGACCCTGAGGGCACCCCGCGGCTGATCCTGCGCGGTGCCAGCTCGCGGGGGCTCGCGCACCAGCAGTATGCCGACCCCCGCCAGGACGACCACTGCACGGTGCTGTCCCGGGACGGGGAGTGGCTCGTCTGCCTGGTGGCCGACGGGGTCTCCTCCGGGGAGTGGTCGCACCTCGCGGCCAAGATGGCGACCGAGGAGGGCGCGGCGCAGGTCATCAGGATGCTCGAGACGCACGAGCCGGCAGAGATCCCCTACCGCGAGATCTACGCCCGCCTGGCCGACCTGCTCGCCGACGTGTGCGCGACCCTGCCGGACTCGGAGCCCACGGTCGACCTCACCCAGCGGGACGTCGCGAAGCGGATGGCGACCACGCTGGTCATCGGCATCGTCGCGACCCGTCCCGGCCAAGACGGCACCCACGCCGTCACGGTCGTGCGCCTCGGTGACACGAGCGCCTGGATCGTCGACGACGAGCGCGGCTGGATCGCCCTCGGCGAGGTCAAGAACGCCGGCAACGTGATCGCCGAGTCCGCCACCGCCTGCCTCCCGCTCGTGCCGGAGGCCGATCCCGTGCCCGTGCAGACCACCCTCGGCGAGGGGGCCGCCCTCGTCCTGATGACCGACGGGATCGGTGACCCGCTCGGATCCGGCGGGGGCGAGGTCGGGCGCGAGCTCGCGCGGCTGTGGGCCCGACCGCCGCACCCGCTCGAGTTCGCGGCGCAGGTGGCCTTCGGGCGCAAGACCTTCGACGACGACCGCGGCGCGATCGGCGTCTGGCTGGTGGTGCCGGAGTGAGCCTGTCGACCGGCGAGCTCATCGAGCGGTCGCAGCTCGGGGAGCTGGAGTACATCGCCGAGGGCGGTCAGGGCCGGGTCTACCGGTGCCTGACGCTCCAGCTGCCCGACGTGCACCACCGTCTCGCGTACAAGGAGTTCAAGGCGGGCCAGCTTGCCAGCGGCGGGCTCGAGGCGATCGTCGGCGTGCGCTCGCGCCTGAGCGCCCCGGACCGGGACCTGCTGGACTCGCACGCGGCGTGGCCGATCCGGCTGGTGCGCGACCAGGGGCGCGTGGTGGGGCTGCTCATGCCCCTCATCCCGGACGCCTTCGTGCAGGTGGGGCGGTCCATCACCGGATCCGCGATGCGCAAGGAGCGCGAGATCCAGTTCCTCTTCCTCGCGGCCAACCGGTGCGCCAAGCTCGGCTTCCCGCTGGTCAACCTGCACCAGCGGCTGCACCTGTGCGAGCAGCTCGCCCGCGTCCTCGCCCTGCTGCACACCAACAACGTGGTCTTCGGCGACTTCAACGCCAAGAACGCGTTGTTCTCCGTGGGTCCGGGGCGTGCGGACGCCGGGATCATGCTCGTCGACTGCGACGCCGTGCGCGTGCGCGGCACCATGTCGGCCGTCCCCCAGCTCAACACCCCGGACTGGGAGCCACCGGCCGCCGAACGCACCCAGCTGACGAGCTACACGGACGTCTACAAGTACGCGCTGTTCGTCCTGCGCTGCCTCTCGCCCGGCACCAACGCCTCGACGGCCCGCGACACCCGCCGGGTCACCGACATCCTGGACCCCGAGGGACAGCACCTGCTCGCCGCGTCCCTGTCCGAGACGCCCGGGCACCGCCCGTCCTGCGCGCAGTGGGCGGAGTACTTCGCGCGGCTGCGCTCGGCGCGGCTCGCGGGCCAGCCCGTCGCACCGGCGCCGGGCTCGACCGCGGTCGGCACGGGCGCGGCGGGAGCCGGTGCAGCAGGAGCCGGTGCAGCAGAGGCGACCCCGTCAGCCCCGGCCGCGACGACGACGCCCCAGGGCGCTCAGACACCCAGCACGGGTGGCTGGCATCGCGCGCCTGACGGCTCCTGGATCCGCTGACCCCCCCGGGATCGTGAGGGTCTGGTCCAGCTCCCCTGGACCAGCCCCTCGCGATCCCGGGGGCAGGGCAGACCCGGCGCCAGCACCAGCCGGCCGTCAGAGGTCGAGGAGCAGCGTGACCGGCCGCTCGATGCAGTCGGCCACGTAGCGGACGAAGCCCCCCGCCGTCCCGCCGTCGCACACCCGGTGGTCGAAGGTCAGCCCGATCGTCCCGACCGTGCGCACCGCGAGCGCCCCGTCCACGACCCACGGCTTGTCGACCAGTCGCCCCACGCCGACCATGGCCGCCTCGGGGTGGTTGATGATCGGGGTGGAGCCGTCGACGCCATACCCGCCGTAGTTGTTGAGCGTGAACGTCCCGCCGGTCATCTCGGCCGGGGTCAGGGTGCCGTCCATGGCCTTGGCCGTGAGCTCGCGCAGAGCCGTCGACAGCTCGGCGAGGCTCATCTCGCCGGCGCCGTGGACGACCGGCACGACGAGCCCGCGCGGTGACTGCGCCGCGAAGCCCAGGTTGATAGCCCCGCGCACCACGACCTCGTTGGCGGCCGTGTCCACGGTCGCGTTGAGCTCGGGATAGCGCCTCAGCCCGGCGACCACGACGCGCCCCAGCAGCGCGAGCACCCCGATGCGCGCGTCGGGGCGCGCCCCGGCGAGCCGCCTGCGGGCGGCGAGGAAGTCCGTCGCGTCCACGTCGACCCACGTCGTCGCGTCGGGGATCTCGCGGCGCGAGGTGGCGAGCCTGCTCGCGATCGTGCCTCGTATGCCGGTCAGCGGGATCCGGCGATCCGGGGCGGGGGACCGCGGGGTGGGGCCAGGAGCAGAGACCGGCTGCGCCGCCACGGGTCCCGCCGCCTCGCCGTCACCCCGAGAGGCCACCGCAGCCATCACGTCGCACCGCCGGATGATCCCGCCCGGTGCGGTCGGGGTCACGGTCCGCAGGTCGATACCGTGCTCGGCGGCCAGCTGACGCACCAACGGCGAGATCACGCGGACGGCGGCGCCCGGCTTGCTGGACACCTCGTCGCCCGCCGCAGGTGCGCCGGCGATGTCCGCCGGCACGCGCTCGTCGACCACGGGTGCGGCCGTGTCGCCCATCACGGGCCCGGCCGACGGCAGCGACGACCCCGCGGCCGGGGCAGTCGGTCCGCCCGTCCCCACCCGGCGACGCCGCCGACGCGAGCCCTCGCTCGTGCCGTAGCCGATGAGGACGGCACCGGACCCGGCCCGCTCCTCCTCGCGGTAGGTCTCCACGACGACCTCGGAGACCTCGCCCTCCCCGCCGGCTCCGGCGGCCGCAGCCGGGCCGCCGTTCGGCATCCCGTCGGCGGGCACGTCGACGTCCACCGTGATGAACGGCGCACCCACGTCGACCACGTGCCCGGCCCCGCCGTGGAGGGTGACCACGCTGCCGGCATACGGGCAGGGCAGCTCGACCTGGGCCTTGGCCGTCTCGACGACCGCGATCGGCTGGTCCACGACGACGACGTCGCCGGGCCCGACGAGCCAGCTGACCACCTCGGCCTCGGTCAGGCCCTCCCCGAGGTCGGGCAGGTGAAAGACCTTGTGGCTCATCGCGCACCAGCCTTCGTCGAGGGTGCCGCGGCCAGGTGGCGCGGGTCGGGCTCGTCGTCCCACTGCAACCGCGCCAGCGCGTCGAGGACCCGGTCCACCGAGGGGAGGTGCAGGTGCTCGAGCTTCGGTGCGGGATAAGGGATGTCGAAGCCCGTCACGCGCAGCACGGGCGCCGCGAGAGAGTGGAAGGCCCGCTCCTGGACGCGGGCCGCGATCTCGGCCCCGACCCCCGCGAAGCCCTGCGCCTCCTGCAGCACCAGGCACCGGCCCGTGCGGCGGACCGACGCCACGACCGTCTCGTCGTCGAACGGCACGAGGGAGCGCACGTCCACCACCTCGACGTCCCAGCCCTCCTCGCGCGCGGCCTCGGCCGACTCCATCGCGACGGACAGGGTGGGGCCATAGGCCACGACGGTGGCGGCGCGCCCGAGGTCGGAGGCCGGGCGACGTACCGCGGCCCGGCCGAGCACCTGGTCGTGGGTCAGCGACCCGCTCCCCCAGCGCGCCGACAGGTCGTCCAGGTCGGCGTCGGCCTTGGACCAGTAGAGGCGCTTGGGCTCCATGAAGACCACCGGGTCGGGGTCGTCGATGGCCGCGCGCAGCAGCAGGTAGGCGTCCTCGACCGTCGCCGGCGTCACGACCTTGAGCCCCGGCGTCGCGGCGTAGTAGGCCTCGGAGGAGTCGCAGTGGTGCTCGACCCCGCCGATGCCCCCGGCGAAGGGGATGCGGATCGTCATCGGGACCGTCACGGACCCGCGCGTGCGGTTGCGCATCTTGGCGACGTGCGAGGTGATCTGCTCGAACGCGGGGTAGGCGAACGCGTCGAACTGCATCTCCGCGACGGCCCGGAAGCCCGCCATGCACAGCCCCACGCCGAAGCCGATGATCCCCGACTCCGCGAGGGGGGTGTCGAAGCAGCGGTCGTCGCCATACGTCGAGGCGAGGCCGTCGGTGATCCGGAAGACGCCCCCCGCCACCCCCACGTCCTCGCCGAAGACGAGCACGTCCGGGTCGGACGCGATGGCGTCGGCCAGGGCACGGTTGAGGGCCGTGGCAAAGGTCGTGGTGCTCACCGGGCGCCCTCCGCCTCGGCGTCCAGCGGCGTCTCTGCCTCGAGCTCCGCATGCAGCAGGCCTTGCTGCTCCCGGAGCTGCGGCGTCGGGCTGGCGTAGACGTGTCGGAACAAGTCGTCGGGATGGGCCTCGGGGTCGAGGTTCATGCGCTCGCGCAGGTCGGCGGCCAGCCGCTCCCCCTCCGCCTTGGCCTCCTCGACGAACGCGTCGTCGACGAGGTCGCGGGCGCGCAGGTACTTCTCGAGCCGGGCCACGGCGTCCTCGTGGGCGATCGCCTCGAGCTCCTCCTTGGAGCGGTAGCGCAGGTGGTCGTCGGCGTTGGTGTGCGCCTCGAGACGCGTGGTGTGCAGCTCCAGGAGCACCGGCCCCTTGCCCGCCCGGGCCCAGGCGACCGCCTTGTTCATGACGGCGAGGACGGCGACGGCGTCGTTGCCGTCGACCTGCTCGCAGACCACGCCGTAGCCGATCCCCTTGTAGGCCAGGGACGGTGCGGCGGTCTGCTTGCTGAGCGGCACAGAGATCGCCCAGCCGTTGTTCTGGATGACGAAGACGGCGGGCACCTTGAACACGGCGGCGAAGTTCAGCCCCTCGTGGAAGTCCCCCTCGCTGGTCGCCCCGTCGCCGATGAAGGCCATGACGACCGTGTCGCGGCCCCGGCGCTGCTCGCCGTGCGCCAGCCCGGCCGCGTGCAGCAGCTGCGTCGACAGCGGCGTGCACTGGGCGGCGACGCGGGTCTGCGAGACGTCATACCCGCAGTGCTGGTCACCGCGCAGGAGGGTGAGGACCTCGACCGGGTCGACCCCGCGGCTCACCAGCGCCACGCTGTCGCGGTAGGTGGGGAAGACCCAGTCCTGATCGCCGAGGGCGAGGACCGACCCGACCTGGCAGGCCTCCTGGCCGCGCGAGCTGGGATAGACGGCGAGGCGTCCCTGCTTGGTGAGCGCGGTCGCCTGGATGTCGAAGCGCCGCCCCACCACCATCCGCCGGTAGCACTCGACCAGCTGGTCCGGCTCCGGCTCGACGTAGTCGTCGGTCACCGGCTGCACCCGGTTGCCCGCCTCGTCCAGGAAGCGCACCGGCTCCGGCGCGGGGATCAGCCCGGCCTGGAAGGGCTCGTGCCGGTGCGGGTGGTCGGGGTGGTCGACGGCCTGTGCGGCTGCGCGGCCGGCGACGTGGTCGGGTGTCGTCATCGACAGCCTCCGGTATGTCGTGAAGCGGGGTGACGCCATGGTGCGCCCCGGCCAGGCGATGGTTCAATGAGGCGGCGGAGAACCGGACGATCGGCTCTCGCAGAGCGAGGACGGAGGCCAGGTGTCTGACCACGCGCGCCCCGGCGCCCCTCTCGACGAGGTGGACCGCTCGCTGCTCGGCGCGCTGGTCGCCGACGGGCGGCAGTCGCTGCGCACCATCGCCGAGCGGCTGCACGTGTCGCGGGCCACGGCCTACGCCCGGCTGGACCGCCTGGTCGAGCAGGGCGTGGTGGACGGCTTCACGGTGCGCGTCAACCCTGAGGCGGCCGGGCTGGGCACGTCGGCCTACGTGCTGGTGTCGGTCGAGCAGAACTCCTGGCGCGAGGTCCGGGACGCCCTGGTCCAGGTGCCGTACGTCGAGCACGTGGCGCTGGTCGCGGCGGAGTACGACGTGATCGTGCTCGTGCGGGCGCAGGACAACGCGGCGCTGCGGGCGGTGGTCTTCGACCGCATCCAGATCATCCCTGGTGTCACCAGCACGCGTACCCTGCTGATCTTTGCGGAGTCCCGCGGCGAGGTCCCGCCCTTCCTCTGACCTGGCGTTGCTCTGACCCGATCACCCGGGGCCGGGCGTCAGATCGACAGGTTGTCCTTGACGACCTGGGCGAGACGCTCGGCGGCCCGCCGCGCGTCCTCCTCGGTCTGCGCCTCGACCATCACGCGCACCAGCGGCTCCGTGCCCGACTTGCGGAGCAGCACCCGTCCCGAGCCCTGGAGCTCGTTCTCGACCTCGGCGACGGCGATCTTGACGGCGTCGTTGCGGTCCACGGCGTCCTTGTCGACGCCCTTGACGTTGACGAGGGTCTGCGGGAGACGCGTCATGACCGAGGCCAGCTCGGCGAGGGAGCGCCCGGACTCCACGACGCGAGCGGCCAGCATCAGCGCGGTCAGCACACCGTCACCGGTGGTGCCGTGGTCGAGCATGATGACGTGGCCCGACTGCTCGCCACCGAGCGACAGCCCGTTGGCGCGCATGTCCTCGAGGACGTAGCGGTCGCCCACCCCGGTCTGGCGGATGGTGACGCCCTGGCGCTCCATCGCCTGCAGCAGCCCCAGGTTGCTCATGACCGTCACCACGAGGGTGTCCTCGGCGAGGCGTCCCTGCTCCTTGAGGGCCAGGGCAAGGATCGACATGATCTGGTCCCCGTCGACGACCGTGCCCTGCGCGTCGACCGCCAGGCACCGGTCCGCGTCGCCGTCCCAGGCGACACCGAGGTCGGCGCCGCGGGCGACGACCGCCTCCGACAGGCGATCGAGGTGGGTGGAGCCGTAGCCGTCGTTGATGTTGAGGCCGTCGGGGGACGCCCCGATGACGTCGACCGTGGCACCCGCCCGCTCGAACACCTCGGGACCGACCTGGCTCGCTGCTCCGTGGGCCGCGTCGACGACCAGGTGCAGCCCGTCGAGGCGGGTCGGCACGGCGTCGAGCAGGTGCTCCATGTAGAAGTCGGCGCCCTGCGGGAAGGGACGGATGCGCCCCACCGCCGCGCCGGTCGGGCGGTCGCTCGACGCCTGCTGCTCGGCGTCCAGGCGCTCGAGGATCTCGTCCTCCTGGGCGTCGGACAGCTTGTGCCCGCCCTTGGCGAGGAACTTGATCCCGTTGTCGGGCATCGCGTTGTGCGAGGCGGAGAGCACGGCGCCGATGGAGGCGTTCATCCGGGCCGTGAGGTACGCGATGGCCGGGGTGGGCAGCACCCCGGCGTCGAGGACGTCGACGCCCGCCGACGCGAGACCCGCGCAGACGGCCGCGCCCAGGAACTCGCCCGAGGCGCGGGGGTCACGGCCCACGACCGCCACGGACCGCTGGCCACCGAAGGCCCCCTTGTCGCCGAGCGTCCGCGCGGCCGCCACCGACAGGTGCAGGGCGAGGTCCGCGGTGATGTCCCGGTTGGCGAGGCCGCGGACGCCGTCCGTGCCGAAGAGTCGAGCCACAGGAGGCCTTTCGTCGTCGGGCCGCGCGGCGGCGAGCCCGGGTCAGCTGAGCGTGGTCTGCTCTCGACCGTACTACGGCGCGCGTCGAGGAGGTCGGCGCCGGTCCGTGACGCCGGACGGCGGCCGCCCCGTGAGGGACGACCGCCGTCGGTGGCGCGAGGACCCGCGCGTCGGCGCGGAGTCAGATCAGCGCTTGGAGTACTGCGGGGCCTTGCGGGCCTTCTTGAGACCGGCCTTCTTGCGCTCGGGGACGCGGGCGTCGCGGGTGAGGAACCCGGCCTTCTTGAGGGTCGGACGGTTCAGCTCCTCGTCCACACCGTTGAGCGAGCGGGCCACGCCCAGGCGGACGGCGCCGGCCTGGCCGGAGGGGCCACCGCCGTGGACGCGGACGAGCACGTCGTAGGCGCCGTCGAGCTCGAGCACCTTGAGGGGCTCGTTGACGATCTGCTGGTGGACCTTGTTGGGGAAGTACTCCTCCAGGCCGCGACCGTTGATCTTCCACTCGCCGGTGCCGGGGACGATGCGCACGCGGGCGATGGCCTGCTTGCGGCGACCGGTGGCCGCGCCGGGGGCGGAGGCGGAGGGCTTGCGGGAGGGCTCGACCGGGGCCGAGGACTCGCTGGTGTACTCGGTGAGCTCGGGCTCGTCGGTGTCGAGGACGTTCTCGACGTCGATGCTGGTGTCAGCCACGTTGTTTCCTTAAATGTCTACGGCAGCGTCGCGCGGCGGCGGATTACTGCGCGACCTGGGTGATCTCGAAGGGGACAGGCTGCTGGGCCTGGTGCGGGTGCTTGTCGCCGGTGTAGACCTTGAGCTTGGTCAGCTGCTGGCGGGCCAGCGAGTTCTTCGGCAGCATGCCGCGGATGGCCTTCTCGACGGCCCGGGTCGGGTCCTTGTCGAGCAGCTCGGCGTAGCTCTGGCTCTTGAGGCCACCCGGGTAGCCGGAGTGCCGGTAGGCCATCTTCTTCTCGAGCTTGGCACCGGTGAGGGCGACCTTCTCGGCGTTGATGATGATGACGAAGTCGCCCATGTCCACGTGGGGGGCGAAGGTCGCCTTGTGCTTGCCACGCAGGAGGGTGGCGGCCTGGACGGCCAGACGGCCGAGCACGACGTCGGTCGCGTCGATCACGTGCCAGGTGCGAGTGACCTCGCCCGGCTTCGGGGTGTACGTACGCACGGTGGTTCTGCCTTACGTTCGGATGAGTGTGTATCGGCGGTATGCCGTGAGCTCCCGGCGACCTGCGCTGGGGTGGCACGCCCGCGGAGGGCACACGGCACAACAGTCCTCAAGTCTACCGGCCGAGCCGCGCCACCCCAAACGGCGGGTGGAGCACCGCCGTACGGCCTCTGACCTGCGGCAATGGGTCTCCCGACGCATTTTGCAAAACAAGTGTGCAAACGTCCTGTGCAAAGCTATTGTGCACGTATGACGATCCCCCCGCCCCCTCCCCCGCTGTCATCGGTGCGGCTCACCGCCACCGCCGTCAAGGTCCTCGCGCACCCCCTGCGATCCCGCCTCGTGAGGGCACTGCGACGCGAGGGGCCTTCCACCGCAACCGCGCTCGCGAAGGTGATGGGCACCAACAGCGGCGCGACGTCATACCACCTGCGCAAGCTCGCGGAGGTCGGGCTGGTGGTGGAGGTGGGTGACCGTCAGGGCCGGCGACGGCTGTGGGCCGCGTCCGCCGACCTCACCCAGTTCAGCCCCAGCGAGTTCCACGACGACGAGGACGCCGACACGGCCCTCGGCTGGCTGGAGCGGGACTGGCTGCAGCACTTCCACGACAAGTTCGGCGCCTGGCTGGACGCCCGTCACCGCTGGCCCTCCTCCTGGCAGGACGCCGCCTCGATGAACGACACCATGCTCGTCGTCACCGACGCCCAGCTCGCCGAGCTACGGGACCGGGTCTCCGAGCTGGCCGACTCTTATCGGACCGCGGGCCAGGGCAACCCGGAGGCCAAGCGTGTCTCCTTCTACCACGTCGCCTACCCCATCGACCTCGACAAGGCCCCACGGCGTCGCTGACCCCCACCCCCCGCCCACTGGTCACCTCCCGACACCCCGCCCACAACTGACCAGTCGTCGAAAGTGGCTCCCATGCGTCCGCTCGCCCCCCGCACCGTCTTCCTCGTCTTGACCGGCACCCGGTGGGCCCCGGTCGGGCTGGTGGTCGGCGTGTTCACGCTGTGGGCGCGCGAGCGTGGGCTCAGCGTCGCCGAGACGCTCACCTACGTGTCCTTCCAGGGCCTGGCCGTGCTGCTGCTCGAGCTCCCGTCGTCGGGGCTGGCCGATGCGCTGGGTCGGGGGCACAGCGCGCTTCTGCTTCCCCTCGTCCTCTATGCCCTGCTCTGCGTCGTTCACCTGGTGGCGACGTCCGCCCTGTTGCGGGAGACGCGGGCCGAGGATGCCCCACCCGGTGGTACGGGGTCCGGCGGGCTCGCCGCGCTCGTCGCCTCCGCACGCGCGACGCCCAGGGTGATCGGCGACAGCGTCCGGCTCGTGGTCGGCAACCGCGTCCTGTCCTCCCTCGCCGGGCGGCTCCACCAGCGCATCGGGGTGCCTCGCACGGCCATCGTTGCCCGCGTGCTCAACGGGCTGGGGGCGCTCGCGATGGGGCTGGCCGCGGGCCCGGTCGCGCTGGTCGCCGCCTACCTGTTCACGTACGCCCTGCACGGCACCGCGGGCGTCGCCCACAACGCCCTCCTGCACCGCGAGGCCACCTCGGGCAACCGGGCGACGGTGCTGTCGCTCAACTCGCTGGTCTTCTGCGCGGCGGCAGCGGCCTGGTCCCCCGTGCTGGGACTGCTGGCCAGCCGCACGAGCACCGCGACGGCCATGGCCCTGGGCGGACTCGTCTCCGTGCTGGGTCTGCTCGGCTACCTGCCTGCTGCACGGGCGGATCGTCGCCGGAGTGCGGCACGGGTCCGCGACCAGTGCTGACGCCGGACCGGTCCGGCGTCAGGGCACGCCGGCACCCCGCGCCGACGTGAGCAGGGCGTACCACTGCTCACGGCTCATCGACGCGGCCACCCGCTGCGCGCCGGCGCAGGCCAGGATGCGGTCAGGATCCGTGCTGCCCACCACCGGGGCGATCCGTGCGGGGTGCTTCATCAGCCACCCGAGGACGACCTCCTCCCGCGTGGCGCCCAGCTCCTCGGCGAGCCTCGCGACGAGACGGGCCGTCCGACGATCGGCCCCCTCGGCGTCGTCCGGGAGCCGGCCCGAGTAGCGCCCCTGGGCGAGGCTGCCCCAGGCCTGCACCTGGACGCCCTGCTCCCGGCAGTGCTCGAGGGTCCCCTCGGGGAAGGGCGCCGAGGTCGACGCGGCCGTGTTGACGCAGATGCCCTCCTCGACGAATCCCCGATGATGCAGCGACAGCTCGAGCTGGTTGACGGCGAGCGGGAGGTCGAGGTGCCGCTGCAGGGATCGCATCTGGGCGGCCGAGAAGTTGGACACGCCGACGGCGCCCACCAAGCCCTCGCCGACCAGCTCCTGCAGGGCGTCCGCCGCGTCCTGCGGCTCCATCAGCGGGTCCGGCCGGTGCAGGAGCAGGGTGTCGACGTGGTCGACGCCCAGCCGCTCGAGACACGCTCGGGCCCGTCCGCGGATGGCCTCGCCGGACAGGTCGTAGTGGCCCACGACGTCGTCGGTCGGCAGGGTGATCCCGACCTTGGTCTGGATGCGGATCCGGTCCCGCAGCCCGGGATGGCGCTGCAGCACCAGGCCGAACGCCCGCTCCGCCTTGCCCCGCCGGTAGATGTCGGCGTGGTCGAAGGTCGTCATCCCGGCGTCCAGCGCGGCCAGGACGGCGCGCTCGGCCGCATCGACCGCGTCGACCGTGACCTCCTCGCCGTCCCAGTCGCCGCCCAGCCCCATGCATCCGTAGACCAGCTCGCTCATCCGCCCAGTCTCGCGGACGCGGCGGTCCCCCGCACGGCGTGCCGGGCCGCGGGACGGATCACGAGCGGAGCCCCCGGCCGGCGACCGGTCGGGGGCTCCGCTGTCGGCGATGGGCGTGCCTCAGCGCGCCGGCTGGACGAACACGGCCACGGTGCGGGCGGGGACGGTGGCCACCCCGGCCGCGGCGTCCCAGCGAGACCCACGGACGACCGCGTCCGCGCCCCGCTGCTGGACGGGAGACAGCGTCAAGGGCGTGCCCTTGAGCGCCGGCACCGACTGGGTGACCGCCTCGGGCGTGGCGTTGAAGACGACGACCACGCCGTCCAGCGCGGGGTCGACGGCGGTGCCCCGGGTGTCGTCGATCCGCATCACGACCACGCCCTGGTGCGCGTCGCCCGTGCCGCTGACCGGGTAGCTCAGCTTGGCCTTGATCTGGTCGGCCGTGCCGAGGCGGAACAGCGGCGTGGAGAAGCGCAGCCGCAGCAGGTCCTGGGCCTGGGCCGTCGCGGTCCCCACGTCGGCGGGCGACGGCTTGAGCGAGGCGTCGGCGAGCAGGGGCCGCATGAACTCCCACTTGGCCTTGTTGGGACCGGCCGGCGGCAGCCCGTGGCCGAAGCCGTTGTCGGCGCCCGTCCAGGACAGGGTGTTGAACCAGTCACCGCTGTTGTAGCTGTCCCGGTCGAAGCTCTTGCTCCGGAGCAGGTCGGCCCCCGCGTGCCAGAAGCTCGGCGACTGCCCGAGCGCCGTGGTCGACAGCGAGAGGGTGTTCATCCGCACCCGGTCGGCCATGGAGGTCGCCCGGGGCAGCTTCATCGTGAGCGCGTCCCACAGCGTCTCGTTGTCGTGGGCGTCGACGTAGCTGATCGCCTCGTCCGGCTGGTCGGCGTAGCCGGCCTTGGCGCCGTTGTAGTCCACCTGCTCGCCGGTGACGACCGCCCCCCGCGTGCTCCGGAAGCGGAAGGACCTCAGCTGGCCCGCCAGGCCGAGCTGCAGCAGGTCGGTGTCTCCCGCGAGGTCGGCGGCGCCGCCTGCGACGGGGCTGCCGTTGGGGTCGGTCGCCACCCCCGAGCCGAAGCCCTGGGCGCGAGGGTCGTCGTCGAACGGCCCACCGCCTCGCACCGCGTCGCGGAGCCGGTCGTTGAACGACCCGATACCGGTCCCCCCGAGCTGCCCCTGCGTGGCCTGGCGGAAGAGCGCGTTGTCGGCGACCTCGCCGAAGTTCCAGCCCTCGCCGTAGACGTAGACGGTCCGGCCGTCGACCCCGTCGCGCGCCGGGGTCAGGGCGTCGAGCGCGGCCCGGACCTTGACCATGGACTCGCGGCTGTGGTGCCCCATCAGGTCGAAGCGGAAGCCGTCCACCTTGTAGTGGCGCGCCCACAGCACCACGGCGTCGACCATGGCCTTCTCCGCCATGGCGTGCTCCGTGGCGATGTTCTGGCAGCAGGTGGAGGTGTAGACCGCGCCCTTGGCGTCCAGCCGGTGGTAGTAGCCGGGGACGACCCGGTCCAGCACGGACGTGGCGTCCTGGCCCGAGGCCGGGGTGTGGTTGAACACCTGGTCGAGGACCACGCGCAGCCCGGAGCGGTGCAGACCACCGACCATCGTGCGGAACTCCGCCACGCGCGCGCCTCCGTCAGCGCCGGCGTCGCTCGAGGCGTAGGAACCCTCGGGGGCCATCCAGTGCAAGGGGTCGTAGCCCCAGTTGTAGCCGTCCTTGTCGGCGACCTTGGCGAGGCAGGCCTGCTGGCCCTCGCTCGCCGGCCCCATGGACGAGAGGTCGCAGCCCGGCGTCTGCTGGTCTGCGCGCCGCTCGGGGATCGAGGCGATGTCGAAGGTCGGCAGCAGGTGCACGGTGTTGAGCCCCGCGCGGGCCAGGGACCTCAGGTGCTTGGTGCCGTTGCCCTCGTCGGCGAACGCGAGGTAGGAGCCCCGGTGGGCCGCCGGCACGCTCTCGTCGCCGATCGAGAAGTCCCGCACGTGCAGCTCGTAGATCGTGGAGTCCACGGACTGCCGCAGGGCCGGTGCCTTCGCCTCGCGCCAGAGCCGGGGCGCCAGGGCGGGGTCGGCGAGGTCGACCGCCACGGAGCGACCGGAGCCAGGCGTGAGCGCGACGGAGTACGGGTCGGTGACCACGTTGGTCTCGACCTTGCGGGTGCGTGGTGCGTAGACGACGACCTCGTAGGCGTAGCGCGAGTCCTTGAACCCGGGCCGCGTGACCGTCCAGGCACCGTCCTGACCGCGGTCCATCCGGGTGCGCGTCGCGCTCGAGACCGGGGCGTCGGCTGCCGCCCCGGCGGGCCACGACAGGAGGGTCACCTGCTGAGCCGTGGGCGCCCACACCGCGAGCGAGGCCGTGCTCCCGCGGAAGGTCACGCCGTAGGAGCGGGCCGCCGCACGGCCGGCATACAGCGCGTCGAGCACCAGGGCGGTCTGCACCCCGGTGGCGTCCTGGATGCGACCGAGGTGGTCGTACATCCCCACGGCCACCTGCCCGCGGAGGATCTCCGGAGCCTGACGGGCCGCCGCGCGGTCCAGCCGCAGGGCGTGGTAGCCCTTGAGCTCGGGGTGCGAGGCCAGCACAGCGGCCGGTAGGCCCGCAGGGTCCCGCGTCAGCGCTGCCTGACCGCCGTCGGGTGAGGTGATCGCCTCGGCGTCCATGGCCAGCCGTGCGGTCGGCGACCAGTGCAGCCGCCACCGCAGGAGGGCCGGGTCGGTCCCCTGCGGCACCCCGGAGGCAGGCCAGGCCACGAGGTCCGGCGCGACCCAGACGGCGCGCTGCGTGCCGAGGTCGGGGGCCGACCCGGCCCGGGACGTCTTCACTGTCGTCATGTGGGTGCCGATCGTGTAGGAGATGGTGACGACCGTGCCGTCCGAGGGCACGGTGAAGGACATGTTGGCCCCGCCCGCGGCGCCGCCCGCACCGTAGCTCTCGGTCCACGACAGGCCGTGCGTCACCTTGAACTCGTAGCTCCCGGCGGGGATCTGGTCGCTCGACCAGGTGTAGGTGCCGTCCCCGTCCGGGTCCTGCAGCCACGGCCGCATGCAGTCGGGTGCCCAGTCACCGCCGCAGCCGAGCTTGGCCTGGTAGGAGCCCGGGGCCGTGATGATCGGGCCCTGCGCGTCGCTGGTGGCGTAGTGCGTGGCGTGGTCGTAGTAGAAGGTGACGTTGCCGCCTGGTGCGGTGTAGTCGATGTTGGACCCGCCCCGGACGCCGCCGGCGCCGTAGTTCTCGTCCCACGCGCGGTTGATCGCCGCCTTGTAGGAGTGCTGGCCCGCCGGGATCGTGGTGAACGTGCGCTTCCAGACCTGGTCCTTGGCGTCCAGCGCGAGCTGCGCCTGGTCGCAGGACGGGGCCCAGTCCTCGGCGCACCCCATCTCGGTGTTGTGCGTGCCCGGGACGGACACCGCCGCGGGCTGGGTCACCGGGCCGACCCCTCCACCACCCGGCAGGGGGTCGTTGCCGGGATCCCCGACGATGCCGTATGACGAGGACGCCGACACGTTGCCGGAGCTGTCCTTGGCCACGGCGCGGTACTCGAGCAGCGTGCCCTTGGCCATCCCCGTCACGTCGTGAAAGACCCGGTAGGGAGCATTGTCGTCGGTGCCGATCGTGGTCCACCCGGACGTCCCCACCGGACGGTAGGCGAAGGTGACCTGGGCGAAGGTGTTCTCGGGGATGGCCGCCGCGATCTCCGCCCGACCGCCGACGGCGGCGCCGGCACCCGGTGAGGTGAGATAGACCGCCGGCGCCGCCGGGCGGTGCGTCATGGAGCCGGTCGAGGACCAGACGCTCACCGACAGCGGCGGCACGGTCGCGGTGACTCGGCCATCCTTGTCGGACTTGAGGATCGACGTCGTGCCGTGCACGGGCAGGAAGGGCCGCTGCCGGACGTAGGTCGAGAAGGAGGCGGACGCGGCCTTGGTGCTGTTGTTGACGGCGACGACGTACTCGCGACCGGTGGCCCGGTCGATGCGCGAGAAGGCGTAGATGCCGGCCGCGTCCGAGGCGTAGCGGTGGATCTGGGCACCGTCCGCGAGCGCCGGGTTGGCCTGCCGCAGCGCAGACAGCTCGGAGATCGTCCGATAGAGCGGTGCGGACCTGTCGTAGCGGTCCCGCGACCCGGGGGCTCCGCCGATGACGGGCTCCTCGGCATACTGCTGGACCTTGGTGGCGAACATGTCCTGGCGCGAGTCCTTGTCGCCCCCGGCCCCTGCGAAGCCCTGCTCGTCGCCGTAGTAGGTGACGGGCTGTCCCCGGGTGAGGTACATGATCGCGTTGGCCAGCCGCGTGCGCTGCAGCAGCTCGTCGCCGGTGTAGCCCGCCTTGGCGAGCATCATGCCGACGCGTCCCATGTCGTGGTTGCCGAGGAAGGTCGGCAGCTGGTAGGCGTTCGAGTCGGCGTCGGTGTAGTAGTCGTCGCCGGCGAACAGGTCGCGCAGGCCGGTCGTGGCCTTGCCCTGGGCGGCGGCCACGGCTGCGCCCTGGAAGCCGAAGTCCAGCGTGGCGGGGAGCTTGCCGGCCGTGGTGTAGGTGGACATCACCTTGGGGTCGCCGTCGTAGACCTCGCCGAACATGAAGAAGTCCTTGCGGCCGATCGACCGCGCGTGGTCCAGGACCCGCGGAGAGAACCGCTGCCAGAACTCGAGATTGACGTGCTTGACCGTGTCGATCCGGAAGCCGTCGATGCCGAGGTCGACCCACGCGGCATAGACGTCGCCCATCCCGTCGACCACCTCGGGACGCTCGGTGAACAGGTCGTCCAGACCCACGAAGTCGCCGTAGGTCGTCGACTCGCCCGCCCACGTCGAGTCTCCGCGGTTGTGGTACATCGTCGGGTCGTTGAGCCAGGAGGGCACCCGCACCGTCTTGTCGGTCTCGGTGCGGTAGGTGGGGGTGTAGGGGAAGGACGTCTGCGCCGACAGGGGCGGGAACTGCTTGTTGACGTAGTCCCGGTCGTCGAACGCCTGACCCGTGGCCGTCTTGTAAGGGACCGCCGACTTCGGCACGTAGGAGTACTGCTTCTGGGCGTAGTCGAGCACGTCGGCCGTGTGGTTGGTGATGATGTCGAAGTAGACCTTCATCCCCTTGGCGTGCGCTGCGGCGACGAGGGCCTTCATCTCGGCGTTGCTGCCCAGGTGCGGGTCGATCTGGGTGAAGTCGGTGACCCAGTAGCCGTGGTAGCCCGCGCTCGCGTCGGCCCCGGTGCCCTGGACCGGACGGTTCTTGAACGACGGAGTCAACCAGATCGCCGTGGTGCCGAGCCCCTTGATGTAGTCCAGCCGCTGCTGCAGCCCCGCCAGGTCACCCCCGTGGTAGAAGCCCTTGTCGGACGGGTCCAGCCCCGTCTCGAGCCGACCTCCGGCAAGACCCCCGCGGTCGTTGGACCGGTCGCCGTTGGCGAACCGGTCCGCCATCACGAAGTAGAAGCGCTCCCGTGTCGTCGGCGGACGGAGGCTGTCCCCGGCCAGAGCCTTGTCAGCCGCGGTCGCGCCGCCGGACAGCCCGAGCGGGGTGATACCGGTGCGGTGCGTGCTGTCGTCGTACGTCACCTGCAGCCGTGCCGGGCCTCGGAGCACGAGCGGAGCGTTGGCTCCGCCCTTGGTGCCGTCGAGCGCGTAGGACTCCTCCCACGTGCCGTTGATCGCGGTCTTGACCTCGTAGGACCCGGCCGGGACGTCGAAGGTGCGCTGATAGGTCGTCGTGCCCGTCTCGGGCACGAGACGCGTCTGCTCGCAGGCGGGTTGCCAGTCGTCGGAGCAGCCGAGCTCGGACTGCAGCGAGCCGACGAGGGTCACGGTGCGGGGCTCGACCGCCGTGGCGAGAGGCGCGTGCGGCAGGCCGATCGCGGCGAGGGCCAGGGCGGCGAGGGTGGCCAGTGCCGGACGGGCAGCGCGGCGAATCATGAGCGGCACGATGTCTCCTGAGACTCATGCCCGCAGTGGGGTCCGCGGGCACCTGACGGGCCACGTCCTCGTGGTCCGCTCGACAGTATGGCGCCCGCCACCGACAGACCGCCCCCCAGCCCCTGCAATAAGTTGCACTTCTTGCAGCAAACCGCGTCAGCCGTCCTCTCCCCGCGGGAGTCGGCCCCCCGGGAGGGTCCGCACGGACCGAGCCTCCCGCGCCCGCGCCTGCAGCTCCGGGTCGGGCGGGTAGACGACCTCGTCCAGGCTGAGCCCGTGCGGCGCCATGACCGCCACCCCCGGATCTCGCCGGGCCCCCGCCAGCACCGACCGCAACCACTCACGGTCCCGGCGTCCCTCCCCCACCGGCACCGCGCCCCCGATCAGCGCTCGGACCATCGAGTGGCAGAAGGCGTCGGCGCGGACGGTGGCCACGAGGACCCCCTGGTCGTCACGCACCCAGGAGTACTCCAGCAGCGTGCGGATCGTCGTCGCGCCCTCCCGTTGCCGGCAGAAGGCCGCGAAGTCGTGCAGCCCGACCAGACCCGCGCACGCCTCCTGCATGCGGGACAGGTCGAGGGGCCTGCGCACCACCGCCGTGTCGTGCCGTCGCAGCGGGTCCAGGCGCGCCGGGTCGTCCAGCAGCCGATAGCGGTAGCGCCGCTCCACCGCGGAGAAGCGGGCGTCGAAGCCCTCCGGCGCCACCCGCACCGCCCGCACCACGACGTCGCCGGGGAGCACCCCGTTGAGACGCGTCACGGCGGCCTCGACCGGTCTCCGGTCCGAGCGCCCCGGCAGCCGCGCCAGCAGGTCGTCCGCGACGTCGAGGTGGCAGACGGCGCCGCGCGCGTGCACCCCCGCGTCCGTGCGCCCGGCCACGGTCAGCCGCGGCGGCGCCTCGCTGCGCAGGATCGTCTGCCACGCGACGGCGAGCGTCTCCTCGACGGTCCGCCGGCCTGGCTGCGCCGCCCACCCGCTGAACCCCGTCCCGTCATACGCGAAGTCCACCCGCAGCCGGGACAGGGCGGACGGCGGGGTCTCCATGAGCGTCCATCCTAGCGATGGCACGAAGACCCCTCGTATGCCGCAGGGCCCGGCACCCCTGGTGGGGGTGACGGGCCCTGCTGTGCTCCGGGGACGCGGTCAGGCGTCGCCCTTGGCCTCGGTGGTGCTGTCCGTGGCGGCGTCGGCCGCCTGGGTGGTGGGCTGGTCCTCGACCGGCGCCTCGGGGGCCTCGGCCTCCGGGGTGGCGACCGGCTCCACCGTCTCGGTCTCGACAGCCTCGGGGGCCTCGACGGGCTCGGCGGTCTCGACCGGGACGGCCGGCTGGGAGTCCCTGGACGCGCGCCGGGTTGCGGCCTCGGCCTCCTTGACGGTGGCCTTCTTGGCGACGGGCTCGCGCACGAGCTCGATGACGGCCATGGGGGCGTTGTCGCCCTTGCGCGCACCGATCTTGGTGATGCGGGTGTAGCCGCCCTGGCGCTCCGCCATGTCCGGCGCGATCTCCACGAACAGGCGGTGGACGACACCCTTGTCGCGGACGACCGTGAGGACGCGACGACGAGCGTGCAGGTCTCCGCGCTTGGCGAAGGTGATCATGCGCTCGGCCAGGGGGCGCAGGCGCTTGGCCTTGGCCTCCGTGGTCGTGATCCGGTCGTGCTCGAACAGCGACGTGGCCAGGTTGGCCAGCATCAGGCGCTCGTGGGCCGGACCGCCGCCGAGACGAGGACCCTTGGTGGGGGTAGGCATGGTTTCTCCTAGATAGTCCGACCGACCGCAGGGGGCGCCGACAGTGGCACCGTGAGGTCAGTCCTGCTTTCGGTCAGTAGTTCAGTACTGCTCGTCCTCGAGGGCGATGTCGTCCTCGTAGCTGTCGTACGCCTCGGCGATCGTCGACGGGTCGAACCCGGGCGGGCTGTCCTTGAGCTGCAGGCCCATGCCCACGAGCTTGGCCTTGACCTCGTCGATCGACTTCGCACCGAAGTTGCGGATGTCGAGCAGGTCGGCCTCGCTGCGACCCACGAGCTCACCCACGGTGTGGATGCCCTCACGCTTGAGGCAGTTGTAGGACCGGACGGTCAGGTCGAGGTCCTCGATCGGCAGCGCCAGGTCGGCGGCGAGCGCGGCGTCCGTCGGGGACGGGCCCATGTCGATGCCCTCGGCCTCGACGTTGAGCTCGCGGGCCAGCCCGAACAGCTCCACCAGCGTCTTGCCGGCGGAGGCCATCGCGTCGCGCGGAGCCATGGAGTTCTTGGTCTCGACGTCCACCACCAGGCGGTCGAAGTCCGTGCGCTGCTCGACACGCGTCGCCTCGACCTTGTAGGTCACGGCCAGCACCGGGGAGTAGATGGAGTCGACCGGGATGCGGCCGATCTCCTGCTCGCCGGACTTGTTCTGCTGCGACGAGACGTAGCCACGGCCACGCTCGACGGTCAGCTCCATCTCGAGCTTGCCGTTGTCGTTGAGCGTCGCGATGTGCAGGTCGGGGTTGTGCACCTCGACGCCCGCGGGCGGGGTGATGTCGGCGGCGGTGACGGCGCCGGGACCCTGCTTGCGGAGGTACATCACGACCGGCTCGTCGTGCTCCGAGGAGACGACCAGGCCCTTGATGTTGAGGATGAACTCCGTGACGTCCTCCTTGACACCGGGGACGGTGGAGAACTCGTGGAGGACACCGTCGATGCGCAGGCTGGTGACGGCGGCACCCGGGATGCTCGACAGCAGCGTGCGCCGCAACGAGTTGCCGAGGGTGTAGCCGAAGCCCGGCTCGAGGGGCTCGATGGTGAAGCGGGAACGGGCCTCGGAGAGCATCTCCTCCGAGAGCACCGGACGCTGTGCGATCAGCACGGTTTTCTTCCTTCCCATGGACGCCCGCTATATGACGTCTCATGAATCCCCTGGCGGGGCGGCCGCTCACCTCTGTCCGTGAGCCGGCCGGCCGGTCCGTCCGCGGGACGGACCGTGGTCTCAGACGTATGGCGGCGAGCCGGGCCGCAACCCGGCCCACCGCCATGCGTCGTGATGCCGATTACTTCGAGTAGAGCTCCACGATCAGCTGCTCCTCGACGGGGACGTCGATCTGCTCGCGCACGGGCAGCTGGTGGATCAGGATCCGCAGGGAGCCCGGGACGACCTGCATCCACGCCGGGATCGGACGGTCCCCGAAGGTCTGGCGAGCCAGCTCGAACGGGAACGTGTTCACCGACTTGGGACGGATGTCGATGATGTCGTACTGGGTCACCTGGTAGGACGGGATGTCCACGCGGACGCCGTTGACCGTGAAGTGGCCGTGGGCGACGAGCTGACGCGCCGCACGACGGGTGCGGGCCAGGCCGGCGCGGTAGACGACGTTGTCCAGGCGGGACTCCAGGATCTGGAGGAGGTTCTCGCCGGTCTTGCCGGGACGGCGCGAGGCCGTCTCGTAGTAGTTGCGGAACTGCTTCTCCAGCACGCCGTACATGTAGCGGGCCTTCTGCTTCTCGCGCAGCTGGAGGAGGTACTCCTTCTCCTGCACGCGACCGCGGCCGTGCATGCCGGGCGGGTAGGGGCGGTTCTCGAAGTTCCGGTCGCCACCGACGAGGTCGGTCTTGAGACGACGGGACTTCTTGCTCATGGGTCCGGTGTAACGAGCCATAAGTCAGCTATCTCCTTCCGTGTCTCAGACGCGACGGCGCTTGGGCGGGCGCACGCCGTTGTGGGGGGTGGGCGTGACGTCGCTGATGGCGCCGACCTCGAGGCCGGTCGCGGTCAGCGAGCGGATCGCCGTCTCGCGGCCCGAGCCCGGGCCCTTGACGAACACGTCGACCTTGCGCATGCCGTGGTCCATGGCGCGGCGCGCGGCGGCCTCCGCGGCCATCTGCGCGGCGAACGGCGTGGACTTGCGGGAGCCCTTGAAGCCGACCTGGCCGGCGGACGCCCACGAGATCACCGCACCGGTCGGGTCGGTGATCGAGACGATCGTGTTGTTGAACGTGCTCTTGATGTGAGCGTGCCCGTGGGCGACGTTCTTCTTCTCCTTGCGGCGGACCTTCTTTGCCGCAGCCTGACGGCCCTTGGGAGGCATGTGGCTGGTTTCTCCTGTAACTCGGTAAGTGAAGACTGTGCGTGAAGTGGACCGACTGATGTGCCGCGCCGCGAGGGTTTCCAATCCCCCGGCTGGGCGTCCGGTTCACATCGGTTGGTTACTTCTTGCCGGCCTTCTTCTTGCCGGCGACCGTGCGCTTGGGACCCTTGCGGGTGCGGGCGTTGGTCTTGGTGCGCTGACCGCGGACGGGCAGGCCACGACGGTGGCGAAGGCCCTCGTAGGACCCGATCTCCACCTTGCGGCGAATGTCGGACGCGATCTCGCGACGGAGGTCACCCTCGATCTGGTAGCTACCCTCGAGGTGGTCGCGGAGCTTGACCAGCTCCTCCTCGGTGAGGTCCTTGACGCGCGTGTCCGGGTTGACGCCCGTGGCCGCGATCGTCTGCACGGCGCGGGTGCGGCCCACGCCGAAGATGTACGTCAGTGCGACCTCGACGCGCTTCTCGCGCGGCAGGTCGACTCCAACGAGACGAGCCATGTGGTTGGTTCTCCTGATACGGACGGAGGTCTGGAGCAGCACCGTTCCGCTGACCCCGCGCCGTCGCCGCCCGGCGCCCTCTTGGTCGGGCGCCTCGCTCGGACGAGGATCTCGGTCCCCGGCCTCCGTGCCGGGGGTGACGTCCAGGTCTCGACGGGTCGAGACCCGAGGCCGGGTGCTGCTGGCAATGCTTCGTGCGCGTTCGGCGGAAGCCTGCGCGTGCGGGTCGACGCGGCCGGGGCCACGATGACCGGTGGATCAGCCCTGACGCTGCTTGTGGCGAGCGTTCTCGCAGATCACCATGACCCGGCCGTTGCGGCGGATCACCTTGCACTTGTCGCAGATCTTCTTGACGCTCGGCTGAACCTTCATCTGCCTACTGTCTTCAGATCGGGCCCGGGGCACGGACGTGCTCCAGGCGGGTGGATCGGGTGGTGCCTGCCGACCACCGGACCGGACGAGCCGGTCAGCGGTAGCGGAAGACGATGCGCCCTCGGGTCAGGTCATACGGGCTGAGCTCAACGACGACCCGGTCCTCGGGGAGGATGCGGATGTAGTGCTGACGCATCTTGCCGGAGATGTGAGCGAGCACCTTGTGACCGTTGGTGAGCTCCACCCGGAACATCGCGTTCGGGAGAGCCTCCACGATCGTGCCCTCGATCTCGATGACACCGTCCTTCTTGGCCATGTCCTCCACATTCCGTCGAGGCGGACCGCGTCCTGCGAGCAGGACGACAACCGCCGTGGCACTGTCTGATCGGGTACTTCCGGCACACGTTGTGACGAGACCTTGACCTGCCATGACCAGCCGCCGGGACAGGTGGGTCTGAACGCTCGTGAGCCGACGCACCAGCCTACGCCATACCCCCGCACGCAGGGAAATCGGCGCAGGCGCGCTGGGGGGACGTCAGGCCTGGTCGAGCGGGCCGTGTGCCGCGCCCGCCGCCCGCAGCCGCTCCGCTCCCCCGTCGACCTCAGTGAGGACCCACAGACCCGCGTCCGTGACGGCCACGGTGTTCTCCCAGTGGCTCGCCGCGGAGCCGTCGTCGGTGACGACCGTCCACTCGTCGTCGAGCACGTGGTTGTCGGCCGAGCCCAGGGTGATCATCGGCTCGATCGCCAGGGTCACGCCGCTGCGGACGGTCGGCCCCCGGTCGCGGACGCGATAGTTGTAGACCTGGGGGTCCATGTGCATGGACGTCCCGATGCCGTGGCCGACGTAGTCCTCCACGATGCCGTAGTCGACCCCGTCCCGCCGCCCGGAGGCCTCGATCGAGTCCTCGACCGCGGCCCCCACCTCGTGCAGGCGGCCCCCGACGCGCAGGGCGGCGATGCCCGCCCACAGGGATGACTCGGTGGCGTCGGACAGCGCGAGCTCGGCCGGCCTGGCCGCCTCCCGCCCCCCGACGACGAAGGTGCGGGCAGCGTCGCCATGCCACTGCGTGCCGTCCTCGAGGACGTAGCAGCCGCAGTCGACGGACACCAGGTCGCCCTCCAGCAGCATCCGGTCCCCCGGGATGCCATGCACGATCTGCTCGCCGACGGAGACGCACAGGGTGTGGTGGTAGCCCGGCACCTCGGCGAAGTTCGGCACCATGCCGTGGTCACGGATGAAGCTCTCGGCCAGCGCGTCGAGCTCCCCGGTGGTCATACCGGCCCGCAGCTCCTCGGACAGCATCTGCAGGGTGCGGCCGACGACCAGCCCCGCACGTCGCATGGCGCGGATCTGGTCGTCGGTCTTGGTCTGGATCCTGGAACGCCCGAACACGTGGTTGGCTCAGCCCCGGACCGTCTGGAGGAGTCGCTCGGTCACGTCGTCGACCTCGCCCATGCCGTCCACCTCATGGATCAGGCCCCGCTCGCGGTAGAGGTCGATGAGGGGTTGCGTCTCGCGGGCGTAGATGGCCATCCGCTCCCGGATGACCTCCTCCGTGTCGTCGACCCGACCCTCCACCTCGGCCCGCTTGAGCAGGCGCTGCACGACGGCGTCCGTGTCGACGGTCAGGACGAGGACGGCGTCCAGGGGGCGACCCATGCGCTGAAGCATCCCGTCCAGGGCCTCGACCTGGCCCACGGTGCGCGGGTAGCCGTCCAGCAGGAAGCCGGGCTGGCAGTCGGGCTGGGACAGGCGGTCGGCGACGATCGCGTCGGTGATCTCGTCCGGGACGTAGCCCCCGCCGGCGATGATCTCCTTGACCTTGAGACCGAGCTCGGTCTCGGCCTTGATGTTGGCGCGGAAGATGTCGCCGGTCGAGATGGCGGGGATCCCCAGACCCTCGACGAGCCGTGCGGCCTGCGTCCCCTTGCCGGCGCCGGGCGGACCCATGATGATCAGTTGCATTAGCGCAAGAACCCTTCGTAGTTTCGTTGCTGGAGCTGGGACTCGATCTGCTTCACCGTCTCCAGGCCGACGCCCACCATGATCAGCAGGGAGGCGCCGCCGAACGGGAAGTCGCGCTGCACGTTCATCGTGGTGAACGCGATCACGGGGATCAGGGACAGCAACCCGAGGTAGAGCGCACCCACCGAGGTGAGCCGGGTGAGGATGTAGTCGAGGTACTGGGCCGTGGGGCGCCCTGCGCGGATGCCGGGGATGAAGCCGCCGTACTTCTTCATGTTGTCGGCGACCTCCTCCGGGTTGAAGGTGATCGACACGTAGAAGAACGTGAAGAACACGATCAGGGTGAAGAAGATCAGCGAGTACCACGGCCCGCTGCCCATGCCCAGGTGCGTCTGGATCCACTCGGCCCAGGCGGGCGGGTTGGCGTTGTTGCGCTGGAACGTCGCCACCATCGTGGGCAGCTGCAGCAGCGAGGACGCGAAGATGATCGGGATGACGTTGGCCATGTTGATCTTCATCGGGATGTAGGTGCTGGTGCCGCCGTAGACCTGACGGCCGACCATGCGCTTGGCGTACTGCACCGGAACCCGCCGCTGGCACTGCTCGACGAAGACGACGATGGCCACGATGAGAAGACCCACGAGCATCACGAGGATGAAGCGGCCGAGCTGGCGACCGTTGGCGGCGACCGAGCCCCAGAGCGTGCCGGGGAAGCTGGAGACGATCGAGGTGAAGATCAGCAGCGACATCCCGTTGCCGACGCCCCGGTCCGTGATGAGCTCACCCATCCACATGACCAGGCCGGTGCCGGCGGTCATGGTGACCACCATGATGAGGAGTGCCGGCAGGGACTCGTCCGGCATGATCGACGTGCACTGGCCACCGAACAGCTGGTCAGGGTTGCGCGCGTACGTGACGTACGTGGCCGACTGCAGGATCGCCAGCCCGATCGTGAGGTAGCGGGTGTACTGCGTCAGCTTGGTCTGCCCGGACTGGCCCTCCTGCTTGAGTGCCTCGAACCTTGGGATGACGACGGTCAGCAGCTGCACGATGATGCTGGCCGTGATGTAGGGCATGATGCCCAGCGCGAAGATCGACAGCTGCAGCAGCGCGCCGCCGCTGAACAGGTTGAGGATGCCGAGGGCACCGGTATTGGTCTCGGCGCCCTGCAGGCAGGCCTGGACGTCCGTGTAGCTGACGCCGGGCGTGGGCACGATCGACCCGACGCGGAAGAGCGCCATCACGAACAGGGTGAACAAGATCTTCTTGCGAAGGTCCGGCGTCTTGAACGCACGGGTAAAGGCCGACAGCACAGGTCCTCCTCGGCGACCATGACGACTTACGCAGGGTAGCATCCGCGCCCCTGGTGCCCTGCACGACCACGACCCCGGAAGCGACGCTTCCGGGGTCGTGGTCGTGCAGCGCCGGCGCTCCGGCTCCTGCCGACGATCAGGCCTGGGTGGTCGAACCGCCCGCGGCCTCGATCTTGTCCTTGGCGGATCCCGAGAACTTGTCCGCCGTCACGTTGACCTTGACGGTGATCTCGCCCTGGCCGAGGACCTTGACGAGCGAGCCCTTGCGGACCGCGCCCTTCTCCACGAGACCCTCGACGGTGACCTCGCCACCCTCGGGGTAGAGCGCGGAGATCTTGTCGAGGTTCACGACCTGGTACTCGGTCTTGAACGGGTTCTTGAAGCCGCGCATCTTGGGCAGACGCATGTGCAGCGGCGTCTGACCGCCCTCGAAGCCCGCGGGCACCTGGTAGCGGGCCTTCGTGCCCTTGGTGCCGCGACCGGCGGTCTTGCCCTTGGAGCCCTCACCGCGCCCCACGCGGGTCTTGGGGGTCTTGGCGCCGGGGGCGGGGCGAAGGTGGTGCACCTTCAGGGCGTGCGTGGTGCCGTCGGCAGGGAGCTCCTGCTCGCCGGACTTCTTGGCGATAGCCATCAGTCAACCTCCTCGACGGTCACGAGGTGCGCCACGGTGCGGACCATCCCCCGGATCTCGGGGCGGTCCTCCTTGACGACGACGTCACCGATGCGCTTGAGACCGAGCGTGCGCAGGGTCTCTCGCTGGTTCTGCTTGCAGCCGACGTGGCCACGGGTCTGGGTCACCTTGAGTCGAGACATCAGGCACCAGCCCCAGCGGCACGGGCGCGCAGCAGAGCGGCGGGCGCGACGTCCTCGAGGGACTTGCCGCGGCGCGCCGCGACAGCCTCGGGGCGCTCGAGACCCTTGAGGGCCTCGACCGTCGCGTGGACGATGTTGATCGAGTTGTCCGAGCCGAGCGACTTGGACAGCACGTCGTGGATGCCGGCGCACTCGAGTACGGCGCGCACCGGGCCTCCGGCGATGACACCGGTACCGGGGGCGGCGGGACGAAGGAGCACGACGCCCGCGGCCTTCTCACCCTGGACGGGGTGCGGGATGGTGCCCTGGATGCGGGGGACGCGGAAGAACGCCTTCTTGGCCTCCTCGACGCCCTTCGCGATCGCGGCGGGCACCTCCTTGGCCTTGCCGTAGCCCACGCCCACAGTGCCGTCACCGTCGCCCACCACGACGAGCGCGGTGAAGCTGAAGCGGCGGCCACCCTTGACGACCTTGGCGACGCGGTTGATCGTCACCACGCGCTCGATGTACTGGCTCTTCTCGGCGGAGTCGCGACGGTCGCCCCGCTCGCGGCGGTCACGGCGGTCGTTGGTGCGCTCGCCGCCGTTCTGGCCGGTGCCGGCGCCGGTTCCGCGGCGCTGAGGTCCTGGCATCAGATTTTCCTCTTTCCTGAAACGTACGTCTGGTGAGCGGTCACAGGTCCAGACCACCCTCGCGGGCGCCGTCGGCGATCGCGGCGATGCGGCCGTGGTACTGGTTGCCGCCACGGTCGAACACGACCGCGGACACCCCGGCGGCCTTGGCGCGCTCGGCGACGAGCTCACCGACCCGCTTGGCCTTGGCCGTCTTGTCGCCCTCAAAGGAGCGCAGGTCGGCCTCCATGGTGGAGGCGCTCGCCAGCGTCTTGCCGACGGTGTCGTCGACCACCTGGACGAACATGTGACGCGCGGACCGGTTGACCACGAGGCGAGGCCGCGTCGTGGTGCCGGCGATGCGCTTGCGCAGACGCAGGTGACGGCGGCCGCGCGCGGCGCTCTTGCCCTTGCCGCGCTTGACGATGAGTCGTGCCATGGCTTACTTACCAGCCTTTCCGACCTTGCGGCGGATCTGCTCGCCCGCGTAGCGGACACCCTTGCCCTTGTAGGGGTCGGGCTTGCGGAGCTTGCGGATGTTGGCAGCGACCTCGCCGACGAGCTGCTTGTCGATGCCCTTGACCGAGAACCTCGTCGGGGCCTCGACCTGGAAGGTGATGCCCTCCGGCGGCTCGACGACGATCGGGTGCGAGTAGCCGAGAGCGAACTCGAGGTTGCTGCCCCGGGCCATCACGCGGTAACCGGTGCCGAAGATCTCGAGCTTCTTCTCGTAGCCGTTGGTGACGCCCTCGACCATGTTGGCGATGAGGGAACGGGTCAGGCCGTGCAGGGCGCGGGACTGACGCTCGTCGTTGGGACGCTTGACCTCGATCGTGCCGTCCTCGGCCTTCTCGACCGTGATCGGCTCGGCCACGACGTGGCTCAGCTCGGCGTTGTTCTTCTTGACGGTGACGGTCTGACCGTCGATGTTGACCTCCACACCCATGGGCACGGAGACAGGGAGTCGTCCGATTCGGGACATGAGATGCTCCTTTCGCGCCGTGGGTTACCAGACGTAGGCGAGGACTTCCCCACCCACGCCCTTCTGGGCAGCCTGCTTGTCGGTCAGCAGACCGGTCGACGTGGAGATGATCGCCACGCCGAGGCCGCCGAGGACCTTGGGCAGGTTGGTGGACTTCGCGTACACGCGCAGACCGGGCTTGGACACCCGACGCACGCCCGCGATCGACCGCTCGCGGTTGGGGCCGTACTTGAGGTTGATGGTCAGGGTCTGACCCACCTCGGCCTCCTCGATCTTCGAGCCGGCGATGTAGCCCTCGGCCTCGAGGATGTCCGCGATGTTCTTCTTCAGCTTCGAGAACGGCATGGAGACGACGTCGTGGTGCGCCGAGTTGGCGTTCCGGACGCGGGTCAGCATGTCCGCAATCGGGTCAGTCATGGTCATTGGGCTGCTTGCCCTTCCTCACCGCGGTTTCAGTCTCGGGCCGGCTCCCCGGGTGTCCCGGGGGCGCCGCCGTCGTCCCGACCTGCGATGTAGAGCGGAGTGGAAATTCGAGGGTTGGGGTTACCAGCTGCTCTTGGTGACGCCGGGGAGCTCTCCCCCGTGCGCCATCTCGCGCAGGCAGATCCGGCACAGGCCGAACTTGCGGTACACCGAGTGCGGACGGCCGCAGCGCTGGCAGCGCGTGTACGCGCGCACCTTGAACTTCGGCTTGGCGTTCGCCTTGTTGATCAGAGCGGTCTTGGCCACGGTCAGTTCTCCTTGAACGGGAAGCCGAGCTGCTTGAGCAGGGCGCGACCCTCGTCGTCGTTCGTGGCGGTGGTGACGATCGTGATGTCCATGCCGCGAACCCGGTCGATCTTGTCCTGGTCGATCTCGTGGAACATCGACTGCTCGTTGAGACCGAAGGTGTAGTTGCCGCGACCGTCGAACTGCTTGCCGGACAGACCCCGGAAGTCGCGGATACGCGGGAGGGCGACCGACAGCAGACGGTCGAGGAACTCCCACATGCGGTCACCGCGGAGGGTGACGTGCGCGCCGATGGGCATCCCCTCGCGCAGCTTGAACTGCGCGATGGACTTGCGAGCCTTGGTCACGATGGGCTTCTGGCCCGTGATGGCGGTCAGGTCACGCACCGCGCCCTCGATCAGCTTCGAGTCGCGAGCCGCCTCACCGACACCCATGTTGACGATGACCTTGACGACACCGGGGACCTGCATGACGTTGGGGTAGGAGAACTGGTCCTGCAGCGCAGGCTTGATCTCCGCGCCGTAGCGCGCCTTGAGGCGGGGCTGCGTCTTCTCAGTGGTGGTGGCAGTCATGATCACAGGTCCTTGCCCGAGCGGACGGACACGCGCGTGCGGACGGTCTTGGACCGACCGTCACGCTCGACGGTCTCGACGCGCGTCTTGATACGGGTCGGCTTCTTGCTCTCCGGGTCCACGACCTGCACGTTGGAGACGTGGATCGGGGCCTCGGTGTGGACGATGCCGCCGGTGCGGCCCGCACCCTGGCCGGCCTTGGTGTGCTTGGTCACGCGGTTGATGCCCTCGACCAGGACGCGCCCGGCCTCGGTGTCCACCGAGATGACCTTGCCCGTCTGGCCCTTGTCAGGGCCGGTGATGACCTGGACCAGGTCACCCTTCTTGATCTTCATCTTCGCCATGGGTTACAGCACCTCCGGCGCCAGGGAGATGATCTTCATGAACTTCTTCTCACGCAGCTCGCGGCCCACCGGGCCGAAGATGCGCGTGCCACGCGGGTCACCGTCGTTCTTGAGGATGACGGCCGCGTTCTCGTCGAACTTGATGTAGGAACCGTCGGTACGACGACGCTCCTTGGTCGTGCGGACGATGACGGCCTTGACGACGTCGCCCTTCTTCACGTTGCCACCGGGGATCGCGTCCTTGACGGTGGCGACGATGACGTCGCCGATGCCGGCATACCGACGACCCGAACCGCCGAGCACACGGATGCAAAGGATCTCCTTGGCACCGGTGTTGTCGGCGACGCGCAGTCGCGACTCCTGCTGGATCACTGTCGAACTCCTGTCGTCGAGCTGGTTCTCACCGGATCCCTCCGGTTGAGCCTGGCCGAACTGTTGGTCGGGCTGGTCCCAGGTGCTCCTGAGACCGATGCGTGCGGGTGAGCGGCAGAACTACTTCGCGCGCTCGAGGATCTCCACCACGCGCCACCGCTTGGAGGCGGACAGCGGGCGGGTCTCCATGATCAGGACGCGGTCACCGATGCCCGCCGAGTTCTCCTCGTCGTGCGCCTTGACCTTGCTGCTGCGCCGCAGGACCTTGCCGTAGAGCGCGTGCTTGACGCGGTCCTCGACCTCGACCACGACGGTCTTGTCCATCTTGTCGCTCACCACATAGCCCTGGCGGGTCTTGCGGTCGTTGCGCTCGAGAGTCGTCTCGCTCACGGTGTTGGCAGCTTCCTTCTGGTTGTCGCTCATGCCTGGCCACCCTTCGACGGGGCGGCACCGATGCCGAGCTCGCGCTCGCGCATCTCGGTGTAGATGCGAGCGATGTCCTTGCGGACAGCGCGCAGACGGCCGTGGTTCTCCAGCTGGCCCGTGGCGGACTGGAACCGGAGGTTGAACAGCTCCTCCTTGGCCTTCTTGAGCTCGTCGACCAGACGGTCGTCGCCGAGGCCACGCAGCTGCTCGGAGGTCAGGTCCTTGGATCCGACTGCCATCAGATGTCACCACCTTCACGCGCCACGAAACGGCACTTCATCGGGAGCTTGTGCATCGCCAGACGCATGGCCTCGCGGGCAACGGGCTCCGGGACGCCGGCCAGCTCGAACATGACGCGGCCGGGCTTGACGTTGGCGACCCACCACTCGGGCGAGCCCTTTCCGGAACCCATGCGGGTCTCGGCGGGCTTCTTGGTCAGCGGGCGGTCCGGGTAGATGTTGATCCAGACCTTTCCACCAC
>ERZ501016.142-NODE-142-length-32081-cov-8.153032_pt1 | contig 32081 bp, 25 predicted proteins | sample MGYA00248889_ERZ501016 | MGnify/ENA primary metagenome ERZ501016 (study PRJEB25958, sample SAMN03398594) | human skin metagenome | study: EMG produced TPA metagenomics assembly of the Human Skin Microbiome Metagenome (human skin metagenome) data set. | reverse complement strand
CCGGCTACAAGGTCAAGAACCAGTGGCACGCACAGCCCTACTTCCCTCAGTGGGTCAAGGGCGATAAGCTCACCTTCCGCGGGACGCGCCTCCCACAGAATGGCTACAACCAGAGTAGCGAAAGCCCCTATTACGTGCTGTATAAGTTCCGCTATGGCTACGCCGACAATGCGGCGAGCGACAGCAAGGATGCCACCATCGACATCGACTGGGCTGTCGACAAGCAGGGGCGCAAGGTGCACCTCCCTGGGATAGACTTCATCAAGATTTATACGGGTGTCAACCAAGAGAACGGCAACCTCGGCGAATGCTCTACGGAGATCTCGGGCATCACGGACCTCCATCTCCTCAGGGAAGATATCCCTAACTAACTTCACTAACCACCACCACTATGTACAAGAAGATTCTCATCGCCAGCCTCGCTCTCATCGCTGGCCTCGCCTCCTGTAAGAAGGATGACCCCACGCCAAGCCCTAATCCTCCCTCGACTCTGACGATCGACGGAGTAGCAAGCACCTTAGAGTTCTACCAGCTCGACACCGCTCACCTGAGCGTCGCTGGTGTAGCGAAGGATGCTGCTGCCAAAGCCGTATGGGCAGTGAACGGCGCGAAGGCTGCCGAAGGTGCTACCTTCGACTTCACCACCGCTCACCCAGGTAAGTATGAAGTCACGCTCACCGTCGACGGCAAGAGCGCTAAGCACACCTACACTGTTGCTCCCCGCTTCTCCGAAGGCGCCTTCCTCCTCAACGAAGGGAACTTCGGCAATGAGACGGGCTCACTGACCTACATCCACCCCTCCAAGAAGCTCGTCATCGATCAGGCTTACTACCGCGTCAATGGCACGAAGCTCGGGAACGTCTGCCAGGACCTCGCCGTGTTCGACCGCATCGTCCCTTGCGGGATCGCGGACGCCGGTGTCACCACGCTCGCCGCCGAGCTGACAAGCCCACCCACGGTCGCCGAGGCCGCCACGGTGGTCACCCAGCACCTTCAAGAGCTGCTCTCACCAGCGGGGTTGTCGCAGCACCTGTCGCTGCACTGAACAGCCCGCCACCGACTCCCGACGGTGGCATTCATGAGAACATTCACATCTTTCTCGATATCCTCGCCGGAATCGCCATTCCACTGGTGATTACCCCTGCGTCGGGGAACGTCCGCGAGATCATTCAGAGCCAGACATCATCCCTAGTCAGACTGATATTGGCGGGGTTGTTTTGATGATGATGACAGGCCTCTCACGTTCGTTGCCGCCCACCCTTGCACTCATGGATAGTGCTCGTGACCCCGCAAGACCGGTGGCTGCTGCAGCACCGGGAACGCGGCCCGCCCGGGTGTGAATGCACGCTCCATCTCCCCGAACAGAAAGTCCGACTGACTCATGAACCGCCGAGTAGTTGCCGCCGTCGTCGCGGCTGTGATGGCCCTGGCCGGGCTTGGTCTCATCTCCAAGTACGTGGCCGGTGCCGACGCCCGCGCCCTTGCCGGCGTCGAGACCAGGTCCGTCTACGTGGTGGGGACGGCCGTGCCGAAGGGCACCGACGCCGCCGCCCTCGCCGCCAGCGTCGAGAAGCGGCTGCTGCCCGCCGCCGGCATCCCCCAGGAGGCCGTGACCGACCTGAACCAGGTCACCGGGCGCGTGACCAGCACCGACCTGGTGCCGGGTGAGGTCCTGATCCAGGGCCGGTTCGTCGACCCGGCCCTGCTCGACCGGGAGTCCGTCCAGGTGCCCAAGGGCATGCAGACCGTGTCGTTCCTGCTCCCGCCGCAGCAGGTCAACGGTGGTGTGGTCCAGGCCGGCGACAAGATCGGCATCATCTTCGGCACCCGGGTGAAGACGGACGGGGGCGGGACCAACCCTGCTGAGATCGCTCAGAAGATGGGCATCCAGACCGACTCCGGGGTGCTCGTCGCCTTCGAGTCCGAGGTCCTCGCGAAGCAGGTGCTCGACCAGGTGCTGGTGACGCGCGTGCAGGGTGCGGTCATCCCGGCCAGCACCACCAAGAAGGACGGGGAGACCCAGCAGGCTGCCCCGTCCGACGGCGTGCTGGTCACCGTGGCGGTGACCACCGCCCAGGCGGAGAAGCTGGCCTGGGGCCAGGCGATGGGCACCTACATGCTCGTCAGCGTCCAGAACAAGGACACCGACACCTCGTCCTCGAAGACCACCACCGGCAAGGTGGTGTACCAGAAGTGAGCAGGATCGTCCTCGTCTCCCAGTCCGCCGGCCTGACGGAGCGCATGGGGTACGCCACCGGCGGCTCCTTCCTCCTGGTGTCGCCCAACCCGCTGCCGACCAACGCTGGCCAGCTCTTCGCCGAGCTGCGCGGCGCGCCCACCCCCGACATCGTCGTGATCGACGCCGACCTCGACCCGGGCTCGGCCATCGAGCTCGCCCGCAGCATCGACCAGCTCTACCCGGTCGTCGTGATCATGGTGAGCAACAACCTCGACCAGCTCGCCCTCGCGGCGATGCGGGCGGGCGTGAAGGACCTCCTCCACCCGGAGGCCGACGTCGCCGAGCTGCGCCGCAGCCTGGAGCGCGCGACGCAGCTCGTCCTCTCCCAGCAGCAGCTGGCAGCGGCGGCGCCGGCGGCCCCGGCGGTGGTCAAGCCCGATGGCCGCGTGATCGCGGTGGCCTCGCCCAAGGGCGGTGTCGGCAAGACGACGGTGGCGACCAACCTGGCCGTCGGCCTGGCGAAGCGCTACCCCCAGCAGATCGTGCTGGTCGACCTCGACATCCACTTCGGCGACTGCGCCAGCGCGCTGAACCTGGAGCCGGAGTTCTCCCTGCCCGACACGATCCAGGGTGCGCACACCCAGGACATGCTCACCCTGAAGTCGCTCCTCACGCGTCACGAGACCGGCCTGTACGTCGTGCCCGGCTCCGACTCGCCGGTGGCGGCCGACTCGGTGACCACCGCCGACATCAACAGCCTGCTGTCGCTGCTCGCCAGCGAGTTCCAGTACGTCGTCGTCGACACCGCCCCGGGTCTGTCGGAGCACACGCTGGCGGTGCTCGACAAGGCCAGCGAGATCGTCCTGGTCACCAGCCTCGACGTCCCCGGGGTCCGCGGTCTCCGCAAGGAGATCGAGACCCTCGACGACCTCGACATGCTGCTGGAGTCGCGCCACGTCGTGCTGAACTTCTTCGAGAACAGCCGCGGGCTCACCGTCAAGGACGTGCAGGCGACGATCGGTGAGGACGTCGACATCGTCCTCAACCAGTCCAACCTCATGCCCCAGTCCACCAACCAGGGCATTCCCCTGCTGCAGGCCAACGGGCGCGACCCGATCACCAAGCAGCTCAACCTCCTGGTCGACCGCATCACCGGTCGCACGTCGGAGTCGCTGTCGGGCTTCACGGGCCGGCGCGGCGTCAGAGCGGAGAAGTGAGATGAAGCTCTCTGAGCGTCTCGGCGCCCGGCGCGCCGAGGGAGAGGTGCCCGGTCTCTCGCCCGAGGGCGGGCTCCCCCCGATGACCTACCCCGCCGCCGCTCCAGACGCCGGCACGCCCAGCCTGGCGGCTCGGGCCGCCGAGGCCTTCCCCCCGCTGTCGTCGACGACCTCCGCCACCGGACCCACGGGCCTCGCGCAGCGTGGCAAACCGGTCGTGACCCCGACCGTGCAGGTGCTGGACCCGGTGGGCAAGCTCAAGGAGCAGGCCGCGGCCCAGCTCTTCGAGCGGATCGGCGCTCACCTGAACGACGGCGCCCTGGACGAGGAGATGATCCGCGGCCACGTCCGCCAGGAGCTCAACGCGATCATCGAGGAGTCGACCACTCCCCTGACCTCGGAGGAGCGGCGCCGTCTCATCCGCGAGGTCGAGGACAACGTGCTCGGCCTCGGCCCGCTCGAGATCCTCCTCAACGACGACTCCATCTCCGAGATCATGGTGAACGGCCCAGACACCATCTACGTCGAGCAGAAGGGCAAGCTCACGCTGAGCCCGGTCAAGTTCGACGACGAGGCGCACCTGCGCCGCGTCATCGACCGCATCGTGAGCAAGGTCGGCCGTCGCATCGACGAGTCGTCCCCGCTCGTGGACGCCCGACTCATGGACGGCTCCCGAGTCAACGCGATCATCCCCCCTCTGGCCGTGAACGGCTCGACGCTGACGATCCGCAAGTTCTCCCGCGACGCCCTGGGCGTGAACGACCTCATCAGCTTGGGCACGATGACGCCGGACATGGCCGACCTGCTGCGAGCCTGCGTCCAGGCGCACCTCAACATCCTGGTCTCGGGTGGTACCGGTACCGGAAAGACCACGCTGCTCAACGTGCTCTCCAGCTTCATCCCGGCCAACGAGCGCATCATCACCATCGAGGACGCCGTCGAGCTCCAGCTGCAGCAGGAGCACCTGGTCAGGCTCGAGTCGAGGCCGGCCAACGTCGAGGGCAGGGGTGAGGTCACGATCCGCGACCTGGTCAAGAACTCCCTGCGCATGCGCCCCGACCGCATCGTCATCGGTGAGTGTCGTGGCGCCGAGGCGCTGGACATGCTGCAGGCCATGAACACCGGTCACGACGGCTCGCTGTCCACCGTCCACGCCAACAGCCCGCGCGACGCGATCGCGCGTCTGGAGACCCTGGTGCTGATGGCGGGCATGGACCTGCCGCTGCGGGCCATCCGCGAGCAGATCAGCTCGGCCGTCGACCTCATCGTGCAGATCTCGCGACTGCGGGACGGCACCCGTCGAGTGGTCGCCGTGACGGAGGTGCACGGCATGGAGGGCCAGACGGTCACGCTGCAGGACATCTTCCTGTTCGACTACTCCGCCGGCCTGGACGCCAACGGCAAGTTCCTCGGCCGCCCGGTCGCCACGGGCGTTCGCCCGAAGTTCGCCGAGCGGTTCGAGGAGCTGGGCATCGTCTTGTCCCCGCGCATCTTCGGCGGGAACCAGGAGTGGCGGCGATGATCGAGACGCTCCTGGGTCACGTGACCATCACGATCGCCTCGGTCCTACTGCTGCTGGCCGCCGGCATCGTCACCTTCCTCATCGTCCGGCCGGGGTTCCGGCGGCTCAACCGCAACCGGCGGCGGCAGCTGGCCGGCAAGCGCAGCGACAACCGCAGCACCCTGACCACGGCGGCCGACTTCACCACCGACACGGTCAACAAGATCCTCGCCAAGCGGGGCAGCAAGTTCACCACGCTCGTCGAGATGTCGGGCATCAAGACCAAGACCTCCGACCTGGTCGTGCTCGTCCTGGCCGCCGCGCTGGTGGCGGGGGCGGCCGGCACCGCCCTGGCCAGCCCGTGGGCGGGTCTGCTCCTGGCGGCGCTGATGCTCGGCGGGTTCTGGATCGCGCTCGGTCAGCTGGTGGCCCGGCGCAAGAAGCAGTTCGCCGGCCAGCTCGACGCCACCTTGCAGATGATGGCGTCCAGCCTGCGTGCCGGCTACTCGCTGCTGCAGGCCGTGCAGGCCATGGGAGTGGAGGCGGACAGCCCCACGAAGGAGGAGTTCGCCCGCGTCATCAACGAGACCCGTGTCGGGCGCCCGCTGAACGACTCCCTCACCGAGGTGGCCACCCGCATGGACAGCGAGGACTTCAACTGGGTCGCCCAGGCGATCGCCATCAACCGGGAGGTGGGGGGCAACCTCGCCGACGTGCTCGACGGGGTCTCCAGGACCATCCGCGACCGCAACCAGCTCCACCGCCAGGTGCAGGCGCTCGCCTCCGAGGGCAAGCTGTCCGCCATCATCTTGATGGCGCTGCCGTTCGCCGTGATGGCCTTCCTGAGCTTCTCCAACCCGCACTACCTGGAGCCGCTGTTCACCACGCCGCTCGGCATGATGATCTCGGCCGGCGGCGCGGTGATGCTCCTCATCGGCGGGGTCTGGCTCCGCTCCACCGTCAAGATCAAGTACTGAGAGGAGAAAAGACACCATGATCTGGATCGCAGCCTTCGTCGTCTCCTCGTCCTTCGGCTTCCTCCTCTGGCAGCTGGCGGCCGGCCCCGACGCGTCCCGCGTCCGCACCAGCGCCAACCTGAAACGCGGCATGCCGGCCAGCCGGGCCCTGCCCGGCGGCAGCGCGTCGGTGGGGCAGGCCAGCAAGGCACGGCACATGAGCGCCCTGTCCCGCCTGGTCGTGCCCCGCCGCTCCCGCAGCCGTCTGGAGAAGCTGTACGCCCAGGCCGGCCGCCCCGAGAGCTGGCCGATGGACCGCCTGCTCGTCGGCAAGGTGGTCCTCACCGTCGTCGGCCTGCTGTTCGGGGTCAACCTGGTCGTCAACGGTCAGACCGCGATGATCCGGCTCGCCGGCGTGGCGGCCGCGATCATCCTCCACTTCCTCCCCGAGCTGTTGCTCTACAGCAAGGCCCAGGAGCGCCGCGAGAAGATCACGCTGGAGCTGGCCGACACCCTCGACCAGATGAGCATCGCCGTCGAGGCCGGTCTCGGCTTCGACGCCGCCATGGTCCGCGTCGCCAAGAACGGCACGGGCGCGCTCGCCCAGGAGCTGATCCGCACGCTGCAGGACATCCAGGTGGGCCAGACCCGGCGGGTCGCGTACGAGGACCTCGTGGAGCGCACCCAGGTGCCCGACCTGAAGCAGTTCATCCGCTCGATCATCCAGGCGGAGGCGTACGGTCTGGCGCTGTCGTCGGTGCTCAACACCCAGGCGGCCGAGATGCGTCTCAAGCGTCGGCAGCGGGCCGAGGCACGAGCCATGCAGATCCCCGTCAAGGTGATCTTCCCGCTCATGCTGTTCATCCTGCCGGTGCTGTTCGTGGTCGTCCTCGCGCCGGGCCTGCTCGGCATGATGGCGAACTTCTAGTGGCTCCCGTGGCCGCCGCGCTCCTCGGTGCTCTGGTCACCGGGGGCGCGGCGTTCGCGCTGTCGGGCCGGGCGGCCGCATCGGTCGACCATCCGTCGCGCTGGGTGAGCCGGCCCGTGGTCACGGCCCTCGGGGTGCTGTCGGGCCTGGTGGCGGGCCTCCGGATGGAGACCTGGGCCGAGGCGGGTCTGTACCTGGCCACGGCCGTCACGCTGGCCCTGCTGTTCGCCACCGACCTGGCGGCCCAGCTCATCCCCCACCGCATCATGTGGCCCGGCATGCTGGCGGTTCTCGTCGGCGTCGGCGCGGCGGCACTGATCACCGGCCAGCCGGGGCGTCTCGGGCGTGCCGTGCTCACCGGGCTGGGGATCATGGTCGTCTATTTCGTCATCGGCTGGTTCGGCAAGGGCCGGTTCGGCCTCGGCGACGTCAGCCTCTCCCTGCTGATGGGCACCTTCCTCGGCTGGCTCGGGGTGGCCCACGCGGTCGCCGGGGCACTGCTCGCGTTCCTCGTGTACGTGCCGGTGGCGGTCTGGCTGCTGCTCGCTCGCCGGGCGGGCCGCACGACCGAGTTCGCGTTCGGCCCGTGCATGATCGTCGCCACCTGGCTGGCGGCGTTCTGGGGCCCGTACATCCTGAGCGGCTGGGCACGATAGCCGACGCGAGGCGCGGCGGGTAGTCTGTCGGGGTGACAGCCCAACCGAGCGGCAGGCGCCTGCTGCGCCTCGAGGTACGCAACTCGCAGACTCCGATCGAGCGCAAGCCGGAGTGGATCCGCACCAAGGCGGTGATGGGGCCGAACTACACCGACCTGCAGCAGATCATGCGCCGCGAGGGGCTCCACACCGTCTGCCAGGAGGCGGGCTGCCCCAACATCTTCGAGTGCTGGGAGGACCGCGAGGCCACCTTCCTCATCGGCGGCGACGCCTGCACCCGGCGCTGCGACTTCTGCCAGATCGAGTCGGCCAAGCCGACGTCGTACGACACCCAGGAGCCCGAGCGCGTCGCCCAGTCGGTGAAGACCATGGGGCTGCACTACGCCACGGTCACCGGCGTCTGCCGTGACGACCTCCCCGACGAGGGTGCCTGGCTGTACGCGGAGACCATCCGGGCGATCCACCGGGAGAACCCGGGCGTGGGCGTGGAGATGCTGGCCCCTGACTTCTCGGGCAAGCCGGAGCTCGTCGACCAGGTGCTGGAGACCCGGCCCGAGGTGTTCGCCCACAACGTGGAGACGGTCCCCCGCGTGTTCCGCCGCATCCGCCCCGGGTTCTCGTACGAGCGCTCGCTGGGCGTGCTCACCCGGTCGCGCGACGCGGGCCTGGTCACCAAGTCGAACCTGATCCTGGGCATGGGTGAGACCCGCGAGGAGATCTCCCAGGCCCTGCGCGACCTGCGCGAGGCGGGCACCCACCTCATCACGATCACGCAGTACCTGCGGCCGAACGCCTTCCTCCACCCCGTCGAGCGGTGGGTGGAGCCCGCCGAGTTCGACGAGCTCGCCGCCGAGGCCACCGAGATCGGTTTCGAGGGCGTGCTGTCGGGCCCGCTCGTCCGCTCCTCCTACCGCGCCGGGCGGCTCTACCGCCAGGCCGTGTCCGCCCTCGCACGATCGGAGCAGCCGCCCCATGGCCGGTGAACGCGCCAAGGCCCTCGCCGCAGAGCAGAAGGCCGCCAGACAAGCCGAGAAGCAGCGGCGCAAGACCTCGACGAACCCCGCCGACTGGAGCCGGACGCGCCAGATGCGCGAGGTCTACCGCGTCAGCGCCGAGCACGACAAGGCGCTCCCGGCCCTGATGGCGGCGGCCTTCCTGCTGCCGCTGGCCCTGATGGTGGCGCTGGGCATCTGGCTGCAGCCCTGGTGGCTGTACACGATCCTCGGCGTCATGCTCGGCCTGCTCGGAGCGATGCTCGTGCTCACCTGGCGGGCCAAGGGCGCCACGTACAAGCGGTACTCCGGCCAGACCGGTTCGGCCGAGGTGGCGATGAGCATGCTCAGCAAGGAGTGGGTGAAGTCCCCCGTCATCACCGCCACCCGGCAGCTCGACGTGGTGCACCGCGTCGTCGGCCCCGGCGGTGTGGTGCTGATCGGCGAGGGCGACCCCGGCCGGGTCCGCCAGCTGCTGTCGACCGAGGCGAAGAAGCACGAGCAGGTGCGGTACGGCACCAAGGTGACGCAGGTCGTCATGGGTGACAAGCCCAACCAGGTGCCCCTGGACAAGCTCGCCGACCACATCAAGAAGCTGCCCAAGATCATGCGGCCCGCCGAGGTGACGGAGATGCAGAACCGCCTCCGCGCGCTCGACTCGATGCGCCCGAAGGTGCCACTGCCCAAGGGCCCGATGCCGGCCGCCGGCCGGGGCTCCCGGCAGGCGATGCGCGGGCGCTGACGGCCCGGTGGCCAACCTCGTCAACGTCGAGCGGGTCTCGAAGACCTACGGCACCAGGATCATCCTCGACCGCGTCACGTGCGGGCTGGGCTCCGGCGACGTCGTCGGCGTCGTGGGGCGCAACGGCGGCGGCAAGTCGACCTTGCTGGCCCTGCTCACCGGTGGCACCGAGCCCGACTCGGTGAACCCCGACGGTACGCAGCGCGGGCGCGTGCTCCGCTCCGGCAACGTCTCGATCGGCACGCTCGACCAGGCGGCGACGCACACCGCCGGCACCACGGTGCGCGACGTCATCGTCGAAGGTCGTCCCGACCACGTCTGGGCATCGGAGGCCCGCGCCCGCGCCGTCGTCGGTCACCTGCTGGGCGACATCGACCTGGACGCCGACATGGCCCGCCTCTCCGGCGGGGAGCGGCGCCGCGCGGAGCTGGTGCAGCTGCTGCTCGGCCACCACGACCTGCTGGTGCTCGACGAACCCACCAATCACCTCGACGTGGAGGCCGTGGCCTGGCTGGCCGAGCACCTGCGCGAGCTGCAGCAGCGAGGCACGGCGATGCTGGTGGTGTCCCACGACCGCTGGTTCCTCGACGCCGTCTGCACCCGGGTGTGGGAGGTGCATGACGCGCAGGTGGACGCCTACGACGGCGGGTACGCCGCGTACACCCTCGCCCGCGCCGAGCGTGCCAGGCAGGCGGCGGCCGCCGAGGACCGGCGCCAGAACCTGCTCCGCAAGGAGCTGGCCTGGCTGCGCCGTGGCCCCCCGGCCCGCACCTCGAAGCCCCGGTTCCGTATCGACGCCGCGAACCGGCTCATCGAGGACGTGCCGGAGCCGCGCGACCGCCTCGGGCTGCAGCAGTTCGCCACCCAGCGTCTCGGCAAGGACGTGGTCGACCTCATCGACGTGGGCTATGCCCTGCCCGACGGCCGGGTGCTGCTCGACGACGTGTCCTGGTCGATCGGCCCCGGTGAGCGCATCGGGCTGATCGGCGTCAACGGGGCTGGCAAGACCACCCTGCTGCGGCTGCTGGCCGGCGACATCCAGCCCTCCGCGGGGCGGGTCAAGCAGGGCCGTACGCTCCGGCTCGGCCATCTCACCCAGGCCGTACGCGAGCTGGACGACTCCGAGCGGGTGCTGGAGTCGGTGCAGCGGCTGCAGCGGCAGGTGCGGCTGGAGACCGGCAAGGAGGTCTCCGCGACCACCCTGCTGGAGGACTTCGGCTTCACCGGCAACGGCCTGATGACCCGCGTCGGTGAGCTCTCCGGCGGCGAGCGGCGCCGGCTGCAGCTGCTGCGGCTGCTGCTGTCGGAGCCGAACGTGCTGTTCCTCGACGAGCCGACCAACGACCTCGACATCGACACCTTGCAGGTGGTCGAGGACTACCTCGACACCTGGCCGGGCACGCTGGTCGTGGTCTCTCACGACCGCTACTTCCTGGAGCGGGTCTGCGACCGCACGTACGCGCTGCTGGGCGACGGCCAGGTGGTGATGCTGCCCGGCGGGGTCGAGGAGTACCTCGAGCGCCGGCGCGCGAGCGCCGCCGACGCCACGGTCGCCACCAGCACGACGCCCGCCCCGGCCCGTACCTCGGACGCGGCCGCCCAGCGCCAGGCCAAGAAGGACCTGCAGCGCATCGAGGGACGCCTGGCCAAGATCGCCACCCGGGTCGGGCAGCTGCACGACCTGATGGCCGCTCATGCCGACGACTACGCCCGGCTGACCACGCTCGGGGAGGAGCTGAGCGGCCTGGAGGCCGAGCAGGCGACCCTGGAGGAAGAGTGGTTGGAGGCGGCCGAGGCCGCAGGCTGACGCCGCCTGCCTCATCCGCACCTGCCCCGGCCGCGTCTGGCGACGGTCAGCAGGGAGACGGCTGCTCCCGCTGCCATCCCAGATGAGGGACCTCTCAGCCGGTAGGCCCGCCCGGCCACGGGGCCCCTCGTTTGATCCCTTCGGGCGTACGCAGGCCTCGTGCTGCGACGCCCTCGCGCCACCGCCGAGCCCTGGCGGCGATCCGACCTGGAGGTTCTGCTGTTGTCTGCCGCCGCTCGTGCCGTCGTCTGTCGGCCGTGGGGCTCGCCCTCGCTCGGACCCTGCTCGGGCTCGTGTCTGACTCGTACGTGGCCGTGCGGCCCCTGGTCTCGGTGGGCGACCGGGTCTGGTGGGACTCCGACCGCGACGGCCTCCAGGGCGCCGGGGAGGCACCCGCCGAGGGCGTCACCGTGACGTTGTACGCCGCTGACGGCACCACCGTGGTGGCGACGACCACCACGGCTGCCGACAGCACGTAGGGGTTCGCCGACCTCGCGCCCGGCACGACCTCCCCGGCCCCGCCAAGCGGCGGCACCCTGCCGAGCACCGGGTCACCGGTCGGCCCGGCTGGTCTCGCTGGCGGCGTGGCGGTCGTGGCGACCGGTGCCCTCCTGGTCGCGGCAGCCCGCCGGCGGGCCTGAGTCAGCCCGCACGGCCATCCGGCCCCGCCCTGCGTCACCCAGCGTAGGAGCGGGGCCGACTGCGCATTCGAGGGGGAGCAGCACCGGCGTCTGGTGAGTCGACTGCGCGAGACGCAGCGCTTGTGTATCGTTTCAATCACACGCCACCGTCTCCTGTGAAGAGGGAGCGGTGAAGGCTCGTCGAGAGGACCCGCCATGACTCCCACCTTCGGCGACGGCGTCTGGCAGGCCCTGGAGAAGCAGGCCATCGAGCTGCCCTCCTGGGCGTTCGGCAACAGCGGCACCCGGTTCAAGGTGTTCACGACGCCGGGCACCCCGCGCGACCCGTACGAGAAGATTGCCGACGCCGCCCAGGTGCACCGCCACACCGGCCTGGCGCCCACCGTCGCGCTGCACATCCCGTGGGACCTCGTCGACGACCTCGGCGCGCTGCGCCGTCACGCCGAGGAGCACGGCGTGGCGCTCGGCACCATCAACTCCAACACGTTCCAGGACGACGACTACAAGTACGGCGCCCTCACCCACGAGGACCGAGCGGTGCGCCAGAAGGCGATCGACCACCACTACCGGTGCATCGACGTGATGGGCGAGACCGGGTCGCGCGACCTGAAGATCTGGCTCGCCGACGGCTCCAACTACCCCGGTCAGGCCGACCTTCGGGGCCGGCAGGACCGGCTGGCGGAGTCGCTGCAGCAGATCTACGCCCGGCTCTCGAGCGAGCAGCGCCTGGTGCTGGAGTACAAGTTCTTCGAGCCGGCGTTCTACCACACCGACGTCCCTGACTGGGGCACCGCGTACGCGCAGGTGACCGCACTCGGCGAGCGGGCGATGGTGTGCCTCGACACCGGCCACCACGCCCCCGGCACCAACATCGAGTTCATCGTCATGCAGCTGCTGCGGCTCGGCCGGCTGGGGTCGTTCGACTTCAACAGCCGCTTCTACGCCGACGACGACCTCATCGTGGGTGCCGCCGACCCGTTCCAGCTGTTCCGGATCCTGGTCGAGGTCGTTCGCGGCGGCGGCCTGAACAGCCCTGACGTGGCCTTCATGCTCGACCAGTGCCACAACGTGGAGGAGAAGATCCCCGGCCAGATCCGGTCGGTGCTGAACGTGCAGGAGATGACCGCCCGGGCGCTGCTCGTCGACGCCGACGCCCTGCGCGCGGCCCAGGTGGCGGGTGACGTGCTGGCCGCGAACGCGGTGCTGATGGACGCGTTCTACACCGACGTACGCCCCGCGCTCGCCGACTGGCGCGAGGAGCGCGGCCTCCCCACCGACCCCATGGCGGCGTACGCCGCCTCCGGCTACCGCGAGCAGATCGCCGCCGAGCGCGTCGGCGGCACGCAGGCCGGATGGGGCGCCTGAGATAACCCGACCGACAGGAGCACGTCGTGACCACCGCCGAGGACCTCATCCGCCGCTCGAACCGCCTGGGCGCCGACCCTCGCACCACGAACTACGCCGGGGGCAACACCTCGGCCAAGGGCACCGAGACCGACCCCGTGACCGGGGAGCCCGTCGAGCTGCTCTGGGTGAAGGGGTCCGGCGGCGACCTGGGCACCCTCACGGAGAAGGGCCTGGCCGTGCTGCGCCTCGACCGGCTGCGCGCGCTGCAGGGGGTCTACCCCGGCGTCGAGCGCGAGGACGAGATGGTCGCGGCGTTCGACTACTGCCTGCATGGCTTGGGCGGCGCGGCCCCTTCGATCGACACGGCGATGCACGGGCTGGTCGACGCGGCCCACGTCGACCACCTGCACCCCGACAGCGGCATCGCCTTCGCCACCGCTGCCGACGGCGAGCGGCTGACCGAGCAGGCGTTCGGCGGCAAGGTGGTCTGGGTGCCCTGGCGGCGACCGGGGTTCCAGCTGGGGCTCGACATCGCGGCGGTCAAGAAGGAGCACCCGGACGCAGTCGGCTGCATCCTCGGCGGCCACGGCATCACCGCCTGGGGCGACACCAGCGAGGAGGCCGAGGAACGATCGTTGTGGATCGTCCGCGCCGCGCAGGCGTACATCGATGAGCACGGCGAGGCGGAGCCGTTCGGCCCCGTACGCCCCGGGTTCGAGGCGCTGCCGGACCCGCAGCGCCGCGCCAAGGCGGCCGCCCTGGCCGCGACCATCCGTGGCCTGGCGTCGACCGACAAGCGGATGGTCGGCCACCTCACCGACAGCGAGGTGGTCACCGACTTCCTCTCCCGCGAGAAGGCCCCCGCGCTGGCCGCGCTCGGCACCAGCTGCCCCGACCACTTCCTCCGCACGAAGGTGAAGCCGCTGCTGCTCGACCTGCCCGCCGACGCCCCGGTCGAGGACTGCGTGGCGCGGCTGAAGGAGCTGCACGAGGAGTACCGGGCCGACTACACCGCCTACTACGAGCGGTACGCGACCGCCGGCTCCCCCGCCATCCGCGGCGCCGACCCGCTGGTCGTGCTGGTGCCGGGTGTCGGCATGTTCTCCTACGGCGCCACCAAGCAGACGGCCCGGGTCGCGGGCGAGTTCTACGTCAACGCCATCAACGTGATGCGGGGCGCCGAGGCGCTCTCGACGTACACCCCGATCACTGAGGAGGAGAAGTTCCGCATCGAGTACTGGGCGCTGGAAGAGGCCAAGCTGCAGCGGATGCCCGCACCGGGGACGCACCAAGGGCGGGTGGCGCTGGTCACCGGGGCCGCGAGCGGCATCGGCAAGGCCATCGCGACCCGGCTGGCCGCCGAGGGCGCCTGCGTCGTCGTGGCCGACCTCGACGTGGAGAAGGCGCAGTCGGTGGCGGCCGGGCTCGGCTCGGCCGACGTCGCCGTCGGCGTCAGCGCGAACGTCGCGGACGCCGCGGGTGTGCAGGCGGCCGTGGACGCCGCTCTGCTGGCCTTCGGCGGCCTCGACCTGGTGGTCAACAACGCCGGCCTCTCGCTCTCGAAGCCGCTGCTGGAGACCACCGAGGAGGACTGGGACCTGCAGCACGACGTGATGGCCAAGGGCTCGTTCCTCGTCTCCCGTGCCGCGGCGAGGCCGCTCATCGAGCAGGGCATGGGCGGGGACGTGATCTACATCTCGTCGAAGAACTCGCTGTTCGCCGGGCCGAACAACATCGCCTACTCCGCCACGAAGGCCGACCAGGCCCACCAGGTGCGCCTGCTGGCCGTCGAGCTCGGCGAGCACGGGGTGCGCGTCAACGGCATCAACCCCGACGGCGTCGTGCGCGGCTCGGGCATCTTCGCCGCCGGCTGGGGCGCCAACCGCGCCGCGACCTACGGGGTCAAGGAGGAGGACCTCGGCCAGTTCTACGCCAACCGCACGATCCTCAAGCGGGAGGTGCTGCCCGAGAACGTCGCCGACGCCGTGTACGTGCTCACCGGGCCCGAGCTCTCCCGCACCACGGGTCTGCACATCCCGGTCGACTCCGGCGTGGCAGCCGCGTTCCTGCGATGACCGTCGCGGCCGTCGACCTCGGGGCCACCAGCGGGCGGGTGATCCTCGGTCGCGTGGTCGACGGCGAGCTGCGCACGCATCACCTGGCCCGGTTCCCCAACGATCCCGTACGCACCCCGGACGGCCTGCACTGGAACCTGCTGGAGCTCCACCGGCAGGTGCTGCTGGCGCTCACGCAGGCCGAGCGTGACGCGCCCGGTGAGGTGCGCAGCCTCGGCATCGACTCCTGGGCCGTCGACTACGGGCTGCTGCGGGGCGGCCGGCTGCTGGGGGTGCCCTACCACTACCGCGACGGGCGCACCGAGGCGGGGGTCGCGGCGGTCCACGCACGGGTCGGTGCCGCCGAGCTGTACGCACGCAACGGCTTGCAGCACCTGCCGTTCAACACGATCTTCCAGCTCGCCAGCGAGGGCGACCTGCTGGAGGTCGCCGACCGGATGCTCCTGGTGCCCGACCTGCTGGGCCACTGGCTGACCGGCGCCGAGGTGGCCGAGCGCACCAACGCGTCCACAACCGGCCTGCTCGACGCCCGGACGCGGGAGTGGGACCTGGGCCTCGCCGGCACGCTGGGGATCCCCGCGCGGCTGCTGCCTCCGCTCGTCGACGCCGGGACGGTGGTCGGCTCGCTATCGCCCGAGGTCGCCGCCGTGGTCGGGCGCACCATCGACGTCGTCGCCGTCGGCTCCCACGACACCGCCTCCGCGGTGGTGGCGATCCCGAGCACCAGCCGTGACGTCGCGTACGTCTCCTGCGGCACCTGGGGTCTGGTCGGGCTGGAGCTCGACGCACCCGTGCTGAGCGAGGCGGCGCGGCTGGCGGGCTTCACCAACGAGGGTGGCGTCGACGGCCGCACCCGCTTCCTGCACAACGTGATGGGCCTGTGGCTGCTGTCGGAGTCGCTGCGGCACTGGGAGCCCGCCGCGACCGACGCGCAGCGCTCCAGCCGCCTCGCCGAGCTGCTCGCCGAGGCCGGGCGGGTCGACAAACCCGTGGCGGTGGTCGACGTCAACGACGACGCCTTCCTGCCGCCCGGCGACATCCCCGGGCGCATCCAGGCCTGGTGCCGGGATCACGGGGAGCCGGTGCCCGGGAGCCCCGCCGAGGTCGTACGGAGCATCGTGGAGAGCCTCGCCGCCGCGTTCGCCGCCGCCGTCGCGGAGGCGGGCCGGCTGGCCGACCGGGAGGTGAGGGTGATTCACGTGGTGGGCGGTGGGGCCGCCAACACGATGCTGTGCCAGTCGACCGCGGACCGCTCCGGCCTGCCGGTGGTCGCGGGCCCGGTGGAGGCGACGGCTATGGGAAACCTGCTGGTGCAGGCCCGCGCGCACGGATGGCTGCCGGGCGACCTGGAGAGCCTGCGCGCGGTGGTGGCGCGGTCGTCCCAGCTGACCCGGTACGAGCCGCGTCGCGGCAGCCGTCAGGACAGTCGTTCGTAGAGTCGGGTGAGCTCGCCCGCGACCACGGCGGGGCTGAACCGGCTCCGCGCGTACGCCCGGACGATCTCGGTGTCGTACTCGTCAAGCGTGGCCGTGAACCCCCGCAGGGTGTCGGCGACGGCGGCGGGTGTCGAGGCGTCGGTAAACCGGCCCACGTCGTCGTTGACGAACCCCTCCGGCCCGCCGCAGCGGCTGGCCAGCACGGGCACCCCGGCGGCCATCGCCTCCGCGTACACGACGCCGAAGGTCTCGAGCTCGCTCAGCAGCACGAAGCCGTCGGCCGCGGCGAGCTGCTCGGCGAGCCGTTCCCGCGGGAGCGCACCGAGCAGGGTGAGGCCGTCGACGGCCACCGCCTCGACCGCGACCCGGTCGGGGCCGTCCCCCACCACGGTCAGGGTGGCGTCGAGTTCCGGCCGCGCGAGTGCGTATGCCTCGGCCAGCAGCGGCACCCGCTTGCGCGGTGTGAGGAACGCGGCGGTGAGCAGGCGGGCGGGGGTGCCCGGAGCGCGGGGCACGCGTGGCAGTGCGAACGCGTCCACGTCGACGACGTTGCCGACCACGGTGGCACGCACCCCGTACACCTCCGCCAGCCGCCCCGCCAGCCACGGGCTCACGGCGACCACGGCGTCTGCGGCGGCGTACGCCTTCTGGGCGACGGCATCCTCCTCCGGCGTCAGCGTGCCCCCGAGCCGTGACGAGTGCTCGGTGACCACGAGCCGGTACCCGTCACCCCGTCCGCGACGCGCCGCCGCCCCGAACCGCGCGAAGTGGGCGTGCACCACGTCGGGCTCGCCGCCGAGCAGCGACCGCAGAGGGCTCCGTGCCAGGCGCCAGGCGAGCCGCAGTGCCACGTCGGTGGCCGCCGGGCCCACCCCGCCGACCGGGAGCGACACCAGCACGGCGTCGAGACCGGCCAGGGGCGTGCGGCGTACGCCCCAGGGCCGGCGGCGGCGCGCGCTGCGGACGTCGAGGGCCACGACCACCACCTGGTGCCCGGCACCGGCCAGGGCCAGGGCCTGGTCGACCTCGAACCGGCCGAGCGTCGGGTCGCCCGGCTCGGGCAGACCGCGGGCGATCACGGCCACCCTCATGCCGTACGGCCTTCCGCGCGGTTCACGACCACCGTGCCCAGGGCCAGGTCGTCGAGCCCGCGACGCTCGGCGCCGATCACCAGCGCCGGCAGCACGGCCGCCTTGACCAGGGCGCGCACCGCGGAGCGCCACAGGCCGATGGGGCCACCGGAGGTACGCACGACCGCGACCCGTGCCAGCAGCTGACCGAACGACCCCGACGTCAGCCACGTGAGCACGGTCTTCTGCACCACGTACACGCCGAGCACCGTGAACCCGCGCCAGCCCCCGCCGTGCAGGGCCCCCGGGCCGAAGAGCAGCGCGGCCACCGCCATCGAGGCGGCCCAGTCGACGATCAGCGCGGCCGCCCGGGCCCGCCACGACGCCAGCGAGCCGCGGCCCGCCGGCGGGAGGCCGAGGGACTGGCCCGGGTACGTGTCGCCGCTCACGGGCGTCGAGCATATCCAGCGCACTGCGGGCGGCCCCGGGGCGTACAGGTGCCGCGTTACACCCCTGAAACATGAAGGTCACCACGCGGCAATGGCCTCTGGTTAGGTTAGGCGCACGCGTACAGGGCGCGCACGACCCAGGAGGACCGCATGTTTGAGAGCGCCGACGACCTGTTGGCCTACGTCAAGGACAACGACGTCGAGACCATCGACGTACGGTTCTGCGACCTTCCTGGCGTCATGCAGCACTTCACCGTGCCCGCGGCGGCGTTCGGGCCGGGGGTGTTCGAGGAGGGGCTCAGCTTCGACGGGTCGTCGATCAGGGGCTTCCAGAAGATCCACGAGTCCGACATGGCCCTGCTGCCCGACCCGACCTCGGCCTTCATCGACCCGTTCCGGCGCTCGAAGACCCTGGCGGTGAACTTCTTCGTGCACGACCCGATCACCAAGGAGTCGTACAGCCGCGACCCGCGCAACATCGCCCGCAAGGCGGAGGCGTACCTCAAGAGCACCGGCATCGCCGACACCGCATTCTTCGCCCCCGAGGCGGAGTTCTACGTCTTCGACTCCGTACGGTTCGAGACGAAGCAGAACGCCGGCTACTACCACATCGACTCCGAGGCCGGCGCCTGGAACACCGGTGCGGAGACCGACGCCGACGGCCGCGCGAACCGCGGCTACAAGGTGAAGTACAAGGGCGGCTACTTCCCGGTCGCGCCCGTCGACCACTTCTCCGACCTGCGCGACGACATGGTGCGCCAGCTGCACGCGGTCGGGCTGGAGGTGGAGCGCGCTCACCACGAGGTCGGCACCGCCGGTCAGGCCGAGATCAACTACCGCTTCAACACCATGCTGAAGGCGGCCGACGACGTGCAGAAGTTCAAGTACGTCATCAAGAACGCCGCCTGGGAGGCCGGCAAGACGGCGACCTTCATGCCGAAGCCGATCTTCGGCGACAACGGCTCGGGCATGCACGTGCACCAGTCGCTGTGGCAGGGCGGGGTGCCGCTGTTCGCCGACGAGGCCGGGTACGCCGGGCTGTCCGACATGGCGCGCTACTACATCGGTGGCCTGCTCCACCACGCCCCGTCGCTGCTGGCCTTCACCAACCCGACCACCAACTCGTTCCACCGCCTGGTGCCCGGGTTCGAGGCGCCGGTGAAGCTGGTCTACTCCTCGCGCAACCGCTCGGCCTGCATCCGCATCCCGATCACCGGCTCGAACCCGAAGGCGAAGCGCCTCGAGTTCCGCTGCCCCGACCCGAGCGCGAACCCGTACCTGGCCTTCGCCGCCTGCCTGCTCGCCGGCCTCGACGGCATCCAGAACAAGATCGAGCCGCCGGCCCCGATCGACAAGGACCTCTACGAGCTGCCGCCCGAGGAGCACGCCCAGGTCAAGGAGGTCCCGGCCACCCTGGAGGCCGTGCTCGACGAGCTGGAGGCCGACCACGAGTACCTGCTCGCCGGCGACGTCTTCACCTCCGACCTGATCGAGACCTGGATCGAGATGAAGCGCGCCGACATCGACGCCATCCGGCTGCGCCCGCACCCGCACGAGTTCGAGATGTACTACGACCTCTGAGTCGCAGCTCCTCACGTACGCCGCCGGCCTCCGTCCTCGGGGGCCGGCGGCCGTGTCGTCACTCGATCTCGCTCGGCCCTGCCCAGAGGTTGAGGCCGCCCTCGGTGGCGTGCTCGTCGATGGCGGCCAGCTCGTCGTCGCTGATCTCGAGATTCGTCACGGCCGCGACGGAGTCCTCCAGCTGCTTCACCGACGAGGCACCGATCAAGGCCGAGGTCACCGTCGGGCGGCGCAGCACCCACGCGATCGCCAGCTGGGCGAGGGTCTGACCGCGTTTCTTCGCGAGGGCGTTCAGGGCCCGGATGTGCTCCAGGTTCTTCTTGCTCAGCAGCTTCGGGTCCAGCGACTTGCCCTGGCTGGCCCGGGACCCCTCGGGGACGCCGTCCAGGTACTTGTCGGTGAGCATCCCCTGCGCCAGCGGCGAGAACGCGATGCAGCCCACACCGGTGTCGTCGAGCGCGTCGAGCAGGCCCTCCTCGACCCACCGGTTGAGCATCGAGTACGACGGCTGGTGGATCAGCAGCGGCGTGCCGAGCTGCCGCAGCAGGTCGACCATGCGACGCGTACGGCCCGGGGAGTAGCTGGAGACCCCGACGTACCGGGCCTTGCCCGAGCGCACGGCGTGGTCCAGCGCGCCCGCGGTCTCCTCCAGCGGCGTCTCCGGGTCGGCGCGGTGGTGGTAGAAGATGTCGACGTGGTCGAGCCCCAGGCGGCGCAGCGACGCGTCCAGGGAGTCGAGCAGGTACTTGCGGGAGCCGAGGTCGCCGTACGGCCCGGGCCAGAAGTCCCACCCCGCCTTGGTCGAGATCACGAGCTGCTCGCGGTAGCGCTGGAAGTCGGTGCGCAGGTGGCGGCCGAAGTTCTCCTCGGCCGACCCGTACGGCGGCCCGTAGTTGTTCGCCAGGTCGAAGTGCGTGACCCCGAGGTCGAACGCCCGCCGCAGGATGTCGCGCTGGGTGGCGAACGGCACGTCGTCGCCGAAGTTGTGCCACAGCCCCAGCGACACGGCCGGCAGCAGCAGACCGCTGCGCCCCACCCGCCGGTACGGCATCCGGTCGTCGTAACGGCCCGGGTCGGCGACGTACTCGTCGAGGATCGGCATGGTGCTCCTTCGCTCTGCTGTCGTCGCCACGCTAGCCCAGCGTCGTCCCCCGCTCGAGTGCGCCGAGAAGTCGTGGCGAACGCGGCGGTCCTCAGGCTGGTTGTCTGACGCCGGCCCCGTCGGCGCCGACCCTCGCCTCGCCACGGACGCCACCTCTCGCCGCACGCCTGGCTGAACCGCGCGCCCGCAAGCAGGAATGCCCGATCGGGTGGGGGCGGAGAGACCTCTTGCCGGCTGTCAGCGACGTTGACTAGGTTGTCAACACACCACCGGCGGAGCCCTCCCGGTGGGTACTCGACGAGGAGTCCGATGCCCCCCACTGTCTCGCGCCGCGCCGTCATCGCTGGCGGTGCCGCCCTCGGCGGCGTCACGCTGCTCCCAGCCACCGCGCAGGCTGCCGCGCCTGCCGGGATCAACGGCTGGGTCACCTCCACCATGGCGAGGATGACCCTGGAGGAGAAGATCGGCCAGCTGTTCTGGCAGGACGTCTACGGCGGGTCGGCGACGACGCCCGATCAGCGCAACGTGCCGCTGTACGGGGTGGCCACCCCGGCCGAAGTGGTCGCGAAGTACCACCTGGGCGGGGTCATCTACTTCGCCTGGTCCGACAACGTCACCGACCCCACCCAGATCGCCACGCTCTCCAACGGGCTGCAGCAGGCCTCGCTGGATGCCGCCGCCAAGGCGCGGGTGCCGCTGCTGGTGGCCACGGACCAGGAGATGGGGGTCGTCACCCGCTTCGGGCCGCCCGCCACCCAGTTCCCCGGCTCCATGGCGCTCGGCGCCACCCGCAGCGCGGCGTACGCGAGGTCTGCCGCGGCCATCACCGGTCAGGAGCTGCGGGCGGTGGGGATCAACACGAACTTCGCCCCCGACTCCGACGTGAACGTCAACGCGCTGAACCCGGTGATCGGGGTCCGCTCGTTCGGCTCCCGGCCCGAGCTGGTCGCGGAGCTGGCCGCCGCCCAGGTCCGCGGCTACCAGGAGGACGGCAACGTCTCCAGCTCGACCAAGCACTTCCCCGGCCACGGCGACACCGCGGTCGACTCCCACACCGGGCTGCCGGTCATCACGCACACCCGCGCCGAGTGGGAGCGCCTCGACGCCCCGCCCTTCCGGGCCGCCATCGCCGCCGGGGTGGACATGGTGATGACCGCTCACCTGGTGGTCCCGGCGCTCGACTCCTCGGGCGACCCGGCCACCCTGAGCCGCCCGATCCTGACCGGGGTCCTCCGTGGCGAGCTCGGGTACGAGGGCGTCATCGTCACCGACAGCCTGGCGATGGAGGGCGTGCGGGTGATGTACGGCGACGGCGAGGTCGCCGTGCGCGCGCTGCTCGCCGGTGTCGACATCCTGCTGATGCCGCCCGCGATGGACGTCGCCTGGAACGCGGTCGTGGACGCAGTCCGGTCGGGCCGGATCTCGCGTCGCGACCTCGACGCCAAGGTCCGCCGGATCCTGGAGTGCAAGTTCCGCCGCGGCATCGTGAGCGAGCCTATGGTGGACGTGGCCGCGATCCCGTCCGTCGTCGGCACGGCGGCCCACCAGGCGGTCGCCGACGGGATCACCGACCACACCATCACGGTGGTCAGGAACGACGCCCGGGTGCTGCCGCTGCGCCCGGCGGGCCGGCGGATCCTGGTCACCGGCTACGGCGTGACCACCACGCAGCTGGTGTCGCAGGAGCTGGCCAAGCGGGGTGCGACGACGCAGGTGCTGCAGACCGGCACCGCCCCGACCTCCGCTCAGATCACGAGCGCCGAGACGGCGGCCCGGGCCTCGGACACCGTCGTGGTGCTGACCAACAAGGCGTGGGCGAACCCGGCCCAGGTCACCCTCGTGAAGCGCCTCCTGGCGACCGGGGTCCCGGTCGTGGTGGTGGCGGTGCGCGACCCGTACGACATCAACCGGTTCACCGAGGCGACCACGTTCGTCGCCACGTACTCGTACAGTCCGGTCACCCCGCGGGGGCTGGTCCGCGCCCTCACCGGCGAGGTGTCCCCGACCGGCAAGCTCCCGGTCGACATCCCGACAGCCGACAACCAGGCAGTCCTTCACCCGTACGGCCACGGCCTCACCTACTGAAAGGCGAGTCCATGCGACGTCGACACCTCATCACCGCGACCGGGGTCGCTGCGGCCGCAGCACCTCTGGCCGCTGTCACCCCGGCGCAGGCGGCCCCCGCCCAGGCCCCCAGCCGGGGGGTCACCACCGGCGCCCAGATCCAGGCCACTGCCGACTGGCAGCTGCTGCGCGGCCAGCGCGTCGGGGTGGTCACGAACCCCACGGGCGTGCTGCACGACCTCACCAGCATCGTCGACCACATGCACGCCGCGAGGGTCGACCTGGTCGGGGTCTTCGGCCCCGAGCACGGCTTCCGGGGCACCGCCCAGGCCGGCGGCTCCGAGGGCACCTTCACCGACCCGCGGACGGGTCTCACCGTGTACGACACGTACGGAGCCTCGACCGAGAAGCTCGCCACCATGCTCACCACCGCCCGGGTGGAGACGCTGGTCTTCGACATCCAGGACGCAGGCTCGCGGTTCTACACCTACATCTGGACCATGTACCAGTGCATGGCCGCGGCCGTCCGGGTCGGGGCGCGGTTCGTCGTGCTGGACCGCCCCAACCCCACCGGCGGTGCCGCCGACGGGCCCATGATGTTCTCCCCGTACCAGACCTTCGTGGGCCTCAAGGAGATCGTGCAGCAGCACGGCATGACGGTCGGCGAGCTGGCCCGGTTCTTCGACGGCGAGTTCCTCCCCCGCGACGAGGGCAAGCGGCTGCGCGACCTCACGGTCGTGGAGATGAAGGGCTGGCGCCGCGACGTCCGCTACGACGACACCGGCCTGCAGTGGGTGATGCCCAGCCCGAACATGCCCACCCCGACCACCGCGCTGGTCTACCCGGGCACCTGCATGTTCGAGGGCACCAACCTCTCGGAGGGCCGCGGCACCACCCGCCCGTTCGAGCTGATCGGCGCCCCGTTCGTCGACCACCGCCTGGCCGAGCGGATCAACGCCCGGCAGCTGCCGGGGGTGCGGTTCCGGGAGGCGTACTTCACGCCGACCATCAGCAAGCACGCCAACAAGGTCTGCGGCGGCGTCCAGCTGCACGTCACCGATGCGTACGCGTTCGAGCCGATCCGTACCGGGGTCGAGATGCTCGTGGCCCTCAAGGCGCTGTACCCCGACGTCGCGTGGCGCAAGGACAACGCCACGCTGCCGTACTGGATCGACAAGCTGACCGGCTCCGCACGGCTTCGGGAGCAGATCGACGCCGGCGCCACCGCCGACCAGGTGCAGGCCACGTGGCGCGCGGAGCTGGCCGAGTTCAAGGCCCGCCGCCGCCAGTACCTCATCTACAACGGGCCGGCCCGATGAGCGCCCGGGGTCTGTCGCGCCGGCTCGTGCTGGGTGGGGTCGGCGGCGTGGGCGCATCGCTAGCGTTGCCGTCCATGGCGTGGGCACGCGACTTCGACAAGCCGTACCAGGGGTACGCGCCGCCGAGCACCACGCTGCGCACCGCCACGCCCGAGGACATGGGCCTGATCCGCGCCCGCATCGACCAGGCCAGGGCGCGCCTGGCCGCGTACGAGGAGGGCACCGGCCTGGCTCACCCGCTGTTCCCCGGGCACGTGGCGGTGATGGGCCATGACGGCGCGATCGTCGCGACCGACGTGGGCGGCTACCGGCTGCTGTACGCGAACGCCACCACGAAGCTGCCCGAGGCGCAGCGCCTGCCGATGCGCGAGGACACGGTGTTCGACCTGGCCTCGGTGTCGAAGCTGTTCACCTCGCTCGCCGTGGTGCAGCTCGTGGAGCAGGGCCTGGTCAGTCTGCAGCAGCCTGTCGCCACGTACGTGCCGGAGTTCGCCTCGAACCGCAAGCAGGCGATCACGGTGGAGCAGCTGCTGTCGCACACCTCGGGCCTGGTCGCCTGGCTGCCGCTGTGGTCGGCCTACCCCGACAAGGCCAGCCGGATCCAGGCGGTTCTCACCACGACCCCCGACGCGGCTCCCGGCACGCGCTACCTCTACTCAGACCTGAACCTCATCACGCTGGGTGTGATGGTGGAGCGGCTGACGGGGCAGAGCCTGGACGTCGTGGTACGCGAGCGGATCACCGGGCCGCTGGGCATGCGCGACACGGGTTACAACCCGACGGACAAGCAGCGCACGGCGGCGACGGAGTACCAGGTCACGCCGGCGCGCGGCATGGTCTGGGGCGAGGTCCACGACGAGAACGCCTGGTCGCTGGGCGGGGTCGCCGGGCACGCCGGCGTGTTCTCCACGGCCCGGGACCTGTCGGTCCTGGCTCAGACCCTGCTCAACGGCGGTGCGTACGGCGGTGCGCGGATCCTCTCCAAGAAGTCGGTCACCCTGCTCATCACCAACGTGAACGAGGAGTTCCCCGGCGACGACCACGGGCTGGGCTTCGAGCTGAACCAGCGCTGGTACGCCGAGGGGCTGTCGAACCCCCGGGAGGCCGGTCACACCGGCTACACGGGCACGTCGCTGGTGATCGACTTCGCGTCGCGCTCCTTCGCGATCCTGCTCACCAACCGCGTGCACCCGTCACGCAGCTGGGGCTCCATCAACCCGGCCCGGCGGGCGTGGGCGCAGGGGCTGGCGCTCGCCATGCCCGTCCGCCCCGCCAAGGGACCGGACGCCTGGTTCACCGGCGACCAGGACGCGAGGACGGCCACCCTCGACCTCCCGGTGGAGGTGGCGAGGTCGGCCGACCTGCGGTTCGCGGCATTCGTCGACACCGAGGAGACCGACCCGCTGCGGCTGGAGGTGTCACGTGACGGCGGTGCCACCTGGGGTCCGCTCCCGTTCGAGGTGCACGACCGCAACCGCCGCATCGACGCTGCCGACGGCACCTGGGCAGACTCCGGGACGCGACGCTGGGTGCAGGTGACGGCCCGGCTGGGCGGCGGGTCGCAGGTGATCCGCTGGCGGCACACGACCGACGCGCTCTACCTCGGGCGCGGCGTGTACGTCGACGATGTCCAGGTCCGCGGCGGCGGCACCACCGTGGACACCGAGAAGGACCCGAGCCGCTTCACTGCCTCCGGCTGGGTCAGGTCCGCCACCTAGCAGGACCCGCGTACGCAGCACGACGCCGTACCGCCGGCGTCGCGCGCGTTGTCAGCGCCACAGGCTCGTCAGAAGACGAGTTCGCGGAGCAGGGCGGCGAACCGCTCGGGCTGGTCGAGGCCGATCAGCGTGCTGCAGTCGTCGAGGACCTCGAGCCGAGCATCTGGGTAGAGCGCCGCCAGGCGCGGGCCGTGGTCTGCCGGCATGAGCGGGTCCTGCGCGGCCCAGACCACGAGCACGGGCCGCGTGAAGGCCGGCCACTGCGCTGCCAGCCGCCGCAGCTCGGCCCGCGGCGGCGCCCCGGCGGCGAAGCGTGCGAAGTCGCGCCGGATGCGCGGGTCCTCCTGGGACGGTGCGAACCAGTCGCGGAGCAGATGATCCGGCACCCCGCTGACGGCCATCGCGCCGTACCCGAACCGCGCCTGCCGCAGGGGTCGCCACCGCATCGCCTGCACGAGCAGCCACATCAGCGGCGGTACGCGCCCGGCGGCCGCGAGCAGTGCTCCTGGCCCGGGCGGGAAGTTGTCGAACGCCTCGCACGCGGCGAGCACCATCCGGCCGACCCGTTCGGTGCGGCCCAGGTTGATGAGGAGCTGCCCGCCGCCCCAGTCGTTGAGCACGAGCGTGACGTCGCGGAGGTCGAGCGCGTCGAGCAGGTCAGCGAGGATGCCCGCCATGCCCAGCTGGGTGAGGTCCGCGGACGGGTCCATCGGCATCCGGTGCCCACCCATCGGCAGGGTGGGGCGCACCACGCGCATGCCGGTGAGCAGCGGCATCACCCGGTCACACGCCCGGTGGTCCATCGGCACGCCGTGGCACAGGACCACGACCGGCCCGTCGCCGCCGGTGTCCTCGTACGCGACGGGTCCCGACGGCAGCTCGACGACAGGCATCGCCCCACCCCTTCTTGATAGATCGTTCTAGTGCGAGCGACTGTAGGCTGCCAGCCATGACGAGGGCAACCCCCGGCGCGCGAGGAGTGGACACGCGCGCCCGCATCCAGGACGCGGCTGACCGGCTCTTCGCACGCCAGGGTTATGCGGGTACGGGGCTCAAGCAGCTCGCCGCCGAGGCGCAGGCGCCCTTCGGCTCGATCTACCACTTCTTCCCGGGCGGCAAGGACGACCTGGCCGAGGACATGATCCGCCGGTCCGGCCAGCCCTACCTCGCGCTCACCCTGGCCGTTCTCGACGCCGCGCTGGAGCAGGGCACCGACCCCGCGGCAGCGGTGCTCGTGGCCTTCGCGACGGCCGGGGAGCGACTGGCCGCGAGCGACTACGCCGACGCCTGCCCGGTTGCCACGATGGCTCTCGACGTGGCCAGCACGCACGACCGGCTGCGCCAGGCCACGGCCGACGTCTTCTCCGAGTGGCACGCGGGCGCGACCGCCTGGTTCGAGTCGCGAGCAGGGGTGGGCCCCGATGCCGCCGACGACCTCGCCCGCGCGTTCGTCATGCTGCTGGAGGGCGCCTTTCTGCTCAGCCGTGCCGCGCGCTCCACCGACCCGATGGAAGCCGCGGGCCGGTCGATGGCGACCCTGGTGCGGTCAGCCCAGGCCGGCTGACGGACCGGCTGCCTCGCCGGCGGTCGCCCCGGCGAGGGTCGGTCGAGCTCTGGCCCAGCGGCTACGCCGCAGGCACTACGCCGTACGCGGCGGTTCCCCCTGCTCGTCGTCCCGCGCCAGACCGGCCTCGACCAGCGGGACGGCGTCGGCGATGGAGTCCAGGATCACGGTCGGCCGGTACGGGAACGCCTCGACGCGGTCGCGGCGGGTCGAGCCGGTCAGCACGAGCACCGTACGCATCCCTGCCTCCAGGCCGGAGACGACGTCGGTGTCCATCCGGTCGCCGACCATCACGGCGGACTCCGAGTGCCCGCCGATCCGGCGCAGCGCTGACCGCATCATGAACGGGTTCGGCTTGCCGATGTAGTACGGGACCCGGTTGGTCACCGACCGGATCAGGGCAGCGACCGCGCCCGTGGCGGGCAGCGTGCCCCAGGCGCTCGGCCCGCTCGGGTCAGGGTTCGTGGCGATGAACCGGGCGCCCGCCTCGATGAGCCGGATGCCGCGGGTGATGACCTCGAAGGAGTACGTCCGGGTCTCCCCCAGCACGACGTAGTCGGGGTTGCGCTCCACCAGCGTGAGGCCCGCCTCGTGCAGCGCCGTGGTGAGACCCGCCTCCCCGATCGCGAAGCAGGAGGCGCCCGGCATCTGGTCGGCGATGAACTTCGCCGTCGCCTGGGCCGAGGTCCAGATCGCGGCCTCGGGCACGTCGATCCCCGACGCGAGCAGGCGCGCCCGCAGGTCTCGCGGTGTGTACGTGGAGTTGTTCGTCAGCACCCCAAACGGTACGTCGTGCTTCTTCAACGCCTCCACGAAGTCGGCCGCCCCGGGCAGCGCGTCCTCCTCGTGGACGAGCACCCCGTCCATGTCGGTCAGCCAGGCCGCCACCGGCCCGGCTGTCAGCAGCTCATCACCCGGCAGCGTCGTCACGGGCGCCAGTCTCGCAGAGTCCTCGCAAGCCGGCTGCCCGCCTCACCCCGCCGCTCAGTGCTCCCAGGCTCCCGGGCCCGGGCGACCGTCCGGCAGCCGAGGCCCGGGCCCGTACGGACCCAGCCCACCGGGCCCCGGCCCTGCGCCCGACCAGGCACCGGGCCCGGCGCCTCCTGGCGGCGGTGCGCCCGCCCCACCACCCCCGTACACGGGTGGCTGAGGCGCGCCCGCGGGCTGTCCCACCGGCGGCGGCCAGCCAGCAGCACCCCGACCGGGGGCGACGGCCTCGGGGCTCTGCAGGGCAGGGGGCCGGTACGGCTCGCGCCGCTCGGGCCGCACGGCCTGCCACAGACCCAGGAGGACGGCGACGAGCAGCAGCGGTGTGCCCAGGACGTCGTCACCCAGCGACTGCAGGTCGGCCGGAGTGGCGGTGCCGATGGGCTCGCGGCTCAGCGACGACACCGCGACCGAGGAGACGGCCAGCATGCTGTTGGCCAGGTACGCCAGCACCCGTGTCGACTGCGGCAGCCGCCGGCTCCCGTGCCGGGTGGCGGCGGCTCCCGTCAGCGTCTGCCACACCAGACCGAACAGGACCGCGCCGAGGCCGGCGAAGCCGAGGACGGCGCTGACGGGGTCGTCGAGGGCGTCGCGGATGCCGTACAGACCCCCGGCGAGGAGCGCCAGCAGCACCCCGCCCAGGCGACGCTCCGTCAACCGGCGGGTCAGCAGCAGCACCACCAGGACGCCGACGGCCACCCACGCGGACACCGAGGTGAGGGCCTCCACCGTGCGCGGCGGCAGGATCGGCGTGCGCGGGCGGGTGATGAGGAAGGTGTAGCAGGCCAGACCAGCGAACGAGGCCACCAGCACCGCCTCGGTGCGCCGCCCCCGGCGGGCCAGCCAGACCGCCAGCCCCGCACCGACCAGGGTCATCGCGCCGCGCAGGTTGCCGGGCGCGTTGAACACGCGGAAGGCCTGGTGGACGGCGTCGGTGCCCGCCTCGAGCCAGGTCAGGCCGAACAGGCCGGCCAGCCCGCGCGTGACGAGCAGCGGGGTGAGCAGCAGCGCGAAGCCCCACAGACCGACCGCCAGCGGCAGCAGCCAGCCTGACCAGGACTCCGACAAGGCCCCAGGCTCGACCGTCCGCTGCCTGCGGGTCGGCCACATCACCGCGGTGACCGCCACCAGGGCGGCCGCCCAGACGACGACCGCCGTGAGGAGCGAGCCAGGCCCGCTCTCGACGGGGTCGGAGACGATCGCGTCCACCGACGTGCCGAGTCGCCAGACCACGACCACCACCGTGAGCCCGATCAGTGCCGCTGGGGGCCACCGGCGGCTGCTGATCGCCGATGCGGCCGTCACCGTGACCATGGCCGGCGCCGCGCCGGCCACCATCAGGGCCGGGAACGCGAGCGGGGCGATGCTGTTGTACGAGCCCTCGACCACCGCGAGCCGGGTGTCCAGGCCGGACTGCTCGGAGAACCCTGGGGCGGCGAGCGGTGCCAGCACCATGACGGCCAGCAGCGTCGCGATCACGGGCAGCTCCCAGCAGGCGTACGGGCGCAGGCCCCGCACGACGACGAACAGCACCACGACCGCGTACGTGACGACCGAGAGCGCCTGGAGCGCGGGCCTGTCGAACGCCGATGCCGCCTGGAGGGCGACCGCGGAGGCCAGGACCAGCAGCAGCAACGTCTTCAGGTACCAGACCAGCCGGATGGCGGCGGCGTGCAGCAGGGCCAGGCTCCACACCAGGGACACCAGCAGCAGCGGGAGGGTCGCTGTGGGGACGGTGCGCCTGGTGACCGTGCTGGTGCTGAGCTCGAGGCCCGACCGCAGCGGTTCCGCGAGCACGGCCGCCAGGTAGAGCAGCACGAGCAGCACCAGGGTCCCCGCGCCGACGGCCACGAGCCCCCGGGGCCAGCCTCGCGGTTGTGGCCGGCCCTCGTGGAACGGGTCGACGAACGTGGTGCCCACCACCCGGCGCAGCCCGGTGAGCACCCGGACCCCGAGACTGCTGCTGCCCCCCTCGCCCTGGTTCATGCGAGGGTGCCCAGCGCCATGTGCCACCAGGTCTGGACGACGAACCGCTCCCCCGACAGCGAGACGGCGACCTGCCGATCGGGGACCTGCTCCAGGCCGTGCCTCCAACGCCGCAGCTGATGACCGGACCCGTCGAGAAGGACGAGCTCCTGCGCCGTGGTCACCAACACCCGGTCCGGCCCGGCCACCAGCGCGTACGCCTCGCCGGGCATCGTCCACGCGTCGCCCCCGGTGGCACCGTCGAAGGCGACGACCTCGCCGGTGGCCTGGGCTACCGCGACGCCGCCCGCCCCGACCAGCGAGGTGAGGTTCTGGTGCAGGGACCGCTTCCAGAGCGGCTCGCCGTCGGCCAGGGAGTAGCCGCGCATGCTGTTCGCCCCCCGCTCGGTCGCGACGACGGTGCCGCCGGCAACGGCCAGCAGCTCCACCAGCGGGCCGGACCGCTGCCACCGCAGCTCGCCTGCCGGGCCGAGGTGAGCGATGGTGCCGCCCTCGTCGTGCACGAGCAGCCCGTCCCCCACCCGGACCGGTGCGCTCTGGATCTCCGTCGGCAGCCCGTGCCGCCACCGCACCGCACCGGAGGCAGGGTCGACGCCGGTCACCACTCCGTCGTCGGTGACCACGACGATGCTGCCGCCGAGCTCGACGGGCGGCTGCCGGGTGGTGTCGGTGAGGGGGCGCGTCCACAGCCACGTGCCGTCCGGCCCGTACGCCACCAGCTCGCGCTGCGAGGTGACAGCCACCGACACCTCGCCGATGGTGGCACCGGTCATCACGAGGCCACCGGGGCGTGCCCGCCAGACGGTCCGGTCGTCGGTGAGGGTGCTGGCGGGGTCGACGGCGACGACCGCCCCGTTGTACGCGTTGAAGGTGACCAGCCTGCCGTCGGGCAGGATGCCCGACGGGGCGATCAGGGTCAGCGACAGCAGGGAGCTCGGCGTCTGCGTGGCGAGCGTGCTCACCTGCATCGCCTCCGCCTTGTCCCACCGGAACGGCCTCACCACGGCCGACGTCGCGGGCGTGGGAGCCGCCGGGTCGGCGGCCCACGTCCTGCCGTCGGCGGCGAACCGGACGATCCCCTGGCCGGGGCACCAGGTGCGGGCGGAGGTGAGGTCGCCGGGCGTCTGCGTGACGACGACGTCGAGGCACCCCCGCGCCTGCTCGGCCGGGTCTGCCGCGGCAGTCGCGCGGCCGGTCGAGGTGTACGGCTGGGGGGCGCCCACGCCCGTCGCCGCGGTCCACGCTAGGGTGGCACCCTCCGACTGCCAGGTCGACCCCGCGGCCAGGCCGGCGGGGAGCTCCAGCCGGCCGCCGGAGTAGATCAGGGCGCTGCCGTTGCTGTACGTCACCTGAAGCCGCAGGCCATCGGGCCCCACCGTGAACAGGGTGTCGCTGCCACCGGCGGGCCCCTCCCCCGGCCGCCCCGTGGTCCAGCGCGCGTACGTGGCCTCCCGCACGTCCATCTTCGCGGTGTTCAGCCACCAGCCGAACGGGTCCGGCCCGCCGTGCAGCATCCCGAACCGGCCACGAGCCCACTCGCCGCTCGTCAGGCCCGTGCCGCCGGCTGTGAACCGGGCACGGTGGGCGTCCGCCGGGAGCATCGCCTCCGCCGCGGTGCCGTACGCGTCTGCCGGCAGACGGCCGAAGACCAGGCTGAACGCCAGCATCGAGGTGATCAGCAGCGCGACCACCACACCGCTGGCCCGGTGGCGGCCGGGGCGCTCGGCGTCCTCGCGGGTGCGCGCGGCCGTGGCCCGGGGCCCG
>ERZ501016.140-NODE-140-length-32539-cov-4.821358_pt1 | contig 32539 bp, 39 predicted proteins | sample MGYA00248889_ERZ501016 | MGnify/ENA primary metagenome ERZ501016 (study PRJEB25958, sample SAMN03398594) | human skin metagenome | study: EMG produced TPA metagenomics assembly of the Human Skin Microbiome Metagenome (human skin metagenome) data set. | reverse complement strand
AGCTCTTCCGATCTTCGTCTTGCTGCGCACCCTGATCGGTGGCCAGCAAGGTCTCCAGATCGGTCCCCGCGTGGGCATAGAACATCGCGTGCAACATCGACAGGTCCGCGGCATCGGCCGCGAACACCGCCTCGCAGGCCACCCGGAAGTAGGCGCGGCCCGCGGCGGTGCGCAGGTTGCGGTCGATCCAGGTGGCGAAGGTCTGGGAGTCCCAGCGCAGCGCATCGGGGCCGCTCCACGGCGCTTCGAGATCGGTGCGCCGCGAGAGCCGGGTGAATCGCGCCAAGCCCTGACCGAGGTCGGCCAGCGCGAAGGGGCTCAGCCGCGGGACGGCGCCGCGGTGCGACTTCATCCGGGACTGGCGCCCGAGCAAGTCGATGAGCATGGCGCCGGTGTTCCAGGTGGGCTGGATGGCGAGCCCGAACTCGGCAGCCAACTCATACATCCGGGTCTGCCCGGGCCCGAGCCAGTGTCCGCCCAGGTCGACCGGGGCACCCGCCACCTTGCCGCCCTCGACGCGGCCACCCACGCGCGAACGTGCTTCCAGCACAGTGACATCCGCACCAGCGGCCATGAGTTCACGGGCACAGGTCAGGCCAGCCAGGCCGGCACCGACGACCAGGACCCTCATACGGCTGCCGCCGGGTCGACACCGGCATCGACCAGTGCTTGGGCAACCGGCCGCCCAGCTGTGCCGTCCTTTCCCGGGCTAGCCAATCCCGCGGCCTGGTTCCAGCGGCGCCAGAGTGCCCGCAGCCACGCCGGCCGGGTATCCGGCAGCGCAACCAGGTCGGCCAGCCAGCGCTCTTGAGCCGGCTGCACGTCGCGCAAACAGGATTCGGTGTCGGGGAGGTCGGCCACCCAGGCGCGTTCCAGGCGATCCCGATCGGGACGGATCCGGGCCAGCGCGGCCCCATGATCGCGGATCGCCGACCGGTGCAGGACTTCCTGACGCCACCAGCGCGAAGCCGAGTCGAAACGGTTGCTCAGGCTGTCCGACTCTGTCAGCCCGGGCGGCACCGGTTCGCAGCGGACGGGCAGGAACGCGGATAGGCAGGCGGCGGCCGTGCCGGTCACCCAGTGCCGTGGCTCGTCGTGGCGCAGATCGGCGACCCAGGACGCGGTGGTCTGGGTGCTGGTCACCAATCCACCGGCATGGGCGCACGGTGCGCCCAAGGCGCCATTCACCGGGGAGAAGGAGGGGGCGGCATACGGGCCGTGATCCCTTAGTGCCGCAAAGAGATCCAGTACCGAATCGGCGCCCGCTGCGTGCCGAGCCGTGATTGTCGACCGGTCCGTATGCCGTGCCATCCGCGCGCGGACCGGATCGGCATACGCGCGGGCAAAGGCGGGGATCGTCAGGCCATTGGAGATCGAGCGGGCCCGGCCGGTCACCAGTTCAACTGCGTGCGCACGGCCGGCGGTCTCCAGCACATAGGCCTCCGCGCGGTCGGCGATGAGGTAGCTGTTGTCGTAGCTGAACCGGGGGTGTTCGGCCGAACATGAGCCGCCCTGGCCGTGGCGTTCCAGCAGATCGACGATGACCTGCACCGCGTCCCGGGCGCTAACGGCGCGCTCAAGGCCAAGCCGGACCAGGTCCATGCCGAGCAGCGGCCTCTCGGCTTTGGCACCGGGCCGGCGGCGGGTGAACACCGCTTCGTTGCCGATGGTCACCGCGTGCTCATTGGTGCCCATCTCGGCGCCCCACATCCACCACGGCCGGCTGAGCAGCACCGCGAACGTATGCGGCACCTGCGGGATCATCGAGGAGGTGCAGCGCAGTTGCGCACCGGCGGGGTGATCGGCCGCGGGCTCGAAGGTCAGTCGCTGGGCCTCGTTGGGATCGCGATCGCTGTTCTTGCCGAACAGAATCCCGTCGTCGGTTCGCACCACGAGGCAGTCGCACACCCGGCTCACCCTAGGGCGCGGACTCGTTGTGGTCGAGGGTGTGGTACCGAGGGCTGGCGCGGCGTTCCGCGCTCCGGCTGGCGTCGACGCGGGCTCAGGGGGTAGGTGCGGACGCCCGGGCCACCGCCAGCTCACCGCCGAGACGCCACCCCGGCGTCAACGGCAGACGATCCCCGCTCCAAAAGGTGCCGGGGTCGTAGGAACTGATCGCGAAGCCGGGATCCAGCAGGTCCATGTCGATCATCGTGGCGGCCACGATCTCGGCGCAGTAGGCGAGTTCGGGTCGCGAAGCCCGGTCCCGGCGCTCGCGCCGGCTGACGTGCGCATCTCGCCCGGCGAGCCAGCGCGCGGCCAGGCGCGCGGTGCTCGGGAAGGCCACGCCATTCAATCGGGCGATGGCCCGCAGCAGCGCGTCCTCCTGGCCCGTGCTGACGTCGGGAGTCAACTGCCGCAGCCAGGCGCGCTGGCCATACCGGCTCTGCCACTGCACGACCGCCTCGCGCAGATCGTGCAATTGCGCGCCCCGATGGAAGTCGCCGGTCCACATGTCCCGCAACGATTTTCCGAGCTCGGCGTGCCACATGAGCGGCGGCAGATCGTCCAGGACCACGGCCATACCGACGTGGTTGACGGGGGAATTGGTCAGGGTCTGGATGGCCCGGTCGGCCGCCGAGCGGCCACGGAAGATCCAGATGTCCCCGGTGCGGGTCAGCTCGACCGCATCGTCCAGGGACAGGGGGTGGTGAGCGGACGGCATACGGGCCATCTTTGCGGAGAGACGGACCTAAGCTGTGTCGCGTGAACCTGCGGGATAACTGGTGGCGCTGGCTGGGTCTGGCCGGCGCCCTCGGCGTGGTCGCCACCGGCGCCGCCGTCGCCCGCAACACCCGCCAGCGCCAGGCCTACACCCCCGACCAAGTCCGCGAGCGGCTGCACGCCCGGTATGCCGAGGCCCAGTCCCGCACCCCCTGATCGCGAGCGCCTCACCTGTCACCGGTTTCTCTCCGGCTGCCGAAAGGTTGTGCTTCTACCCGGCTAGAAGGTGGGGGGGAAGCGCAAGGTTGTGGCAGCCGGAGAGAAACCGGTGGCGCCGGAGGGGATCCCGGCTCAGACGGAGAGGGTGGCGGCGCAGACCTCGCCGGTGCGGAAATTCACGGCGGAGGCGATGAGGTTGTCGGTGCCCGACTGGTCGGCGGTGGAACGGGTGACCGCGACATCGCCGGCGGCGTCGGCCCGCTTGAGCCCGCCGTAGACGTAGGTCCAGTTGTCGGAGAGGGAGACGCCCCAGGTTTGGCCGGCGGCGGAGCCGTTAACGGTGACCGTGGCGGAGATCTGGCCGCTGCCGGAGGTGGCGGCGATCCGAATCGCGGAGCCCTGGCTACACGCTGTCCAATTGCCGATCTCGATGTCGGCGGCGGAAGCGGGGGAGGCGATAGCGAGGGTGCCGACCAACCCGAGGGCAGCGAAGGAAGAGGCGGTGCGCGAGATCTTCATGGTGATGGTCCTTTCGAGAAAGTCTTTGGGGGACACCACAATTGGACGCCCGGTATGACGCCTAGCGGTAGCCCGAGGGGCTACCGGCCTCCTCCGGAGGGCGGATCGTCGCACACCGAGGCCTACCGATCCTGAGCCCGCGCCCTACTGAACTCGGCGCTGACCTTCGCGGACGCCCGGCGTCAACGGCTTCCTGCGGACACGTCCTGACCGCAATGCCTTTTTACCGTCCTGACTACCAACCACCGAGGGGACCATCCTCATGACTGATCTGGCTGCCCAGCGCAAGGACTTGATCGAGAGCCTGCAACGCCACCGCGGCTTCCTGCTTCAGACCGCCGATGGCCTCAGCGACGAGCAGGCCCGCACCGCGAGCACGGTCAGTGCGCTCACCATCGCCGGCGTGCTCAAGCATGTCGCGGACACCGAGGAGCAGTGGTTCCGCTTCGTCGAGGTCGGCGCGGAGGCATTCGCTGGATATATCGGCGAGGGCATGGACTACGAGAGCTTCGCGGCCGAGGTGGACAGCGCCGAGGAAGAGTGGGTGGACGAGCGTTTCGTCCTCAGCGATGAGGAGACGCTCGAGGTGCTCATCGCGCGGGTGAAGTCGGTTGCGGCGCGCAGCGAGGAAATCCTGGCAGCCGCCGACCTCGACCTGGTCCGTCCGCTGCCGCAGACGCCCTGGTATGAGCCGGGTACCGCCTGGTCCGCGCGCCGCGTCGCCATCCACATGCTCGCGGAGATCAGCCAGCACGCCGGCCATGCCGACATCATCCGGGAGGCCATCGACGGACAGAAAACGATGGGCTAAGCGGCGCCCAGGCCAGCCCCGCCGCCGGCGCACGGGTCGTTAGGCGGCGGCGCCGAGCCCATAGTTCGGGGGCGGTCGGTCGCTCTTGGGCTGTCGGTCGCGCTCGCCATACTGCCCGTATGCGCAGCACCGCCGCCACCGTCGAGCAGTACTTGGCCGAGTTGCCGCCCGAGCGGGTCGAGCCGGTACGTGAGCTCTACACGCAGATCCACGACCACATCGACCCCGCCTTCACCGAGGGTATGCAGTATGGGATGGTCGGCTGGTCAGTGCCGCATTCGCGGTATCCGGCCGGCTACCACACCGCGTCCGCGGAGCCAGTGCCGTTCATGGCCCTGGCCAACAAGCGCGGGCATATCGCGGTCTACCACATGGGCATTTACGCCGATGCCGACGTCGAGCAGTGGTTCGTCGATGAATATGCCAAGACCGGCTGGCGCCTGAACATGGGGGCCTCGTGCATCCGGTTCACCGCGATGCGGCGGATTCCCTTCGCCCTCATCGGCGAACTCGCCGGCCGGATCGACTGCGAAACCTTTATCCGGGCATACGAGGCGAACGACCCGCGCATACGGAGGTGAGTCGACCGCGCCGAACGGGCATCGGGCGGTAGCCAGCCGAGAAGCTGACCACTGCCCGATGCCGGCGCCGGCTCGGTGCAACTCACCGAGATGAGCCGAAAAAGGCCTTGAGCATGGGAGCCAGGAGGTCGACGCGGGTCGGCACCTGGGTATGCGTCGTGCCGGGCAGCACCGCAATCTGGCAATCCGGGATCAGGTCCTGCATCACCGTCAGATGCGCGAAGGGCACGAAGTCCAGATCGCCGAGCACCTCGAGGACGGGCGCGGTGATGCCGGCGAGTTCCTCATCGGAATACCCGCCGCCATCCTCCACCGCCATCATCTGCTGCTGGAACTCCTCGAACTTGTCCGGGGTCGGCGAGAGGCGCTCGTACTCGCTGCGCATGGCAGCCATCTCTTGCTCGGTCGGTACCCGCGGCGAGGACATGACTGTCTCCAAGTCGTCGAAGTCCGGCACCGTGGCATCGGGCTTGACGCTGCCGGAGAGGCTGACGATCCGGTCCACCCGCGCACCGTGTTGCACGGCAAGCTCCAATGCCGTCGCCGCGCCGGTGCTGTGGCCGATGACGCTCACCTTGGCCAAGCCCAAATGATCAAGCAGCGCGACCACATCGGCCGCATTATTGGCCGGCGAGAAGGTCCGGTCGATATTGGCGGTGCGGCCGTGGCCCTGCAGCTCGAGGGCGATGACCTCGTGCTCCTGCGCCAAGACCTGGATGAGGTCGGCGAAGCTCAACTCGATGCTGAGCAAGCCGCCGTGCAGCAACACGATGGGATCACCGGCGCCGTGACGCTCGTAGTAGAGCTGCAATCCATTGACCGGGCGTAGCCGCTCTCAGTCATCGTCGTCCTCCGGGTCGGATCCGGCCGGTCACTGACCGCCGTTGCGTCCCTGCTGACCGCTGCTGCGGCCTTGCTGCAGCCGGTCGATGTGCTCGCTGGCCTCGGCCTTGGTCAGGTTGGCGGGCAGTTCCTCGCCGGCCTGGCGGGCCAGATTGTCCAGGTAGCTGCGCTGGGCCGGGGTCATCGGTTCGTCCCCGGTCACCCAGTCCTCGGGGTCCTTTTGCAGGCCGGCCGGGGTATCACCAGTTGCGCCGATGGTTTCGCCCTCGCCGAGCGCCCGGGCGCGCGCCTTGGGGTCACCCTCGCGTGGCGCGTTGGGGTCGGACTGGTCGGCCTGCGGGTCGAAGTGCATCGGCGAAGACGCCGTGCCCTGCTGGCTGGTGTCATCGATCTCGGGCGCGGGTGCCTCCAGGGGCACGTCGGCGGGGTCGACCGGGGGCTGGGTGTTCGTCATACCGAGAGCCTACGGACCGCCACCGACAACCGCCCGGTTCGCGCGTCGGTGATCTGCTCCCGGCCTTTCCAGCTCCACGCCGGCCGCCGCTCCGCGGCCCGGCAGACCCGCATACCGGCGCCCGGAATCCCCCGGCCGCTGTCGGCCCGTGGGCCCGCCCGGCGCATTAGCGTGGGCAGAAGTAGGCCGTACCGACCCTCGGGCGGCTTCCGATGGAAGGAGAACTGCATGTCTTTGGGTGACAAGTTCGAGGCCAAGAAGGACCAGCTCGTCGGAGACGCCAAGGAGAAGCTCGGCGACATGCGGGATGACCCGCAGCAGCAGGCCGAGGGTGCCGCTCAGTCCGCTCAGGGCGACGCCAAGGAAGGCTGGGAGAACGCCAAGGACGACCTCGGCGACGCTGCCTCCGACGTCAAGGAGCGCTTCGACGGCGACGGTCGCTGACCCTCGCTAGAACCGCAACTCAGCTTCACTGCGGCGCGGCATCGTCCTGAGGACGGTGCCGCGCCGTTTGCGTGCCCGGGCGGCGGAAGAAGAGCGCGGCGAGCAAGCCCAGGACAATGACGGCGGCCGGCAACAGCAAGGACTCGCCCATGGCCTTCGAGAAGCCCTGGGCAACCGCCGCCGGCATCCCCGTCCCCGAGCCCCCGCCCAGTCCCGCCACACCCCCGCCGCCAGCCACAGCGGCGTCGCCGAGCCGCGCCGCCAGCCGGGAGTCCATGAGCGCGGCAATGCTGGCACTGCCCAAGACCGCACCCACCTGACGCAGCGTGTTGTAGACCCCCGAACCGGCGCCCGCCCGGGACAGGGGCAGATTGCGCGTCGCGGTCGAGCTGATCGGGGACCACATGAAGCCATTGGCGATCCCGAGCAGCGCGAAGGGGAGCAGCAACTGCCATACCGGCGACTCCGGGCGCATGATCCGCCCCAGCCAGACCAGGGACACCGCAAAACTGGTCAGCCCGATGCCGGCGAGCAGGCTCGGGTGACGTCGATCGGCCATCCGGCCGACCCACGGGGCGAGCCCGGCCGAGATGACCGCCATCGGCACCATCAGCAGCGCCGACTGGGTGGGCGACCAACCCCGCACCGCCTGGGCCCACAACATCACCGGGAAGGACATCGCAGTGATCGTGAAACCGACCGTGACGATCGCCAGATTGGCCAGCGAGAAATTCCGGTCGCGGAAAAGCCCGAGCGGCATCAGCGCCTCGGCCCGGATTCGCCACTGCCACACCACAAAGAGCACGAGGCTGGCGGCGCCGAGGGCGATCAGACCCGGCACGAAGAGTGGTCCCCACAGGTGGCCCCAGTCGTAGCGCTGGCCCTCCTGGATCCCGAAGACGAGACCGGTCATGCCGATCGCGGACAGCGCCACACCGAGCCAGTCGAAACCATGGCGCTGGGTCGGCAGCGCCGGCACCAGCCGCGCGGCCAGCGCCAGCCCGAGCAGGCCGACCGGGATATTGACGAAGAAGATCCATTCCCAGCCGAGGTGGTCGACGAGCACCCCGCCGACGATCGGGCCGACCAGCGTGGCAACACCGGCGACCGCCCCCCAGGCGCCCATCGCCCGCCCGCGGGCTTCGGCCGGGAAGATCCTGGTGATGATGGCCATCGTCTGGGGGGTCATGATCGCCGCGCCGAGGCCCTGCACGACCCGGGCAATCACGAGGCTGCGAATATCGCCGGTCAGGCCGCACCACAGCGAGGCGAGGGTGAAGATCGACAACCCCGTCAGATAGAGCCGCTTGGGCCCGAACCGGTCGCCAAGCCGACCGGTGATGAGCAGGGGAACGGCATACGCGAGCAGGTATGCGGAGGTGACCCAGACGACCCCGTTGACGTCGGTGTCCAGTCGCCGCATGATCTCGGGGGTCGCCACCGAGACGATAGTGCTGTCCACCAGGATCATGAAGAAGCCCAGGCACAGCGCCCACAGTGCGGCCCAGGCTGCCTTGGCGTCGACGACGAGATGTCGGTCGCCGGGCTGATCGGCCGGCCTCTGCGGGGAGCTACTCACGCCGAGAAGTCTCGCACCGCCCACCGACAGCCCCCGGCGCCCGAGCCGGTATGCGGTCCGGTTCAGGAATGCGAGAAGTACGTGCGGGCCGAGTCGGCAGCTCGGGTGATCCCGCGGCGTTCGTAGGCGAACGAGCTCACCGCGCCGACGGCCGGCAGATTGCGCATGAAACCGACCACCCGGCCGGCCCCGGGCCGGTTGTCCAGGTCGCTGTCCAGCCGCCGCAGATCGCGCGCGACCTTCCAGATCAGGCGGGCGGTCCGGCTCAGGCGACCGGGTCCCTCGTCCTCGTCGTCAGTGTCCTCGGTTGTCTCCGGGCTACTCCTGGCGAGGGCCTCGATGACCTCGGCGGTGCTGACCTGGCGGCCCAGCACGATCTCGGCGGCGGCCATCACTCGGCGGGTGGGGTCGGTGACACCCATCTCCCGGGCCACCGCGTTGACGATGAGGACCTGGGCGGCCGCCCCCACGACGTCACCTACCCCGGTCAGCCGGCCCAGTTTGCCGAAGAGCCCAGGCACGGCGGTCAAGGCCGCCGCGGCGGTCCCGAAGCGCTGCACCCACCACTCGATCCGGTCCGCCAGGGTCGCGCTCGCCCAGCCAGTATGCCGCGGGTGTACCCCCGCGATCGCCGCTCCGGTGGAGCGCGCCGCACCGCCGGCCGCCCTCGCGAGTCGGCCGAGGGCACGAACCGGGCCGGGTGAGGAGGGTTGCGGTGTCGCGGTCGCGTCGGCCGGTCCGAACCCGACCGGGTTTACCACCGCAAACCCGGCGTCCCCACCCTGGGCAAGGGCCGGGGTGTCCTCGTCGTCCTCACCGACCAGCGCGTCGTGGGCGCGATCGAACTCCCGGGCGGCCCGGGCCAGCACCCGGATGACCTGGCGCTGCGCGGCATACGTGCTCATGGGGTTGGACCTGCGGGGAGGTGGGGTCAGCGGCCCGCGGAGGTGCAGATGCAGGACCGGTTGCCCTCGGGGTCTTCGAGGACCCAGAAGGACGGCGCGGTTTCATCGCTGATCAACCGACCGCCGGCGTCGAGCGCCGCCTGGAGGCGAGCTTCGGCCTCGTCGTGGGGCACCCATACGTCCAGGTGCCAGCGCTGTTCGACCTCCGGCTCCGGCAGTTCCGGACCATTGCCACCCTCGGGGGCCTGCCACCACAGCGTGGTCGTCTGGCCACTGGAATCCACGACCTGGTCGTCCTTGGCGCTGCCGCCGAGTAGGGCCGCATAAAAGGGGCCCAGTTTCGACCCATTCGCCGTGTCCAGCGCGACCTCCAGACGGGTCAATCCCGAGCGGTCGGCCGTGGCGCCCAGGTCGGCCGCAAGCGCGCTGATCTGGCGGGCCAGATCGATGTCGCGGCTGGTGACGCCACCGACGTCGTGGCTGTTGAGCGTGACGATGACCTCGGGGTAGCTCAGCGTGATCTCGGGGTGATGGTTGGCGGCTTCCGCGGCCTCACCGATCTGCGCCACGAACGTGAGGCCGGTGGCGAAATCGCCGGTCGCAAAGCGCGCCCGGATGGCGTCGCCCAACTGACGCCAGTCGTCGGCGCCCGCAGTGCGGACCTGGTCCGTTGTCAGTTTCTGCTTGGGGTCGCTCATGATCTCGACGCTACTGCACCTGCCGAGGCAGGGTCGCCGCGAGAACCGGCCCGGTGGAGTTCGCCCCCGCTGGCCCAAGGCAGGAGACCGAGTTGACAAGGCTCGCATCCGCCAGTTTAGGTAAGGCTGTCCTAAATAAGGCATGCCTTACCTACTCACCCGAGGATCCCATGGACCGTCGTCATTTCCTGAGCCTGGCCGGCTTGGCCGGCACCGGCCTGCTCGCCGCCTGCTCCACCGGACCGTCGGGTGGGCAGAGCACCACCTCGTCCGCATCCGGCACCGCCGGCGCCACCAGCGGGACGAGTGCCGCGGCCGGCCCGGAAGCCGGGGCGCTGCCCGCCAGCGTGACGCACGTCTTCGGCACCACCCGCATCGAGCAGGAACCGAAGCGGATCGTCACCATCGGACCCTCCGACGCCGACTTCGTCGTGGACCTCGGGCTGCTACCCGTGGGCATCTGCGCCGCGAGTTGGGGCGGCAACGCCAACAAGTCCACCGACTGGCTGGACGAGGCGACCCGCAAGCTCGGGGGCGACCCCACGGCCATACCGCGCATCGACACCACCGACGGGATCCCGGCCGCGACGATCGCCGTGCTGCAGCCGGATCTGATCCTGGGCACCTACTCGGGCATGACCGACAAGGAGTATGCGGCGCTGTCCAAGATCGCGCCCACCGTCGCCTATCCCAAGCTGCCCTGGAGCACGAGCTGGCAGGACCAGAACCGGCTCATCGGCCAGGCCGTCGGCCGGCCCGCCGCCGCGGCCACGCAGGCGAAGCGGATGGACGAGGCCTTCGCCAAGGCCGCCGCCGACCACCCCGAGCTCGCCAAGGTCTCGGTCGCCTGGATCTGGTTCACGCCGGACGATATGTCGACGCTGGGCTACTACACCGCCCACGACCAGCGGGACATCATCCTGCGGGACCTGGGCACCAAGGCATCCCCGACGATCGAGGCCGCCAGCAAGGACACCAAGTCCTTCATGGGGCAGCTCTCCGCCGAGAAGGCATCGACCTTCGACGCCGATGTTGTCGTCTTCGATGCCTCCACGGCCGGGATGACCGACAAGGTGCTCGCCCACCCGCTGCTGGGGTCGACGCCCGCGTTGAAGGCGGGCAATTACCTGCAGCTCACCGATCCGGTCGAATACCTGACGATCAGTCTGACCTCCCCGCTCACCGTGCCGGTCGCCACCCAGGGGTTCATTCCTCGCCTGGCGGAGGTCGCGGCCCGAGCCAGCGCGTGAGTTCAGTCGCCGTCGCCGGCCCCCGGGTGCGCAGTCGCCGGCGGACCGGAGCCCACCGCCTGGTGCTGGTTGGCGGTCCCGCCTTGGCGCTCGCCCTGGGGATCCTCTCCATCCTCATCGGCGTGGAATCGCTCCCCCCGCGCGCGATCCTCGACGTGCTGCGCGGTGCGGGCGGTGATGGCGTGGTCCCGGCGATCGTCGGCTCCCGGGTCGACCGGACCGTGCTCGCGGTCGTGGTCGGGATCGCCTGCGCGCTCTCCGGAGCGGTGCTGCAAGGGCTGACCCGCAACCCGCTGGCCGATCCGGGCATTCTCGGGTTCAACGCCGGCGCCAGCCTGGCCATCGTCCTCGGCATTGCGTATGCCGGGATGTCCACCCCACGTCAGTATGTCTGGGTAGCCGCACTCGGCGTCCTGGTCCCCGGTGCTCTGGCCGCGACCATCGCGCTCGTCGTGCCGCCGTCGCGGGTCCCGGTGACGATGACCCTCGCCGGGGCCGGGCTCACCGCCTGCGCGACCAGCATCGTGTCCGCGGTGATCGTGCTGCGTCAGGACGCCTTCGACAGTTTCCGGTTCTGGCAGATCGGCTCCGTCGCCGGCCGGCCGCTCACCAATGTGTTGGAGATCGCGCCCTTCCTGATCGTCGGACTGCTGCTGTGCCTGACCAGCCGCGGCCTGCTCGATGCGCTGGCAATGGGGGAGGACCTGGCCCGCGCGCTCGGCCATGGCGTCGTGGTGCGGGGAGCGCTCGCGGCGGTGGGAGCCATGCTGCTGGCGGCCGCCGCGGTGGCCCTGGCCGGGCCGATCGCCTTCGTCGGCCTGGTCGTCCCGCACCTGGTGCGGGCGCTGGTCGGACCGGCATACGGACGGGTGCTGGCGCACTGCCTGTGGGCCGGGCCGGTGGTCCTGCTGGCCGCGGACCTGCTGGGCCGGGTCGTCGCCCGGCCCGAAGAGATTCGCTCGGGGCTCCTCGTCGCTTTGGTGGGCGGGCCGGTGCTCATCCTGCTGGTCCGCCGAATGAAACTCGCATGAGCACCGCAAGCGCGCCGGCGCTGCCCGCACGGACCACACGACGATCGGCCGCACCCCGACTGATCCCGTTGGCATTGGCGCTGCTGGTGCTCGTCCTCTTCTTTGTGCGGGTGTTGCTCGGCGACTACACGGTGACCTTCCCCGACCTGGTGCGCATCCTCGGCGGCGAACAGATCCCCGGCGCGAGCTATATCGTCCGCGAGGCCAAACTGCCCCGCGCGCTGGCGGCTGTGCTCGTCGGCGGCGGGCTGGGCCTGGCGGGGGCGCTCATGCAGGACCTCTTGCGCAATCCGCTGGCCAGCCCCGATGTGCTCGGCATCTCCATCGGCGCCAGCGCCGGCGCGGTCGTCGGCTCGATCGTCCTCGGCCTCGGCGGGTATGCCGTGAGCCTCGCCGCCCTCGGCGGCGCCCTGGGCGTCGCGCTGCTGGTCGTCCTGCTGGCGCGCGGCTCGACGACGCGGATGGTGCTGGTCGGTGTCGCCTGCGCGTCGGTGTTGAGCGCGGTCATCCAGTGGTTGCTCACCCGTTCCGATCTGAATCGGGCGCAAGCCGCGCTGGCCTGGCTGATCGGCAGCCTCGGCGATGTGACCATGCGCCAGGTCGCCATGCTCGCCGTGGCCCTGGCGATCCTCACCCCGCTGGCCGCGATGATCGTCCCCGACCTGCGTGCCATGCGCCTGGGCGATGACACCGCGGCGGGTCTGGGCGTCCCGGTGCGCCGCCGCCGCGCCATGGTGCTGCTGCTGGTGGTGCTCGTGGTCGCGGCCTGCGCGAGCGTGGCCGGGCCGGTGGTCTTCGTCTCCCTGCTGGCCGGGCCGATCGCCCGCGCCTTGTCGGGTCGCCCGGCGCCCTTCCTCGCCGCCGGGGTGGGCGCCGCCCTGCTGCTGGCGGCCGACTTCGTGGCCGCGGAACTCGCGCCCTCGCCGCTGCCCGTCGGCGTGGTCACCGGCCTGGCCGGTGGCCCCTTCCTGCTTTGGCTCGTCCTGGCCCCCCACCGAAAGGAACTCCGATGACCGCCGTCCTGGCGCTTCGGCATACGTCCGAGCGCACAGCATCGGATCCCACGCCCGCGCCCGGGATCTCGGTGCGCGGCCTGACCCTGGGCTATCGCGCCGAACCCATCGTGCGCGAGCTCGATGTGGAGATCCCGGGCGGCCAGGTGACCGCCATCATCGGGCCCAATGGCTGCGGCAAGTCCACGCTGCTGCGCGGCCTGGGGCGGCTGCTGCCGGCGCGCGCCGGTGAGGTGCGACTTGGGGGGCGGGGGGTCACCGCATACGGAAGCAAGGAACTGGCCAAGGTGCTCGGCCTGTTGCCGCAGAGCCCGGTCGTTCCCGAGGGGGTGCGCGTGCGCGAGCTCGTCGAGCGCGGCCGGCATCCCTATCGGGGGATGTTCAGCCGGTGGAGCGCGCAGGACGAGCACGCGGTGACCGAGGCGCTCGAGCAGACCGACACCGCCGGCCTCGCCGACGCCCTGGTCGACGAACTCTCCGGCGGGCAGCGTCAGCGAGTCTGGATCGCGATGGTTCTGGCCCAGAACACCCGGGTGCTGTTGCTCGACGAACCCACATCCTTCCTCGACCTGGCACATCAGGTGGAGGTCCTCGACCTGGTGCGTTCGCTCAACCGGACCCGGGGCACGACGGTGGTCATGGTGCTGCACGACCTGGGAATGGCTGCGCGCTATGCCGACCACGTCATCGGTATGTCGCGGGGCCGGGTGGTCGCCGTCGGCGACCCGGTGCAGGTGGTCACCCCGCAGACGGTGCGCGAGGTATTTGGGATCGACTGCCGGGTGATCACCGACCCGGGGACCGGCACGCCGGTGGTGCTACCCGGGTCGGGACAGCCACAAGAGAATGGAGAACGGCGATGAAATTGGTCGAGAGTGTGCGCGCGGAGGCCTATCAGCTGGCCTCCCGGGCGATGGCCGCGCGCACCGTGGTGCGCCGCGACAATGTGCAATTCCGGATGCGGGTCACCGGCGTGCGGATGCTCGGCACCGCGATGCGCCGAATCACCTTCACCGCGCCGGAGTTGCGGACCTTCGAGCTGACCGGGCCGGATGAATACTTCGGTCTGTTGATGCCGGGCGCGAATGGGTCGCTGGTGTTGCCGCCGGACGGCCGTCGTGATGTCCGCGCCGCGATCGCGGAGATGCCCGCCGAGGTGGCACCGGGGTTGCGCTGGTACACGATTCGCGCGCACCGCCCGGAACTGGCCGAGATCGATGTGGACATCGTCGGCCATGAGGTCGAGGCGTCGCCCGGTGTGCCGGCCGAAGGTGAGGGGGCGGCGGCGCTGCATACGGCCGGGGCTGGCTGGGCGCCCGGGGCCCGGTGGGCGGCCGCGGCGACGGTGGGAGACGAGGCCGGATTTCGCGGGGGTGGCTCCTGCTATCACCCGGGCGGATCCGCGCGCCGGCGCTTGCTGGTGGCCGACGAGACCGCGCTCCCGGCACTCGCGGCGATCCTGGAGTCCGATGGGTGGGGATGGCCGGCCGAGGACGTCGAGGTGCACATCGAGGTGCCGAGCGTCGCCGCGGTCGGTGCGGAGAGCCTGCCGGCCGGGGTGAGCGTGCACGAGCGGGGCGGCGCCGAACCGGGTGCGCTGGTGCTCCCGGCGCTGCAGGCGCGGTTGTCCGCTGGGCAGTCGGTCGATTACGCCTGGGTATGCGGTGAGTCCGGCCTGATCACCGCGGGCCGCCGGCTGCTCGTCGACGCCGGGGTGGACCGGCGGCGGATCCTGTTCAGTGGCTACTGGAAGCTGGGGTCGGCTCGAGGTTGAGGCGGGTGGGGCGGCGGCCATCGCCGTATGGTGGGGCAGATGGCGCCCCGCTCGCTGCTGTCGGCCGCAGTGGTCTGTGCGCTTGCGCTGGCGGCGTGTTCCGGCTCGGGCGACGATCAGCGTGAATCCGAGGTCAGTGTCGGTCGGATCGTGCAGAGCTGGCGGCAAGACTCGCATCTGAGCTTGGAGACGCTGACGGGGCTGGTGGCCAGGAACCACCCGGTCCTCGTCGTCGACGCCGCGCAGCGCACCGCCCTGCGCTCCCGCGCCCCGGATCTCGACTGGTCCCAGGTGGCCGGGGCCGACCTCGCCACCTCGATCCTCGTCGTCGGCGGCTACGACAACTGCATGGCGGCGTCGCGAGTGGACTTCGCGCCGAAGGAGAAGGCGCTGCGGTTTCGCGTCTCCCGCGACAAGAAGGTGAACTGCGCCTGGGCGCCCTACACCGTCGACGTATGGGCCATCCCCCGCTCCGACCTTGGCGGCCTTGAGCCCGCTGAGATGCAGGTCATAAGCTGACGTGGCCGCCGAGCGGGAGCTCGAGCCGACCCGCCTCAGCGGCGAAACCCGGCACGCCGGATCGCACCAGCCTGTTGAGAAGATCAGTCTTGGTGAGTGCAGGTCGTTTAGCGTCATTGATCTGCCCGGCTAGGGCCATGGCAACCTGATGCGGGTGAAGGTCTAGCTGATCTCCGGCGGTGGCGGCCCATCGGTTGCGTCGTAGAGCCCGTCGAGATGACTCTGTTCCTGCATGTCGGAGAGCACGCGTTGACGAGCGGCACGCTGTCGCTCCTGGAACGCCACTAGGTCGTTCAGGCGCACGAGGCGGTGGCGGCTCGGTTTCTCCATTGGCAGGTCGCCCCGCTCGAGCATCCTGACCAGGGTCGGGCGCGAGATGCCCAGGTAGTCGGCCGCCTCCTGTGTCGTCAGGAGAGCGTTGAGTGGGGCGACGGTCACGCCCATACCGGCGGCCAATGCCTCGGCTACCTGCTTGAGGGCGTCATACATGGCCGCGGGCAGTTCCATGCGCGTCCCGTCTCCGGCCACGAGCGTGGGCATGGCTGGGGGGACGTGAGTCCCATGGGCTTCAAGAGCACGGACGAAATCAACAATTTGCGCGTCGCCGTCAGCCTCGGGGACGTAGGTATGCGGTGCCGGCGCCGCCGCGGAACGGCCCATTGGTTGCCTCCTTCTGCGAGTAGCACAGACTAGCGCAAACGAACAAAACGAATACGGCAAAACCCTGACAACTGTCGGCGATCCCGGGGCACGGTGATCTGCATCCGATCGGGTGGGCAGCGCCCAACTCGTGTGGTCAGGCGAGCGCGTCCAGCCAGGCCCGCCAGCGGGGACCCTCGGCTGCAGCGACCTGGTCGGCGTCATCGCCATAGAAGTAGCCCCATACCGAGGCCAAGGTGCCCTCGACGGCGACGAGCGCGGTGCCGGGAGCGGGCTGGTCGGTGCGCAGCCATACCCGGGTGGGTCCGGCCGTGGCGACCGTGCCCGACAGCGTGGGGGCGCCCTTGGCAGCGGTGACCCGGTCGCCGACAGCGGGGTCGGCGGGCCACCCCAAGGCTGCGGTCAACCGCGCCCAAGCGTCCTCGCCCAAGTCCGCGCTGGGCACCATCGCATGCCCGGACTGGCCGGCGAAGTGCTGCAGGTGCAGCCGCAGGTTTTCCAGGAACAGCGGCCACCCTTCCAGCAACCCGTCGTAGAGGCCGTCCCACTCCGGCCCCTCGCCGAAGCCGGAGTTGATCAGCCGCACGACACAGCTCCCGCCGTCGCGAGCCTCGATGAGCCACTCGAACGCCAGCCCACCCATCCCCGGGTCGCCCGCGAAGACCACCCGGTGCGGCGGCTCCCAGGTCGCGACCCGGCCCGGCACAGAGCCCTCTGGGCCCTCCCCGAACCGGGACGTCGTCGCCCCGCCCTCATGCTCCTCGACCGTGGTCGGCACATACCAGGAGGACATCCCCGGCCCCGTGGCGACCGCGCGCCATACCTCCTCGGGGGTTCCGGGGACCTCAACCTCGAGCTCGAACGAACGGCTGCCGCCGGTGGTGTCGGGGGTGGGTTCGGTGCTCATGGGTTCTCCTCTGGGACTAAGGGTTTGCCGGGTTTCGGGTGCGCCGCGACCACCAGCCGGTGCCAACGGCCGTCGGGGGCGTTCTCGTCGTGGTAGCGCGCCGCCAGGTCGCGCACGGTCTGCGCTAATTCGCGGGTGAACTGCGCGCGTTCCGCCGTGCTGGCGAAGCGGATCTCGGTGTCGATGGCGAGCGTCGACACCGGTAGTCCGGCTCGTTTGGCACCCGCCATCAGCTCGCCGACCTCGCGGACCAGGCGCGCTCCCAGCGCCACCAGGTATGCCGCCGACCACCTATCGGCGTGCTCGGGGCGGCCGGCGAGTTCGCCGAGGGCGGCGGGGGAGACGACATACGCAGCAGCACTTGCCTGGACCAGACGCTCGGTCAGGCCCCGCCGCTGTTGCGTGCCGACCTCGTGGACCAGGCCAGCCGCCTCCAGTGCGCGCAGGTGGTAGTTGACCTTCTGGCGCGGTATGTCGAGCGCCGCGCCCACGCTGCTGGCCGAGCCTGGCTCGACGAGGGCGGCAAGGATCGCCCGGCGCAAGGGGTCCAGGACCAGGGCCGCGGACTGCGGCCGATCGAGCACACCGATCGCATCCATGGGATGCATCCTTCTCTTGACAAAATGGGTTGTCAATACGCGGCGACACCCGGAGGGTCGGCGGAAAGAGAGCTTGGCGGAGCATGCGGCACCTGACAGACTGTCCCGGTGATCGGCTGAGTCAGGTTCCATCTCCGGCGTAGCGGCTTCGGTGCCCCACGGGAGAACCCCTGCCACGCAAAGGTTTTCGCGACTCACCCCATCCCGCATTCCCTCCCACTGTCCGCTGCGCAACTGCGATTGGACGGAATCTCGGTCTCCTTCGCCGACCGCCGGGTCCTCACCGATGTGAGCCTGACGGTGTCCGGTGGCGAACGCGTCGGCCTGATCGGGGAGAACGGTTCCGGCAAGTCCACGCTGCTGCTCGTCGCGGCCGGGCTGATCGAGCCCGATGCCGGGTCGGTGAGCGTCACCGCGCCGGGCAGTGCCCGAGCCCCCGTCGGTCTCTGCCACCAAGAGCCGCCGTTCCAGGCGGAGGCCACCGTTCGCGAAGCTGTGGATGATGCGGTCGCCGATCCCGTGCCGCCGTAGCTGAGTTGACTGCCGCCGCGGCGGCGCTTGAGGTGGCGAGTGACGACCCCCTGGCCCTAGAGCGGTATGAGCGGGCCCTCGCGACCGCCGAGCACCTCGACGTCTGGAACACCGATGCCCGCATCGGGGAAACTGTTGCCCGGCTTGGTCTTTCGGGACTGGACGCGGATCGGCGCACCGGTGAACTCTCGGGTGGCCAGCGAGCGCGGCTCGCGCTCGCCTGGACGCTCCTGTCCCGGCCCGCCGTGCTGCTGCTGGACGAGCCGACCAACCACCTCGACGATGCCGGGACCGACTACCTGCGCGCGGTGTTGGGGGGCTGGAGCGGGCCGGTCCTCCTGGCGAGCCACGATCGGGCGTTCCTGGACGAGGTGAGCACCACCATCGTCGACCTGGACCCCGTCGCCTTGCCCCATGCGTATGCCGCCGAACTGGGCTCGGGTGGTTCGGAGGCGGGGATCGGGCTGACGAGATTCACCGGTACCTATTCGGACTATGTCGCCGCCCGGTCGCGATCCCGGGACCGCTGGGAACGGCAGTATCGCGAAGAACAGGAGGAGCTCCAGCGGCTGCGGGAGCGGGTGGGCGCGGACCAGACGCACGGACATACCAACCGTGAGTTGGTGGCCGAGGTCCGGATGTCGGCGAAGTTCTATGGCGACCGCAACGCCAAGGTGGTCAGTCGGCGAGTCCAGGATGCACGCCGCCGCCTGCTGGACCTGACTGAGCATCAGGTGCGTAAACCGCCTGAGCCACTTCGGTTTTCCGGTTTGCCCGCGGCTGGCGACGGCCGCCGATCGGGGGCCGTGGTCATCCTGGAGGAGGTCTCGGTGACCGGCCGGCTGGGTCCGACATCCCTGCGCATCAAGTCGGGAGACAAGCTGCTCGTCACGGGCCCGAATGGCTCCGGCAAATCCACCCTGCTGCACCTCATCGCGGGATCCCTATGCCCGGACCGCGGCACGCTTGAGCATCCCGGTGGGCCTCTCGGCGAACGGGCATACCGCCGAGACCGCATACCGGGCTGCGGTCGGTGACCTGGTGGCCGAGCGAAAACCCTTGCTGCCGTGGGGCGTTTTGGCCGGTATGGACGTGAACCGGCCCGTGAGCCTGCTCTCCACCGGGCAGCAGCGCCGGCTCGAACTGGCCATCATGCTCGCCCGCGAGCCCGAGGTGCTGATCCTGGACGAGCCGACGAACCACCTGTCGCTGCCCCTGATCACGGACCTCGAGGCGCAACTGCCCGACTATCCCGGCGCGGTGATCATCGCCAGCCACGACCGGCGGCTGCGGCATACGTGGACCGGGAGCACCCTGGACCTCGGCTAGGTCAATCGACCCCGCGGTCAGTCAGGACGTCACGAGCCGGCGATGCTCGCCGGACGCGCGGGATCGATCACGGACTTGACGTCGAAGAACTCCTTGAGCACGCGGCGGCCATCGAGCGCCGCTTTCATGCTCAGGCCGTCGATATTGATCCGAGCTTCCCGCAGGTAGTCCTTGCCCACCTGGCCCCAGGCGGGGGTCGAGCCGTCGACATTGAAGAAGAAGGAGAACCCCTGCCCCTTGAGGTAGTCGAACTTGGCCCCGGCATACCCGGGCAGGCCGGAGATATCGGCCCCGAAGGGGTAGATCAACAGGTCGGTCTTGCCGACGATCGGCGCCACTTCCTCCTGCCACATCTGGTTGTCCCACTGAATGCGGCCCAGCGAGGATTCGGTGAAGTTGATGTGTCCCCAGGAGTGCGAGGCGAACTCCCAGCCCTCCCTCTTCAGCGCGTCGGCGACCTGCGTGGCGGTGGCGATGTCCGCGTCGATATTGGGGTTCTTGCCCGCATACTCCCGCTTGGAGGTGCGATAGCCGAAGACCCCGTTGTAGCCGGTGAGCGCAATGACGCCGCGGGCGCCCTCGTGGGAGAAGTCGGGGTGCTCGCGCACGAAGTCGTCGATCATCGGCATCACGTCATACGAGCCCTCGACGGTCTTGCCGTCGGCGTCCGTATAACTGTTCACCACCCGGCCGTCGGAGGCGACCACGAGCTTGGTGGGGAAGCCGTCACCGTCCATATATTCGTAATAAGAGACATCGTCGATGGAGATCACCATCGGCTTCTTGCCGCGCGGCAGTCGCAGCGGCGTGAGCTTGAGGGAGCCGTCGGAGCGCACGGTCGCGAGCTGGTGGGGGCTGACCAGGACGTAATCGTTGTCGTAGATCTGCTGCAGGATCTTGGCGAACTCGTCCTGGGTGACCATGTAGTCCAGATAGCCCCGGCCGGACTCCGGATCGCCGAACGCCTTCTTGGCGTCGATAACGAGGGAGTGGAAGAACAGGTGGGGGACCTGCGCATTGTCCTTCCAGCGCACGGTGTCCGAGGGGGACGTGGTTGTGCCGCTGCTCGTGGTCGACGAGGTCGCCGTCTCCGAGCCCTCCGGGGTGGGGGTTGCGGAGCCGGTGGTCTCGGTGGAGGAACTGTCGCCCGCGGGTGCCTGGCTGCTCGTGGTGCCGGCCAGGTTCGAGGGTGTCGCTGTCCCGGCCCCGTCCCCATTGCCCGAGCAGGCGGCCAGCAGTGCGGTCGCGGCCATACCCGCGGCCAGCGCTCGTCGGCGTGCTCCGGCAGCACGGATTGTCGACATGATCTCCCCCCAAAGCCTGGTGTGGTCCTGCTCAGCCGAGCGTCGCCAACACGGTACGTGATCCCGGATGGCGCGCCTGGGACCGCCTGCGGGCGCGGGGTGTCGCCGCACCCCCATACCGAGGGTCGCTGGGTCTAGGGCAGATCGAGGTCGATGCGCACGGTCACCAGATCCGCGCCGAGGGTGCGCACATTGACGGCATTCAGGGCGCGCAGGGGGTGCCAGCGAATGATGCTGCGCTGCCGGGCGAGCGCATCGTCGTCGGGCAGCACGGTGGCGATCCCGGTGACCCAGCGGTAGCGCAGCCCGATCCGCAGACGGACCCGGACCCGCGGATCTTGTTGCAGGTTACGGACGTAATTGGACTTCAGGCCGTGCTCGCTGACGACGTAGAAAGTCGAGCCCTGGCGGCCGTTGCCCACCGGAGTCCGCCGCGGCTCCCCAGAGGTCCGTCCGCGCGTCTCCAGGATGGCCAGCCCCAGGGGGTTGAGACCGAGGGCAAAGAGACCCCGGAATAGCGGATTGAGGACATGCCGCTGCAGCACCCGCACCAGGGCGATCTTCGCCCGCCGGCTCACGACGGTCAGCAGGGCGAAGCCGACATAGATGACGGTCTGCGCGATCGCACCGGTCCGCCCCGGCCACCCCTGCGGACTGAGGAAGTACGGACCCCACGCGATGGCCAACCCCACCGCAGTGGCCATGACCAGGCCGCGGGGGACCCGTGGGGTGCGAGCGGGCGCAGTTGCGGCACGCCGCGTCCCCGCGGAGTGGGTCGCGGGGGACGTCACCGTGCTCGTCACGACGGTCGTCTTCGTCCCTGTTGCTGTGCCTCGGGATCGCGGCCGGAGAGTTTCGAGATGACCTTGACGTGGATGCGGAGGCGACCCGTCTGCACCTGCTGCGCGATGGCCTCGACCTTGCGCTCTCGACGACCCCGAGCATCAGTTCGCCGCAATGGGCGCTGGACATTCTTGATGCCCACCTGGACGCGCTCCGGGCAAAGTGTCCTGGCAGAGCCCGGTCGACACCCACCGAAGGAGTCTCGAGATGACCAGTGCGATGGTGCCGCAGGCAGTGGACGGATGCCGATAGCCCAGGCGCAACGAGAGTTCACTCCGCGGGGGATCTACCTCAACTCCGCCACCATGGGGCTCCCGCCGCGGCATACGGTCGACGCGGTCCGCGCGGCCCTCGATGATTGGCAGGCCGGGTCGGCCGACGCGGTCGCCTTTGACGCGCACGTCGCCGAATCCCGCCGGCTGTATGCCGAGCTGGTCGGGGTGGCGGCGTCCCAGGTGAGCATCGGCAGCCAGGCCAGCGCCCTGGTCGGGCTGATCGCCGCGTCCGTCCCGGATGGTGCCGAGATCCTCACCGCCACTGGGGAATTCACCAGTCTGCTCTTTCCCTTCCTCGCGCAGGCGGACCGCGGGGTCACCGTGACCGAGGTGCCGCTGGCCGCTCTCGCGACATCGATCACCGAGCGGACCCATCTGGTCGCCGTCTCGGCAGTGCAATCCTCCAGCGGCCAATTGCCGGACCTCGACGCGCTCGCGGCAGCAGTCGAATCGGGGACCAAGGTCCTGCTCGACCTGACGCAGGCCGCCGGCTGGCTGCCGGTCGACGCGAGCCGGTTCACCTGGACCGTGGCCAGCGGCTACAAATTCCTCCTCGCTCCCCGCGGGACGGCCTTCGCGACGAGCACGGGCGACGTAGTCCAGCAGGTCGCCCCCCACCTCGCCGGTTGGTATGCGAGAGAGGACATTTGGAGCAGCATCTATGGCTCGCCGCTACGACTCGCGGCGGATGCCCGTCGGCTCGACACCTCACCCGCGTGGCACTCCTGGGTTGGGCAGGTGCACTCCCTACGACTGCTCGCCCAGGTGGGTGTCCACGAATTGCACCGGCACGCGACGGAACTCACGGCATACGTGGAACGGGCACTCGGCCTGCCCGCCTCCGGCTCGGCGATCGTCAGCATCGACACCTCAGCCGACGCGGCTGACCGAATGCGGGAGCGGCGGATCACGGTGAGTCAACGCGCCGGCCGCACCCGGGTGTCCTTCCACCTGCACAACACCAAGGCGGATGCGGATGCGCTCGTGGAGGCACTGGCATCCTGACCTCGATCGTCGGGCCTAGTCGGCGCTTGGGGTGCACGTGGGCGCGACGAAGTTCCATTCGTGTGCCAAGACCACGGGTCCGCCGGCGAGGAGATAGAGCTGGCCGAGCACGTATGCCAGCTCGGCGTCGCCGCGATCCGCAGGCGGGTCGGCTTGGTGGCCGGGAGCCGCCGTGCGTCCATCAGCCCTGCGCCCAACAACTGCGTGTCCACGAACCCCGTCGAGCAGGGCTTGCAGACTCTCGGGCGGGGCCGGGAGCGCACCAGTCGCCAGTGCGACGTCCACGATCTCCAGAATGGGGTGCCCGGCCGGGCCCGCGCCGGTGCGCCGCCACTGGTGCAGGGCATGCGCCGCCCCGCGTTGTTCATCACCGTGCCAGCGGCGCGGCGAGGTCGGCGTCACGGTCCACGGCGCCGGCACGCGCCGACCGAGGGCCTTCTCGGCATACCGGATCCGGGCGTATGCAGCCGTCACCCCCCGGTGCCGAGAGCGTTGTGCCGCAAGGAGATCCACCGCCGGCACGAGGAAGGCGGGGTCGCGCCATTCCAGGGCGAGGACGTCCTGGAGATATGTCCAGGTCGCCGTGAACCCGAGCGGTCGGTTGAGTTGGACGCAGGAGCCGAGCGCATGAAATCGTTGGCGCAGCGGCAATCCTGTATCCCGGACCCGTCGCGCCTCCCGGCCAAAACTCATCCGCCGAGGCTAATCGGCACCCGGCGGATCGCGCGGCCAGCGCCGTCCAGTGCTCAGCCACCCAAGACTCGCTGGCGCAGCCGGTCGAGCGCCGCGGCGAATTGGTCGAAATCACCGATCGTGTCGACCTCGCCCAGGTATGCCGCCCACGCCGCCCGCGCCCGTTGCGCCACCGGGGGCAGTTGCCGCGCCACGCTCCGACCGCGAATGGTCAGCACTTGCCGCGGCTCGCCGACCAGGTCGAGCGCCAGCGCGACATCGGCGAATACCTCGTCATCCGTGAGCAGCTCCGGCAACCGGGGCCGGCGCGGTCCACTCAGCGAGTGGATGAGTCCCGCCCAGCGGCCCGGCCGCATACCCCAGAGCGTCAACTCGCTGCTGGCGTCACCGAGCAAACATCGTTGCACCGCAACGACATCGTCAAGCGTGTCGACCGGCAGCAAGGCCGCCTCATACCGGTGCGCCATCGCCCATGGGTCGTTCGCGGGCCGCAACGGATAGCTGCTCTGGGCGGGTCGAAAACCCCGATCGGCATCGGCAACCGGGCCCTCATAGGTATCGACGTGATACTCCCAGCGCACCGCTGGCACCCGGCTACGGTCCAGGCCCAGGGCCTGCGCCGCCTGATCGCGATACCACCCAGGACAGACGACCCGGTCGAGCCCGTCGGTCACGGCCCAGGTGATGGCATGCCAAAGGAACAAGGCCTCGCCGACCCCATTGTGGATGCCGAAGCGCGCCATGGGACTACGCGCGGGATCGGGCGGGTACTCCGCATACAGACCCGGCCAAACCGGCTGGATGAGGTCGGTCTCCGGCAGGAGGATACGCGCGGTCGGCAACTTGCGGTCGAAGTCGTAGTCGAACTCCACCGCAGCGTTCATGAGTGGGAGTCTTTCAGCCCGTTAGGGTCGGCGCTGTGAGCGCGGCAAGCAAGAATCCGTGGCAGGCCGAGGGGCTGGACCTCGTCCGCGGTATGTCGGGTGGGCTGCTTTTCGGGGTGCCGTTGCTCTACACGATGGAAGTGTGGTGGACCGGCTCGCTGTCGCCGTCCTGGGCCTCCCTCCTGATCCTCATCCTGCTCTTTGTGCCCGTGCTCGTGATGAACAAGTCGGCGGGGTTCCGCTCCGCCAGTGATGTGCGCTGGCGGGACGCGGCCGCCGATACCGTCGAGGCCGTCGCGCTCGCCCTGCTCATCGCGGCGTGCACGCTGGTTCTCATTCGCGAGGTCACGCTGGACCTGCCCCTCGGCGCGGCTCTCGGCAAGATCTTTTACGAAGCGGTGCCCTTTGCCCTCGGGATCGGAATGGCGCGGCATCTGCTCGGCGGCGGGCGCTCGGAAACCGAGGGCGGTGACGAGGAGGACGACGAAAGCAGCGGCGACGGCGGTGGTGATGGCCAGGCCGGCGACGGCGAATCTGCCGCGAGCGGAGATGAGAAGACCGGCACCGAGGGGCGGTCCAAGACCAATCCGACACTTGCCGACCTCGGCGCCACGATCGTCGGTGCCGCCTTCATCGCTTTGAGCATCGCGCCTACGGATGAGGTGCCGATGATCTCCAGCGCGGTCAGCCCGCCGTGGCTGGTTGCCCTGATGGCCGCATCGCTTCTGGTCAGCTACGCGATTGTGTTCGTCGCGGGCTTCGCCAAGCAAGAGCAGCGGCATGGCACCGAAGGGCTGATCCAGGGTCCGCTCACCGAGACCGTGGTCTGCTATCTGGTCGCGCTCGCGGTCTCGCTCGCGCTGTTGGCGGCCTTCCAGCGAGCGCAATTGCCGTGGCCGGAGTTGCTCTCCCAGAGCATCGTGTTGGGATTCCCCGCCGCCGTGGGTGGCGCTGCCGGAAGGTTGGCCGTATGAATGCGTCTGCGTCACAGGGCACTTCGAACGACCGCGAGACCAAGTCGCCAGCGGGTGACGGGTCCGCGGAGGGGACGCAGGATGACTCGAAAGGCCGCACCCCCGCGGAATGGGCGACCTTCATCGTCTCCTGCCTGCTGTTGGCGGTGGTCGCTGCCCTGGCGGTGAGCCAGATGGTGGGCACGCGCGACCCCGCTATCCCGCAGGCATCGGTCAGTGGGGTGTCCACGGCCGGCGACCAGCGTCAGGTCGGTGTGGCGGTGCACAACGCGGGGGATGCCACCGCGGTGAATGTCGTTGTGCGCCTTGAGTTCGAGGTCGACGGCGAGCCCGACGAGGCGGAGCAAACCATCGACTTCCTCGCCGGGCGGGAGAATGTGGACCTGGTCTTCGTCCTCCCGGACGGGGCGAGCACGGACGAGTTGGAGGCGCGGGCCACCGGCTTCACCGAGCCGTGAAGCGCGGGCCGGCCCGGCCTGACTCGGTATCCCCAGAGCTGGCCCGCCGGATCGAGAACCCCGCTCGGGTGTTCCGAGCGGGGCTGTCGAATTGGTGGCTGGCTCACTCGTCGACGGGGCCGATGCTGAAGAGGTCGCCGATCTGACACTCCAAGACGTCGCAGATCGCGGTGAGGGTCGAGAAGCGGACCGCCTTGGCGCGGTTGTTCTTTAGGACCGACAGATTGACGGGAGAGACGCCGACCGCCGTGGCTAGGGCGGCCAGGGTCATCCCGCGCGCCTCGAGGATCGCATCGAGATGGCAGATCACCCGGTGCGGATCATCGACCGGCATCAGACGAGGCCTTCGACGTCGTCTCGCAGGTCGGTGCCGGTCTTAAATGCCTCCGCGAGCAGCGCTAGCACCAGGCCGGCGGCCATCGCCGCGAGCGGGAAGGGGAAGATCAGCGCGGGATCCAGGCCGCCAAGCTCCGCCCGGCTCAGCAGGGCGCCGGTGCTCGCCAGGTTGACCAGGGCGTATGCCGGTGCGCCGACCAGGAGCAGCCCGGCGAGTAGGCGCAGGCGTCGGACCTGGCCCGCGGCAAAGGGATCGCCGCTGCCGATCGTGCGCGCGATGCGCTGCACCACCAGGGCCCCGGCGACGAAGAGCGCCAGCGCGAGCAGTCCCGGCAGCAGCGTCAACGCGTAGTCAACGGCCCGCGGGTGGGCGATCCGCACGGCATACTCTGCCGCGCCATACGTCGTGCCGACCCGGTCGAGTTCCGGCACGGTGAGCCTGCTGGTGAAGGGGACCTCCACGGCGGCCCCGCGCACCCAACGTGCGACGGGTTGGTAGGCCAGGGCGACGAATGCCAGCCCCACGGCCACCCAGATCGTCACCAGCAGCCCGATCCGGTCGGACCGGTCGAACGCCAGCAGATCCCTCTTGCTCTGTTTCATGATCACTCCTTCGCGACGCGAGCACATCGTTTATCGATGCAACGAAAAACATGATACACATCGAAAAACGATACGCAACGTCTCGCGTGGAGCGTATGCAGGACGCCTCGGCGGGCATGGGATTCCTGGGCTGCCGCGGCCTTATGCCGGGGGGGCAGCGCTGCCCGGTAAAGCCTTGGCAGACAGAAGAATCGGGCGGTTTCAGCCGGCGACAAGGGGTTCGACGGACTCCGGCGGGAAGCTGGTCATGGCCAGCTCGGCCCGACGAACATACGCCCAGCCGGGCCCGCGCAGCAGGAAGCCTGCCCGGTCACCCCAGGTCGGCGCGGCGGCGATGTCGCGGGCGATCGACTGCAGCTCGTGGGTGGCGATGGTGCCGAGATTGAAGCTGTCGATATTGGTGGTCAGGCCGTAGCGCACCCGCTCGTCCTCCGGCTCGAAGGTGCCGAAGAGCTTGTCCCACAGGATGAGGATCGAGCCATGGTTGATGTCGAGGTACTGCCGCTGGCTGCCGTGGTGCGCGCGGTGATGGGAGGGGGTGTTGAGCACCTTCTCCAGCCAGCCGATGGAGCGCACCGCCTCGGTGTGGATCCAGAACTGATAGATCAGATTGAGTGCGCGGGCGTCCTCGATCGCCCGGGACGGCAGCCCGAAGAGGGCGAGCAGGCCATAGGGGACCGCCATCGTGATCCCCTCGGCGACCGGCTGGCGCAACGCCGTCGACAGGTTGTAGTGCTCGCTGCTGTGGTGGACGACGTGCACCGCCCACAGCCAGCGGACCTGGTGGGAGAGGCGGTGGTTCCAGTAGTAGATGGCGTCCCACCCCAGCACGGCCAGGGGCAGCGCCCAGCGTCCGCGGATGGCGACCGGCGCGAACCGGGCGAGTGAGGTCGCGGAGGTCTGGGCCGTCCATACGCACGCGGAGGCGAGCGCGGTGGAAGCGACCGCGGACACCGCGGTGGCGCCGCTCAACCGGCTCAGGGCGTCGACCCGGCTGCGGACGGTGATCCCGCTGTCCTTGACCCCACCCGGTATGGTGCCCGCCTCCGGCAGCCCGCCATACTCCCGCCGGCGGCGGAGCACATCGGCGACCGTGGTCACCACCGCGGACCCCACACCGACCGCCACCAGCGCCGGGCCGAACCGGCCCACCCCCGGGGTGACCCGGCGCAGCAGCGGCCGGGTGACGAAGGGCGCGACCAGGCTGCCGATGCCCATCGACAGGCTGGCGATGGTGTCGTGCAGTTCGTAGTCACCGGGCCGCACCTCACCCGGGACGTGTGGCTGGCGTCGTTGATAGACGAGTTCGGCGGCTATGGCGCCGATGAATCCGGGTATGGCGAGCACGGTCAGGTCGGGGCGAGCCACGCGCATACCTCCATCGGGTGTCCGCGACCGGATCGGTGAGGAAGCCAGTCGCATCTCACCCTACGAAATCGAGGCGGGCAGGGTCATCCGGGCGTGATCGGCAGGCAGGGCGCGGGCGGCGCGCCAGGACCCGTAGGTCGCGATCGCCAGACCCAGCGGCACGATCACCAGGAGGGCCCGGTGCAGCCCGACGGCGTCGGCGCTCAAACCCCCGCTGGCCGTGGCGAGCGCGTCCGACAGGGCACCGGTGAGGACGGGGCCGATGGTCGCGCCGACGACATTGAAGGAGGCGTAATAGATCGCCAGCGCGGTCGCGCGCATGTGGGGCGGCGTGACATCGGCGATCGCCGGAGCCGCGGCCACGGAGAGCACCTGGGTGCAGGTCCAGCCCGCGGCGAAGACGGCGATGAATGGCACCGCGGCGTGTGGGCCGAAGAGCAGCGCTCCGGTGCTCACTGGCAGGGCGATCGCGAAACCCAGTGCGACCACCCCCATCCGGTGCCCGACCGATCGGTGCGCCGCGCGGTCGGCGATCACCCCGCCGAGCAGCAGCCCGACCATCCCGGCGATGCCGATCACGATCCCCGCGCCGAGCGAGGCGGTCTGCAGGGACAGTCCGAAATAGCGCTGCAGCAACGGGACCGCGAAGGTGGCGACGGCGTAGTTCGGCATCTGCAGGCCGATGCCGGCGACCATCAGCCAGCGCACGGTGGGGACGCTGAGGATGCGCCGGAAGGGGTGGTCGCCGGCCTGGGCGGCGCTGACCAGGTCGACCCGGTCGGTGTCCGCGCCACCCCGCACCGGCTCCGGGAGGGTGAGCATCAACAGCGCCAGCACGACACCGGGGATGGCGGCGATGACGAATGGCGCGCGCCAACTGTCGTACGCCTCGACGATGAGCCCGACGGTGACGAATGCCATCAGCATCCCGATCGGGATGCCGAGCTGGGTGATGCTCACCGCCCGGCTGCGTCGCCGCGGCGGGAACGCGTCGAAGATCAGCGAACTCGACGCCGGTCCGTATGACGCCTCACCGATCCCGACGCCGAGCCGGAAGCAGGCGAGCACGAGAAAGCTATGAGCGAGACCCCCGCCGAGGGTGAAGAGCGACCAGACGAGCAGGCCCGCAGCGATGATCCAGCGGCGGGTCATCCGGTCGGCGAGCCGTCCGATGGCGATGCCGGCGACGGCATACACAATGGTGAAGGAGCCGCCGAGCAGCCCGATTGCCGTGTCGGACAAGCCGAATTCGTCCTTGATCGGCTCCACGATGACCGCGGGGATAGTCCGGTCATAGAAGTTGATCACATTGGCGAGCGTGAGCAGCACGAGCAGCCACGCCGCGCGACCCCGGGTGAGCGGGGCGCCTGCTGGGGGGACCGGCATGGGTGGAGTCTGACAAACCCAGGATGCACACCTGGTGGCGGGCTCCGGGGGTGGGGAGTGCGAGACTGGCGCGGTGGTCGAGTTCTTGCTGTCGGTGACCTTTGGGTGCGGTCTCGTCATCGCCGGGGCGCACGTCGCCAACCGGCAGTTCCTCGCCCCGATCTATGACGTGGTCGCCAACCTCGCTGCCTTCATCAGCGCGACCGCCGCGTAGGCACTGTTGCATCACTGGGTGTCGGCGGGGATGTCCGCGATGGCGGTCGCCTGCTGGCTTTGGCTGGCGCGACGGACCACCATCGCCGCGCGCCAGGGCAAAGCACTCATCGGGCACACCCCCTATGGGGCGGAGCAGCCGGAGAGCTGAGCAGCTACCGCCGGCGGGTGGCCGTACTTCCCGATCGGCGAGCGGCGGTGGCTCCGTGCCGTCGGCCGCCGCGGGCCTCCTGCTGCGCCAGGGTCGGCCGGTCCCACCCGCGCTGGGGAGCGCGGCTGCCGGTCGCGGTCCCGGTGCGGGAGTCGCGGCTGCGATAGACGATGTAGGGCCGGGTCAGATAGCCGACCGGGGCGCTGAAGACGTGGACGAGCCGGGTGAACGGCCAGATCGCGAAGAGGCACAAGGCGACCAGTGCGTGCAGCTGGAAGGCAACGGGCGCCTCGGACATCAGCGTCGGGTCCGGGTGGAAGGTCAGCAACTGCCGGAACCAGATCGAGACGCCCTCGCGGTAGTTGTAGTGCCCACCGACGTGCAGCAGTCCCGAAAAGATGGTGTTCCAGATGCCAAGGAGGATGGCGGCGCCGAGCACGGCATACATCACCTTGTCGTTGGTCGTCGTCGCGCTGAAGACCGGTCCGACGGTCCGCCGGCGATAGATGAGGATGACCAGGCCGACGACCGCCATCAGTCCGGCCGGGATGCCGCCGATCATTGCGATCGCGTGGTAGACCCCGTCCGACATCCCGATCGCATCGGTCCACGACTTCGGCAGCAGCAGCCCGAGGATATGGCCACCGACGACGCCGAGCATGCCGAAGTGGAAGAGCGGCGACCCGATGCGCAGCAGCTTGTCCTCATAGAGCTGGCTGCTGCGGGTGGTCCAGCCGAACTTGTCGTAGCGGTAGCGCCAGTAGTGGCCGACGACGAAGATCGCGAGACAGAGGTAGGGGAAGATGAGCCAGAGGAAAGTGGTCATTGCGGGACTCCCACGGGGATCGAGGCGCCGAGATCGATGGGCTCCGGCTGCGGATTGAGGCGGGGATCGAGGGCATAGCCCGGCTGTTCGAGGCCGACCGCCTCGCTCGGGGGGCCCTCGGCAATGAGGCGGGCGAGAGCCTCCTCGTCGCTGCCGTCGAGGACGGGCAGGGTGGCCCGGATGGCATCGACGACCGGGCGCCATCGGGACCCGCGATCGCGGAGCGCGCGCCCCAGGAGTTCGATGCCGACCCGGTGATCGCACAACAGCTTCCACGCGACATCGAGGTCGTGCAGGGCACCGAACTCCAGCACTACGGGGAGCTGGTCGGGCAGCTCGGCGGCATCTGTGTGCGCACCCGCCGCCCGGTATGCCTGGGTGAACCGGATGAGTTCGACCCCCCGCTTGCGAGTGTCGCCGCAGGTGTAATAGGTCAGGTGCAGGGCGCACCGCCGGGTGACGTCGAAGGTGTCGACATAGTCGGTCTGCAGGTCGCGCAACCCGCGATGCTCGAGGGTGTCGAGGAACTCGCTCAGCCCAGCGGTGAGGTGCTCTGGCAGGTCGGCGATCGCCTCGCGCAGCAACGGGATTCGCTCGACCAGCTGCTCGGTCGGATAGTCGAGCAGCAGCGAGCTGACCTGCCAGGCGGTGCGCAGCTCGGTGCGGGACAGCGACGGCGTCGCGGTCCGGTGGCGGCGCCACAGCATCCGGCTCACGGCCCCTCCTCCCGTTCACCGGGGAACATTCCCTCCGGCAGGCCTTTGCCGTCCCAGTTGAGCAGGTTGACCCGCCCGCGCAGGGGATTCTCCGCGGCCAGCGACTCGACCGAGTCGGCGGTCTGCGCCTCCTTGAGCACCCGGAAGTTCTCGACGGCGACCGGGGTCAACCCGCCGCTGCCCGAGCCCTCGCCGAAGATCTCACCCTGCCCGCCGCCGTACTCCGACACGGCGCAGTCGGTGGCGAGCTCCTCCAGGGCATGGGCCTGCTCACCGTGGGCGGTGGGGATGACATAGCGGTCGGCATATTTGGCGATCGCCAGCAGCCGGAACATCTCATAGAGGTCCTCACCGCTCATCCCGACGGCAGCGGGGATGGAGTCGTCCGGGTCCTTGCCGAGATTGATATCCCGCATATAGGAGCGCATCGCGGCGAGCTTCTGCAGCACACTGTTGACCGGCGCGACATCGCCGGCGGTGAACAGGTTGGCGAGATATTCGACCGGGATCCGCAGGGCATCGATCGCGGCGAAGAGGTTGCCCCGATCCTCCGCATCGTGCCCGGTCTCCTTGATCACATCGACCACCGGGGACAGCGGCGGGATGTACCACACCATCGGCATCGTCCGATATTCCGGATGCAGGGGCAGCGCCACCTGGTAGTCCATGATCAACCGGCGCACCGGCGAGGCCTTGGCCGCCTCGATCCAGTCGCCGGGGATGCCGGCGCGCTCCGCCTCGGCCTGGACCTGCGGGTCGAAGGGATCGAGGAAGACGCTGCGCTGCGCCTCGTAGAGGTCGTGGTCGTCGGCGACGCTCGCCGCGGCCAGCACCGCGTCCGCGTCATAGAGCATGATGCCGATATAGCGCAGCCGGCCGACGCAGGTCTCGGCGCATACGGTCGGGATGCCGACCTCGACCCGCGGATAGCAGAAGGTGCACTTCTCGGCCTTGCCGGTCTTGTGGTTGAAATAGACCTTCTTGTATGGGCAGCCGCTGATGCACATCCGCCAGCCGCGGCATTTGTCCTGGTCGACCAGGACGATGCCGTCCTCGCTGCGCTTGTAGATCGCACCGCTCGGGCAGGAGGCGGCGCAGCTCGGGTTGAGGCAGTGCTCGCAGATGCGCGGCAGATAGAACATGAAGGTCTGCTCGAACTCGAACTTCACCTTGT
>ERZ501016.139-NODE-139-length-32901-cov-9.633410_pt1 | contig 32901 bp, 37 predicted proteins | sample MGYA00248889_ERZ501016 | MGnify/ENA primary metagenome ERZ501016 (study PRJEB25958, sample SAMN03398594) | human skin metagenome | study: EMG produced TPA metagenomics assembly of the Human Skin Microbiome Metagenome (human skin metagenome) data set. | reverse complement strand
GCGCCCGCCGCGCGCGGCGTGGAAGGATGCCGGGCATGGACATCTCGGCCCGCATGGATTACGCGATCCGCGCGCTGCTGAGCCTGGCCCAGGCCGACTCCGACGGAGCGGTGGTCACCGCCGACACGCTGGCCGAGCGGCAGGGGTTGCCTCGCAAGTTCTTGGAAGCCGTCTTGGCGGACCTGCGCAAGAGCGGCCTGGTGACTAGCAGCCGGGGCTCGCGTGGGGGCTATCGGCTGGCGCGGGGTGCCGAGGAGATCACCCTCGGGTCGGTCTTCCGGGCGGTCGACGGGCCGCTGGCCGAGGTCCGCGGGTTGCGCCCCCACGAGACCGAGTACACCGGCGCCGCCCAGCATCTGCCGATGGTCTGGGTCGCCGTACGCGCGAGCCTGCGGCTGGTCCTGGACGAGGTCACCCTGCGCGATGTGCTGAGCGGTAACCTGCCCGCGCATGTGAACCAGCTCATCAACGAGCCGGACGCCTGGCGCAGTCGCTGACCGGCCGGCGGGGGGCGGTGTCGAGTCCCCGCATGTGCGAATCCCGACCGTGCCGGGGCACCGGTCGGGTCGTGGCAGAATAGAGCGTTCGTACACCTTCCGGGACGGTCATTCCGTCGGCGGATAACTACCCCGAGTTCCGGCTCCCCGGGCCAGCGCGTCCGGTCTCGCCGTGCTCACAACAACGAAATAGGAGACCACGTCACGTGGCTGTCAAGATTCGTCTGAAGCGGATGGGCAAGATCCGCAGCCCGTTCTACCGCGTCGTTGTCATGGACTCCCGCACCAAGCGGGACGGCCGGGCGATCGAGGAGATCGGCAAGTACCACCCCACCGAGGAGCCCTCGCTCATCGAGATCGACGGCGAGCGCGCGCAGTACTGGCTCGCCAATGGCGCGCAGCCGACCGAGGCCGTCGAGGCGCTGCTCAAGATCACCGGTGACTGGCAGAAGTTCAAGGGCGAGGCCGGCGCCGAGGGCACCCTCAAGGTCAAGCCAGCCCAGCCGAGCAAGCAGGAGCTCTACGAGGCCGCGGTTGCCGCCGCCGGCAAGGCGAGCGCCGAGGACACCAAGGCCACCACCCCGCGTCGCACCGCGAAGGCCGCCGAGGCTGCCCCCGCGGAAGCCGCTGCCGAAGCTCCAGCCGCTGCCGAGGCCCCCGTTGCCGACGAGGCTCCGGCCGCCGCGGAGACCCCGGAGGCTCCGGCCGCCGACACCGACAGTGGTGCGGCCTCGGCCGACAGTACCGATGTCGACGCCGACACCAACGCCCCGGCGGAGACCGCCGAGGCGGGTGCGGACGACTCGGCCCAGGCGTGAGCGTGCTGGAAGAGGCGCTGGAGCACCTCGTCACCGGCATCGTCGACCACAAGGATGAGGTCGTGGTGCGCACGAAGGACCTGCGCCGCGGCAGCCTGCTTGAGGTGCGCGTGCACCCCGAGGACCTCGGTCGGGTCATCGGCCGCTCCGGGCGTACGGCCGGAGCGTTGCGCACGGTGATGGGCGCCCTCTCGGGCGGCCAGACCGTCCGGATCGACATCGTCGACACCGACAAGGTGCGCTGACGACCCAGTCGGTTTGTCGTACCAACGCCGCAGCACCGTGGGGAGCGATCCCCACGGCGCTGCGGCGTTTCTGGTTGCTGGCGCGGCCATTGGGCCGGTGGTCAGTTGCTGCGCACGGGCGTGCAGTCAAAGTCGATGGTGCTCACCGGCTCTCGCGGCACAATTCCGGCCGCGCGATACCGGCCCAGGTTGAAGGACAGGAAGTCGTCCGGCTGGTGGCGGTCATCGACCTGATCGCCTGGCACCAGCAGGCAGGCGCGGTCGGTCCCGGAGAGCCGGGCAGACATGGCGGGGACCGCATCCGCTGACAGGCGGGTCAGGTAGTAGGCGTCGAGTTTGCCGGTGCTCTGGTAGCGGTCGAGGTTGGCGTTGGCCACATAGGCGTCCGGGTTGAGGACGGCCAGACCGAGGATCACGGCCGCACCCGTAGCCACCACCGTGCGCGGAATCCAGGTGCCGGACAGGCGAATCCCGGCCACCAGCAGCATCGCGACGACCAGCCCCACCCAGAGCTCGAAGGCGTCCACCACCAGGCGCAGCGCGGTGAAGCCATAGGCCTGCTGGTAGAGGTGCATGCGCCATACGGCCGAGGCGATGACGAGCAAGGTGAGCACACAGAGGGTGCCGAGCAGCGCGCGCAACAGGAGCCGGTCCGCCGCTTTGGTATGGCGTGCCTTCCGTGCCGTGAGGGCGACCACCGCGACGGTAAGTAGCGAAGCGAGCGTGAGCTGGCCGAAACCCTGGTGGACGTAATCGGCATACGTCAGCCCGGTGGTGCGCTGGACGAAGTCGTGGCCGCGCAGCCAGGCGCTGGCCTGGGCGAGCAAGAAACCGGCATACATGAGCACCACGAAGGCGACCGGAATGACCCACTCCCAGGCACGCTGCACGGGCTTGGGGGCGCGGGCGTGCAGGGCGCCGGCACGCAAGGGATTGGTGGCCAGGTAGACCGCCGCCAGGGTGATGCCGGCGACCGCGAGCAGGATAAAGACGCGTTGGACGATGGTGTCCGCGCTCAGGTCCGGGATTAACGCACCGACCCAGCGCCCGAAGATCGCGTCCGCGGAGGCGAACAGGCCACCGAAGATCACCAGAGCGAGAACGCTGAGTAGGGCGGTACGGACCACAGGGGACCACTGCCGGCGGTCGCGGCGGGGCAACGCGAGCATCCGGCCGAGCCAGGGCAGGCCGCGCAGACCGGCCAGCGGCCAGGCGCTGGCGGTCGCGACCAGCCCCAGGATGCTGCCGACCGGAGCCAGCGCGGCAACCACCAGGGTGGCGCCGGCCATCAGGGCCAACACGGACAGCCAGCCGGCGGCGCGCAGCATCGGGACGAAGGCCAGCCCCACGGCCAATGCGAGATAGAGCGCGGTCCAGCGCCGCCGGGGCGCGGACGCGGCAATGGTGGCCCCCGCGGCGAGCAGGACCAGGGTGCTGGCCAGGCCGAAGTTGCGCTGCGGCAACGCAATTGCCGCGAAGAGTCCGGTGGCCAGTGCCGCGATCAGCAGGCGCGGCCGGCCACGCACGCCGGCGTCGGGCCAGAGGGAGCCGAAGAGGGAGTCGATGACCGGCGGCGGCGTGGTGCGGTTGGGGGGGAGGGGGCCGTATGCCGGCGGCAAGGGCCGGGCGGGCGGGGCGGTCATCGAAGCTCCTGGGTGGTCAGCTGTGCTGTGGTTAGCGGCGCTGGGGCCGGTGGTGCTGGCGTCGTCGGTGCTGGGGTCGGCGGTGCTGGCGTCGGTGGTCGGGGGTGCGGTGGCGCGGTGGCCGGTGGTGCGGTGGTCGGTCGTGCTGGGGCCGATGGTGGCCTGCACGGATGTCGTTGCCGGAGTAGGCGAATCGGTCGATGCCAGCGGGGCCCGCGGGCTGCGCAGCGCGGGCTGCACGGGAAGGGTGAGTCGCAGCCGGGCACCGCGCCGGCCCGGGTCGGGATCGATCGCGGCCACCCGGCCGCCGTGGATCTCCGCCACCCATCGGGTGACGGCCAGGCCCAAACCGGTCCCGCCGGCCGAAGCGGTCCCATAACGCTCGAAGACCCCCTCGCGGTCGCCGGGGGCGATCCCGGGGCCGGAGTCGGTGACGTCGAGGTCCCATTCCGCTCCGCGCCGCACGGCGCCCACCTGCACGGATGTGCCCGAGGCGGTATGCCGGGCGGCGTTGTCGATCAGGTTCGTGACCGCCTGGCGCAAGCGCGCGCGTTCCGCGGTGATCGTCAGATTCGCTGGTGTTACGGCGATTTCCACCGGCGTGGACCGGCCCGCCAGTACCAAGTCGCCGACTACCTCCTCGAGCAGGTCGCGCACGACCACCGGCTCGAGGCGCAGGGCGACCAGCCCCGCGTCGATCCGGGACAGCGCCAACAAGTCAGTTAGCAACTCGCTGAGGCGCTCGGCCTGACCCAGGGCGGTGCGCAAGCCGGGTTCGTCCATGGGCGCCACGCCGTCGGCCATGTTTTCCAAGATCGCCCGCAAAGCCGCTGCGGGAGTGCGCAATTCGTGGGAGACAGTGGCGACGAGTTCGCGCCGGTGCTGGTCGACATCGCGCAGTTCGGCGGACATCGCGTTGAAGGCACGGGCGAGTTCGGCGACCTCATCGCGACCCGCCGCACTAACCGTCGTGGCGTAGTCACCGCGGGCCATGCGCCCCGCGGCCGCGGTCATCGCCCGCAACGGGGCGGTCATCCCGGCCGCCAGCCACTGGGTCACCAGCATCGCCACGGCGACGGTCACCGGGATCACCAGCCATGGAGTGACCCGGCTGCTGACCCCGATGGTGGCCACCACGGTGGCCAACAGCACGCTAATCCCTACCAGCGCACCGAGTTTCACCTTGAGCGAGGACGCTTGAGCCAGCGGATTCACGCCCCCGGCTCCAGTGCATAACCGACGCCGTGCACGGTCCGGATCCGCTCGGCGCCGATCTTGGCGCGCAGCGCCTTGACGTGGCTGTCGACGGTGCGGGTGCCGCTGGCGTCATCCCAACCCCATACGTCGGCGAGCAGTTGCTCTCGGGTGAGTACCGTCCCGGGACTGTCGGCCAACCGCGCCAGCAGATCGAATTCCGTTGGCGTGAGGTGGATCTCGGTGCCGGAGAGGGTGACTCGGCGGGTGCGGAGATTGATCCCGACGGTGCCGACGTGGATGGCGGGCTCGATGCGGGCGGCGAGTTCCCGGGCGCGCTCCACCCGGCGCAGCAGCGCGGCGACCCGGGCCACCAGCTCCCGCATCCGGAAGGGCTTGGTGAGGTAGTCATCGGCGCCAACTCCGAGGCCGACGAGAATGTCGGACTCGTCGTCGCGGGCGGTGAGCATGAGCACGGGAACCGGGCGCGCGGCCTGCAGGCGGCGGCATACCTCAATACCGTCGAAGCCCGGGAGCATCACATCGAGCACCACCAGGTCAGGCTCCTGCGCGGCCGCGGCAGTGATCGCCTCGGGGCCCGAATACGCCTGCGTGACAACATAACCGGTGGCCGCAAGCCGGTCGGCGACGGCTTGGTTGATGAGGGGTTCGTCCTCGACGACAAGCACTCGCGCGGTCATGCCCCCACCGTAGGAGGCGCCCTGCGCACGGATCGTGGCCGGAATGTGCAGATCCTGTGCAGATCGGCGCACGCGGGAGGGTTTGCGACAATCTGCAGGTGAGTTATCTGGTGGCCCGGATCGGCAAGCCGCACGGCCTGCGCGGCGAAGTAACCGTGCAGGTGCACACCGACGACCCCGAGGGCCGGTTCGTGCCCGGCATGACCTTCGCCACCGAGGCGCAGCCGGGTAGCGGTGTCCCGCGCGAGCTCACCCTGGCCAGCGTGCGCGTGCACCGCGGTATCTGGTTGCTTGGTTTCGAGCAGATCCCGGATCGAACTGGGGCAGAAGGACTTCGGGGCACGCGGCTGCTCACCGAGGAGGGCGAAGTCCCCGAGGAAGTCGACGACGAGGGCTGGTATGAGGAGGAGCTCACCGGCCTGCGGGTCGTCGACCCCAGCGGCGCGAGGCTCGGCGAGGTTGCCGGGCTCGACCTGGGGGCCAGCCAGGACCGGCTGATCGTCCGGCTGCCCGACGGCAGCGAGGCGCTCGTGCCCTTCGTCGAGGCGCTGGTGCCCACCGTCGACCTGGCGGCCGGCGTGGTGGTCCTCGACGCCCCGCCCGGGCTGCTCGACCTGGCCGGGGAGTCCTGACGCGTGCGCCTCGATGTCGTCACGATCTTCCCCGAATACTTCGCGCCGCTTCAGCTTTCGCTGATCGGCAAGGCGCGGCGCGCTGGCCTGATCGACCTCGAATTGCACGACCTGCGCAGCTTCACGACCGACCGGCATGCGACGGTGGACGACACGCCATACGGCGGTGGCGCCGGGATGGTGATGAAGCCGCAGCCCTGGGCCGAGGCACTTACCCAGATCGCGAACTCCCGCCCAGGCCGGCCGCGGCTGATCGTGCCCTCGCCCTCGGGGACGCCGTTCACCCAGGCGCTGGCGCGCGAATGGGCGGACGAGCCCTGGCTGGCGTTCGCCTGCGGGCGCTATGAGGGCATCGACGAGCGCGTCTACGCCTACGCCGCAGACCTCGGGATGGACGTGGTGCCGGTCTCCCTGGGCGATTACGTCCTCAACGGGGGCGAGGTGGCGGTGCTGGCGATGGTCGAGGCGATTGCCCGACTGGTGCCCGGGGTCGTCGGCAATGAGGAATCCCTGGTCGAGGAGTCGCACGAGGGCGGCTTGCTCGAATATCCCGTCTACACCAAACCGGCCGTATGGCGTCCGCTCGCCCCCGCTGCTCCCGGTGCGGAACAGGCGGTCCCCCCGGTCCTGCTCTCCGGCAATCACGCGGCGATCGCGAGTTGGCGCCACCAGCAGCGCCTGGAGCGCACGGCCGCCCGCCGCCCGGACCTGCTAGCGCCGTCGGCCACCACTGGTAAATTGGCTGACCTGGAGGGCCGGCTCGCGGTGCCCAGCGATGCCCCCGAACTGCTAGTCCTGCAGCGCGCCTGCTGGGTAGCCGAAGGCCGTGCCAATGAGACCTGGGAGATCCCGCCGCTGCGGGAGTCGCTGGCGGACGTCGGGGCGGGGCTCTCGGCATACCGGACCTGGGTATGGCGCAGCCAGGGGCGCCTGGTCGCCTCGGTGCGCGCCCGTACCGCCCCCGACGATGCGTCGGTATGGGAGATTGCCCGCCTCATGGTTGCGCCGGACCTGGCCGGGCGCGGGCTGGGCCGGGCGTTGCTCGCCTTCGCCGAAGCCCAGGCTCCGGCGTCGGTGACCAGCTATTGGCTGCTCACCGGTGAGCGCAGCGAACGCAACCAACGGATCTACCGCAAGGCGGGCTATCGGCGCGCGCCGGGCGTACCGCCATACCCGGGCACGCTCGAGTTCACCAAGCGCCGCCGCTGAGCACGTCGTCGCTGGTAAGTCGGTATGCCGATTTTTCGGCAGGCGGGGTGCTCTGGCACCATTAGCGGGTTGTCTTCTGGTTGTTGTCCCGGCCCCTGCCACAGGGGGAGTGCGCTTCGCACGCGGCCGGACCGGAGGGCATACGCACCCTGAACGCACGTCCGACAGCCGTGCGGTGGCCTGTGGCACCGACGAGAAAGAGAACGACCCATGCAGCGTTTCGACGCTATCGACCAGGCCTCCCTCAAGACGGACCTGCCGGGCTTCCGCGCCGGCGACACCGTCAAGGTGCACGTCAAGGTCGTCGAAGGTACCCGCTCCCGGATCCAGGTCTTCCAGGGCATCGTCATCCGTCGCCACGGTGGCGGCATCGGCGAGACCTTCACCGTCCGCAAGATCTCCTTCGGGGTCGGGGTGGAGCGGACCTTCCCGCTGCACACCCCCAATATCGACAAGATCGAGGTCGTCACCCGCGGTGACGTCCGCCGCGCGAAGCTGTACTACCTGCGCGGTCTGCGCGGCAAGGCGGCTCGTATCCGCGAGCGCCGCGAGACCCCGGTCGGCTGAGTTCCGATCTTCTAGCAGTTCACGAGACCCTGGCAGCCGATTGGCTGCCAGGGTCTCGCGTTAGGCTGCGAGACCTATGACCTCCGAGCCCGCCACCGAGTCGAATCGCGCCGGCCGCCCCCGCCGAGAAAAGCGGCCGTGGCCGCTGTGGGTGCACCTCTTGCTCGCCCTGCTGCTCGTGGCCTTGCTGCGCAATTTCGTGGTGCAGTCCTTCTATGTGCCCTCCAGCTCGATGGAGCACACCCTGAATGTGAGTGACCGGGTGGTGGTCTCCAAGTACACCCACGATTTCCAGCGCGGCGATGTGGTGGTTTTCGACGGCACCGACACCTTCGGCGGCGGCAGCGAGGCCCGGTTCACTGGGGCACTCGGCGGCGTGGTCAATGGGGTGGCTCGGGTCTTCGGGATCCGGCCGGGGGAGAAGGACTACGTCAAACGGATCGTTGGGGTCGGTGGCGACAAGGTGGCCTGCTGTGACACCAACGGCAAGATCACGGTCAATGGCACCCCGATCGAGGAGCCCTATCTGGGGTCCGGAGTCGCGCCCAGCCAGACGGAGTTTTCCGTCCAGGTCCCGGCCAACCACTTCTTCATGCTCGGGGACAACCGTGATAACTCCGCCGACTCGCGGGCGCATCTGGCCGACCCCGGTGGCGGGATGATCGCCAAGGACGACGTCATCGGTAAGCCGTTGCTGCGCTATTGGCCGTTGGATCGCCTCGGTGGCGTCGACGGCGGGACCAATAGCAAGCTCGCGGCGGTTCCCGGGGCATCCGGCTCATGAGCGATTCCCCCCGCGAGCCGTCCGGGGCGAGCGCGCCGCATACCGGATCGGAGAGCGCCGCGGATCCGCAGGCGCGCTACCCCATGCATACCGGCGCCCGGTCGCGCGCGGTCGGCGTGGCCGAGGAGAGTGCCGCCGAGCGCCACGGCAGCCAGGGCACCGATTTCGCGGATGACGGTCCAGACGATGGGGCTTCCGTCGCGCAGGCGCAGCCGCGCGGCAAGCGGTCATTCGGCGGCCACCTGCTGGCCGGTATGCGGGAACTGCTGATCGTCGGGACGATCGCGCTAGTCCTTAGCTTCCTGGTCAAGACCTTCCTGATCCAGGCCTTCTATATTCCCTCCGAGTCAATGGAGTCGACCCTGGTCAAGGACGACCGGGTCATCGTCAGCAAGCTCACCCCGCGGCTGATCGACCTGCATCGCGGTGACGTCGTGGTGTTTGCCGACCCCAACCACTGGCTCAGCCCGCAGCCCACGGTCGACCGCGGGCCGGTGCTCAACGCGGTCAGTTCGGCGCTGACCTTCGTCGGGCTGCTGCCCGACACCGCCGAGGGCCACCTGATCAAGCGGGTGATTGGACTGCCCGGCGATCGCGTGCACTGCTGCGACACCCAGGGTCGGCTCGAGATCAATGGCAAAGCGGTCAACGAGCCCTACGTCAAGGCGGGGGAGAACCCCAGCGATATCGACTTCGATATCACCGTGCCCAAGGACCGGATCTGGGTGATGGGGGACAACCGCGGGCATTCCTCCGACTCCCGGCTGCACGACCCAGACGGCACCGGCAGCGAGGGCTCGGTGCCGGTGGACTCGGTCGTGGGCCGGGCGGTGTTGCTGGTCTGGCCGTTCAACCGGGCCAGCTGGCTGTCCAATCACGCCGACGCCTTCGCCTCCGTCCCCGCCGCTCCCTGAATCCCCCGACCCCATGAGCCCCGCCACCCGGACCCGTAAACCCACGCTGCGCGTCGAACGCGCGCTGCAGCGCGATGGGTATCGGGTCCTTGCCGGGATGGACGAGGTGGGCCGCGGCGCGCTCGCCGGGCCGGTGACCGTGGGGGTCGTGGTCATCGACGAGTCCAGTCGCACCGCGCCCACCGGGGTGAAGGACTCCAAGCTGCTCACCCCGGCGGCGCGCGCTCGCCTGGTGCCCCCGATCCGGCGCTGGAGCCGGGCGTATGCCGTGGGCCACGCCTCCCCGGCCGAGATCGACGAGGTGGGCATCATCGCGGCGCTGCGCTTGGCCGGCCGGCGCGCGCTGGCACAGCTGCCGCTGGTGCCGGACCTGGTGATCCTCGACGGCAATCACGACTGGCTCACCGATCCCGCGCAGGTCGGGCTGCTGGCGCTGACCACCGAAGTGGCCACGCCGCCGGTGACCACGATGATCAAGGCCGACCTGAAATGTTCCTCGGTGGCCGCGGCCAGCGTGCTGGCCAAGGTGACCCGAGACGACCTGATGGTCGAGCACTCGGGGGCGCACCCGGCATACGCCCTGGCGGACAACAAGGGCTATTCGGCGCCGGAGCATCTGGCCGCGCTGAGCCGACACGGGCCGTGTGAGTTGCACCGCCGGTCTTGGGCACTACCCGGGGTCGCCGGACGTGATACCGATAGCACGGCGGCGCCCTTCGCCGCGCTCGCCGAGTAGGAGACGCCAGATGAGCAGCGAGGACCTCGAGAAGTACGAAACCGAGATGGAGCTGGCCCTCTATCGCGAGTACCGCGATGTGGTCGGTCTCTTCAGCTATGTCGTGGAGACCGAGCGGCGCTTCTATCTGGCCAATGGCGTGGACGTGAAGGTCCGCGGCGAGGGCGCCGAGGTGTTCTTCGAGGTCACCATGCAGGACGCCTGGGTGTGGGATATCTACCGCCCGGCCCGGTTCGCCAAGAATGTGCGGGTCGTGACCTTCAAGGATGTCAACGTCGAGGAGTTGGCCAAGGCCGACCTGGAACTGCCCAAGGGCGGTTTCTGACCCTTCCGGTATGAGGTTTGCCCCCGGCCTGTGCACAGGCCGGGGGCTTTGTTGTGCTCGTCCACAGGGTTGACGTAGGGGGCTGTCGCCCGCCGCGCCGCCGGGGCATCGTCGAGGGTGACGACGAGGACATGAGGGGGCAGGGGATGGCAGACGATCGGGCGGCCTTGGGCGTGTTCGGCGAGCAGGTCGCGGTCACCTATCTGCGGGACAAGGGCTGGGAGATCCTGGACCGCAACTGGCGCTGCGCGCGGGGGGAGCTGGACATTGTGGCCCGCGCCCCGTCCGGCGAGGTGGTGATCGTCGAGGTCAAGGCGCGCCGGACCCTGCGGGCGGGGGAGCCCATCGAGGCGGTGACCTGGCGCAAGCTCGCCAGACTGCGCTCGCTCAGCGCGCAATGGCTGCAGGATCACCCCCAGGGTGGGCGTGCGGGAGTGCGCTTCGATGTGGTCGGGGTGCTGGTGGGCGTGGGCCGGCCCACCCAGGTGCGGCATGTCATGGGGGTGGCCCCATGAGTCTGGGAACCACGGCCAGCGTGGCGCTGACCGGGCTGGAGGGGCGGCTGGTCGAAGTCGAGGCACATGTGAGCAATGCGCTGCCCGGCCTGACGGTCAGCGGGCTGCCGGATGCGGCGTGCCGGCAAGCCCCGGATCGGGTGCGGGCGGCCAGCGAGTCCGCCGGGCAGCCGCTGCCCAGCCGCAAGATCCTGGTCAATCTCTCCCCCGCCAATGTGCCGAAGAGCGGGACCGGCTTCGACCTTGGGATCGCGGTGGCCATCCTGGTCGCCGGCGGCGTCTTGCCCCAGGCCGTATGTCGTGGGGTCGTCCACATCGGCGAACTCGGGTTGGACGGGACGGTGCGCGGGGTGCCGGGGGTGCTGCCGAGTGTCCTCGCGGCCGCCGCGGTCGGGATCAGCGATGTGGTGGTCCCGGCCGCCAACGCCGCGGAAGCACGGCTTGTCGATGGAGTGCGAGTGCACGGTGTCCGGGCGCTGTCCGAGGTGGTCGAGAACTATCGCGCGCGGGGCGCGCCGCAGCGCTGGGCCGCCGATGCTGGGGAGCCTGGGGTTGTCACGGAACCACCGGTGGTGCCCGATCTGGCGGATGTCGCCGGTCAGGCGCAGGCGCGGGCCGCCCTGGAGCTCGCCGCGGCCGGCGGCCACCATCTGCTGCTCACCGGACCGCCCGGGTCGGGCAAGACCATGCTCGCCGAGCGGATCGTCGGGATTCTGCCCCCGCTGACCAGCGCGCAAGCGATGACGGTGCTCGCGATCCGTTCGCTCTTGGGCGGCGCCGCCGAGGTGCGTGGGTTGGATCTCACGCCCCCCTTCGTGGCGCCGCACCACGGTGCCTCGCTCGCGGCGATGGTTGGCGGGGGTTCTGGTCTGGGCCGTCCCGGGGCGGTGTCGGCGGCGCATCACGGGGTGCTTTTCCTCGACGAGGCTCCTGAGTTTCGCCGGGAGGTGTTGGACTCCCTGCGCCAACCGGTGGAGTCGGGGGTGGTGACCATCGCCCGGGCCAAGGCGACGGTCACCTATCCGGCGCGCTTCCAGTTGGTGCTCGCGGCCAACCCCTGTCCCTGTGGTCACGGGCATGGCAAGGGCCTGCGCTGCACCTGTACCCCGCTGCAACGGCGCGCCTATGCCAGCCGACTGAGCGGACCGCTGGTGGACCGGGTCGACGTCCAGGTCCATGTCCCGGCGGTGGCTCGGGCTGCCCTGTCGCCTAGCCCCGCCGAGAGTTCGGCGGTGGTGGCCGCCCGGGTGGCGCAGGCCCGCGCGGCCGCTGCCGACCGCTGGGCCGGGGCAGGAGCGGACTGGGCGCAGAATGCGCAGGTGCCGGGGCCGGTGCTGCGGGCGGGACGCTGGCGTCTGGCGCCCTCGGTGACCGCCGACCTCGACCGGGCGTTGGAGCGCGGGCTGCTCTCGCTGCGGGGCTATGACCGAGCGCTGCGAGTGGCCTGGACTCGCGCGGACCTGGCCGGTCGCATCAGTCCCGATACGGAGGACGTGGGGCTCGCCATGCTGTTTCGCGGGACCGCGGCGGAGGCAGCATGAACCCCGAACGCGCCGCCCGGGTCGCCTTCGCCCGGCTCACCGAACCCGCGGACCCGGCGGTCACCGAACTCCTCGCCGCCCGCGGTTATCCCGATGCCCTCGCCGCCCTGCGCCGCGGCGATCCACCCAAGCTCGCCGCCAAGGTCGCACCCCGGCTCGCGAAACTGCCGGACATCGATGATGTGGCGATCGCCGAACGCCTGCAGGCCAGCATCCTCATCCCCGGCGACCCGGGTTGGCCGGCGGCCTTGGACGACCTGCCCGAACCACCGCACTGCCTATGGGCCCTCGGCAGCACCGAGGTCGGCGCCCTCACCCGGCGCAGCGTTGCGCTGGTCGGGGCGCGGGCGGCCACGGCATACGGGGTGGATCAGGCGGCCGGCCTGGCCGCCGCACTAACGGATCGGCGGGTGGTCGTGGTGTCCGGGGCCGCCTTCGGCATCGACGCGGCCGCGCACCGTGGCGCGTTGGCGGCGGGCGGGCCCACGGTCGCGGTGCTGGCCTGCGGCATCGATCGCGCCTACCCCCTGGCCCACGCGACGCTGCTGCGCGAGATCGCCGCCAATGGAGCGGTGCTGACCGAGCTGCCACCCGGCGCCGCGCCATACCGGCAGCGATTCCTGCAACGCAACCGACTCATCGCGGCGCTCTCGCTGGGGACCGTGGTGGTCGAGGCGGCGATCCGGTCCGGGTCATTGCAGACCGCCGCCTGGGCCGAGCGCCTGGCCCGCCCGGTGGGCGCGGTGCCGGGTCCGGTGACGTCAATGACCTCGGCCGGCTGCCACGAGGCGATCCGCGACCTACGCGCGGTCCTAGTCACCGACGCGGACGACATCGTCGACCTCATTGGGCGATATGGCACCGATGCCGCCGAGATCCGACGCGCGCCGCAGCGCCCCGAGGACCGGCTGACCCAAACGCAATACGCCGTCTGGCAGGTCCTGCCCACCGCCGGGCAGGGGGCGCTCGTGGAGGCACTCGCGGAACGGGCCGGCCTGGACGTGCTCTCCGTCCAGGCCGCGCTCGGCCCGCTGGAGCTCGCGGGACTGGCGCACCAGGGGGCTGCGGGATATGTCCGGTCCAGGGCCGGGTAACGCCGGCGCGCCGGCCAAGAGATCAGTCTTCATGCCACAGCGACGCCGAGGTGTCCGGCAGCCCCGCGGCCTCGTTGACCTCCCGGTCATAGCGGTAGTCGTATTCCCACGGAATGACGCGGCCGATCCGCGCCGCCACCGATGCGAAGTCCGGCCCCGGGCTGTATGCCGCGAGCACCCGGCGCACGGCCGCCTCGAACTGCGGGCGCGACCAGGTTCGCATCAGCCATACCCCGGTGATCGGCACAACGTCCCACCCGGCAGCACCGGAGCGTCATTCCAGTTGTCCGGGTGGAAATGCTCCACCAGCATGGTCGGCGAACACACGGTCAGGTCGAAGGAGTCGGCACTTTCCTCACCGGCTGCGCCGATGAGGATCTGCGCCGTCCCCGCGAAATGGGTGGCGCCCTCCTCGGGCTCGCCACCCGCATCCCCCCAGTGAAAAATAGTCGCCTTGATCTCGGGAGAGACGCCGCGGGTCATCCTCGGATTCTGCCCGGTCTCCACCTCGGATTTGCCCCGCCCGGATGTCGCCGTTTCGAGCGTGGCGTCTTGCTCGGCGGGTTGCGATTTGTCACCGTGAGCCCGTGGATGAGCGCAGCGTGCTGGCGGAGTACGCCGAGCACCTCCTCGCCGAACGGGGACGCTCACCCCATACGGCCAGGGCGTATGTCGGTGACCTGCGCTCCCTGGCCACCTTCCTCGCCGACGCGGGGGAGAGCCCGGCAGCCGCCGAGGCCGAGACCACCGAGGAGGCCGTCCCGAGCACCACCAACTCGGGCGCCGGCACCGCCGCGAGCACCCCCGACGCGAGCACCCCCGACGCGAGCACCGCGGACGCGGCGCCGCCCGACGCGCTCCTGCTGCACGCACGCCTGGCCGACCTCCGGGCCTGGCTGGGATCGCTTGCCCAGCAGGGTGTGTCCCGGTCCACGATCGCGCGGCGGGCCGCCTCGGTACGCACCTTCTACGACTGGGCCCAACGCACCGGCCGGATTGCCGCCGATCCCTCGTTGCGGCTGGTCTCCGCGCGCAAGGGGTCTACCCTGCCGGCGGTGCTCAACGCCGGTCAGGCTCGGGCCGCCCTGGACGGTGCGGCGGACCTGGCGGGTGACGGCGCCGACCCCGTGGCCATTCGCGACCGGGCGATGCTGGAACTGCTCTACGCCAGCGGCATCCGCGTCGGCGAACTGGTCGGATTGGACATCGACGAGATCGATCTGCCCGCCCGGACCGCCCGGGTGCTGGGCAAGGGGGCGCGCGAACGCATCGTGCCCTTCGGGCTGCCGGCGGCCGACGCCATACAGGACTGGCTGACCCGCGGGCGTCCTCGGCTGGCCACGACGACCAGCGGTCCGGCGCTCTTCCTCGGCAGGCGGGGCAACCGGGTCGACCAGCGGCAGGTGCGTACCGCGGTGCACGCCGCTACCGCCCGGGTGGAGGGGGCCCCCGAGCTCGCGCCGCACGGGTTGCGGCATACGGCCGCGACACACCTGCTGGACGGGGGTGCGGACCTGCGCACCGTGCAAGAGTTGCTCGGGCACCGGTCGCTGGCGACCACCCAGCTCTACACCCATGTGTCGATCGAGCGACTGAAGGAGTCCTATGCCCGTGCCCACCCGCGCGCGTGAGGACCAGCACGCCAGCCATGTCGCCGGCCAGCGCCGGCCGATGAGCGATCAGCGCAAGTTTCGGCTGCGGCGCACCATTGCGGCCGCCGTAGTGCTCTTGCTGCTCCTGCTCGCTATCAAGCTCTTCACCGTCGGCGGGGACGACAGTCCGGCGGGCGCCGCCACGCCTTCCCCGGCCCGGCCCACCAGCGCGACCACGTCCGCCGCTGCTGCGACGAAGAGTTCGTCGGCCACTGCTGCACCGTCGTCGGCGGCCAAGACTTCGGCGAAGGTGGTCGAGGCCGGGGACGGCAAGCCCGTGCCGGTGGCGATCCCGGGCCAGGACACCGACCGTGCCGGGCGCGCGGTCACCTTCGACGTCGAGGTCGAGGGCGGCCTGGACGTGGATGCCGCGCAGTTCGCGGCGTCGGTGCGCTCGATCCTCAGCGGTGATCGCGGGTGGGAACCGGTCGACAAGGTCCACTTCCTCGCCCTCACGCCGGAACAGATCAAGTCCGGCACCGTGCCCCAGGTCCGGGTGACCCTGGCCAGTCCCAAGCTGACCGACTCCCTCTGCGCCCCGCTGCAGACCCTCGGCGAGGTGTCCTGCAACCAGGGTGGGCGCGCGGTGATCAACCTCAAGCGTTGGCAGCTCGGCGTCAAGCACTACGACGACCTGGCGGCATACCGGACCTATGTGATCAACCATGAGGTCGGCCACGGCCTAGGCCATTCGCACGCCACGTGCACCCGTCCGGGGGATCCGGCGCCGGTGATGGTCCAGCAAACCCACGGCTTGCAGGGCTGCCGCGCCAACCCCTATCCGGACGCCGGCTGACCCGGGTCGCCGGCCAGGGTCGTCACCCTCGGGCCGCCGCCAGGACCACGGCCCTACGCTGGCGGTATGCCGCGCCCGCTCGCCCATCCCGCGCTCGCCGAGTTCGGGACGACGATCTTCGCCGAGATGTCCGCGCTCGCGCTGAGCACCGGGGCGATCAACCTCGGCCAGGGATTCCCGGACGCCGATGGGCCGCAGCCCGTATTGGATGCGGCCAAGGCGGCGATCGACGCGGGCCGCAATCAATACCCGCCCGGCCCGGGTTTCCCGGAACTGCTGTCCGCGATCGCGGAGCACCAGCGGCATTACTACGGCATCGAGGTGGACCCGGCGACCCAGATCCTGGTGACCGTGGGGGCGACCGAGGCCATCGCCGCGACCATCCTGGCGCTGTGCGGGCCAGGGGATGAGGTGGTCACCTTCGAGCCGTACTACGACTCCTATGCCGCGACGATCGCGATGGCCGGGGCTCGGCGGCGCACCTGCGTGCTGCGCTTCCCGGAGTTCGCGCTAGACGAGGATGAGCTGCGGGCGGCGTTCGGGGCGCGCACGCGAGCGGTGCTGCTCAACAGCCCGCACAATCCGACCGGCAAGGTCTTCACCCGGGACGAACTGCAACTCATCGCTAACCTGGCCCGCGAATATGACGCCTGGGTGGTCACCGATGAGGTCTACGAACACCTGCTCTTCGACGGTCGCGAGCACATCCCGATGGCCACGCTGCCCGGGATGGCCGAACGCACGCTGACCATCTCCTCGGCCGGCAAGACGTTCTCGGCCACCGGGTGGAAGGTCGGCTGGGTGAGCGGACCGGCGGCGGCCGTCGCGGCCATCCGCGGTGTCAAACAGTTCCTCACCTATGTCGGCTCCGGCCCCTTCCAGCTCGCGGTCGCCGAGGGGCTCAGGCTGGGGCCCGAGGTGTTCACCGGGCTGTCCCGGTCGCTGCAGGCCAAGCGGGATCTGCTGACCGAAGGCCTGCAGGCCGCCGGGCTGACCGTCTCGGTGCCGGGCGGCACCTATTTCGTCATTGCTGACCTCGCCCCGCTCGGCGTTGGGGATGCGCTGGACTTCTGCCGCACCCAACTCCCGCAGCGGGCCGGGGTCGTAGGCGTGCCGGTCTCCGTCTTCTGCGATGACAAGGAGGCCGCCACCAGCCTGGTGCGCTTCGCCTTCTGCAAGCAGGACGACATTTTGCGCGAGGCCGCCAGCCGGCTCGCGGGACTCAGCGCCGGCTGAGACCCGGCGGGGCCCGTGGCCCGGCGGAATCCACAGCCCACCGGCTAAGAATCGCTCGTCCACAGGCCGACGGGAGGTGCTGGCGAGCGGCGGCTACCTGCGGCCACAGTGGGGGTCATGGCACGGACCACGACACGACAATGGCGGCGGGCGCGATCAAGCGTTCTGGCGCTGCTGGCGCTGTTCTTGTGGGCCTCCGCTGCCTGCGCCGCCGTTCCTTCCCTCGACGCGGTGGCGGCAGGGCCGCGACCCGCGGCGCGCCTGGCCGGTGCCACGTCACCCCCGTGGGCGTGGCCCTTGGTGCCGGTGCCGCGGGTCGTGCGCCCCTTCGACAAGCCTCCGACGCCGTATGCCGCGGGTCACCGCGGCGTCGACCTCGCCGGTAGTCCCGGGCAGGAGGTGCTGGCGGTCGACGACGGCGTGGTCACCCACGTCGGCATGCTCGCCGGACGCGGGACGCTCACCCTCGAGCACGCCGGCGATGTGCGCAGCACCTACGAGCCGATCACGTCCTCGCTCGCCAGGGGAGCGCGAGTCAACACCGGCCAAGTACTGGGCACCTTGGACACGGCCCAGAGCCACTGCCCGCCAGCCTCCTGTCTGCACCTGGGCGCACTGCGGCGCGGCAGCGATGGGGTCTGGGACTACGTCCAGCCGCTTTTCCTGCTGCAGGCGGTGGAGGTCATCTTGCTGCCGACTGGCCGATGAGCTGTCAGTCCCGCAGGCCATACTCGAGCTATGAGCATTGCGATCGGCGCCCATGTAGCCCAGGAGGACCCGGTCGCGGAGGCGACCGCTCGCGACACGACCCTGGTGCAGTTCTTCCTCGGCGACCCGCAGAGCTACAAAAAGCCGGAGATCCGGTATGCCGGTGGCGCAGCCGGGCTCAAGGCCGATGCCGAGGCCGCCGGCATCGATCTCTATGTGCACGCGCCATACCTGGTCAATGTCGCCAGCACCAACACCCGCATCCGCATCCCCTCCCGCAAACTGCTGCAGCAGCATCTGGACGCGGCCGCCGAGATCGGCGCCAAGGCGCTCATCGTTCACGGCGGGCACCTAGACAAGGACACTCCACCCGAGGTGGGTTTCGACAACTGGCGCAAGGCAATCGAGCGCACCGAGCTGCGGATCCCGGTGTACATCGAGAACACCGCGGGTGGGGACAACGCGATGGCTCGGCGCCTGGACCGCATCGCCGGCTTGTGGGATGCGCTCGATGGTGTGGAAGGTCAGGACAATGTCGGCTTCTGCCTGGATACCTGTCACGCCTGGGCCGGCGGGATCGCCCTCGACACGGCGATCGAGAAGGTGCGGGGGATCACCGGCCGGATCGACCTGATTCACGCCAACGACTCCCGGGACGCCTTCGACTCCGGGGCCGACCGGCATACCAACTTCGGCGCTGGCCACCTGGACCAGGAGGCCTTCGTCGACTTGGTGCGGGCGGCCGGGGCTCCGGTCATCTGCGAGACCCCCGGTGGCCCGGCCGAGCATCTCGCGGACTTCGCCTGGTTGCGAGACCGGCTTTAATGGCGCTGCCCGCCCTGCGCCCGGGGGATCGGGTGGCCGTGCTCTCCCCGGCGAGCTTCCCCCCGCCGCCGGCGCTGGACGCCGGGATCGCGGTGCTACGCGACTGGGGTCTGCAGGTGGTGGAGGCCGAGCACCTGCGTGGCGGACCCCTGCCGCCCATCGGGGCGGCCGCCAGCGATGCCGACCGGGCCGCCGACTTCCAGGCGGCCTGGGCAGACCCCGATATCGCCGCGATCTGGTGTGCCCGCGGCGGGTATGGGGTGACCCGTCTCCTGGAGCACCTGGACCAGGACGCCCTGGCCACCGGCCGGCCCAAGCCCGTCATCGGCTTCTCCGACGCCACCCCGCTGCTGCATCGATTGGCGCGCGACTACGCTGCGCCGGCGATCCACGGCCCGGTGCTGACCAGCCTGGGCGACGGCGACCCGCGCACCCTGGCCGCCACCCGCGCCCTCCTATTCGGCGAGCTCGGCTGCGGCGAGGCGCTGCTGAACGACCTCGACCCGTGGCAGCGCGGCGCGTCGGCCACCGGCCCCCTGGTCGGTGGCAATATCGCGCTGCTCGCCGGTTCGTTGGGGTGCGGGGACCTGATCCCCGGGCGCGACGCCCTCATCTTCCTGGAGGACCTGGGACAACCGAGCTGGGTGCTCGATCGGGCGCTGGTGCAACTGCGACGCAGCGGTTGGTTCGACGGCGCCGCCGCGGTGGTCCTCGGAGACATCGACGCCACCGAGCTCCCGGAGGCGCTGCCGGGAATGCTCCGCGATTTCTTCGCCACCCTGGGCCTGCCGGTCTGGGCCGCAGGCAGCTTCGGTCACGGCACCACCAACCTCCCCCTGCCGATCGGCGTGCGCGCCGTTCTGGACGGCAGCACTCTGCGCCTGGCCTGAACCGCTGATTTCGGCGCCGCGCCCCCGGCCACTACACTTGCAAGCACGACCGGCTTCCTGCCGGTCGAATTCGCGTGTCTTCTCACCGGGTGACGAGTTCTCCTCCGACCCCGGGGCGCACCACCTCGGTCCTCGCGCAGCAGCGTGACGTGGGGTGCGTATGCAGGCACCAGGCAGGCCACGGCCGGACCCCATACGGGAGCCGGATGCGGCCGACGCAACCGACACATCCGACATACGAGGAGGACAACGGCATGGCCGTCGTCACCATGCGCCAGCTCCTGGAGAGCGGCGTCCACTTCGGGCACCAGACGCGACGCTGGAACCCGAAGATGAAGCGCTTCATCATGACGGAGCGCAACGGGATCTACATCATCGACCTGCAGCAGTCGCTGACGTACATCAACAACGCGTACGAGTTCGTCCGCGAGACCGTCGCCCGCGGCGGCACCGTGCTCTTCGTGGGCACGAAGAAGCAGGCCCAGGAGCCCATCGCCGAGCAGGCGACGCGCGTCGGGATGCCGTACGTCAACCACCGCTGGCTCGGTGGCATGCTCACCAACTTCCAGACGATCTCCAAGCGCCTCACGCGCCTGAAGGAGCTCGAGGAGATCGACTTCGACACGGTGGCCGGCTCCGGCTACACGAAGAAGGAGCTCCTCATCCTCCGCCGCGAGAAGGAGAAGCTCGAGAAGACGCTCGGCGGCGTCCGGGACATGACCAAGGTCCCCTCCGCCGTGTGGATCGTCGACACCAAGAAGGAGCACCTCGCCGTCGACGAGGCCCGCAAGCTCGGGCTGCCGGTCATCGCGATCCTCGACACGAACTGCGACCCCGACGAGGTCGACTACCAGATCCCCGGTAACGACGACGCGATCCGTTCGGTCACCCTGCTGACCCGGGTCGTCGCCGACGCCGTCGCCGAGGGTCTCATGGCCCGCTCGGGCGGCCGGGGCAACGCCTCGTCCGCCGCGGACGAGGAGCCGCTGGCGGAGTGGGAGCGCGAGCTCCTCGCCGGCGCCGAGGATGAGGCCGCGGCGCAGGCCCCGGCGGACCCCCCGAACGACCAGGCGGTCGCGGAGACGGCCGGCGAGGCCGCCGCGACGGACGCCCCGGTCTCCGAGGGCACGCTCCCGCAGGGTGGCGCGGACGTCTCGACCGACGCGGCGGCGCCGCAGGTCGCGACGGACGAGACCCCCGCCAGCTGAACCACTCGCTGCATCCACCCATCTCCCACACGGAAAGAGCTGGAACACGCATGGCGAACTACACGGCAGCCGACATCAAGGCCCTCCGCGAGTCCACCGGGGCGGGCATGCTCGACGTCAAGAAGGCCCTCGACGAGGCCGACGGCGACACCACGAAGGCGATCGAGATCCTGCGCGTCAAGGGCCTCAAGGGCGTGACGAAGCGCGAGGGTCGGACGACCTCCAACGGGCTCGTCACGGCCAAGGCCGAGGATGGCGTCGGCACCCTCGTCGAGCTCCTCTGCGAGACCGACTTCGTCGCCAAGGGCGAGAAGTTCATCGCCCTCGCCGAGCAGGTCCTCGCGGCGGCCGTCGAGTCGAAGGCGACGAACGCCGACGAGCTGTACGCCGCGTCGGCGGACGGCAAGACGGTCAAGGAGCTGCTCGACGAGGCGAACGCGACGATCGGCGAGAAGATCGAGGTCAAGCGCGTCGCCCGCGTCGAGGCCCCGACCGTCGTCGCCTACCTGCACAAGACGAGCCCCGACCTGCCCGCGCAGATCGGCGTCCTCCTGGGCACCGAGGGTGGCGACGAGTCCGTCGCCCGTGACGTCGCGATGCACATCGCGGCGTTCAGCCCGACGGTCATGAGCCGCGACGAGGTCGACGAGGCGACGGTCGCCAACGAGCGGCGCATCGCCGAGGAGACGGCCAAGGAGGAGGGCAAGCCCGAGGCCGCCCTCCCCAAGATCGTCGAGGGTCGCGTCAACGGCTACTTCAAGGAGAACGTCCTGCTCGAGCAGCCGTTCGCCAAGGAGCCGAAGAAGACGGTCCAGAAGGTCCTCGACGAGGCGGGTGCGAGCGCGAAGTCCTTCGCCCGCTTCCGCATCGGCGCCGCCTGACCGGCACCACCCACCGCGCGAGCCGCGGACCCCGACCGGGGGTCCGCGGCTCGCGCCGTCTCAGGCCGGAGGGAGGTCTGCCGTCCGGGCGGTGTGCACGGCCCCGACCTGCGTGAGATCGGCCCGGCACCGCCGGATGGCGCACCCCCGTCCGTCCGCGGCAAGAGGCACGCCCTCGGCACGCCACCGGGCGCGCGCCTCGTCCATCAGGTGATCCGGCAGGCGCCCCGAGGCATCGGTGACGCGCCACCAGGCGACACCCGCGCCGTGGAGCGCCATGACCCGACCCACGTGCCGCGGCCCGCAGCCGGCGAGCTCCCCGACGTCCCCGTAGGTGAGCACCGACCCGTCGGGCACGCACTCCACCGCCCGCAGGATCCGTTCCACGAGGAGCTCGTCCACGCTCAGGACCGCTGCAGCCAGGGCTGGAAGAGCCGGGTGATGAACGGCAGGAAGACGTACGTCATCCACGGGATCGCGAGGCAGCACGTGAGGAGCACCCGCAGGGGCGGGAACCACCCGTGGGTGAGGGGCCCCAGGAGGTAGAACAGCGCCAGGCTCGTGGGGAAGAACGCGCAGAAGATGACGACCATCTGCTTCCACCGCGGCGGCGCCGGGGGCGGCGCGTCGAGGTCGGTCACCCGGCGGTCGTGGGGCTCGTCGAACCATCCCTCGATGCCGGTGCGGTGCTCGACCCGGGTGTCCTCGACGATGCCACTGGCCGACGACAGCCACCAGTCCCGCTCCGGGGAGGCCTCCCACCGGGCGAGGTCCTCCGCGCTGGCGAAGCGGTAGAGCATGTGCCACCGGTCGGAGCCCGAGGCGCTGCGGACGGCCCCGGTCCCGAGGAAGCCGGGGAAGCGTTCGGCCAGGGACGTCCCGGCCTGGGCCCAGGCGGCCATGAGGGCCTCGTCCTCCGGTGCGACGCGGCGGGTGACGGCGACGGTGACGGGAGCGGGGGGCGTCGGGGCGTCGGTGGGTGTTCCGACGCCCGAGCCTGCGGATGGTGACATGCCGCGATTGTGCCGGGTGTGGGAGGATCGCCCGTCGGGACCACCCGGGCCACCGCCCGTGCGCCCCACCCCCGACCCGACCAGGAGGACGACCGTGCCGATGACCGAGCGAACCGCCCCCCGGGTCCTTCTCAAGCTGTCCGGCGAGGTGTTCGGCGGCGGCGCGGTCGGCGTCGACCCCGACGTCGTGCGGGCCATCGCCGCGGAGGTCGCCGAGGCCGCGCGGCAGGGTGTCCAGATCGCCATCGTCATCGGTGGCGGGAACTTCTTCCGCGGCGCCGAGCTGCAGCAGCGCGGCATGGACCGGGCGCGGGCCGACTACATGGGGATGCTGGGCATCGTCATGAACTGCCTCGCGCTGCAGGACTTCCTCGAGAAGGAGGGCATCGACACGCGCGTGCAGACCGCGATCACCATGGGTCAGGTCGCTGAGCCGTACATCCCGCGCCGGGCGAGCCGTCACCTGGAGAAGGGCCGCGTCGTCATCTTCGGCGCCGGTGCCGGTATGCCGTACTTCTCCACCGACACCGTCGCGGCCCAGCGGGCCCTCGAGATCGGGTGCGACCTCGTCCTCGTCGCAAAGAGCGGGGTCGACGGCGTGTACACGGCAGACCCGAACGTCGACCCGACCGCCCGGAAGCTCGACCGGGTGACCTTCGTCGACGCGCTCTCCCAGGGCCTGCGGGTCATGGACCAGACGGCCTTCGCCCTGTGCCAGGAGAACGCCCTGCCGATGCGGATCTTCGGCATGGAGCCGACGGGCAACATCACGCGGGCGCTGCGCGGCGAGGAGATCGGCACGCTCGTCACCGCCGACTGACCACCCATCTGCGAGACTGGCCCCAGCTGCGCCCTCGGGGCGCCGACCGACGACCCGGCACCGCGCCGGACCCACAGGGAGCGACGATGATCGACGAGACGATGCTCGAGGCCGAGGAGAAGATGGAGAAGGCGGTGGAGGTCGCCAAGGAGCACCTCGCCGGCATCCGCACCGGCCGCGTCAACCCCGGCCTGTTCTCCAAGGTCACGGTCGACTACTACGGCGCGCCGACCCCGCTGCAGCAGCTCGCCTCCTTCCAGACGCCCGAGGCCCGCGTCATGCTCATCACGCCGTTCGACAAGGGCGCGATGAGCGACATCGAGAAGGCGCTGCGTGAGTCCGACCTTGGGGCCAACCCGAGCAACGACGGCAACGTCATCCGCATCACCATGCCGGAGCTGACCGCCGAGCGCCGCAAGGAGTACATCAAGCTCGCGCAGTCGCAGGGCGAGGAGGCCAAGGTCTCCGTCCGCCACGTCCGTCGCCACGCGAAGGACCAGCTCGAGAAGCTCGTCAAGGATGGCGAGGTCGGCGAGGACGAGGGCACGCGCGCGGAGAAGGACCTCGACGTGATGACGAAGAAGTTCACCGACCGGATCGACGAGCTGCTCAAGCACAAGGAGGCCGAGCTCCTCGAGGTCTGAGGCCGCTCGCACCCGATGGACACGACGATCGACCCGGTCCCGCGGCACGTGCGGTCGACGGGGGCGACGACCCCGGGTCGCAACCTGCGGGACGCGATCGTCATCGGGGTGGTCCTCGCCGCGCTCGCGCTCGCCTCGCTGCTGCACCCCGTCTTGTTCCTCGTCGTCCTCACGGCGGCGATGCTCATCGGTGCGTACGAGGTCCAGGAGGCGGTGGGCCACGCCCGGCTGGACGTGCCGGTGATCCCCGTGGCGATCGGGATCGTCTCGATGATGGTCGCGGCGTACCTGCGTGGTCCGGAGATGCTCGCGGTCGCGACGGGCCTGTCGATGGTCGCGGTCGTCCTGTGGCGGGCCGCGGACGGATTCACCGCGTCGGCCTCGAGCATCGCCGGCGGGCTGCTCACCCTGCTCTACCCGGCGGCGCTCGGTGGGTTCGCGGCGCTCATGGTCGCCGAGCCCGCGGGCCGGACGAGGATCGCGGTCTTCATCCTCGTCACCGTGTTCTCGGACATCGGCGGGTACGCCGCCGGGGTCCGCTTCGGGCGGCACCCGATGGCCCCCTCGCTCAGCCCGAAGAAGTCGTGGGAGGGCTTCGCCGGGTCCGTCCTCGCGTGCGGCGTCGTCGGCGCCCTGGCGGTGTGGCTCCTGCTCGACGGGGCGTGGTGGGGCGGCGCGGTCCTCGGCGTGCTCGTCGCCGGGTGCGCGACCGTCGGGGACCTCATCGAGTCGAGCATCAAGCGCGACGTCGGCATCAAGGACATGTCCTCCCTCCTGCCCGGGCACGGTGGCCTCATGGACCGGCTCGACTCCCTCGTCGTCTGCGCCCCGGTCGCCTGGGCGGGGCTGCGGATCCTGGTGCCGTACGCATGAGCGACACCTCCGTCCCCCTCGACCCGCCGACGCGCCGTCCGAAGCCCGGAGCGCTCACGTTCGACGCGCCCCGGCGCGGCAAGCCGCCGACCCACCTGGCCGACCTCGACCCGGCGGCGCGCCGGGCCGCGGTGACCGAGCTCGGGCTGCCGGGCTTCCGTGCCGCACAGCTGTCCCGGCACTTCTTCGAGCACCACACGGACGACCCCGCGGAGATGACCGACCTGCCGAAGGCCGGCCGAGAGGAGCTCGTCGCCCGGCTGCTGCCGTCGCTGCTCACCCCGATCCGGTCGATCGAGGCGGACGGCGGGGCGACGACGAAGTCGGTGTGGCGGCTCTTCGACGGCGCGCTCGTCGAGTCGGTCGTCATGCGCTACCCCCGGCGGGCGACGGTGTGCATCTCGAGCCAGGCCGGCTGCGGGATGAACTGCCCGTTCTGCGCGACGGGACAGGAGGGGCTGACCCGCAACCTGTCGACGGCCGAGATCGTCGGGCAGGTCGTCGCCGCGAACCGCCTGCTGCGAGAGACCGCCGACGTGGTCGTCGACACCGACGGGGCGGCGCTGGGTGCCGAGGCCGACGACGGCGCTGCGCCAGTGGACCCCGTCGGGCCGCCGCGGGTGACGAACGTCGTCTTCATGGGCATGGGCGAGGCCCTCGCGAACTACCGGGCAGCGATCGGTGCGATCCGCCGGCTCGTCGACCCCGCGCCGGACGGGCTGGGGATGAGCGCGCGGCACCTGACGATGTCGACCGTCGGGCTCGTGCCCGGGATCGACCGGCTCGCGGGGGAGGGGATCCCCGTGACGCTGGCCCTGAGCCTGCACGCCCCGGACGACGAGCTGCGCGACGAGCTCGTCCCGATCAACACCCGGTGGAAGGTCGACGAGGCGATCGACGCCGCCCGCCGCTACTTCGAGGCGACGGGGCGCCGGGTGAGCATCGAGTACGCGCTCATCAAGGACGTCAACGACCAGGCGTGGCGGGCCGATCTCCTCGGCGAGAAGCTCACCGCCCGCGGCCGGGGCTGGGTGCACGTCAACCCCATCCCGCTCAACCCGACACCCGGGTCGCGGTGGACCGCCTCTCGCCCGGGCGTCGAGCAGCAGTTCGTCGAGCGGCTCCGAGCCCACGGCGTGCCGACCACCGTCCGCGACACGCGCGGCAGCGACATCGACGGCGCCTGTGGCCAGCTCGCCGCGTCGACGGCCTGACCTGCGGACGCCCGGGCAGGTGCCCGAGCGCCGGTCGTAAGGTGCGGACGTGCCCGACCGGTCCTTCGTCCTCACCGTCTCCTGCCCCGATCGCGTCGGCATCGTTCACGCGGTCTCCGGCTGGGCCGCCGACCGGGGGCTGACGATCACCGACGCCCAGCAGTTCGGCGACGCGAGCTCAGGGGAGTTCCACCTCCGGATGGAGCTCGCGCCGACGGCCGGCGGGGCCATCGAGGAGCTACGAGCCTCCTTCGCGCCGGTGGCCGAGCGCTTCTCGATGCAGCACGCGCTCCACGACCTGTCCGTGCCGCACCGTCTGCTCGTCCTCGTCTCCCGCCAGGGCCACGTCCTCAACGACCTGCTCTTCCGGGTCCGCACCGGCCAGCTCAACGTGCAGATCCCGGTCATCGTCAGCAACCACCCCGACTTCGCCGAGCTCGCGGCGTGGCACGGCATCCCCTTCGAGCACGTGCCGGTCACCCCCGACACCAAGCCGGCCGCCGAGTCCCGGTTGCGTGAGCTCGTCGCGCGGCACGACGTCGAGACGATCGCCCTGGCGCGCTACATGCAGATCCTCTCGGCGCAGCTGTGCGCCGACCTGCCCGGGCGGATCATCAACATCCACCACTCGCTGCTGCCGTCGTTCAAGGGCGCCAAGCCCTACACGCAGGCGCACGATCGCGGGGTGAAGGTCATCGGGGCGACCGCTCACTACGTCACGGCCGACCTCGACGAGGGACCGATCATCGAGCAGGACTTCCGCCGCGTCGACCACCGGATGTCACCCGAGCAGCTCGCGACCGCCGGTCAGGAGCTCGAGGCGATGGCGTTCGCGCGCGCGATCCGGTGGCACGTCGAGCGTCGGGTGGTCCTGCGCGGTCGACGGACGATCGTCTTCGACTGACCCGGGCAGCCGCGTCAGCCGCGCGCGGCCAGGGCGACCTCACGGGCGTCCTCGACCGTGTCGACGAGGTGGACGCTGGCGCCGAGGGAGCGGCCCTCGCCGAGCGCCCGCAGCACCGGCCACACGGGGACCGTGACCGACCAGTGCTCGACCCCGACGAGGACGAGCGGGGGGACGGGCGCGTCCGGCGCCGCGTAGAACAGCGGCGTCACCGCCTGGAAGATCTCCTGCACCGTCCCCGCGGCGCCGGGCAGGACGACCAAGCCGGCGCTCGACCGGGCCAGGAGGGTGTCCTCGCGCAGCGCGTTCGAGAAGTACTTCGCGATCGCGCCGCAGAAGACGTTCGGCGGCTCGTGGCCGTAGAACCACGTCGGGACGCCGACGGACCGGATGCCGGTCGTCCCGTCGAGCAGCCGCTCCTCCCGGACCCACGCGCGAACCCCCATCGCGGCCTGCGCCCAGTCGTCGATCGAAGGTCGGAACGACGGGACGGTGGCGAGCTCGGCGAGCGCCCGCTCGAGCCGGTCGGTGGTCCCGACGTACGCGCCGAGGTTCGCCGCCTCCATCGCACCGGGGCCGCCCCCGGTGAGGACGACGCGCCCGGCGTGGGCCAGGTCGTGGCCGAGCCGGGCCGCCGCGGCGTAGTCGGCGGTCCCGCGCTCCATCGCGTGCCCGCCCATGACACCGATGACCTCCCGCCCGGCGAGGTGGTCGGTGAGCGCGTCGGTCATCGAGTCGTCGTGGATCGCCCGCAGCAGGGTGACGAAGACATCGCCCTCGAGCGCCGCGTCCCGGGACCACTCGTACGCGCGGGCGTCGGGGGTGTCGGCGTAGCCGCGGGCCGTGAGGCCCTCGTACAGCTCGCCCGGGTGGTAGAGCCCCGCGCGGTAGGGGTTGACCGGGGCGTGCGGATCGGCGGGGAAGACGATCGCCCCGTGCTCCCGGAGGTGGGTCGCGAGCGTGGGGGACAGGGTGCCGCCGAGGACGACGAGCCCGGTGAGGTCCTCCTCGCCGAGGAGGAGGCGCTCGTACGGGTGGAGGTCGAGGTCCTGGATGCGCACGCCGGCCAGCGGCGCCCGCCTCGCGAGCAGGGCGCGCAGCTCGGCCGGGGTCGTCACCTCCCGGGGTGCACCGCGGTGCCCGTCCCGCAGGGCCGGGTGCGTGCGGACCTCGGTCGTCCTCAGGTCCGCGAGCGTCTCGTCCGGGGCGACCATGGCTCGACCATAGGCGGGATCGCCCGCTGGGGTTAGATTCACGCCATGAACTCATTGGGGAGGGCACCGGGGTCCCAAGCCTCCCTGCGCGCCGCGAACCGGGGGCGGGTCCTCGAGGCGCTCGACCGGCACGGCCCGCTGACCCAGGTCGAGATCGCGGCGGCGACCGGGCTCAGCGCCGCGTCCGTGTCGAACCTCGTGCGGGACCTCGTCGCCGACCGCGAGGTGGAGACCTCTCGAGCCGTCCGCAACGGGCGCCGGGCCGCGCTCGTCGCGCCCGTCGGCGGGCGGGGCGTCGTCGCCGGTGTCGCCTTCGGGGACCGGCACGTCCGCCTCGCGCTGGGGACCGGTCCGCGGGACCTGCGCTCGCGGGTGCGTCTTCCGCTGCCCCCGGACCACGTCGCCGACGAGGGTCTGAGCCGGGCCGCGCGACTGGTGAGCGACATGCTCGATTCGACGGGCACCGCACGCACCGACCTGCGGGCCGTCGCCCTGGGACTGCCGGCCCCCGTCGACTCCGTCTCCGGTCACGTCGGGTCCGAGGCGATCCTGCCGGGGTGGCGAGGCGTGGCCGCCGCCAAGGAGCTCGAGACCGCCCTGGGCGTCCCGGTGGTCCTCGACAACACGGCCAACCTCGCCGCGCAGGGGGAGCTGGTCTGCGGAGCCCTCGTCGGCGTCCGGCACGGCTGTCACCTGAAGACCTCCCACGGGATCGGTGCCGGGATCGTCCTCGACGGCCGGGTCCACCGGGGCAGCGCGGGCACGGCCGGGGAGATCGGCCACGTGACGATCGACGAGAACGGCCCCGTGTGCCGCTGCGGCAACCGGGGCTGCCTCGACACGTTCGTCGGGTCGTCGGCCCTGTCGAGCGCGGTCGCGGTCACCCACGGCCATCTCGCGCTCCGGGACCTCGTGGCTCGCGCCCTCGCGGGGGACCCCGGGTGCCGTCGGGTCGTCACCGACGCCGGTCGTCACATCGGCGTCGCGGTGGCCGGCGTGGTCAACCTGCTCAACCCCGAGCGGGTGTCGATCGGCGGGACCCTCGCGCGCACCGGCGACCTGCTCCTCGACCCGATCCGGGAGGGCGTCGAGCGCTGCGCGATCCCCTCGGCCGCGGCGAGCGTGGAGATCGTCCCCGGCTCGCTCGGCGAGGACGCGGACGTCGTCGGCGCGATGGCCGTCGCCGCCGAGCGCGCGTCGACGACCCGTCCGGCGTAAAGGGCGACCGTCCGGCGTAAAGGGCGACCGTCCGGCGACACGCCGGCACCTCAGTTGACTTCACTTCTTGACGCCAAGGCTGGGCGAGCGCAGACTCACGGCAGCCCCACCGCTCGGCGAGGCGTCACATCTCAACGAGGAGATCCCCATGAACCGTCCCATCCGTTCCGTCGGTGCCGCTTTCGCCATCGCCCTGGCGGCCGGCAGCCTCGCGGCCTGCTCGTCGAGCGGCGACTCCGGTGGCGCCGGTGGGGGAGGCGAGGGTGGCGCGAAGAAGATCGCGCTGCTGCTGCCCGAGACGAAGGCCACCCGCTACGAGAGCTTCGACCGCCCGCTCTTCGAGGCCGCGGTCAAGGCCGAGTGCGCCGACTGCGAGGTCATCTACTCCAACGCCGACCAGGACCCGAAGAAGCAGCAGGAGCAGTTCGAGGCGGCCATGACGCAGGGCGCGGACGTCATCGTCCTCGACGCCGTCGACGGCAAGTCCGCCCCGACGATGGTCGCCGACGCCAAGGCCGAGAACGTCCCCGTCATCGCCTACGACCGGTTCGTCAAGGGGGCGGACTACTACGTCTCCTTCGACAACGAGAAGGTCGGCGAGCTGCAGGGCGAGGGCCTGGTCAAGGCGATCGAGGCGACGGGCAAGAAGTCAGGCGACATCGTCATGGTCAACGGCGCCCCGACGGACGCCAACGCCGCCGACTTCAAGGCCGGGGCGCACAAGGTCCTCGACGAGAGCGGCTACACGATCGCCGCCGAGTACGACACCCCCGACTGGAGCCCGGACAAGGCGCAGTCGTGGATGGAGGGCCAGCTGTCGAAGGTCAAGGGCGACCTCGTCGGCGTGTACGCCGCGAACGACGGCACCGCCGGTGGCGTCATCGCCGCGATGAAGGGTGGCGGCGTCAAGGAGCTCCCGCCGGTCGGCGGCCAGGACGCCGAGCTCGCGGCGATCCAGCGGCTGCTCACGGGTGACCAGTCCTTCACCATCTACAAGGCGATCAAGCCCGAGGCCGAGGACGCCGCGAAGAACGCGGTCCGGCTGGCCAACGGCGAGGAGGCCGAGTCGTCGACGGACAAGGACGGGGTCCCCGCCACGCTGCTGGAGCCCGTCGTCGTGACGAAGGACAACATCAAGGACACGGTCGTCGCCGACGAGTTCTACGACGTCTCGAAGATCTGCACCGGTACGGCCAAGGCGAAGTGCGCCGACGCCGGCCTGAGCTGACGGGGCGGAGGAGCACGTGATGACCACGACCTCGCCCGGTGAGCCGGTGCTGTCGATCACCGGTCTGTCCAAGCGGTTCGGTGCCGTGCAGGCGCTCAAGGACATCGACTTCGACGTCCGTCCGGGCGAGGTCGTGGCCCTTGTCGGCGACAACGGCGCCGGCAAGTCCACCCTCGTCAAGGCCATCGCCGGCGTCTACGTCCCCGACGCCGGCCGGGTGTCCGTCGACGGACGCGAGGTGTCGATCAGCAGTCCGGCCGAGTCCCAGCGGCTCGGGATCGCGACGGTCTACCAGGACCTCGCGCTGTGCGACAACCTCGACGTCGTCGGCAACCTCTTCCTCGGTCGGGAGCTCCGCTCGGGCGGGCTGCTCGACGAGGCCGCGATGGAGCAGGAGAGCTGGCGGCTGCTGCGGCAGCTGAGCGCGAAGATCCCGTCCGTCCGGATCCCCGTGGCCAGCCTCTCCGGCGGCCAGCGGCAGACCGTGGCGATCGCCCGGTCGATCCTCGGCGACCCGAAGATCGTCATGCTCGACGAGCCGACGGCGGCCCTCGGGGTCGCCCAGACGGCCGAGGTGCTCAACCTCGTCGAGCGGCTGCGGGACAACGGCCTCGCCGTCATCCTCATCAGCCACAACATGTCCGACGTGATGGCCGTCGCCGACCGGGTGTGCGTCCTGCGCCTGGGTCGCAACAACGGGACCTTCGACGTCGCGTCGACGAACGTCCAGGAGATCATCGCCGCCATCACGGGGGCGACGAGCAACGCCGTCTCGGCGCGCGCCGCGCGCCGCACGACCGAGGAGGTCGTCCGATGAGCACCACGACGCCGCAGAACCACGACGTCGACCCCACCGCCTCGACCAACGCCGCCGTGCCCGCAGACCGCAGCGACGAACGCCTCGTCGCCCGGCGCTCGGGGATCGGTGGCACCGTCGCGGAGGCCTGGGACCGGATCCGCTCCGGCGACCTCGGCTCGCTCCCGGTCGTCGTCGGGCTCGTCATCATCTGGGCCGTCTTCGGCAGCCTCAACGACGCCTTCCTCTCCCCGCGCAACCTCGTCAACCTCACCGTGCAGAGCGCGGCCATCGGGACGATCGCCATCGGGATCGTCCTGGTCCTCCTGCTCGGGGAGATCGACCTGTCGGTCGGCTCGGTCAGCGGCCTGGCGTCGGCGATCCTCGCGGTCACCCTCGTCAACCGCGGCTGGCCGCTCGCCCTGGCCCTCGTGGCGACGATCCTCGTCGGCACGCTCATCGGCCTCGTCTACGGCGCGCTGTTCACGAGGTTCGGGGTGCCGAGCTTCGTCATCACCCTCGCGGGCCTCCTCGCCTTCCAAGGACTGCAGCTGTTCGTCCTGGGCAAGGAGGGGACGATCAACCTCGACTTCGACAGCCCGGTCGTCCAGTTCGCGCAGAAGTCGTTCCTCACCCCGGTCGTCTCCTACCTCGTCGCGCTCGCCGCGGTGCTCGCCTACCTGATCGCGCGGGTCGTCTCGGACCGCCGACGGGCCGCGGCCGGGCTCTCGACCGAGGGGCTGGCGGGCACGCTCGTGCGGGCCGCGCTCCTGGCCCTCCTCCTCCTGGCGCCGCTGTGGTACCTCAACCGGGGTCGTGGGCTGTCGGTGATGTTCCTCGTGTTCCTCGCGCTCGTCGTCGTCATGGACGTCGCACTGCGGCGCACCCGGTGGGGACGCTCCGTCATGGCCGTCGGGGGCAACGTCGAGGCCGCGCGGCGGGCGGGCATCAAGGTGAGGGCGATCTACCTGTCGGTCTTCGCGCTGTGCTCGACGTTCGCGGCCCTCGGCGGCATCTTCGCCGCGGCGCGCCTCGCGGCGGCGAACCAGAGCTCCGGCGCTGCCGACACGAACCTCAACGCGATCGCCGCCGCCGTCATCGGTGGGACGAGCCTGTTCGGCGGGCGCGGATCGGCGTGGTCGGCCCTCCTGGGCATCCTCGTCATCACGTCGATCAGCAGCGGGCTCAACCTGCTCGATCTCGACAGCTCGATCCGCTACATGGTCACCGGTGCGGTCCTCCTGCTCGCGGTCATCATCGACTCGGTGAGCCGGCGCACCCGCGCCGCGGCCGGACGGGCCTGACCGCCCGGCACGACGACCGAGGCCCCCGACCGCAACGGTCGGGGGCCTCGGTCGTCGTGGCG
>ERZ501016.137-NODE-137-length-34001-cov-16.801567_pt1 | contig 34001 bp, 32 predicted proteins | sample MGYA00248889_ERZ501016 | MGnify/ENA primary metagenome ERZ501016 (study PRJEB25958, sample SAMN03398594) | human skin metagenome | study: EMG produced TPA metagenomics assembly of the Human Skin Microbiome Metagenome (human skin metagenome) data set. | reverse complement strand
GCGCGGGCGCTCGACCGGGCGCGCGCGGCCGGGGTGGTGGTCGTCCGGTCGACCCGCGTCGCGTGGGGGACCGTCGCGCGCGGTGGCGCCGTCGACGACGCCGGTCACGACTTCGTGGCGGCGGGCGACCTGGGTCCCTACAAGGCGCGGGTGCTGCTGGCGCTCGCCCTGGCCGTCACCGACGACACGGCCCGGATCCAGCAGACCTTCGACACCCACTGAGGGTCAGCGGGTCACTGACCGCCCTTTTGCACGAAGCCCTTGACGAACTCCTCGGCGTTGGACTCCAGCACGAGGTCGATCTCGTCGAGAACCGAGTCCAGGCCTGCGTCGTCGACGCTGGTGCTCACCGGCGCCGTGGGCACGGGCGCCGGCACGTCGGCCGGGTCGGGCTCGCGGCGCTGGGGCTGGATCTGCTCCTGGGACATGGGTGCCTCCTGTGCGGGCGGTGACGTGCTGGTGCGGGCGGTGGTCGTGCGGGCGGTGCTGGCGGGGTCAGGCGATGCGCTCGAGCAGGTCGGCCATGGTGGGGCTGGCCTCGACGATGCCCTGCAGGTGGGCGCGGGTGCAGCGCTCCGGCTCCGGCAGGGCCAGCCGACTGGGCGGCTCCCCCGGCGTGCGCCGGACGATGACGGAGTCCCAGGACGCGGCGAGCAGCTCGTGGGGGTAGCGCTCCACCATCGTGCCGCGCAGCCAGGCCCGCGTGTCCTCCGGCGGCGCGGTGACGGCCGCCTGCACCTGCTCCGGGGAGGTGAACCGGTCGATCCGGCCGGCTGCCTCCAGCCTGTGGTGCAGCCCCTTGTCGGGGCGCACGTCGCTCCACTGGATGTCCATGGCGCGCAGCCGGGCGTCGTCCCAGGCCAGGCCGTCGCGCGCGCGGTACTGCTCGAAGAGCGCGAGCTTGGCGACCCAGTCCACGCTGTGCGCAGCCGACAGGACGTCGTCGCCCAGCATGACCATGAGGTGGTCCCACCGGGTCATGATCTCCTGCGTCTCCTCGTCCAGGTCCTGGCCGTAGTGACGCGACAGGTGGTCGTCGATCATCTCGTAGTGGGCCCACAGGAGGTCGAGCCCCGTCATGCGGCGACCGTCGGCGAGCTCCACCGTCGTCGTCAGCGTGGGGTCGTGCGAGATCTGTCGCAGCGCCGCCACCGGGTCGGCCAGGGTGAGGGTGCGCGGCACGTCGTCGTGCTCAATGAGGCGCAGCACCAGGCTCGTGGTGCCCAGCTTGAGCAGGGTCGCCGTCTCGGCCTGGTTGGCGTCGCCGATGATGACGTGCAGCCGGCGGTAGCGGGTCGGGTCGGCGTGCGGCTCGTCGCGGGTGTTGACAATCGGGCGGCGGATCGTGGTCTCGAGCCCCACCTGCCGCTCGAAGAAGTCGGCGCGCTGGCTGATCTGGAAGCCCGCCTGGTGCGACTCGGGGCCGATGCCGACGCGGCCGGCCCCGCAGATCACCTGGCGCGCCACGAAGAAGGGCATGAGCTGCCGCGCCACCGTGGCGAACTCGACGTCCCGAGCCAGCAGGTAGTTCTCGTGGGTGCCGTAGGAGCTGCCCTTGCCGTCGGTGTTGTTCTTGTAGAGGTTGATCTGCCGCCCCGACTGCTCCGCCTGGCGCTGCACGGCCTCGGCCATCACCAGCTCGCCGGCGCGGTCCCACACGACGGCGTCGTGGGGCGAGGTGACCTCGGGCGAGGAGTACTCCGGGTGGGCGTGGTCGACGTAGAGCCGGGCACCGTTGGTGAGCACGACGTTGGCCGCGATCTCGTCGTCCTCGTCGGTCAGCTGGCTGGAGTCGGCGACCAGGCGCGGCATCTCGTGCCCGAACTGGTCGGTCAGCGGCGACTCGGTCTCGTAGTCCCACCGGGTGCGCGAGACCGTGATCTCGGGCCGCGTGGCGTAGGCGTTGACGATCTGTCCCGACAGCACGATCGGGTTGGCGTGCGGCTCCCCCGGCACGGAGATTCCGTACTCCGTCTCGATGCCCATCACTCGGCGAACGGTCATGCCGCCCACCCTAGTGCGAGCCCGTGACAGACCCCCCTCGGTCGAGGATCCGCTGGACCGCGTCGCCGTAGCGATCGACCAGCTCCTCGTCCCGCGTCCGGTCCGACAGCAGGCCCAGCACCCGCGCCGACACCGCGAGCCCGACGAGCGTGGCCACCACCATCTCGGCGGTCTGCTCGGCCGTGGCCCCACCCCCGAGGCGGGCGGCGAGCGGGACGGCATACGCCTGCCGGAATCGTGCCCGGACCTCCTCGATGTCCGGGGCCGGCAGGGCGAGGACGACGGCACGGGCGAGCGGCTCGGGCCCGTCGGATCCGAGCCGTCCGACGACGCTGCGGACGAGTTCGTGGCCGAGGCGGTCGACGGGGTGCGACAGGTCCTGCTCGTCCGGCGCGAACTGCACGGAGGAGCTGAAGAGCTGCGCCTTGCTGCCCACGAGCTTCATGACCAGGGACGGCGAGACGCCGGCCTCGGCCGCGACGTCGCGCACCGACACCGAGGAGTAGCCGCGTTCGGCGAAAAGGCGCCGGGCAGCCCGGACGATCAGCTCTCTGCTCTCGCTCACCGACCGATCCTCTCAGGTGTCCGCGTGCCCTCGCCCGCGACACCGCGGGGCCGCGCCGGCTGCGCCTCACCGGCCACCGGGCCAACCGCCGGGCCAACCGCCGGGCCCAGGTCGAGGTCGACGTCGCGCGGCACGCCCGTGAGCGTGACGCCCACCGACGAGGTGCGACCGCTGCCCGCGTCGACGCCGGTGACCACGTGGCGCCCGTGCGTCGACAGCGGCAGGACGTAGCGGCCGTCCGGGCCCGTCGTGGTCGTCCCCGTGACCTGGCCGGCGAGCGCCGTCATCGTGACCAGCGCGCCCTCGACGGGCCGCCCGTCCGCCGTCACCCGCCCCGCCAGCTGCAACCGGTCCCCCAGGTCGATGTCCTGGACGTGCGCCCCCTGCACGCGGACGACCTCGCTGTGCGGCGCCCAGCCGTCGGCGGCCGTCACCGTGAGGTAGTCGCCGGGCCCGGGGAGCACGATCGCGTAGCTGCCGTCGGGCTCGACGCGCGCCCAGTCCACCTGGTCGCCCGCGAGGTCGACGACGGTCACGACCGCGGACCGCACCGGGCGCGCGCCGGCGGCGGTCACCCGGCCCGCCACGACGATCTCCTCGGGCTCCTCGCCCTGCCGGTCGACCTGCTCGCGGGCCGGGACCTGCGCCGATCCGGCGCTCGGGAGGAACGCCGCCACCAGCGCCGACACCAGCGCGGCGAGCGCGCACACCCAGAAGATGTCCTTGAACGCGTCCAGGGTCGGCAGCGAGACGTCCCCGAGGCTGGTGACGGTGCTCGTGAGGATCATCGCGACGACGGCGCTGGCCGAGGAGGTCCCGACGGCTCGCAGCAACGAGTTGAGGCCGTTGGCGGAGGCGGTCTCCGAGATCGGCACCGAGGCCATGATGAGGGTGGGCATGGCGGCATACGCGATCGCGGTGCCGGCCGAGACCAGCATCGCCCCGACCACGATCTGCCACAGCTGGTCGACGAGGAAGACCCGCAGCACGTAGCCCCCGGCCAGCACGAGCGCGCCGGTGATCAGGGTCGTGCGGCCGCCCCAGCGACGGGTGATGGCCGCGGACGCCGGCGACAGGACCACCATCATCAGACCGCCGGGGACCATGGCGAGGCCCGCCTGCAGCACGTCGAGTCCGAAGCCGAAGCCCGTCCGCTGGGGCAGCTGGAGGAGCTGGGTGGTGGAGAGCATGTTGCCGTACATCGAGAACCCGACCAGCACCGACGCGACGTTGGTCAGCAGGACCGGGCGGCGCGCCGCGGTGCGCAGGTCGACCATCGGCGTCCCGGTCCGCAGCTCCCACGGCACCCACATCGCGAGGAGCACGACCGAGACGACGGCGAGGACCAGGGTGGTCTCGCTGGTCCACCCCCAGTGGCTCCCCTTGGTGACCGGGAGGAGGAAGGCGACCAGCGCCAGCGACAGCAGGACGGCCCCGACCCCGTCGAAGGACCCCGGGGCCCTCAGGGTGGACTCCGGGACGACGAGCGGTATGGCGACCAGCATGGCCGCCGCCATCAGCGCGGAGACCCAGAACAACGCGTGCCAGCTCGTGTGCGCCGAGATCAGCCCCGCGAGCGGCAGGCCCGCGGCGGAGCCGATGCCGAGGGTGGCCGACATGAGGGCCACGGCCCCGCCGACACGCTCGCGGGGCAGCTCGTCGCGCATGATCGAGATGCCCACGGGGATCAGCGCGGCCGCGAAGCCCTGCAGCGCCCGCCCCGCCACCACCACGGCGAGCGTCTCGCCCAGGGCACCGAGCACCGACCCGAGGATCTGCAGGACCAGGCAGACCATCATCATCCGGCGCTTGCCGTGCATGTCGGCCAGGCGGCTGACGATGGGGGTCACGACTGCGCTGGTCAGCAGGGTCGCCGTCACGAGCCAGGACGCGTCCTCGGCGGTGGTGCCCAGCAGCGCCGGGAACTCCGGCAGCAGCGGCACCATCAGGGTCTGCTGCAGCGCCACGATCGTGCCGGTGAGCGCCAGCACGGTGGTGACGAGGGTGGGGTCGGGGCGCCTGCGGTGCAGGGCGGCCCGGGTCGTGGTGGGGGTGGCCGTCACGCGTGCCTCTCAGGTCGTTGGGGCTCGGGTCGTTGGGGTAGGGCGCTGGATGAGGGTGAACGAGCGTTCACCCGGGTCCAGGTTAGCGCAGGCGCGGCGGTGGCTAGGCTGGCGTCATCCCCACTCATCGAGGAGCTCAGATGGATCTGTCCGCTGCCCGCGACTACGCCCGCGAGGCCATGCCCCGACTGCTCGAGGACCACGCCACCCTGGTGGGCCACCCGTCCGTCGCCTTCCCCGGCTACCCCCGGGAGCCCATGGACGCCATCGCCCAGGACCTGCTCGAGATGTTCCGCCGCAACGGCGTGGCGGACGTCGAGCTGCTCGACATCCCGGGCGGCTACCCCGCGATCCACGCCGTGGTCCCCGGCCCCGAGGGCTCGCCCACCGTCACGATGTACGCGCACTACGACGTGCAGCCGTGCCCGTCCTCCCAGCAGTGGCACTCCGACCCGTGGGTCGCCACGCGCAAGGACGACGGCCGCATCTACGGCCGCGGCACCGCCGACTGCAAGGCCGGCGTCATCGCGATCCTCGGCACCATGGGCGCCTTCGACGGCACACCGCCGTGCACCGTCCGGCTGCTGCTGGAGGGCGAGGAGGAGACCTTCAGCCACATCGAGGACTGGGTCGCCGCCAACCCCGAGATGGTGCGCAGCGACGCGTTCATCATCTGCGACTCCGGCCCGTCCAAGGTCGGCGTCCCGTCCATCACCTCTGGCCTGCGCGGTGACGTGGCGTTCACCGTCACGCTCACCACGCTGGACAACGCGGTGCACTCGGGCCTCTTCGGCGGCGCCGCGCCGGACGCCCTGGTCGGCATGATCCAGCTGCTGTCGACGATGCACGACCAGGACGGCAACACCGTCATCGAGGGGCTGCACTCCTTCGAGTGGGAGGGCGCGGACGTGGACGAGGCGGAGTTCGCGGCGTCCGCCGGGGTCAAGGACGGCGTGGGCCTGCAGGGCACCGGACCGCTGGCGTCGCGGCTGTGGTCGCGCCCCTCGGCCACGGTCATCGGGCTCGACATGGTCCCGGTCGACCAGTGCTCCAACGCGCTCGTCCCGTCGGTGCGGGCCCGGATCTCCGTGCGCATCGCCCCCGGGGCCGACATGGCCCAGGAGCTCGAGACGGTCATGGAGCACCTGCGCCGCCACGCCCCCTACGGCGCGACGCTGGAGTTCTCCGACGACAAGGCCGGCTCCCCCTTCCTCGGCGACACGTCCGGGCCGATCACGGCCACCGCGCTGGCCGCGCTCGAGGAGGTCTACGGCAGCACGCCCGCCCAGGTCGGCTCCGGCGGCTCGATCCCGCTGGTCACCGAGCTGCTGCACGCCTCCCCCGGCGCCGAGGCGATCCTGTGGGGCCCCGAGGACGAGGAGAAGGCCAAGATCCACGGCCCCGACGAGTCCGTCGACCCCGCCGAGATCGAGCGGATCATGCTCGCGCAGATCCGCTTCCTGACCGAGCTGGGGGCACGCTCCTCCGGCTGACCGCCCGCGCACCAGGGGTGGGGCATGACAGGTGTCATGCCCCACCCCTGACTGCTGTGCGTATGCCGTCCGCCCGCCGCCCGGCAGGGTTGAGGCATGACACGAAACCGGTACTACTGCGTCGTCTTCCCCATCCTGTGCCTGGTGCTCGGTTACCTCGGGTACTGGCTGCACGAGCACCGCGGCCTCGAGTACGGCCCCACCGGCATCGCCATCGCGGTCCTCGCCGTCGCCGGCGGCTGGCTCCCGCAGCATCGCCGCCAGGACGCCACCGCGGCCCCGACGGCTGAGCGACCCGCCTCCTGACCTCACGGTTCCCGTGCGGTATGCCGAGACAGGGGGCGGCATACCGCACGGGTAGGGTCGAGGACATGCGTGTCTCGGCCCCCCGTCTCTCGGCCTTCCTGCTCCTGGACCTGCTCCTCGTCGTCGCCTTCGCGGCGATCGGACGACGCTCGCACGCCGAGACCGGCGCGCTGGTGGGGGTCCTGAGCACCGCGTGGCCGTTCCTGGTCGGCTCGCTGGTCGGGTGGGGCGTCGCGCTCGCGGCGCGGCTCGTGCCGACCACCGTGCGCGGCGGCGTCCCGGTCTGGCTGTGCACCGTGGCGGTCGGAATGCTGCTGCGGGCCGTCACGGGGGCCGGCACCGCGTTCAGCTTCGTCCTGGTCGCGACCACGGCGCTGGCCATCCTCCTGCTCCTGCCCCGGGTCGTCGTGGAGCGCTCGCAGCGCCGCGCCGGCGCCTGACCCGCACGCCCCTCACCCCCAGCGCCCGTCACCTCGCGCGCCCGCCACCCCGCGCCGGGGGCGAGGGTGTCTCGCTGTGCAGGGTGCGACGGGCGCGGCCACGTGGGTCGGCCGGGTTCTGGCTGGGCCGGTCCCGGGTGCGCCGGCGAGGCGGGCGCGGTCAGTCGACCTTGAGGTCCTTGCCGCCGACCAGCGTGTGGAGGTTGACGATCCGCTCGCCGCGCTTGCCGGAGATGCGCGCCCAGTCGTCGGGGTTCGTCGTGTTGGGGAGGTCCTCGTTCTCGCGGAACTCGGCGACGTAGGCGTCCATCAGGTGCTCGAGCCGCAGCCCGCGCTCGCCGGTGGTGATCAGCGCCTTGATCGCGGCGGTCTTGGCCCGGTCGACGATGTTCTGGATCATCGCCCCGGACGCGAAGTCCCGGAAGTAGAGCACCTCCTTGGCGCCCGACAGGTAGGTCACCTCGAGGAAACGGTTGTCCTCGCTGGCGGCGAACATCCGCTCCATCACGGCGTCGATGAGGTCCTCGACCGTCGCGGCCGGGTCGCCGTCGTGGTCGTCGAGCTCGTCGGCGTGCAGCGGGACCTCCGTGGTGAGGTACTTCGCAAAGATCTCGCGCGCGCCCTGCTCGTCCGGGCGCTCGATCTTGATCTTGACGTCGAGGCGGCCCGGCCGCAGGATCGCCGGGTCGATCATGTCCTCGCGGTTGGAGGCGCCGATGACGATGACGTTGTCGAGGCGCTCGACGCCGTCGATCTCGGCGAGCAGCTGCGGCACGATCGTGGTCTCGACGTCCGAGGACACCCCGGACCCACGGGTGCGAAAGAGCGAGTCCATCTCGTCGAAGAACACCACGACGGGCGTCCCCTCGTCGGACTTCTCCCGCGCCCGCTCGAAGATCAGGCGGATGTGCCGCTCGGTCTCGCCGACGTACTTGTTGAGCAGCTCGGGGCCCTTGATGTTGAGGAAATAGCTCTTGGGCGCCTCCTCGCCGGTCTGCCCGTTGCGCTCGGCGACCTTGCGGGCGAGCGACGCGGCGACGGCCTTGGCGATGAGCGTCTTGCCGCACCCGGGCGGGCCGTAGAGCAGGACCCCCTTGGGCGGGCGCAGGTGGTGCTCGCGGTAGAGCTCGGGGTGCAGGAAGGGCATCTCGACCGCGTCGCGGATCTGGTCGATCTGCGGGGACAGCCCGCCGATGTCGGCGTAGGAGATGTCCGGCACCTCCTCGAGCAGCAGCTCGGACACCTCGGCGTGCGGCACGGTCTCGAGCACGAAGCTGCTGCGGGCGTCCAGCAGCACGGCGTCGCCCGGGCGCAGCCGCACGCCCTCCAAGGACCCCGCCACCCGGACCACGCGCTCCTCGTCGTTGCGCAGCAGCACGATCACGCGGTGGTCGTCGAGCCGCTCCTTGACGATGACGATCTCACCGGCCTGCTCGTAGTCGGCGAGCCCCACGACGACCAGCGCCTCGTTGAGCCGCACCTCGCGCCCCGGGCGGATCTCGGCCATCGGCAGGTCCTTGGACACGGCGACCCGCAGCTTGCGCCCGGCGCTGGTGATGTCGGCGGTGCCGTCGTCATATGTCCGCTGCACGACCCCGTAGGTCGACGGCGGTGCGGCGATCCGGTCGATCTCCTCGCGCAGGCTCGTGATCTGGTCGCGGGCCGCCTTGAGCGTCGTGGTGAGCCGCTCGTTGGCCTGCCCGAGGGCGCCGTTGGCGGTCCGCAGCGCCGACAGCTGGGTCGTCAGGTCGCGGATGCGGGCGGCGTGCGCCTCGCTGGTCGGGTCATAGCTCACCGGTCCACCTCCTGCTCGTCGGGGCGGTCCTCGCCCGCTGCGTCCTCGTCGGTCCGGGCCGTATGCCGGTCCGCCGGCGTCTGGCCGTGGTCGCCGTCTCGGCCGTGGTCGCCGTCAGGGCCGGGGTCGCCGTCGCCGGCCTCGCCGTCACGTCGCCGGGGCGCCATGTCGGGCGGGGGTGCCTCGCCGGTGACCGTGCGGCGGATCTTGCGCAGCCGCTTGTCGGAGACCACGCGCTCGCCCACGTCCTCGGGCGTCCACTCGCGGTCGACCTCCACGCCGAAGGGCTGCTCCTCGGGGTCCTCGGGGCCCTTGGCCGGGCGGCGCTTGCGCAGCGGCGGGGTGACCCCGGGCGCCAGACGGCGCGTGGTGATCAGGAAGCCGGTGTGGCCGTGCATGCGGTGCACGGGACGCACGGCGAGGCCCTCCAGGTGCCAATCGCGCTCGATCGTCTCCCAGGCGTGGGGCTCGGTGAAGCCGCCGTGCTCCTTGGCGCCCTCGGCAACGCGGGACAGCTGGGTGGCGGTCGCGACGTAGCAGATCAGCAGGCCGCCCGGCACGAGCGCGTCGGCGACGGCGTCGAGGCACTCCCAGGGCGCGAGCATGTCGAGGACGACGCGGTCCACCGACCCGGGCGCGCAGACCTCGGGCAGGGTCTCGGCCAGGTCACCGACCGTTACCGTCCAGGCGGGGTGGTCGGCGCCGAAGAAGGTGCGGGCGTTGCCGCGGGCGATCTCGGCGAAGTCCGCGCGCCGCTCGAAGGAGTGCAGGCGCCCCTGGTCGCCGATGGCGCGCAGCAGCGACATGGACAGGGCGCCGGACCCGACTCCGGCCTCGACGACGGTGGCGCCGGGGAAGATGTCGGCATACTGCACGATCTGGCCCGCGTCCTTGGGATAGACGACGGCGGCGCCGCGCGGCATGGACATGACGTAGTCCGACAGCAGCGGGCGCAGCGCGAGGAACTCCTCGCCGGCGGTGTTGGTGAGCGTGGACCCGTCGGGCAGCCCGATGACGCCGTCGTGCAGGATGCGGCCGCGGTGGGTGTGGAACTCGCCGCCCGCCGCGAGGGTGATCGTGCGCATCCGCCCGCGCGCGTCGGTCAGCTGCACCCGCTCGCCGGGCTGGAAGGGGCCTCGGCGTCCGGCCGCGCCGGTGGGCTGCGGCGGGGCGAGGGGCGCGGTGGCGTCGGGCTGTGTCGTCATGGTCCTCCCACTGTAGTGAGCCGCACCGACAGACCCCGACCGCGTTCGGCGCCGGGCCCTCCTGCGGGTCAGGCGCGACGCGTCGCCGCGTCCTCGACCTCCCCGGCGTCGAGCAGCCCGTGGCCGCCGCTCGGCAACCGCACCAGCACCACGCCGGCCCCGAGCTGGGCCATCCGCTCGACCGCGTCGGTGACGGGGGCGTCGGGCGGCAGGTCGACGACCCAGCCGGACGGCTGCTGGTGGGCCACCGCGAGGACGGGGGTGGCGGCCTGCTGGTCCACGGGCACCGACTGGACCGCGCGCGGGTCGACCACCGCCGTCGGCACCCCCTGCGCGTCCGTCACGGCGACGACCTGCGCCCCCTGGGCGCCGTAGAGCCGCACCGCGTCGGCCACGGAGGAGCCCGTCGGCACCAGGGCCGTGGGGTGCAGCAGGTCGCCGAGGCGGACCCGGTCGAGCAGCGCGCGGGCCCGGGCCGAGCGGATCGCGCCGCCGGCCCCCGCCCACAGGAAGCTGCCGATGAGCGCGCCCCAGGCGATCGAGAAGAAGTCGGGTGCCCGGCCGGCGAGCAGCGGCCTCCCGATGAACCACAGGGCCACCAGCGCCGCGAGGACGCGTCCGCTCCACCCCGCGACCAGCAGGCCCGCCGTGCGGCGACCCGTGATCCGCCATACGAGAGCATCCAGCACGAAGCCGCCGTCCAGGGGCAGGCCCGGCAGCAGGTTGAAGACCGTCACGAACGCGTTGGAGTAGGCCATGGCGCCCATGAGCAGCCGCGGCACCCCCTCGGGCGTCACGGCGAGGAGCTGCCACGAGGCGACGGCGAGGATCGCGTTGGCGACCGGCCCCGCGAGGGCCACCATGGCGCTGCGGCCGGGGGTGTTGGTCTCGGACTGGTATGACGTGTGCCCGCCCATCAGGTCGGCGACGATCCGGTGCACCCGGTGCCCGAAGGCCTGCGCGGTCAGGGCATGGGCCGCCTCGTGCGCGAGGACCGACACGAGCAGCAGCAGCGCGTAGGCGAACGCCACGGCGTACGCCCCGGCCCCGAGATCGGGCCGCGACCGGGACAGCGACGGGCCGAAGGTCGCGAGGATGACCAGGACGAGGATCGGCCAGGTGCGCCCGAGATAGATCGGCGTGCCGCGCAGCGACCCGATCCGCCAGCCCGGGTGGGTCTGCGCCTCGGCGTCCACGGCCGGCTCGAGGGGGCGGTCGGGCGGCGTCGGCTGGGGTCCACGCGGGTCGGACATGGCGCGAGCCTACGTGGCGCAGGGGGTATGTCGGTGCCAGGTCCTATCGTCGGTCCCATGGTTGCCGCCCTGTCCCCGAGCCGAGCCGCCGACTTCATGCAGTGCCCGCTCCTCTACCGCTTCCGCGTGATCGACCGGCTGCCCGAGCCGCCGTCGTCCGCCGCGGCGCGGGGCACGCTGGTGCACTCGGTGCTGGAGCGGCTGTTCGACGTGCCGGCGCCGGAGCGCACGCTCGAGCACGCGGCGTCCCTCGTGGGGCCGCAGTGGGAGGCCCTGCTGGCGGAGCGGCCCGAGCTGGCCGAGCTGATCGGGGACGGCGACGAGGCCACCGAGCTCGCGACCTGGCTGACCTCGGCGACGGCGCTGGTCGAGCGGTGGTTCGGGCTGGAGGACCCCACCGACCTCGAGCCCGCCGAGCGTGAGCTCTATGTCGAGTGCGACCTCGACGGCCTGCTGCTCCGGGGGTATGTCGACCGCCTGGACGTCGCGCCCAACGGCATGATCCGCGTGGTCGACTACAAGACCGGGCGCTCCCCGTCGGTGCTCTTCGAGGGCAAGGCGCTCTTCCAGATGAAGTTCTACGCCCTCGTGCTGTGGCGGCTCCGCGGCGTGGTGCCGTCGATGCTGCAGCTCGTCTACCTCGGCAACGCCGAGATCCTGCGCTACCAGCCCGACGAGGCCGACCTGCGGGCCACCGAGCGCAAGCTCAAGGCGCTGTGGCAGGCCATCGTCCGGGCCGCCGAGACCGGCGACTGGCGGCCCAACCGGTCCCGGTTGTGCGACTGGTGCGCCCACCGCGACCTGTGCCCGGCGTGGGGCGGCACTCCCCCGCCCATCCCCGAGGGGGCGGTCGCGCGCGCTCTCGACCCGGCCGCCTCGGCCCCGGTCGACCGCGACGTCGAGGACGAGGACGACCCGCTCGAGGCCTGACGCGACCGTGGCCTGACATGATCGGGGCGTCATGACTGTCGCCCACACGATCGCCACGCCCGCCGTCGCAGGGGGCGCCGTCGCCCAGGTGCTGCCCCGGCTGGGGGTGACCCCGGAGCGGGTGTCGCTGATGTGGCTGCTGGTCGCCTTCGTGGTGACGACGGTGCTGACGCGGGCGGCGACGCGCTACATCCGGCATCGGGCCGACCGCGCCCCGGCCGGCGCCCGACCACGCGGGCCGATCCGCGACATCCTCATCAACGGCGTCCACATCCACCACCAGGTGTGGGGGATCCTGCTGATCCTGGTCGTCGGCCTCCTCCAGGTGGCCTACCGCCCGACCGGGGTGGCGGCGGACCTCGCGGCGGCGGCGTTCGGCGTGGGGGCGGCGCTGACGCTGGACCAGTTCGCGATGTGGCTGCACCTCGAGGACGTCTACTGGGCGCCGCGGGGCCGCACCTCCGTCACCGCCCTGATCACTACCGCCATCATCGCCCTCGCCCTCCTGCTCGGCACCGACCCGCTCGGGCTCGCGTCGACGCCGCGCGGGTCCGGAGCGGTGCGCTGGGCGGTGTCGGGTGTCCTGTTCGTCAACGTCCTCGCCGCCGTCGTCTGCCTCCTCAAGGGCAAGCCGTGGCTGGCGGTGGTCGGCATGTTCGTGCCTGGCATCGCCTGGGTCGGCGCGGTCCGTCTCGCCCGCCCGCGGTCACCCTGGGCGCGGCGACGTTATGCGGCCGGCAGCGAGCGCGAGCGGCTGGCGCAGGCGCGCCAGCGTCGCCACGAATCCCGGTGGAACGCCGTCGTCGACTTCATCGGCGGACCCCCCTCCCGCTGACGGACCACCCCCGCCCGCCATTGGTCACCAATGACGTTTCCCCCACTTGTTTGAACGATTCAATACGCCATTGGTGACCAGTCGCGGGCCGTGAGTTGCGGTGGTTCGGGGTGGGTGTGGGGTCGCGGCACCCGCCGTCAGGCGAACAGCCGCCACAGCTCGGGGATCGACGCGCCCGTCATGGTGGGGACGATGCGCAGGCCCTCCTGCTCGGGGATCTCCACCATGTGCGGGATCCCCACGGTGGGCACGCCCGCCGCCAGCGCGGACGCCAGCCCCGTGTTGGAGTCCTCGATCGCGAGGCAGTCGCGGGGCGCCACGCCGAGCAGGCTCGCCGCGGTGAGGTACGGCTCGGGGTGCGGCTTGCCCCGCGTGACGACGTCGCCGGTCACGACCGCGTCGAAGGTCCCCGCGGGCAGCGCCTGGACCATGACGTCGGCGAAGGCGGCATACGACATCGTCACCAGCGCGCACGGCACCCCGAGCGACCGGGTCGAGGCGAGCAGCGCCTGGGCGCCAGGTCGCCACGGGATGTGCTCGCGGAACCGTCGGATGACGCCGGCGAGCAGGGTCTGCACGACGTCCTCGCGCGACATCGTCACGGGCGTGTGCGCGCGGATGTAGTCGGCGGACCACAGCAGTGCCTGGCCCACGAGCTGGTGCGCGTGCTCGTCGGACCACTGCCCGCCGTAGGCCTCGACGAGGGCGTACTCCTCGGCGATCCAGTAGGGCTCGGAGTCGACCAGGGTGCCGTCCATGTCCCACAGGACGGCGGCGGGCAGCGCGGCGCGCTCGGTCATCGGGCTCGTGCTCCTCGGGTGCGCGTCGCTCATGCCTTGAAGTAGCTCGCCTCGGGGTGATGCGCGACGAGCGCGTCGGTGGACTGCTCGGGGTGCAGCTGCAGCTCCTCGGACAGGGTCACACCGATCCGCTCGGGCTCGAGCAGCGCCACCAGCGTCGCGCGGTCCTCTAGCTCCGGGCACGCGGGGTAGCCGAAGGAGTACCGCTCGCCGGTGTACTTCTGGCGCAGGATGTCGCCCAGCGCGGTGGCATCGGCGCCCGACACGCCCAGCTCGGAGCGGACGCGGGCGTGCCAGTACTCCGCGAGGGCCTCGGTGAGCTGCACGGACAGGCCGTGGAGCTCGAGGTAGTCGCGGTAGGCGTTGGCCGCGAACAGCTCCGCCGTCGCGCCGGCGACCCGGTCACCCATCGTCACGAGCTGGAAGGTGACGACGTCGGGCTGACCGTCGGCCTCGACGGCCTCCTTGGGACGCCAGAAGTCGGCCAGGCACAACCGCCGGTCGCGGCCCTGGCGCGGGAAGGTGAAGCGGGCCCGCTCGCCGCCGAGCTCGATCGTTCCGTCGGGGCGCTCGGTGTGCTCGAGCACCACGAGGTCGTTGCCCTCGCTGTAGCACGGGAAGTAGCCGTAGACGACGGCGGGCTGCACGAGGTCCTCGGTCTTGATCCGGTCGAGCCACATGCGCAGCCGCGGCCGGCCCTCGCGCTCGACGAGCTCGTCGTAGGACGGGCCGTCGTCGGCGCGCGACGGCTTGAGCCCCCACTGGCCGAGGAAAGTGGCCCGCTCGTCGAGGTAGCCCGCGATGTCGCTGGTCGAGATGCCCTTGACGACGCGCGTGCCCCAGAACGGCGGGGTCGGGACGGGCACGTCGGCGGCGACGTCGGAGCGCCGGGTGTCGACCTCGACGGGTTCGGCGGCTTCCGTATGCCGTGCTGCGACCCGCCGCTCGCGGAGCGGGGGCAGGGCGTCGGACAGCTGCACGGTGGGGTCCGCCTTGGCCTTGGCCACCGCGTCCATGAGCCGCAGCCCCTCGAAGGCGTCCCGCGCGTAGCGCACGTGCCCGTCATACAACTCGGCGAGGTCCTGCTCGACGTAGGACCGGGTGAGGGCCGCGCCCCCGAGCAGGACCGGCCAGCGGTGGGCGAGGGAGCGGGAGTTCAGCTCGAGGAGGTTGTCCTTCATGATCACGGTGCTCTTGACCAGGAGCCCGGACATGCCGATGGCGTCGACCGCGTGCTCCTCGGCCTTGTCGATGATCTCGTTGACCGGCACCTTGATGCCGATGTTGACGACCTCGAAGCCGTTGTTGGACAAGATGATGTCGACGAGGTTCTTGCCGATGTCGTGGACGTCGCCCTTGACGGTGGCGAGCAGGACCTTGGCCTTGGCCTCGCGCTTGCCGCCGCCCGCCGCGGCCTCGATGTGCGGCTCGAGGTGGGCGACGGCGGCCTTCATCGTCTCGGCCGACTGCAGGACGAAGGGCAGCTGCATCTTGCCGGAGCCGAACAGCTCGCCCACGGTCTTCATGCCGGCCAGGAGCATGTCGTTGATGATGGCGAGGGGGTCGTGCCCGGCGGCCATGGCCTCGTCGAGGTCGGCCTCGAGTCCGTTGCGCTCGCCGTCGATGATGCGCTGGCCGAGGCGCTCCTCGAGCGGCAGGGCGGCGAGGGCGTCGGCGCGCTCCTGCTTGAGGGAGGTCGAGTCGACACCCTCGAAGAGCTCGAGCATCCGGGCCAGCGGGTCGTAGGTGCACTCGGACTCCCCCGGCTCGCCGGCCCACTCACGCCGGTCGTGCACGAGGTCGAGGGCGACCTGGAGCTGGTCCTCGGGGATGCGCGAGATCGGCACGATCTTGGCGGAGTTGACGATGGCGCTGGTCAGGCCGGCCTTGACGCACTCGTCGAGAAAGACCGAGTTGAGGACCTGGCGCGCCGCCGGCTTGAGGCCGAAGGACACGTTGGACACGCCGAGGGTGGTCTGCACCCCCGGGTAGCGGGTGGTGAGCTCGCGGATCGCCTCGATGGTCTCGATGGCATCGCGGCGCGTCTCCTCCTGGCCGGTGGCGATCGGGAAGGTCAGGCAGTCGACGACGATGTCCTCGACGTGCATGCCGTGCTCGGTCGTGAGGGCCTCGATCAGGCGTGACCCGACGGCGACCTTGTGCTCGCGGGTGCGGGCCTGGCCCTGCTCGTCGATGGTGAGGGCGACGACGGCGGCGCCGTGCTCGGCGACCAGGCGCATCATCTTGGCGTAGCGGGACTCGGGGCCGTCGCCGTCCTCGAAGTTGACGGAGTTGATGACGGCGCGGCCGCCGAGGCGCTCCAGCCCGGCCTGGATCACGGCGGGCTCGGTCGAGTCGAGCACCAGCGGCAGGGTGCTGGCGGTGGCGAAGCGGGACACGACCTCGCTCATGTCGGCGGCCCCGTCACGTCCGACGTAGTCCACGCACACGTCGAGCAGGTGGGCGCCGTCGCGGGTCTGGGCGCGGGCGATCTCGACGCAGTCGTCCCACTTCTCGGCGAGCATCGCCTCGCGGAAGGCCTTGGAGCCGTTGGCGTTGGTCCGCTCCCCGATCGACAGGAAGGACGCGTCCTGGCGGAACGGCACGGGGGCATAGAGCGAGGCGACGCCGGGCTCGGGCCGCGGGGTGCGCTCGCCGAGGGGTCGGCCGCCGACCGCCGCGGCGACGGCGCGCAGGTGCTCGGGCGTCGTGCCGCAGCAGCCGCCGACCAGGGCGACGCCGTAGTCCTGGGTGAAGGTGCGGTGCGCCGCCGCCAGCTCGTCCGGCTGCAGCGGGTAGCGCGCGCCGTCCTTGGTCAGCTCGGGCAGGCCGGCGTTGGGCATGCAGGTCACCGGGATGCGCGACTGCTGCGACAGGACCCGCAGGTGCTCGCTCATCTCGGCCGGGCCGGTCGCGCAGTTGAGCCCGATGGCGTCGATGCCGAGCGCCTCCAGGGCGGTCAGCGCCGCGCCGATCTCCGACCCGAGCAGCATCGTGCCCGTGGTCTCGACCGTGACCTGGACGATGACCGGCAGCGTCTCGCCGGCCGCGGCCAGCGCGCGCTTGGCGCCGACCACCGCGGCCTTGGCCTGCAGCAGGTCCTGGACGGTCTCGACGAGGAGCGCATCGGCACCGCCGTCGATCAGGCCGCGGGCGTTCTCGGCATACGCGTCCCGCAGGGTGGCGTAGTCGATGTGCCCGAGGGAGGGCAGCTTGGTGCCCGGGCCCATCGACCCGATGACATAGCGCGGCTTGTCCGGCGTCGACCAGTGGTCGGCGGACTGGCGGGCGATCTCGGCGCCCGCGCGCGCCAGCTCGTAGATGCGGTCGACGATGTCGTACTCGCCGAGGTTGGCGTAGTTGGCGCCGAAGGTGTTGGTCTCCACGAGGTCCGAGCCGGCCTCGAAGTAGGCGTCGTGCACCGAGCGGACGACGTCCGGGCGCGTCACGTTGAGGATCTCGTTGCAGCCCTCGTGGCCCTGGAAGTCGTCCATGCTCGGGTCGGCCGCCTGGAGCATCGTGCCCATGGCGCCGTCGGCGACCAGGACTCGTCGGGTCAGTGCGGTGCGGAGCTCGTCCGAGCGTGCGCTCACGGCTGGGCCTGCCTTTGCAGTCGGGGACCTGGCGAAGTCTAGGCTGGGTCGAAGCATTGGCGTGGACGCGTCCGTGGTGCGTCAGCCCGCTAGTCAGTCCACAGTCAGTCCGCAGTCAGTCCGCAGTCAGTCCACCAGTCGGTCCACCAGGAGTGCGCGTGATCCAGTTCGATGACCTACCGCCGCTGCGGCGACCCGTCATGATCGCCGCCTTCGAGGGGTGGAACGACGCTGGCGAGGCCGCCACCGACCTCGTGTCGCACCTGTCGCAGGCGTGGGACGCCGAGCCCGTCGCCGCGATCGACCCGGAGGAGTACTACGACTTCCAGGTGACGCGTCCGCGCATCGTCAGCCAGGACGGCGAGCGGCTCGTGACCTGGCCGACGACGCGGATCCTGCACGCGACGCTGCACGGCGAGGACCGCGACGTCCTGCTCGTCGAGGGCATCGAGCCGTCCGTGCGGTGGCGTGCGTTCACCGAGGAGCTCCTGGACCTCGCCGAGCAGGCGGGCGTGGAGCTGCTCATCACGCTCGGCGCCTACCTGGCGCCCATCCCGCACACCCGCCCCATCGGCACGGACGTCACCTCCGAGAGCTCCGAGCTCGCGCACCGGTTCGACATCTCGCCGTCCGGCTACGAGGGACCGTCCGGGATCGTGGGGGTGCTCAACCTGGCGGCCGAGCAGATCGGTATGCCGGCGGTCAGCGCCTGGGCCGCGATCCCGCACTATGCCGGGTCGGCGCCCTCCCCCAAGGCCTCGCTGGCGCTGCTCGGACGCCTGGAGGAGCTGCTGGACATCACGATCCCGCGGGGCGACTTCCCCGACGACGCGGTGGCCTGGCAGCACGGCGTCGACGAGCTGGCGTCGGGCGACGAGGACGTGGCGGAGTACATCTCGTCGTTGGAGGAGGCGCAGGACACGGCGGACCTGCCTGAGGCGAGCGGCGAGGCGATCGCGCGCGAGTTCGAGAAGTTCCTGCGTCGCCGCGACACCGACGGCCCCGGCACCCCGCCCGGCAAGCACTGACCTACCGGGGGTAAGGGCATCGACCGGCCTCCGTCCCCCAGGCGGATGATCCCGCCCCCGGTAAGGGCATCAGCCGGCCTCCGTGCCCCAGGCGGATGATCCCGCCCCCGCTCGCCCTACTGGCGCCATTGGTCACCAATGATCGGATCGCACCCCTTTGGAACGATCCAAAACGTCATTGGTGACCAATGGCGCGGGGTGAGCGTGGCCGTATGCCGGAGGCGGCCCGCGGCACTCGTGGTCGCCGTCGCCGCGCCGAGTGTCCGGGCCACGAGGCCGCCCTCACGTGACGAAGGCGCTGGCTCGACGCAGCTTTGTCATGTGCAGGCCCGCGTGCCGTGCTAAAGGTGCTGGCTCGACGCAGCTTTGTCATGTGCAGGCCCGCATGGCGTGCTGAAGGTGCTGGCTCGACGCAGCTTCGCCGCCCCTGCTACCCCGGCGCCTGGACCTACCCGCGGTGGGTGCGCAGGCTGCGCAGGAACGCCGCCTCGTCCACCGGGATCTCCTGCGCCTCGGTGGCGTCGCGCTCGGGCACGGTCGTCGTGACCCGATAGATCCCCGAGTCCCGGTGCAGGTAGCGGTAGTTCACCAGCTCGCGCCGCAGCCAGGCGTGGTCCTCGTGCGCCGCGCCGAGGATCGCGGTGACCTCGCTCTCGGCATACGACCGCCCGATCTCGAACCGGCTGAGCAGGTGCAGCAGCACGGCCACCCGCCGGCGCCTCTTGACGGGGATCGACACGATCCGCTCCCCGTCGACGAACGGCCGCACCAGCCGGGCGATCTCGTCGACGGCGCGGGTCACCTCGGGGGGCGGGAGGGCGAGCACGGCCGCCTGCGCCGCGGTGTAGGTCTCACCGGTGCGCGCCATGCGCGCGCGGATGACGGTCTTGAGGTCTGCGTCCTGGGTCATCGTGGGTCCTCGACGCTGCGCGTGCCCCCAGCCCACGAGCGCAGCGGGGTCGCCGACGATGTGGTGGATGCTCGCCCGAGGATCTGCTCCCCTTGGCCCGGTGCTGCACGGGCTGGGGACCGATGCGCGGGCTGGGCGTCGGGCGACGCCGCTGGGGCCCAGCCTGCCAAGGCCGTATGCCGACCGTCAACCCGTTTGTGCGGGGTCAGCGCACGTCGACGCCGAGCAGCGCGTCGAGCGCAGCCGCGACCTGGGTGCCCGCTCGCGCATCCGTCCCGCTCGCGGCGGCCCACGCGTCGACGGCGGCCAGCGCGGCCGGGGTGTCGAGGTCCTGGCACAGGGCGGCGCGGACTTGGGCCACGACTTCATCCGCATCCGGTGCCGCCTCACGCGCGACGGCGACGCGCCAGCGGTCGAGGCGGTCCTGGGCCCGAGCGAGCAGGTCTTCGGTCCAGTCCCAGTCGGTGCGGTAGTGCTGGTCGAGCAGCACCAGCCGCACCGCCATAGGGTCGACGCCCGTCTCGCGGAGCCGGGACACAAGCACGAGGTTGCCCTTGGACTTGCTCATCTTGGCGCCGTCGAGGCCGACCATCGCCTGGTGGAGGTAGGCCTGCGCGAACCCACGCTCCCCTGTCAGCCCGGCGGCCTGGACAGCGGACATCTCGTGGTGGGGAAAAATCAGGTCGGTGCCGCCGCCCTGCACGTCGAAGCCCATGCCGAGCGTGTCCAGCGCGATGGTGGTGCACTCGATGTGCCAGCCCGGTCGGCCGCAGCCCAGCAGCCCTCCGGCCCAGGCGGGTTCGCCGCGCCGCTCCGCGCGCCACAGCAGCGGGTCGAGGGGGTCGCGCTTGCCGGCCCGGTCCGGGTCGCCGCCGCGGTCGGCATACACGCTCATCATCTGGTCGCGGCTCCACCCCGACACCTCGCCGAAGCTCTCCTGCTGCGCCAGGTCGAGGTAGTAGTCGGCCGCGCCCTCGCGCACCAGGTCATGCTCGCCCTCGGGCACCGGCACGGGGTATGCCGCCCCCGTCTCGACGAGCTGGGCCACCTGGTCGGCGATGGCCTCGACCGACTCGACGACGCCGACGTAGTGGTCGGGCGGCAGCACCCGCAGCGCGGTCATGTCATTGCGAAAGAGCTGGATCTCCTTGGTGGCCAATGCGGTCCAGTCGACACCGTCACGGGCGGCCCGCTCGAGCAGGGGGTCGTCGACGTCGGTGATGTTTTGCGTGTAGTGCACCTCGTGCCCCGCCTGTCGCAGCGCGCGCCCGAGCAGGTCGAAGGTGACGTAGGTCGCCGCGTGCCCCATGTGGGTCGCGTCGTAGGGCGTGATCCCGCAGCAGTAGATCCGGGCCGTTGGGCCGGGTGACAGCTCGACCACCTCGCCTCGCGCTGTGTCGTGCAGGCGTACGGGCAGCGGGCTGCCGGGGACGGGCGGGACGGCGGGTGCGGGCCAGGACTTCACGCGCAGAGCCTAGCGGCGCCCGCGGACAACCCCTGCCCGCGTCCAGACCTACCGGGGGCGGGATCATCAGCCTGGCGAACGAAGCCCGGTCGATGCCCCCACCCCCGGCGGGATCATGAGCCTGGCGAACGAAGCCCGGTCGATGCCGCTACCCCCGGCGGGATCATCAGCCTGGGGGACGAAGGCCGGCCGATGCCCCTACCCCCGGTAGGTCAGAGTGGGGGCCAGGGGATGGGGTACTGCCCGGGGTTCGGCTCGGGATAGGTGCCGGCCGCCAGCAGCGCCGACACGCGCGCCGCCAGCGAGGCGATCTCGTCCTCGCTGAGCAGCCCCACCAGCCCCTGCACCAGCGCGGACCCGGGTTCGCCGAGCAGCGACTCCAGCAGCGACAGGCGCTCCACCTCGGCCGCGGGCAGCGGGTCACCGACCCAGCCCCACAGCACGGTCCGCAGCTTGGGCTCGGCGTGCAGCGTGATCCCGTGGTCGATCCCCCACGCGCGACCGGTCGGGTCGACCAGGACGTGCGAGCCCTTGCGGTCGGCGTTGTTGACCACGCAGTCGTATGCCGCGAACCGCGCCGCCGCCTCGTCGTCCCGGTGCACGACCACGACCTGCTCGCCGGCCGGGGTCTCCCCCGTGAACACCGGGATCACGCCCTCCCCGATCGCGTCGGGTGCGACCAGGTCGACCATCGGGCTTGCGTCCGCGTCGTGGTCGATCCACAGCTGCACCGACCCGGGGCCGAGGGGCCCCTCGCGCAGGACGGTCGGCGGCACGACGGCATACCCGCCCTCGTGCGACACCAGGAACGCCGCCGTCTCGCGCTGCGCCAGCGTCCCCGGCGGGAAGTCGTGCAGCGGGCGTTCGCCGCGCGTCGGCTTGTAGATCACGCGGATCGGCGCCTGCCCGCTCTCGTCCTCGCCGTCCCCCACCAGCCCGAGGAACACGCCGTTGGACGCCTCCACCAGCTGCCCCACCAGGCGCAGCTCCTCTCCCGCCAGGCGTCCGAGCATGGCCTCGACGGCGGCCCGGTCCGTCGGGTCGACCACCGGGTTGGGCAGCATCAGCTCGGGCGGGATCTCACCCGACGCCTGGCGCGCCTCCTCGCGCGCCTCCTCGCCCGGCGTCTCGTCAGGACTCACGTCACCGCTTGTAGCCGTTGGCGCGCGGACAGATGTGCCCCTCGGGATCGAGCGGCTCGCCGCAGAAGGGGCAGGGCGCGCGCCCCGCCGCCACCAGCGCCAGCGATCGGCGGGCAAAGGCTCGCGCCGCGGCCGGCGTCAGCACGACGCGCACGACCTGCGGGTCGCTGGGCACGGTGTCGTCCAGCCCGAGGGCGGCCACGTCCTCGGGGTCGGGCTGCTCCTCGAGGTCGCCGTCGGAGCAGTCGATGATCACGACGTCGCGGTGGTCGTCGTACGCGAGCCCGATGCTCTGCACGCGGAACTCGTCCTCGATGGGGGTGCCGAGCGGCTCGTTGTCGACGAGTCGCGCGGCGGCGGCGTCGGAGCCGGTGAGGGGGGCGTGCACGTCGAGCAGGTCGTTGCAGCGGTCGGCGAGGATCTCGACCTGCTGCTTCTCCAGGGACATGCTCGTCAGCCGGCCGCGGCCCGCGGCCTGGAGGAAGAACGTGCGCTGCCCGGGCGGCCCGACGGTCCCGGAGACGAACCTCTCGGGCGGGTCGAAGATCTGCTGCGGCATGTCCCGACCCTAAGCCGTCCCACCGCCCACGGCGGCATCACCGCGCGGAGTCTCGTCCTTCGGGCGGGTGGGGGCCAGCCCGGAGAGGTCATGGCCTCCGTCGTTGAGGCGTATGACGAAAGGCCGCGTCGCCGTGTAGCGGATCACCGACAGGGACGCAGGGCCCACGACGAACCGTTGGAACAGGTCGAGGTGCGACCCGGCGGCATCGGCCAGGATCGCCTTGATGACGTCTCCGTGGCTGACGAGCAGCCACACGGCGTCGGGGCCGTGCTCGGCCTCGACGAGACGGTCGAGGTCGCGGACGGCGGCGACGGCGCGGTGCTGCAGGTCCGCGATGGACTCGCTCGCGTGCTCCTGCGACGCCGGGAAGCGCGCCCGCGACGGGTGGTCCTGCACGGTGCGCCACAGGTCCTCCTGGGCGAGCTCGGCGAGCGGACGCCCGGTCCACGCGCCGTAGTGGCACTCCCCGATCGCGTCCACCGTCACCCGGCGCGCCTCGCCCCAGCCACCGTCGTGCGCCCGCGCGGCGGCATACAGCTCGTCGGCGGTCTCCTGGCAGCGCTGCAGCGGGGAGACGGCCGCGAGCCGGACGGGCAGCCCGGCGAGGCGGGTCGCGAGGTCGCGCGCCTGGGCTCGTCCCTGGTCGTCGAGGCCGACCCCCTCGGTCCAGCCGGCGAGCAGTCCGGTCGCGTTGGCGTCGGTGCGTCCGTGGCGGACGAGCAGCAGCGTGGGCACCGCACCACTGTGCCACGCGCCACCGCCCCTCGGCTCGACGGTCCCGCAGCCTCGCGACCCCGCAGGCCGTACCCTTGCTGGTTGTGATCGTCGACCAAGCTCTCTACCGCCACGGCCGCCGGATGCCCTGCGGGGACCTGAGCGAGGAGCTCGCCGCGCTGCGGGATCGCGCCGACGACGGGTTCTTGTGGATCGGGCTCAAGGACCCGACCGACGAGGAGTTCGCCCTCGTCAACGACGAGCTCGGGCTGCACCCCCTGGCCGTGGAGGACGCGCTCACCGGCGAGCAGCGCGCCAAGCTCGACATCTACGACGACACGATCTTCATGGTGGTCAAGACGCTGCGCTACGTGGAGCGCACGAGCGACGTCGAGACCGGCGAGGTCATGCTGTTCGTCGGCGACAAGTTCGCCCTCACGGTCCGCAGCGGCGAGGCCAACCCCCTGGCCGGCGTCCGCGCGCGCCTCGAGCTGGCGCCGGAGCACCTGGCTCACGGCCCCGCGGCGGTGCTCTACTCCGTGCTCGACTCCATCGTCGACAACTACCTGGTGATCGACGCGGAGCTGGACGACGACCTCGACCGGATCGAGCGCGACATCTTCGGCGGCGCCAAGGGCGACCACGCGTCCGAGATCTATGAGCTCAAGCGTGAGGTGCTGGAGTTCAAGCGGGCCTCGGTGCCGCTGGCCGAGCCGGTGCGCCGCCTCGCCAAGGACCGCTCGGTCCCGGTGGTGCACAAGGCTGCTCGCCCGTTCTTCGCCGACGTGCTCGACCACCTGCTCAAGGTCAACGACCACGTCGAGTCCTACGACCGGCTGCTCACGGACGTGCTCAACGCCCACCTCGCGCAGATCGGCGTCAAGCAGAACGAGGACATGCGCAAGATCTCCGCGTGGGCCGCGATCGGCGTCCTCCCCACGATGATCGCCGGCATCTACGGCCAGAACTTCGAGTACATGCCCGAGCTCACGGCCAGCGTCGACGTGGGCGGGCACGAGTTCTACTACGGCTACTTCGTGGTGATGGCGCTGATGGTGACGGGCTGCACGTTCCTCTACCGCCTGTTCAAGCGCTCCGGGTGGCTCTGAGACCTCGATCCGCCCGACGGCCGGCTGAGGTGACCGCCGACGGGCGGACTTGCCACACGTGACGCCTGACGTGACCAAACTGCTGGCACGACGCACTTTCGCCACGCCTCGGGGCGCCTGACGTGACCAAACTGCTGGCGCGACGCACTTTCGCCACGCCTTGGGGCGCCTGACGTGGCCAAACTGCTGGTGCGACGCACCTCGGCCCCGACGCGCGTTGGCCGTGGCCCCCACCGTGCTCAAGGCCGTATGCCGAGAACCGGCCGCCTCGTCGTGACGCGACCGGTTCCGGCATACGACGTGAGGCCCGGCGATCAGGTCGCGGACATCCACCCGGCGGCCAGGGCCACCAGCACGGCCGCGCCGACCAGCACGCGCCACGAGACGAAGAACATCAGGCTGTTGTTCTTCACGAACTTCAGCAGCCAGGCGATCGAGGCGTAGGCCACGACGAAGGACACGATCGTGCCGACCGCCAGCTGGCCGAGGCCGACGACGGAGGTGTTGACGTCCTTGAGCTCGTAGAGGCCGGCGCCGACCAGCGCGGGGATCGCCATGAAGAACGACAGCTCGGTGGCCGTGACCCGGTCGAGGCCGCGGAACAGCCCGGCGGTGATCGTGGTGCCGGAGCGCGACACGCCGGGGACCAGCGAGAAGCACTGCATGAGGCCGATGATCACGCCGTCCTTGACGGTGACCCGGCTGCCCTCGGGGCGGTCCTGGCCGGCGGCGACGAGCCGCGCGTGGTATCGCTCCCCCGCCCAGATCACGATGCTCCACAGGATCAGGGCGCCGGCGACGACCCACAGGCTGCGCAGCGGCCCCTTGATCAGGTCCTTGAAGAGCAGGGCGGCGACGACGACGGGGATCGAGCCGACGATGACGGCCCACGCGAGCGAGTAGTCCTGCCGCTCACGGGCCTTCGGGTCGCGGAGGCCGGCGACCCAGGCGAGGAACATCGCCTTGATCTTGCCCCAGAAGTAGATGAGCGTCGCGAGGATCGCCCCGAGCTGGATGACGGCGGTGAACGACGTGATCGCGGGGTCGTCGATCGGCAGGCCCAGCATCTTCTCGGCGATGGTGAGGTGGCCGGTCGAGGAGACGGGGAGGTACTCGGTGACTCCCTCGACGATCCCGAGGATGATCGAGTCCAGATAGCTCAGGGCAGACACGTGGTTCGCTTTCGCGTCGGTGAGTGGGGGTGCAGGGACGGCCCGCAGGGGTGGGCCGCCGACCATTGTGGCCCCTGCCGCCTCCACGAACGCTGACAACGCCGAGATCCGGGTGGATCTCGGCGTCGTCAGGCGCGCGGGCGGCCGGTGCGGTGGTGGACGACCAGCCGGTATGGCGAGAAGCCGTCAGCGGCGGGGGCGGCGGTCGTCGCCGTCCTCCTCCTCGTCATCCTCGTCGTCGTCTTCGTACTCCTCGTCGTCGAGGCCGACGTAGGGGCCGTCCTCGTCGTCGTCATCGTCGTCGTCGGTGTAGATGCCGAGCGGCGTGACCTCCCCGAACGCGTCGTCGAGGGCCTCGTCGTAGGCCTCGAACGCGTCGGCGAGCTCCTGGTAGGCGTTGACCACGGCGGGGTCGTCGTCGCCACGGCGCGAGGCCGCAGCCTCGAAGTGACGCTCGATCGCGGAGATGAAGGTGGCGAGGGCGGCGCGCGGCTCGGTGCTCATGGGACAGACGTTACCCCGTCGACGCGGACGACAGCCATGGGACCTGGGGGTTCATGGCATGGTGGTGCCGAGGGACGGGCCGGAGCCGGGATCTGGCTTGTCGGGACCGTGGGACCGTGGGACATGGAGGGAGCCGAGCCGTATGGCGGAGTACGAGTACCGCACCGTGACGTTCCGCCGGGACGCGAGTCGCGGCGAGATCCGTCAGGCGCTGACCGACGAGGCGGAGTACGGCCACTGGGAGCTGACCCGGATGTCGCTCTACTGGGGAGGGGTGCGCCGCGCCGAGATCCGCCGCCGCGTGATCCGGGTGACCCGCACCGCCTGAGTAGGCATACGGCTCAGCAGGTGGCGAGCAGCCGCTGCAGCACGCGCGTCCCGAACTCCAGGGAGTCCACGGGGATCCGCTCGTCGATGCCGTGGAACATCCCCACGAAGTCCAGGTCGGCGGGCAGGCGCAGCGGGGCGAAGCCGTAGCCCGTGATCCCCAGCCGCGACAGGGCCTTGTTGTCGGTGCCGGCGGACAGGCAGTACGGGAGCAGCAGCGATCCGGGGTCCTCGGCCTGCAGGGCGTCCGCCATACGATCCACGAGGTCGCTGCCAAAGGGGGCCTCGAGCGCGGTGTCGCGGTGGTGCACCGAGACCTCGACCCGGTCGCCGGCGAGGGCGCGGATGGTGTCCATGAGCTCGTCCTCGTGGCCCGGCAGGTAGCGGCAGTCCAGCGTCGCGGAAGCGGTCTGCGGGATGACGTTGTGCTTGTAGCCGCTGTCGAGCATCGTGAAGCTGCTCGTGTCCTGCAGCGTGCCGAGCACGAATCCCCGTGCGCCGCCGATGTGCTCGAGCAGCTCGCTCGCGTCCTCGTCGGTGTAGCCCGTGCCCGTCACGGAGGACAGCCCGTCGAGCAGCTCGCGGACGCTGGCGATGTAGGTGCGTGGCCACTTGTGGGCGTTGATGCGCTCGATCGCCTGGGCGAGGTGCACGATCGCGTTGTCGTCGTTGGGGACCGAGCCGTGGCCGGCGCGACCGTGGGCGGTCAGGCGCAGCCAGGCGATGCCCTTCTCGGCGGTCTGCAGGAGATAGGCGCGCACCTGCTCGCCGGTGTCCTTGCGCGGGATGGTGACGGAGTAGCCGCCGACCTCGCTGATCGCCTCGCTCGCACCCTCGAACAGCTCGGGGTGGTGGTCGACCATCCAGCTCGACCCCTTGACGCCGCCCGCCTCCTCGTCGGCAAAGAAGGTGAAGACCACGTCGCGCGGCGGCTTGGTGCCGGTGCGGGCCAGGTGGCGCAGGTTGGCCAGGATCATGGCGTCCATGTCCTTCATGTCCACGGCGCCGCGTCCCCAGATGCAGCCGTCCTTGACCTCGGCGCTGAACGGGTCCACCGACCAATCCCCCGCGTTGGCGGGGACCACGTCGAGGTGGCCGTGCACGACCAGCGCGGGCCGCTCGCGGTCGCTGCCCTCGACGCGCACCGACACGTTGGCCCGTTTGTCCTCGGACTCGGCGTAGAAGGGGTCCAGCCCCACCTCGGTGAGCTGCTCCATGACGTACTCCGCGCACGCCCGCTCCCCCGGCCCCGACCCGTCCCCATAGTTGGAGGAGTCGATCCGGATGAGATCGCGGCAGATGCGCTCGACCTCCTGCGTCGGGTCCGTCACGGTCGTCTGGGCGCTCGAGTCGGTCATGCCCCCGACCCTATCCCTTCCGTATGACGCACCCCCGGCCACCGCCACGACCAACGGCCTCAGGCGGCGGACCTCACCTCCGGTCAACGGCCTTCACTGGTCGGCCAGGAGCCAGCGCAGCGACTCGGCCCACCGCAGCAGGTCCTCCTCCTGTGTGGTGAGCAGACCCGCTTTGGACCGGGCGCGGGCGTCGCCGATCGGCCCGAGCTTGGCCTGGATGTCCTGGAGTTGTTGCGTCGCCTGTTCGCGCGTGAGTTCCTCGACGATCGCGTCTCCCATGACGGCCCCCCATCGTTCTTCTCGCTACGTGGTCGACGCTGGCCGCTACCACCGACAGACCCCTTGGTTCTTGCGAGGCCGCCGCGTCAGGCCTTGCGAGGTGCGGTGCTCCTGACGTCCGTCACCGCGAAGCGCGCCTCGTTGGCGTCCATCTTGGCCGTGACGGCAGCGCCCAGGTCGATGTCGAGGGCGTTGGCGAGGTGCAGGAGGTAGATCAGCACGTCCGCCATCTCCTCCCCCGCCCTGGACGCGGAGACGCCCTCACCCGACGGGTCAGCCCACTGGAACAGCTCCGCCAGCTCGCCCACCTCCCCGGTCAGCGCCAGGATCAACGACTTGGGGTCGTGGAACTGCGCCCAGTCGCGCTCCGCGGTGAAGGCGGCGGCGCGGGCGGCGAGGCCCGAGAGGGCGGCGTTGGACTTCATACGGCTGAGCCTGTCACGGCGGTGCGTCCCACAGCGCGTGGGGCACCTCGTAGGCTGGCGCTCCCGACGTCGCAGAGGATCCGGAGGCCCCGTGCCAGGTAAGGCGTTCGTGAGGCGCATCCCCTTTCGCGAGAGCGCCCTCACCGAGCTGGTCGAGGAGCTGCACGGGGCGGGCACCGACGAAGAGCGTCGTCTGGCGCGGCACCTGCTGGACTTCCCGACCGTCTACGTCGTGCACAAGGGCGATGGCGCCGGACGTTACGAGGTGTACGTCGGGGAGACCTCGGACATCCGCAGCCGGACCGTGCAGCACCTGCGCGCCGACATCCTTGTCCGGGAGGACTGGGCGGATCTGGCCGAGGCCACGGACGCTGAGATGTACGTGATCGGGCACCAGCACTTCACCAAGTCGATGACACTTGACGTGGAGAACCGTCTCATGCACTGGCTCAACGGCTCCGACGCCGTGGTGCGGCTGCACAACCGGAAGCACAATCCCCAGAACGACTACTACTCCCGGGACCTGCTCGACGCGGCGTTCCGTGACACCTGGAACCAGCTGCGCCGGCACGACGACGTCCTGTTCCCCACCGAGAAGATCGTGCGCGAGTCGGCGCTGTTCAAGGCATCGCCCTTCCACAAACTCACCCAGCAGCAGCTTGCGGCGAAGGCCCGAATTCACGACGCGATCGTGGATGCCCGCGTCTCGAATGCCACGGGTCAGCTGATCCTCGTCGAGGGGTCTGCGGGCACCGGCAAGACGGTCCTGCTCAGCAGTCTGTTCTACGACCTGTTCATGGAGGACGTGGCCCGCGACGTGATGGCGGGCTTGGAGAACCTCGACGCCTGGTTGCTGGTCAACCACGACCAGCAGCTCACCGTCTACGAGCAGATCGCGCTCAAGCTCGGCTTGTCGCGCCGCGCGGGTGACCGGGTGAGCAAGCCGACGAGGTTCATCAACAGCCGGGACGAGGGTCGGGATCCGGTCGACGTGGTTCTGGTCGACGAGGCCCACCTCCTGTGGACGCAGGGCAAGCAGTCCTACCGCGGGTCCAACCAGCTCGCTGACCTACGCAGCCGCGCCCGGGTGGTCGTGGCGATCTTCGACCAGCAGCAGATGGTGGCCACCAACCAGTACTGGGAGCCCGACGAGCTCCGTAAGCTCCGCGCCAGCGCTTCCCAGGTCATCGAGCTCGACGAGCAGATGCGTATGACGTCGTCTGAGGCGACCTATCGCTGGGTGCGGGACCTCGTGGACCTGCGGCAGGTGTCCGACATCCCCCAGGACCCCAACTACGAGGTCAAGGTCTTCGACGATCCCCACGCGCTGTACGCCGCGATCCGGGAGAAGGCCGAGGACGAGGGCCACGGGCTGTCTCGCCTGACGGCGACCTTCGACTGGGAGTTCGTCGAGAAGCGGCGGAACAACGGGAAGACGTGGGATGTCGAGATCGACACCTTCCGCGTGCCCTGGAACCTCCAGCTGGACTACAGCGCGGCTGAACGCCGCGACCTCCGGGGACGATCGTGGGCCGAGCGGCCCCGGTCGATCGACGAGATCGGGTCGACCTTCACCGTCCAAGGCTTCGACCTGGACTACGCCGGCGTCATCATCGGGCCGTCCGTGACCTATCGCGACGGGCGGATCGTCTTTGACCAATTGGCCAGCGCCAACCGCAACGCCACGCAGCGGCGAACCCTCGCCAACGGCTGTAAAGCAACCGTGGCCGAGGATTTGCTGCGCAACGAGCTCAACGTCCTGCTCACCCGCGGTGTCCGGGGGCTCTACCTGTATGCCGTCGACCGCGAGCTACGCGACGCGCTCCTCGCCGCCCAACGCCCCTGACGTGTGAGGTTGCGCGTGCTGATTCTGGCAGCCATCCGCCTCGGCACCGACGTGTGCGCGCTGCTCAACAAGGCGTCTCGACCTGCTGGCCGGCTTTGACGGCAGTACCCTGCCACCGAAATGGGCTGTTCCTGCTGCGGCGACCGAGTCGCGGTAAGGCCCCTGATCCGTGGAGGCTCTCCCATGGCGAGGCGCAAGGGCTTTCTTCAACAGATAGCCGCAGTCCATCGCGAGGCGTCGCGGGCGCGCGACCGCCGAGAGGTCGCCAACGCACGAGCGCGTGCCGCGGCGGAGAAGGAGCTCGAGCGCGAGCAGCAGCGGCGGAACAGACAGCGTGCGGTCGATGACGCTGAGGCAGAGCGTCGACGGCGGGCACAGGAACGCGAAGCCAGGGCTGTCCAGAAGGCCATAGAGGCGAAGGCTCGCGCGGCCGAGGTCGAGGCGCGACGTATCGAGCGTGAGGTGCAGGCGAGGACCCGACAGAGGGAGCGCGCTGAAGCTTCGGCCGAACGAGAAAGGCTGCGCGCCGTGCGGGAAGCACAGCAAGAGGCTAGACGCGCCGCAGCTGACCACGAGGCCGCGAGGAAGGAGCAGGACCGACGACACGCGGAGATGATGACCGAGCACGTCCAGGACCGGGTGTACCGGCTGGAGGGGGTGCTTCAGCGCCGAGTCGTGGGAGCAATTTCTGCGATGTCGCTATCGGACTCCCTCCCTGGACTCATGGCCCTGATGGACACGGCCGCGGAGCCGGGCACGTCATACGAAGTGCTGGCTGATGACGCCAATCGCCGCCTTCTGGTTGTGGTCTTGGCACCCGGCCCGACTGACGTGGTCCCTGAGCACTCGACCTACAAGGTCCGCCGAGCCGGGGGCATCGCTCCCGTGAATCGTCCTGACCGTGAACGCCGCCAGCTGTATCGCAACTACCTCGCCCGTCTCGCCCTTCGCGCCCTCCGCGAGACTTTCGACGCCGTCGAGCCCGGCCTGCTGGACCAGGTGTGGATCAGCGTCGACGTCAAAGCCGTCGACCCCGCCACCGGTCAGCGCGGACGACGCCCGATGGTGACCTCCAAGGTTGACCGGGCGCTCATGGACTCGATCAACCTCGACGCCCCCGAACTTGATCCGGGGGCCTGCGTCGAGACTGTCCTGCGGTCGCATGCGAGTCGCAACGCGTACGAGGTCGAGCCGGTGGCCCCCTTCACCAGTCATGAGCTCTGCATGTTCAACATCCCAGGGGACCAGGAAGAGTCATTCGCCTTCGACTCCCGGACCGACCTGCTGGAGATGCGTCCCACAGACTTCGAGTACCTCGTGCGCGACCTCTTCCTCGCGATGGGGCTTCGTGGGTGGCACACGACCAGCTCCAACGACGCCGGCGTCGATGCGGTGGTCGTCGACCCCGGCGAGTGGACCGGTGGCGAAGTCATCGTGCAGGCAAAGCGGTATAGCAAGGCGGTCGAGCGTGCCACCGTCCACGAGCTCCTCGGCGTGATGGGAGAGAAGCATGCCACCCGAGCCATCCTGGTCACGACTGCCTGGGTCGCTCCGGCCGGTCGGCGGATTATCGATGCCAATCCCCGCCTTCAGGCCATCGAAGGCCCCGAGCTGTGCCACCTCGTCGAGCAGCACCTGGGTCGGCCCGTGACCATCCGACACGAACGCATCCCTCCCCACTGGCAGACCTCGCCCGCGACCCGGACTTCCGCACAGGACGAATAACCCGCACCGACGAACACTGGTGATCTCCGCGAGCCGCAAGGGACGTGACCCCGGCCCCGGGACCAGAGCCGCGCCGACTGGCCATCGTTGACGAGCTCCACCGCGGCTGACTGAGTGGACTCGTGCCGTGGACGGGGGTCAGAACGCCGCGAGCTTGGTGAGGCGGTCCCCGCACGGACCGCCTTCAGGATCCCACGGCGGCCTCCTCGTACGTCCATCGTGACAGGTCGAGACGTTAGTGGCCACCACCGACAGACCCCCAGTCGGTTGGGTCGGGCGCCGCCTCCGATGACCTCATCTCCGGGCTCACCCTCGACCCCACGGCCCTATCGTGGGCGCCGGCTCAGTCAATCGGCGGCACGGGGCCAGCCTGCACGACGCCACCCGAGCGGGAACGACCCGACGATGTAGTGCCGACCGTCGGAAGCGAGAGCCTCACGCTCCCGTTCGGCGGTCGTGCGATCTGCGAAGGCGCCAACGCCGACGGGATTCGCCACGTCGAGAGCGTCGCGCTCGCCGCTGGTCTGAAACACAATGTGCACGGTGTCGCAGACCTGACTGATCGGAAGGGTCTCCCACATCACGCGCGCCTCGGGGTACTCCCCCAGCACCTTCGCTTCAAGGGCGCGAGCGTCCTCCTCGCGACGCACCACGGCGATGACTGGCTCGTCACGACCAGGAGCGACGCGGCCGTAGACGACGTGGACATCGTCAACGGTGGTGTGCCGCCGAGCAAAGCTACCGCGCCTCAAGGTCCCCCCTTAACCACCGCACGCAAGTGACCGTTCATCGAAGTACACGCGCGCATAGTAGGTCTTACCAGCGTAAACAATAGTGCCAGCAGTGGTGCCAGTCCACCCCGTCTGCTCACTGCTGACGCATCGGTACTCGACGTTCTTCTGCTCGCACTTTGCGACGCCCCGGTTGCCACCGGTATGGGTGGGACCGGCCTTCCTCCACCAGATGAACGATTTGTATCGGAGGTCGCTCGCATGGTTGATGGACGTGACCGGGACGCTGCACACGGTCCTCGGCTTGGCGCCGACGTTCTTCCTGTCGGACGACGTACGCAGGTAGGTCGGCGTCGGGTAGAGGGTGCAAGGGCCGTATTGGACATTGGCAGCCTGCGCCATCGCTCCTCCCCTCTCCAGCGAAGCCAGCTTCTGATCGGCCTCTTCCGGAGAACTCGCCTCGATGTACCGAGACGTTCTCGGCGAGCTCGCAGCGTTGATGGCATCGGAGTCGGAGCCGGCGATTGGTGAGGCAGAGGCAGCGACCCCCGTTCCGGTGGTCGTGATACCAATCACGCACACCGATACTGCCGCCGCGCACTTCGTTGTCTTCACGCTTTCCCCCGGATCCTCGCTGGCCCTTCCTGTCAAAGGCCGCTCGGACACGATTCCACTAAGCATCCTCTCCCGTGTCAAGCAATTGGCAGGATTGCTTCTCGTGCAGAGGTGGGGATGCGGGGCCAGCCAGGTCCCCGGTGCACCTCCAAGGTGGACCACCGCGGCGTCGTCGAGGGAATCCTCGACGACAACCGATCCCAGAACCCGACGTCGACCGGGGGCTTCTTCCGCATCATCGGACGCCGTCGCCCCTCACGGCCGCAGGCTCGTCCGGCAAACCATCCGTGGCCGTCCCGAACCGTGGCAGGTGAACCACGATGCACGCGTCGATGATGGCCCATGCGCAGGCCACAGGGACCAGAGGCCGACGCAGAGCCACCGACGCCTGGCAGGCCAGCCGCGCTGGGCACACCCACCATGCGGGTGTCGGCCTCACAACGACGAAGCTCCCGGCCAGATGGGATCCGGCCGGGAGCTTCAGCAAAGCGAAAGTGTAGCTATGGGAACTACTTTCGTGGTGTCCGAGGGGGGACTTGAACCCCCACGTCCGATAAAGGACACTAGCACCTCAAGCTAGCGCGTCTGCCATTCCGCCACCCGGACAGGTGGTGCTGCGCCTGGTGGGAAACACCGGGGCAACGACGTGAAACTCTAGCAGACGCAGCACCGATCACCGAATCGCGAGGCGCGGTCGATCAGCGGCTGCGACGGCCTGCCGACGAGCCGGCCGAGAAGGCCGCGGCGCCGCCGGTGCGGGCCGGACGGGAGCCGCCGCGGGCCGCTCCCTGAGATCGGAAGAGCGTC
>ERZ501016.136-NODE-136-length-34114-cov-8.291054_pt1 | contig 34114 bp, 31 predicted proteins | sample MGYA00248889_ERZ501016 | MGnify/ENA primary metagenome ERZ501016 (study PRJEB25958, sample SAMN03398594) | human skin metagenome | study: EMG produced TPA metagenomics assembly of the Human Skin Microbiome Metagenome (human skin metagenome) data set. | reverse complement strand
CCTGCGGGAGGGGTCGGGGGTGGGCCGGGTTCAGCACCAAGGCTCCCGGCTCCGCGCCCACCCCCAGCCCCTCCCGCAAGCGGGAGGGGAGGGTGTGGCTCTAGCCCCTCCCCTTCAGGGGAGGGGTTGGGGTGGGGTGGTGCGGTCCGCTCGCCGCCTGCCGGAGAGACCCCACCCCCGGCCCCTCCCCTGAAGGGGAGGGGGGAGGTTGGCGCCGCGCCGTCGTCGCTGCGCACGACCCGCAGCGCTTCTTCCGCGCTGGTGTCACCGCGCTCGACCGCGGCCCGGGCGCTTTCCGCCAGCGTCGGCGCGCGCGCGAAGGCGTGGGCGGATAATGCCGCTTCGTCTGTGCCTTCGCCGATCAGGCGGCGCAGTTCCTCATCCACCCGCACCGCTTCGTAGAGTCCGACGCGACCGCGATAGCCCGACCCGCCGCACGCTTCGCACCCCACCGGTCGGCGGCCGGTCAGTGCCTCAGCGCCCAGCGCACGGGCGAAGGCGGGTTCGACCTCCGCCGGCTCTGCGCAAACCTCACACAGCCGCCGCACCAGCCGCTGCGCGATCACGCAGCGTAGCGACGAGGCGATCAGGAACGGCTCAACCTTCAAATCCTTGAGCCGGGTGATCGCGCCGATGGCGTCGTTGGTGTGCACCGTCGACAGCACGAGGTGTCCAGTGAGCGAGGCCTGCACCGCGATGTCCGCCGTCTCGCGGTCGCGGATTTCGCCGACCATCACGACATCGGGGTCCTGCCGCAAAATGGCGCGCAGGCCCGTCGCGAATTCCAGCCCGACGCGCGCATTGACCTGCGTCTGGCCGACCCCGTCGACGCTATATTCGACCGGATCCTCGATGGTCAGGATATTACGTTTGCCATCGTTCAGCCGAGCAAGCGCGGCGTAGAGCGTGGTCGTCTTGCCCGAACCGGTCGGCCCGGTGACGAGGATGATGCCGTTCGGCTGAGCCAGCGCGGCTTTGAGAATCTCATACGCATCGCCCGACAGGCCGAGCCGGTCGAAGGCGATCCCTGCGCTCTTGGTGTCGAGCAGGCGCATCACCACCCGCTCGCCGCCGCGCGCGGGGAGGGTGGAGACGCGCACGTCCAATGCGCGTCCGCCGAGCGTCAGCGAAATGCGCCCGTCCTGCGGCACGCGGCGCTCGGCGATGTCGAGCCGCGCCATGACCTTGACCCGGCTGACCAGCACAGCGGCGACGCGCGCGGGCATCCGCAGCACCTCACGCAAAATGCCGTCGATGCGCATCCGCACCACCAGCGCGCTTTCGTAAGGTTCGATGTGGATGTCGCTGACGCCCTGCCGCGCGGCGTCGGCGATGATCGTGTTGATGAGGCGGATGGCGGGTGCATCGTCGGCGCTGTCGAGCAGGTCCTCCGCGCTCGGCAGGTCGTGGCCGAGCGCGTCGAGCCCTTCGCTACCGGCAATCGCCCCCGCCATCGCCGCCTGCGAATCGAGCGCATAATGCTCCGACAGCAGCGCGTCGAAGCGTTCGGCGTCGACCATTTCGACCGCTGCGATGGGTCGCCCGAGATGGCGGCGCAACTCGATCAGCATCGCCGCCGCGGTCCCCTCACGCAGCACCGCGACGGGCGCTTCGGCGCTACCTCCGATCAGCACGCCCCCTTCACGCGCGGCGGCGTAGGGGATTGCGGCGGTGGAGAGGTCGGGCGCGCTCGCCATGCTCGGCCGTCAGCGCGGCGGCGGAGGTGCAGCGGTCACGGGGGGCACCTGGCTTTGCGGCACCTGGCTCGCCGGGATGGGGATGACGACCGGGGCGGAGCTTTGCGGGCGCGCGTCGATGATCGAACTGGGCGCGATCAGCACGTCGTCGGGGCGCGGCGTCACCACCGGCGGCACGGTGCCGAGATAGTCGCGCACCAGATTGTCGATCTCCGGCTCCGCATCGGGATTGCGCAGCCACTGTTCGCGCCGGATGTAGCCGTAACGCTGCGCGGTCATCGCCGCATTATCCTCACGGCTGTTGAGGATCGTCGGGCGGATGAAGACCATCAGGTTGGTCTTGGACCGGCTGCGCGAGCGGCTGCGGAACAGCTGGCCGATGATCGGAATGTCCGACAGCAGCGGGATGCGCTCGATCGTGCGGCGCTCGTCGTCGTTGAGGAGGCCGCCGATGGCGAGAATCTCGCCATTGTCGACGGTCAGCACCGTGTCGAACGCGCGCTTGTTGATGATGAGGTCGGACGAGCGCGAGCTGACCGGGCCGGCAACGCTCGACACTTCCTGGCGCAGGTAGAGCTTGATCTCTCCGCTGGCGTTGATCTGCGGCGTGACGTCGAGCTTTATGCCGACTTCCTCGCGCTGGACGGTGCGGAAAGCGTTGTCGAAGTTCTGGCTGAGGCGCTCGCCGGTGGTGATCGGCACGTCCTGCCCGACGAGGAATCGCGCGGGCTGGTTGTCGAGCGTGACGATGTGCGGCGTCGCGAGCAGGTTGGACGCGGTGTCGCTTTGCACCGCGTTGATGATCGCGCCGAAGATGGTGTTGCGGCCGATGTCCCCGGCGAAGCCGGCAAAGCCGCCCGCGGCGGAGAGCAGCTGCTGGATCGCGGTCTGCGCGACCTCTGGCCCGAAAGGATTCGTGTTGGTGGTGGTAACGACGTTGCCGTTGATCGTCGTCGTCTGCTGCGAGAGGGCGTAGCCGCCGACCGCCGCTCCCACCGCCAGGATCGAGGGGTTGGCGTTAGAATAGTTGGTGGCGAGGAACGGCGCGTTGCGCCCACCGAGCAGGAACTGCACCCCCAGCTGGCGCGCGGCGGCATCGCCGATCTCCACCACGATCGCTTCGACCAGAACCTGCGGGCGGCGCACGTCGAGCTGGCGGATCAGTTCGCCCAGCTGGCGCTGCACGTCGGGGTTGGCGGCGACGATGATCGCGTTGACCCCTTCGTAGCGGGTGACGATCGCCGGGCCGCGGCGCACGATGCTGTTACCCGCGCCACCGCCAGCCGTGGTCTGTGCAGGAACCGCGCGCTCGATCGGCTGGCTGGCGGAGGCATTGCCGTTGCCGCCTTCGGGGGGATTGTAAGGGCTCGAGGGACCGCGCTGCGAAGCGCCGGTGGTGGGCGCAGCGGGGTCGCTGCCGCCGCCGATCAGCTGTTGCAGCGTCGGCAGCAGTCGCGCCGCGTCGGCGTGCTGCAGCGTGTAGACGCGGATCTCCGCCGCGCTTGCCGCTCGGTTGTCGAGCTGCTGCGCCAGCGCGGCGAGCCGCTCCACCTCACGCGCGTCGCCGCGAATGGCGATGCTGTTGGAGCCGTCGAACGGCGCGATCGACACGCCGCCCGGCGCGCCGGGCCCCGCCGCCCCGCCGAGCTGGCGCAGGCTCTCCGCAATCTCCCGCGCGCCTGCGTTGCGCAAATTGATGATCCGTTGCGTCGTCGTATCGCGGTCGAGCGTCGCGGCGAGCGCGCGGATGCGGCGCACATTGTCGGCGTAGTCGGCGATGACCAGGCTGTTGGCCGCGCGATTCGCGGTAAGCGAGCCTGCGCTGCTGACCAGCGGGCGCAGCGTTTCGATGGCGCTCGCAGCGTCGGCGCGCTGGAGGCGGATGACGTCGGTGACGAGCGCGTTCGCGGGTGCACCGCGGCTGCCGAGCCGCGACGGCTGCGTCGCCGCGCCCTCCGCCGGCTGCACGCGGTAGGCACCGTTGCCCATCGGGATCGCGACGAGACCGTTGGCGCGCAGGGTGGAGAGCACCACCTCGAAATATTCGGCGCGCGAGAGTGGCCGGTCGGTGACCGCGGTCACCCGCGCCTGCACACGGCCGTCGACCACGAAGGTGCGCCCGGTAACGCGCGCCGCGTCGGTCAGGAACGCGCGCACGTCGGCATCGCGCACGTTGATCTGGTTCTGCGCGGCAAGCGGCGCGGGGACGGCCAGCACCAACGACAGCGCGGCGGTGAGACGGAGTGCGGATCGCTTCATCGAATGCTGCCCGGCGGCGGCGGCGGAGTGACGGGCGGGGGCGGGGCGATGACGGTGCTACTCACAGGCGGAGGGGGAGCGGGCGGCGGCGGGGCGGTGGGCGCGCTTTGTGACGGGGGTGTGACAGCGCCGGGGATGGAGCCGGGGGCGACGGTCACCCCCGCCGCTCCGGCCGCGGGCTGCGGTGCGTCGCTCTGGTCGATGTAGAGCAGCTCGCGCGCTCCGGCGTTGTCGATCTCCACATGGTCGAAGTGAACCGCGACGAGCTTGACCCCCGGCTGAATATCCTCGCCCACCAGGATCGATTTTTGCACCTGGTCTTGCCCGGCGATGATCGCGCTGCCGCCGCCGCTCGCCCGGTCGACGCGGGTTCCGAACAGCTGGAGGGGGAGGCCGGTGACCCGGCTCGTCGCCTGGGTGACGGCGACCTGGGTGCGAAAGAAAGGGTCTACCCGCGCGAACAGTCCGGCGCGCGTCGCATCGTCGATCTCCGGCGGGCCGGCCAGCCGCCAGTCGCCGAGCGGAGACACGGGGGTGAGCGCGGCGAGCGCCAGCCGCACGCCCTGCACCGTCGCGAGCGCGACCAGCGCGGTCATCGCCGCGCGCGCGGGCCAGTCCACCGGCAAGCGGGCGATGCGGGCGCGACGCCGTTCGTTGAGCGAAATGATCATGCGCCCCGCCTGTCGTCCTTCCCGCAGCTCCGTGCGCGGTCTAGCCGCCTATCCGGCGTGCGGCAATCAATGGCTCCCGGAGAGGCCCAGGCCGAGCAGCGCCACGGCAAAGCTGGCTACCAAGAAGAATGCGACCGTCACCAGCACCAGCATCCGCGCCGCCGCACCCAGCCGACCGAGGCGATAGGTGCCGCGTAACTGGCGATAGATGTGGATCGGCGGGACGAGCACCGCGGCGCTCATCAGCAACCCGCTTGGCAGGCCGAGCGACGACCCGAGCGTCAGCACGGTTGCGAGCAGCAGCATGAACGCCAGCGAATAGGTGACGAAAACCGCGTGGTCGTAGAGCCCGTAGCGCCTCGAAAAGGGGAACAGCAGCCACAGAAACGGCAGCGACAGCGGCACCAGCAGAGGGGCAAACTTATAGCTGTTGTTCTGAAGCTTATAGAGCGCGAGGTTGGGGTTCGCCCTGAAATTGCGAATGGCCGTCCCGATCACGCCCAAGGCGCGTCGATCGGCCCGGATCGTCAGCCGCCCCTTTGAAATATCGTTCTGCGCTGCGACGGAAAGGTCGGGGGATGATCCAAGGTCCCCCAATTCGCCGCGCAGAACGCGCTGCGCCGTCCTCGCCTCGGCGAGCTGTGCTTGCGCCGTAGCGTGCGCCGGTGACCCGGTGGGCAGTGCGGCGACCTGCGCTTCGAGCCGAGCGACGTCGGCGTCGATCTCGCGGCTGTTTTCGATCTGCGTGACGAGGTTCTCCCCGCTCCCGGCGAGGCTGTGGCCGGTGAGGCCCATGGTCGCGAACATGGCGAACAGCGCGAACAGGAACAGCCCGAACGGGGCGACGAAATGCCGCCGCTCACCGTCAATGAAGCGGCGGGTGAGCTCCCCCGGGCGCCAGGCGAGCATCGGCAGCGTCGCCCAGATGCGCCCTTCGACATGGAGCACGCCGTGCAGCGCTTCGTGCCACCAGGCGCCGAGCGTGCGATGCGGGTGCGCTTCCTGCCCGCAGCCCGAACAATAGGCGCCATCGCCCAGCGCATTGCCGCAGTTGAGGCACGCCGCCGCCATCCGATCCCCCGTCACCGCTCCCGCGAGCCGCGCGCGATTTAGGGCGGCGGAGGGCGGGCTGACAAGTCGCCTGCGCACAACCTGCAGCGCGTCTCAGGGCTCATGCGACGAAGAGAGAGGTGCGCGTCCGCATCGCATGACGCCAGGCCGCGAGCGCGCTACAGGGCGCGCGTGACCGACCGACCCCTCCCGCCCGTCATCGCGCGCACACGGCGCATCGGCTGGGTGCTGTTGGCCATCGCGCTGCTCTCCGCGCTCATCTGGCGGCGGTCGGAGGTCGGGGTTGCCACGGCAGCGCTCGTGACGGCGATCGTCGCGGGCATCGCCGGACTGCTCGCCGTGGTCAACGCGCTGATCGTCCGGGGCATGGCGCTGGCGATGCGGGATGCCGTCGCCAGAGCGGACGACCCCCCTCAGAGCATGTAGCGCAGGCGGATGCTTTCGGTGTCGGGCCCGTCGAGGCGGAACGCCGCCGAATCGAACCGGGGCGGCCCCATTCGAAGCGCGGGGTCGCGCGAAAAGCCAAAGCCTTCACGCGGGATGCCCATCAGCTTGTCCATGCGGCCGTTGCCGTTTTCATCATGTACCACCGCGATGGCGTAGCGGCGACCGGCGGGAAGGCTCGCGCGGAGGGCAGCCGCATCCTCGAGCGGCACGATCAGCCGGGTCGCGGCGGGATCGCGGCTGCAATCGGGGAAGGCGCCGGCGTTGGTGGTGATGCACACCAACAGCTGACCGCGCGTGCTGCGCTGGCCCTGTACGCTCAGCGTCAGCGACGCGCTCGCTGCGGCCTTTGGGCCTGCGACTTCAGCGCCGAGCGGCGCGCTCGTGGCGCACAGCGCCAGCGCCGCCAGCATCCCACTGCGCAAGCCCAAGGTCCGTGCCGCAAACCCGATCCCAGAAACGGAAGTAGAGCCCATAATTCCCTCGATAGCGCTCGTGGTGCCGTTGGTGATGCGTGGCGCTTATCAGCCACTTGCCTACCGGACCGTGAACGATGCCACGCGGCAGCATCTCCCAGCCCATGTGGTTGGTGATCCCCATCAGCGTCATAATGCCGAGCACCAGCCCGAGCATCGCGACGTGGATCGGGATGAGGAAGACGAGCGCTGGGATAACGATCGCGCCGGTCAGCGCTTCCCACGGGTGAAAGCTCATCGCCGCCCAGGCGGTGGGCGGACGGCTGGCGTGGTGGACCGCGTGCATCACCTTGAACAGCCGCGGCTCGTGCATTGCCCGGTGCGTCCAATAGAACCACGTGTCATGCGCGATCAGATAGAGCGCCACGCTGACCGGCGCCCACCACAGCGGCATCGCGCTCCAGTCGGTGTAGATTTGCGTCCAGCCGTGCGCCTGCCAGCCCCACGCCACGAGCCCGGCAGGCACGCCGTAGATGGCCGCTGAGGCGAGGCTCCAGCCGATTTCCCGTCGGATCTGCGGGTCGAGCCCGGCGTAGATGCCGGGCCGCACGCGGCGGCTGACCGCGGCGAAGATGCCCGACGTGATGAGGTAGCGCACACCCACGATCAGCGTCATCGCGATCATCGAAAGGAGGAGCGAGTTGGTGGTCACCGTCGCAGCTTAGCTTCGCGGGGCGCGTTTGTCGCGCGGGAGATGTCCGTCGCCCGCCGCTTGCACTCCCAACCCGCACGCCCCACCATGGCGGGCATGAACGCCCCCCATCGGCGCGCCGTCACTGCGGTGCTCGGGCCGACCAACACCGGCAAGACGCACCTCGCGATCGAACGGATGTGTGCGCATTCGTCCGGCACCATGGGTTTCCCGCTGAGGCTGCTCGCGCGCGAGGTTTACGACCGCGTCGTCGCCATCAAGGGCGCCGCGCAGGTGGCGCTGGTGACGGGGGAGGAGCGCATTGTCCCTGACACCGCACGCTACACGCTGTGCACGGCGGAGGCGATGCCGCGCCCGGGCAGCTTGGGGGGCGACCCCGCTTTCCTCGCGCTCGACGAAGCGCAGCTCGGGCAGGACCGCGAACGCGGGCATGTCTTCACCGCGCGGATGCTCGAGGCGCGGGGGCGCGAGGAGACGATGATCCTCGGCTCGGGAGCGCTGGCGCCGGTGGTGCGCGCGCTGCTGCCCGATGCGGAAATCACCGCGCGTCCACGTTTTTCGACGCTAAGCTACGACGGCCCGCGCAAGCTCTCCCGCCTGCCCCCGCGCAGCGTCGTCGTCGCCTTCTCCGCCGAGGAAGTCTACGCCATCGCCGAAGCACTGCGGCGCTTTGCCGGGGGCGCGGCGGTGGTGATGGGCGCGCTCTCCCCTCGCACCCGCAACGCGCAGGTGGCAATGTTTCAGGCGGGCGAGGTCGATTATCTCGTCGCCACCGATGCCATCGGCATGGGGCTCAACCTCGACGTGACGCACGTCGCTTTCGCGAGCCTCGCCAAGTTCGACGGCCAGCGCCAGCGGCGGCTGACGATCGCGGAGATGGCGCAGATCGCGGGCCGCGCCGGGCGGCATCAGCGCGACGGCAGCTTCGGGTCGGTGGGCAGCGCCGCGCAGTTCACCGACGCCGAGGTCGAGGCGATCGAGGAGCATCGCTTCGCCCCGATCGACTGGCTCTACTGGCGCGAGCCCAGTCCCGCGACGGACAGCGTACGCGCGCTGATCGACGCGCTCGATGCGTCGCCGCCGCACCCGCAGCTGCGCCCCGCTCCGGAAGCGACCGACCTTGCCGTGCTGAAGGCGCTGTCGGGCGATCCGGCGGTGATGGCGACCGCGCGCGGGAGCGACCAGGTGGCGCGGCTGTGGGCGACCGCGTCGGTTCCCGACTTTACCAAGAGCGGCCCGATCCACCACGCGCGGCTGATCGCGCGGCTGTGGGGCTGGCTGGGGGAGGGCGACCGCAGCATTCCCGACGATTGGGTGGCGGGGCGGCTCAAGGAGCTCGACCAGGCGGGCGGGTCGGTGGAGGCGCTGGCGGACCGCATCGCGAAGGTGCGGACGATGTGCTACATCACCCAGCGCCGCGACTGGCTGACCGACGCGCCTGCGCTGGCGGCGGAGGCGAGCGCGGTCGAAGGCCGTCTTTCCGACGCGATGCACGCTGCGCTGACGCAACGGTTCGTCGACCGTCGCACGACCGTGCTCTTGCGCGCCATCGGGCAGGGCGCCGCCGACGTGCCCGTGGCGCTGGATGAGGACGGCACGGTGCGCGTCGATGGCGAGGCCATCGGTCGACTCGATGGCTTTCAGTTCATCGCCGACCCTGCCGCGCGTGCGGGCGACCGGCGCATGCTGCTCGCGGCGGCGGAGCGGCACCTCTCGGGCGTGCTCGCCGAACGCGCGGCGGCGCTCGCGTCGGCGGCAGGCGACGCGCTGACGCTGCACCTAGCCGATGGCGAAGCCCCCGCGCTGATGTGGCAGGGCCGCGCGGTGGCGACCTTGGTCAAGGGCGCGCATCTCTTGAGCCCGCGGCTCAAGCTTGCGCGCGGGACCGACGCGCTCGACCCGCACCGGCGCGCGGCGGTGGAGGCGCATCTGGCGGCGTGGGTCGACGATGCGGTGGCGCACCGGCTCGGGCGCCTGCTGGCGATGGCGGCGAGGGCGCGTGACCCGGAGGCGCCGCCCGAGCTGCGCGCAGTGCTCGCGGCGCTGGTCGATCGCGGTGGGGTGATCGCCCGCGACGCGCACGACGCCGCGCTGCGCAGCGGTCCGCCAGCGTTGCGCAGCGGCCTGCGCGAGCTTGGGGTGCGGGTGGGGAGCCTCGATCTACACCACCCCGACGCATTGAAGCCCGATGCGCAACGCTGGCTCGCTGCGCTGTCGGCGGCCTGGCGTGGCGAGGGCGCGATGCTGCCGCCGCCTGCTGGCACGGTGCTGAGCGACGCTGCGGAGCCCGGTCCCGCCTATCGCCGCATCGGCGCGCGGGCGCTGCGGGTGGATATGGTCGAGCGCCTCGCCCGCCACGCCCACGCCGCGCGCATGGCGGCGGTGCGAAGCGCGGGCGAGGCGGATGAAGCCGCTCAACCGCCACTGCTCCAGCCTGCGCCGGAGCATGGTGACCCCGCCTCCATGTGCTCCGACGAAGGCCGCAGCGTGGTCGAGCAGGGCGCAGCGTCCGATGACTCCGCGCAACCTGCGGAGGAGACTTCTCCGCTCGCAGACGTGAGCGAGCCCCAACCCCCGGCCCCTCCCCACAAGGGGGAGGGGAGGGCGGCGTTCACCATCGATCCCGCGCTCGCGCAATCGTTGGGGTTGACCGCGGAAGAGCGCGCCTTGCTGTGGCGCATGCTCGGCTTCCGGCGGACGGGCGATGCTGCGGAGGATGAGGCGGCGCAGCTGTGGACGTGGCGCGGCCGCGCGCCGCGCGAACGCGAGCGGCGACGACCCGCCCCGCGCGAGCGCCGCCCGGCCTACACAGGTAAGGCGTCCCCGCCGAACCGTCGTGAGCCGCCGAGGTCGCGCAACGCTGCCCCTGCGAAGGTCGCCCGCCCGGAACCGCGCATCAACCCCAACAGCCCGTTCGCCGGGCTCTCGACGTTGCTCGGCAAGGGGCGCGACGATTGAGCGAGCCGGCGACGACGATGCGCATCGACAAGCTGATCTGCTGTCTGCGGCTCACGAAGACGCGCGAACGTGCGCAGGCGCTGATCGAAGCGGGGCAGGTGCGCCTCAACGGTGCGCGGGTGGAGCGTTGCTCGGCACCGGTGGCGGTGGGATCGGTGCTCACCCTCGCGCTTGGCGACCAGGTGCGTGCGCTACGGGTGACGCAGCTTCCCGATCGCCGCGGCCCGGCGAGCGAAGCGCAGGGTTGCTACGCTGATCTCCTCGCCGAGGAGTTGACGCCCGCGCCCCCCACGCCATAGCAAGCAGCAACCGGCGCACCCTTTTTCGCGCCCGCCTTGGAGCCGACCGATGACCTATGTGGTGACCGACGCCTGCATCAAATGCAAATATATGGACTGCGTCGAAGTGTGCCCGGTCGACTGCTTCTACGAAGGCGAGACGATGCTCGTCATCAACCCGAGCGAGTGCATCGACTGCGGCGTGTGCGAACCCGAATGTCCCGCAGAGGCGATCCTTCCCGACACCGAGAGCGGGCTCGAAAAGTGGCTGGAGGTCAACGCGGCCTATTCGGCGCAATGGCCCAACATCACCATCAAGCGCGACAGCCCGCCCGACGCCGACAGCTTCAAGGGCGTCGAGGGCAAGTTCGAGCAGTATTTTACGCCCGAGCCCGGCCAGGGCGACTGAGGCGCGGGGAAAGGGCGCGGCGCTCACTCCGCGCTAAACCCGTCCCCCGCCCCGCGACACCCCGGAGCCCCGGATCAAGTGCGGGGTGACGGTGGCTGGGTGGCGGCGCTGACGCTGGCCGGTCGCCGCAACATGCACGCCGTCTGAGGACCACGGAACCGCAGCCACCCCCGCCCGGTTACCCCCGGCATGGCGAGCACTCCCGACCTCTTCCCCGGCCCCTGTGTCTATGTCGATGACTTTGCGCGCGGTTTTACCCGCAAGAAGCGGGGCGACGCGTTCGTCTACACCACCCACAAGGGCGCGCCGGTGCGGGCGGAAAAGACCATCGCGCGGCTGAATGCCGTCGGGCTCCCGCCCGCCTACGATGACGCCTGGTACTGCCAGAACCCGCGCGGGCACATTCAGGCGCTCGGGACCGATGCCAAGGGACGCCGGCAGTATCGCTACCACCCCGGCTTTCGCTCGGAGGCGGAGGACGCCAAATTCGCCGCGCTGCCCGCCTTTGCCAAGGCGCTGCCAGGCATCCGCGCGCATGCGGAGCGGGCCTTGTCGCGCCGCGATCTGTCGCGCGAACGCGTGGTGGCGGCGGTGGTGCGACTGCTCGACATCGGCCACGTCCGCGTCGGCAACAAACAATATGCGCGCGACAACAAGAGCTTCGGCGCGACGACGCTCAAGACCCGCCACGCGCGAGTCGGGCGCGACACGCTGCGGCTCGATTTCATGGGCAAGTCCGGCAATCGCCACCAGATCACCATTGGCGACCGACGCCTCGCAAGTCTCGCGCGGCAATGCTCCGACCTGCCGGGGCAGCCGCTGTTCCAATATCTCGATGCGGAGGGCGTGCCGCGCCCGGTCGACAGCTCCGACATCAACGCCTGGCTTAAGGAAACCGGCGCGGATTTCACCGCCAAGACGTTCCGCACTTGGCACGCGAGCGTCATCGCTTACGCTGCGCTTGCCAACAGCGGTGGCACCGCCAAGCTCAGGGACGTGCTGGGGGAGGTCTCGGCCAAGCTGGGCAACACCCCGGCTGTTGCAAGAAAGAGCTACGTGCATCCCGCGCTGATCGAGGTGATGACCGGCGCCCGCGAGTGGAATCCTGCGTGGGGTCAGCGGCCGCGGGCCTCGCGTTATCTCACGCGCGATGAGCGGGGGTTTGTCGCAGTGCTCGACGCGCTGGCAGTGGAAGCCGCCGCTTCGACGGACGAAGGCAGTTCGACTTCCGTCACCGCTTCGGCTCGGACGTGATCCCCACCAGGGCCACCGATTCGCGTTTTGGCGCGAAAGCTGCTATATCCTGATGCGTAACCGGTCGGTCCCCCGCGTTTCCCCGGTTTGCGGGCGACCATAAGCGGATGCTGCTGCGCTTTGAACTGACCTCCACTCGTTGAGCTGACCCCATCGTCCGGCCTTCTTTCGCCCGGGCGGGGCTGGCTGCGTGGCGATCGGTATCCCCTCTGCGCACAGCGTCATGCGACGAAAGGGCGATACATGACGGCCAAGGCGAATGCCTTTGATGTTGGCGATTATGTGGTTTACCCGAAGCACGGCGTCGGGCGCGTGGTCGAACTGCTGGAGCAGGAGATCGCGGGGATGAAGCTGGAGCTGTACGTGCTCCGCTTCGAAAAAGAGAAAATGACGCTGCGCGTTCCGGTCAACAAGATCGAGAGTGTCGGCATGCGCAAGCTGTCGTCGGACAAGACGATCAAGGAAGCGCTCGAAATCCTCAAGACCAAGCCCAAGGTGAAGCGCACCATGTGGTCGCGCCGCGCTCAGGAATATGAGGCGAAGATCAATTCGGGCGAAATTTCCGCGATTGCGGAGGTGACGCGCGATCTGTTCCGGCCCGAAGACCAGCCCGAGCAGAGCTATTCCGAACGGCAGATCTTCGAAGCGGCGTGCAGCCGTTTGGCTCGCGAGGTCGCGGCGCTCGAGCAGATCGACGAGAAGGCTGCGCAGGCCAAGATCCTCGACATCCTCAAAACGCACGCACCGCAGTATCACCCGCCGACGGGCGCCGCTGCGGCCGCGGAACCCGCCGAAGCGGAAACCCCCGCGGAGGGCTGAGCTCTCGCTTGGCTCCCGTCGCCCCGGGCGTAGTCCGGGGTGACGTGGGCTGGGCCGCTCAGCGCGATTACGCCGAAGCGCTGGAAGCTACCGCTCGCGGGTTGCGGCGAAGGTTAGCTCGGGGTGGCGCTCGGCCTGATAGTTTACGTCCCACACCGACTGTGCGAGGAACACCGGGTTCCCGTCGCGATCGCGGGCGAGCTTGTCGCGGTGGAACCCCGCGAACGCATCGAGCGCCGCCTGTGGCCCCGACAGCCAGCGCGCGGTGTCGAATGGCGCGGGTTCGAGCTTCGCCTCCACCTTATACTCCGCCGCCAGCCGCGCGATCAGCACGTCGAGCTGCAGCTGGCCGACCACGCCGACGATCATCGTCGCGCCGATCTCTGGTGTGAAGACCTGAATGACGCCCTCTTCGGCGAGGTCGGAGAGCGCCTTCCTCAGCTGCTTCGACTTGGTCGGATCGACCAGCGCCACGCGGCGCAAAATCTCCGGCGCGAAGTTGGGAAGACCGGTGAAGCGCACCGCATTCTTCTCGCTGAGCGTATCGCCCACCCGCAGCGCGCCGTGGTTGGGGATGCCGATAATGTCGCCCGGCTCGGCGGTGTCGGCAATCTCTCGGTCCTGCGCGAAGAACAGGATCGGCGAATGCACCGCCACGGGTTTGCCGAGGCCCGACGGGGTGAGCTTCATGCCGCGTTTGAACTGCCCCGACACGACGCGCATGAAGGCGATGCGGTCGCGGTGCTGCGGGTCCATGTTCGCCTGAATCTTAAAGACGAAGCCGGTGACCTCCTTGCCGTCCGGGGCGATCGGCGCCGGATCGGCCGGCTGCGCGCGCGGTCCCGGCGCATGTTCGGCGAGGCCTGCGAGCAGCGGCGCGATGCCGAAGCGCTTCAGCGCCGAACCGAACCATACCGGGGTGAGGTCGCCCGCGCGGTAGGCCTCCGCATCGAACGCGGGGTATCCCGCGCGCGCCAGCTCCGCCTCCGCCGCCAGCCGCGCCGCGCCTTCGGGGGTGAGCTTGTCGGCCAGACTCGCCGCGTCGGGCGCATCGTGATGCGACATGTCCTCGCCGCCGATGCGCGATTCGCCGGCGGGGCGCATCAGCTCCCCGGTGGTGAAGTCGTAGATGCCCTCGAACTCGCCGCCCATGCCCACCGGCCAGTTCATCGGGCACACGTCGAGCGCGAGCACGTCGGCGATTTCGTCGAGCAGCGCGAAGGCGTCGCGGCCTTCGCGATCGACCTTGTTGATGAAGGTCGCGATCGGCACCGACCGCAGGCGGCACACCTCGAACAGCTTGCGCGTCTGGCTCTCGATGCCCTTGGCGGCGTCGATAACCATCACCGCGGAGTCCACCGCGGTCAGCGTGCGATAGGTATCCTCGCCGAAATCCTCGTGCCCCGGGGTGTCGAGCAGGTTGAAGACGAGGCCGTCCTTCTCGAACGTCATCACCGAGCTGGTGACGGAAATGCCGCGCTGCTGTTCGATCGCCATCCAGTCCGACCGCGCCCGCCGCGCCGCCCCGCGCGCCTTGACCTCACCCGCGAGGTGCACCGCGCCGGCGGAGAGCAGCAGCTGTTCGGTGAGCGTGGTCTTGCCCGCGTCGGGGTGGGCGATGATCGCAAAGGTGCGCCGGTTGAGCATCGCGCGGGCGGTAGGGGCGCGCGCGTTGGCGATCAAGCAGAGAGGGCGCGCCCTTTCGCCCCTCCCCCTTGTGGGGAGGGGAGAGACGCGCGCCCGCGCTCCTCGTCGCGGGTTACCGTGGAGCCGCGCCTGCGCTAAAGGCGCCAGCCATGAACGCCTGCGCGCAATGCACCGTCCGCGATCGCGCAATCTGCGCCGCCCTCAATGACGAGGAGCGCGCGATGCTGTCCGCCATCGGTCACCACCGCAGCATCGCCGCGGGCGAATCGCTGATCTGGGAGGGCGAGAACTCGCTGCGCGTCGCCAATGTGCTCGAAGGCGTGCTCAAGCTCACCACTGGCACCCGCGACGGGCACGAACAGATCGTCGGGGTGATGTATCCTGCGGATTTCATCGGCCGCCCGTTCGGGTCGCGCGTGTCGCAAACGGTGACCGCGCTCACCGACGCGCGCGTGTGCACCTTTCCGCGCGCCGAGTTTGACCGCTTCGCGCGCGAGCATCCCGCGCTCGAACACCGGCTCTTGCAGACCACGCTGACCGAGCTCGACCGTGCGCGCGAATGGATGGTCATGCTGGGCCGCAAGTCGGCGGAGGCGCGCGTGGCGAGCTTTATCCTCGACCTCTCCGACCGGCTCGCGTGCGAGCGGACGGGCACTGCGGAGCGTGGTGACGGAGGCTTTACCCTGCCGTTCGGGCGCCAGCAAATCGCTGACATCCTCGGCCTCACCATCGAGACGGTGAGCCGTCAGTTGTCGCGTTTTCGCAGCGAAGGCTGGATCGAACTGCCGGCGCGTCGCGACGTGGTGATTCGCGACCGCGCGGCGCTCGAAGCTATCGCCGACTAGGCGCGCGCTTCACCGCGGGCGCATCCTCGCGGCGGCAAGCGTGGCAGGCCTTCGTCTTGGGCATCGCGTCCCCGTCCATCGGAAGGGGGATCGGGATCGGCAGCGGCGATGCCTCGCCGAGGTCGCCGCAGACGCGCGGCATGAAGCCGTTCGCAGGCGCGCAGGGCGGAGCTGGCGCGGCGAGCGCGGCGCTGGCGGCGAACATGGCAAGGTAGGGCGCGGGGATCATCGCCATGGGCTGCCTTTTTCATGAGCCGTCGCTGACGTTGGCGCGTCGGCGGGGGGCGGTGGCGCGTCCTCCTCCTCCTCGATCAAGATGCGCATCGCCGCGCCGTCGAGGTCCTCGAACTGGTGGCTGCGCATCGACCAGAAAAAGGCGCCGAGCCCCAGCAGCCCGAGCCCGATGGCGACGGGGATGAGGAGCGCGAGGCTGGTCACGCCCGGCTCCCCAGCCGCGCCAGCCGCAGCGCGTTGCCGACCACGATGATCGACGATCCCGACATGGCGAGCGCGGCGATCAGTGGCGTCACCAGCCCCATCAGCGCGAGGGGAATGGCGAGGATGTTGTAGCCGATTGCGAGCACGAAATTCTGCCGGACGACCCGCATTGTGGCGCGCGCGATGCGCACCGCGTCGGCGACCGGCATCAGCGCGTCGGAGGTGAATACCGCATCCGCCGCCGCTCGGCTGACATCGCTCGCCGATCCGGGGGCGAGGCTGGCGTGTGCGGCGGCAAGTGCGGGACCGTCGTTGATCCCGTCACCGACCATCAGCAGCCGCTGCCCTGCGGCGGCGCGAGCGGTGATGAGGTCGAGCTTTTGCTGTGGGGTGGCGGCCGCGGCGGCGACGGGGACACCGACGCTATTCGCCGCGCTCGCCACCGGCTCGGGCTGGTCGCCGGAGAGCAGCGCACTTTCGATGCCGAGCCCGCGCAGCGCGGCGATGGCCTCGCGCGCATCGGGGCGCAGCGGGTCGGCGAAGGGGAGGCGCATGCGCTTGTCGGCGAGGACCAGTTCGCAGGCGAGCGTGGCGCTCCCCTCCGCCCGGGACAGCGCCACGCGCTGCCCGTTCCATGTGCCGCTAACCCCCTCCCCCGGGAGCTCGGCAATATCGGTGACGTCCGCGGCGCGCACCCCACGCGCTGCCAGCGCCTGCGCGAGGCCGCGGCTCAACGGGTGACGGCTGCTCCGCGCGAGCGCCAGTGCAATGCCCTGCTGCTGCGCATCAAGCGCGTCGAGGCCCGTCGGGCGCGGTTCGCCCAGCGTCAGCGTGCCGGTCTTGTCGAGGAGAGCGTGGTCGACCTCTGCCAGCCGCTCGAGCGCGCTGCCGTCCTTGACCAGCACGCCGCGCTTCATCAGCGCGCCTGACGCGACGACCTGCGCCGCCGGAACCGCGAGCCCGAGCGCGCAGGGACAGGTGATGATCAGCACTGCGGCGGCGACGGTGATCGCGGTGTGGATCCCCGCTCCCGCCACCAGCCAGCCGAGGAAGGCGAGCGCGGCGAGCGTGTGCACCGCAGGCGCATAGAGTCGCGCCGCGCGGTCGGCGATGCGGACGTAGCGCGACCGGCCCTGCTGCGCGTCCTCCATCGCTCGCGCGATGGCGGCAATGGTCAGCTCCTCGCCCACCGCGGTCACTTCGACGGTGAGCGGGCGGTCGAGGTTGATCGAGCCCGCCAGCACGCGCTCGCCGACGCCGACCGCCTCGGGCACGCTCTCACCGGTGAGCAGCGACAGGTCGACCAGGCTCGCGCCGTCGCGCACCACGCCGTCGGCGGCAAAGGCCTCGCCCGCCGCGACGCGCATTGTGTCGCCCACCTCAAGGCTGCGCGCCGCCACCCAGCGCGTCGCGCCGTTTGCTTCCACGAGCGTCGCGCCCGGCCCGGCACGCGACAGCAGTGCCTCCACCCCGGCGCGCGCGCGGGCGCGCATCATCGCGTCGAGCACGCGCCCGGCGAGCAGGAAGAACAGCAGCATGGTCGCGCCGTCGAAATAGGCGTGGCGCCCCGATTGCGACGTTTCGTAAAGGCTGAGCGCGGTCACCAATGCGACGCCGATGGCGATCGGCACGTCCATGTTGGTGCGCCCCTGCCGCAGCGCCTTCCACGCAGAGGCGAAAAAGGGGCGACCCGAATAGGCGACGACCGGCAACGCGATCAGCGCGGACAGCCAGTGGAACAGGTCGCGCGTCGCACCTTGCGCCCCCGACCACACCGCCACCGACAGCAGCATGACGTTCATCGAGCCGAAGCCCGCCACCGCGAGCGCCTTGATCAGCCGGTCGAACTCACGCTTCTCCGCCGCAGCGGCGCTGCCGGGCGCGGCTTCGGCGTCAGCGCGCTGCGCCTCGAAGCCAGCGCCCGCCAGCGAGGCAATCAGCGTTTCGCCCTCCACCTCCGGCAAGTGGCGGATGGTGACACGGCGCGCGGTGACGTTGACCCGCGCGTGCGCCACACCAGGCACCGCTCCCGCCGCACGCTCGATCCCCGCGACGCAGCCTGCGCAACGGATGCCCGGCACGATCAGCCGCGTTTCGTCGAGCGCCAGCGTTTCGCCCGACAGGGTCGGAGCGGGTGCGTTCACGAGAGGTCGACGAGGTAGCGCAGCACCTCACCGTCGATCCGCTGCTCGACTCGCACGCGCAACCGCCCGCCGGGCAGCACCTCGCGCGAGGTCCATGGCCCGTCGCCGGTGAGCGTCAGCGCGGGGTTGGCGGGCTGGCGACCGAGCGGACGTTCGATGCTCGCGCGCACGGTGCCGCCTTCGTCGGTGCCGTTGGCGTTGCGAATGCTGAGCAGAAGGTGGCCATCGCTTTGCCGGGTTGCGCGTGCGCTCCACCCACGGGCCTGCGCCGCGCGCGCGTCGGCGAGCCAGCCGTTGAACTCTTGGCTCGCGACATAGCTGTTGTCGACGACGGTTCCGCCGAAATCGCGGGTCGCCATCCGCGCCATGTAGAGGTTGACCGCGATCACCACGCCGAAAAAGGCGACGAGGATCATGGTGATGTGCCGCCCGGTGAATTCGCGGCTCATGTCGCGGGCCTTTCGAACTTGAGCTCCTCGCGCGCGGTCTCAGCCGATTGCGCGTCGGCGCCATCGCTGACGGTGAGCGCGAACGGCTCGCCGCTCACACCGCGGCCGGCTGCCACCAACAGGCTAATCTGCGTCACCGCATCGGGTGCGGCGCGGACGTTTAGGGTGCGAGCGCCGTGTGCGCGGTCGCCTTCGCCAGCGATCCACATGGTGCCGCCGGGCAGTCCTTCCAGCCTAACGGTGAGGTTGCGCGGGCGGCTCTCCATGTTGCTCAGCTTCACGGTAAAGCTGTTGCGCACGGTCCCGTCGGCAAGCTGGACGTAGGGCGGGTTGCGCTCCTGGATCGCGCCGATCGACAGCCGCGTGCGGGTGCCGAGCGCGAACAGCATCGCAATCCCGATCGCGCTCCAGACGGAGAGGTAGATTAGCGTGCGCGGCCGGAACAGCGTCTTGAGCACCGGCTTGGGCGCCTCGCCCGCCTGTTCCGCGGCCGCATCGTCGAGCGTCGTGTAGGCGATGAGGTTGGGCGGGCGTCCGACCTGCGCCATCACATTGTTGCAGGCATCGATGCACAGCGCGCAGGTGATGCAGCCGATTTGCGGCCCTTCGCGGATGTCGATTCCCGTCGGGCACACCGCGACGCACTGATTGCAATCGATGCAGTCGCCGAGCGGGGTGGGCGAACGCTTGGCTTCCTTGACGCTGCCGCGCGGTTCGCCGCGCCAGTGCTTGTAAGTGACGAGCAGCGATTTTTCATCGAGCATCGCCGACTGGATGCGCGGCCAGGGGCACATGTAGATGCACACCTGCTCGCGCATGAAACCACCGAAGATGAAAGTGATCGCGGTGAGGATGCCGACCGTCGCATAGGCAACCGGCGCGGCCTGGCCGGTGACGAAGTCGCGCAGCAACGTCGGCGCATCGGCGAAGTAAAAAATCCACGCGCCGCCGGTCGAAATGGCGATGATTAGCCAGATCGCCCATTTGGAGAGGCGCTTCGCCACCTTTTGCGGGCCCCAGGGCGCTGCCTGCAAGCGGAGCTGGGCGTTGCGGTCGCCGTCGATCCAGCGTTCGACGTGCTGGTAGAGGTCGGTCCACACCGTCTGCGGGCAGGCGTAGCCGCACCACGCGCGCCCTACCGCGCTCGTCACCAGGAACAGACCGATGCCCGCCATGATCAAAAGGCCGGCGACGAAGTAGAACTCCTGCGGCCAGATCTCGATCGAGAACATGTAGAAGCGGCGGTTGGCCATATCGACCAGCACCGCCTGGTTGGGAGCATAGGGCCCGCGATCCCAGCGGACCCACGGCGTGATGTAATAGATCGCGAGCGTCACGACCATCACCGCCCATTTCAGGCGCCGGAACGGGCCGTCGACTGCCTTGGGAAAGACGGACCGACGTTTTTCGTATGGGTCGAAGGCGTGGGCGGTGAGGTCGTTGATGTTGCTCATTTGCCGATGACTTGCGCGGCCGATCGTGGGGGAGGGGTGGGCTGCGGTTCGGCGGCGCGCGGGCCCGAGGTGGGCTGCGGGCTCGCATCGGGCGCAGGCGCCTCGCTCGCGGCGGTCGGCGCACCGCTGCGGGGAGCAGCGACCGCCGCTCCCGCGGCGGCGCTGGCGGCGGCGATTGCCGGCGTCGCCTCACCACCGCCACGGCTGTGGACGTAGGTCGCGAGCATGCGGATCGTCACCGGGTCGAGCCGGTCGCCGAAGCGCGGCATCACGCCCTGACGACTGTTGTGCACCGAATTGCGCACATCGTCGCGGTCGCTGCCGTAGAGCCAGATGGCGTCGCGCAGGCTCGGCGCGCCGACATTGCGCATCCCCTCGCCATTGGCGCCGTGGCAGACGGCACAGTTCGCCGCGAACAGGGTGGCGCCGCGCTGCGCTGCGGGGCTGACGCCCTCCAGGCGCGAGAGGCTGCGGACGTAGCTCACCACATCGTCGATCTCGTTCGGCTGAAGGATGCCGTCGCGGCCAAAGGCGGGCATCTGGCTCATGCGAGTTTGCGGGTGGCCCGGATTACGAATGCCGTGGGTCAGAGTATATTCGATGGTCTTGAGGTCGCCGCCCCACAGCCAATCGTCGTCGTTGAGGTTGGGGTAGCCCTTCGATCCCGCCGCGCCGGAGCCGTGGCACTGCACGCAATAGACGCGGAACGCCGACCCGCCGCCGGCGACCGCCGCGCGCATCAACTGGCGATTGGCGGGCAGCTGTTCGATCGGGGTCTGCGCGATCGCAGCGTAGATCGGCGCGCGCTCGCGTTCTACCTTAGCTACGTCGGCGGCATAGACGCCGCGACTGGTCCAGCCGAGCGTCCCCGCGGTCGCGCGCTCCACCAGCGGCCACGCCGGGAACAGCACGACATAGACCAGCGACCAGGCGATGGTCGCGTAAAAGGTCCACAGCCACCAGCGGGGGAGGGGGGTGTTGAGCTCCTCGATCCCGTCCCATTCGTGGCCGACGGTTTCGGTGCCGGTGGGTTGGTCGATGCGCTTTTGGTCACTCATGATCGGCATCCAATATGCTGCGCGCAGCTTCGGCGTGGTGGTCGCGTGCACCGGGGCGCAGCGCGAAACCCACGCAGATCAGGAACACAACGCCCAAGCCCACGAGACCCCAACTGTCGGCCAGGTGGCGCAGCGCGTTGTAAAGCGAATGGTCGTCGCCGGTGATCACCGCGACCGCTCCTGCGGGGAAGCGCGACGAGAACGCGACCGCTCCTGCGGGGAAGCGCGACGAGAACGCGACCGCTCCTGCGGGAAAGCGCAGATCATCGCGCCCGCTCCTGCGCGGCGGCGGCGTTTACATCGACCAGCGTGCCGAGCATCTGGAGATAGGCGACGAGCGCGTCCATCTCCGTCACCCGCGTCGGATCGCCGTCGAAGTCGCGCGCCTGCACGCGGTTGTAGCGGCGCGTGAGTTCAGGGGCGCCCTCCGCACTCGCCTGCGCGGTGAGGTCGGCGTTGGCGTTGTCGATCTGGCTTTGCGTGTAGGGGACGCCGAGCCGGGTCTGCGCCATCAGCTGCGAACGCATGTCGATCGGCCCCAGCTCACGCTCCGCGAGGAAGGCGTAGTTGGGCATGATCGACTGCGGCACGACGCTGCGCGGCGCCTTTAGGTGCTGGACGTGCCATTCGTCCGAATAGCGCATGCCGACGCGGGCGAGGTCGGGCCCCGTCCGCTTGGAGCCCCACTGAAACGGCTTGTCGTACATGCTCTCCGCAGCGAGGCTGTAGTGGCCGTAGCGCTCCACCTCGTCGCGGAAGGGGCGGATCATCTGGCTGTGGCAGACATAGCAGCCTTCGCGCACGTAGATGTTGCGACCCGCCTGCTCGAGCGGGGTGTAGGGGCGCACCCCGTCCACCTTCTCGATCGTGCTGTCGATCCAGAACAGCGGCGCGATTTCGACGATGCCGCCGATCGTCACCACGAACAGCGCGAGCGCCCCCAGCAGGGTCACGTTGCGCTCGATCGCCTTATGTTTTTGCGTCAGGCTCACGAAAGCATCCCCCTCATTCGGCCGGCTGGAGCTGCGCGGGGACGATCGGCACGTCGCGCACAGGGTCGGGCTTGGTTTCGGTCATCGGCTTTTCATCGCGCACATGGCCGAGGATCGTCCGCCACACGTTGACGACCATGATGATCGCCCCGGTGAGGTAGAGGAGCCCGCCGAATGCGCGCAGCACGTACATCGGCCGGATCGTCGCGACGATGTCGCTGAACGCCCAGACGAGGTAGCCATCGGCGCCATATTCGCGCGCCATGAAGCCCTGCTGCAGCCCCGCGACCCACATCGACGCGGCGTAGAAAACGATACCCAGCGTCGCCAGCCAGAAGTGCCAGTTGATCATGCGATAGCTGTAGAGCCGCTCGCGGTTCCACAGGCGCGGGACGAGGTAGTAGATCACGGCAAAGGTGATCATCCCGTTCCACCCCAGCGCACCCGAGTGCACGTGGCCGATGGTCCATTCGGTATAGTGCGACAGGCTGTTGACCGCCTTGATCGACAGCATCGGGCCTTCGAACGTGCTCATCCCGTAAAAGGCGAGCGCGAGCACCATCATGCGGATGATCGGGTCGGTGCGCAGCTTGTCCCACGCGCCGTTGAGCGTCATCAGCCCGTTGATCATGCCGCCCCAGCTCGGCATCCACAGCATGATCGAGAACACCATGCCCAGCGTCTGCGCCCAGTCGGGAAGCGCGGTGTAGTGGAGGTGGTGCGGACCCGCCCAGATGTAGAGGAAGATCAGCGACCAGAAGTGAATGATCGACAGCCGATAGCTGTAGATCGGCCGCTCCGCCTGCTTGGGCACGAAATAGTACATCATGGCGAGGAAGCCGGCGGTCAGGAAGAAACCGACCGCGTTGTGGCCATACCACCACTGCACCAGCGCATCCTGGACGCCCGAGAACACGCCGTAGCTCTTCGACCCCACCAGGCTCGCCGGGAGGGCGAGGTTGTTGACGATGTGCAGCATCGCCACGGTGATGATGAACGAAAGGTAGAACCAGTTGGCGACGTAGATGTGCGGTTCCGACCGCTTGAGGATCGTGCCGACAAAAGTCACCAGATACGCGACCCAGACGATCGTCAGCCAAAGGTCGACATACCATTCAGGCTCGGCATATTCCTTGGACTGGGTGATGCCGAGGAGGTAGCCGGTCGCCGCCAGCACGATGAACAGCTGGTAGCCCCAGAATACGAACTTCGCGAGACCGGGAAACGCGAGCCGCGCGCGGCAGGTGCGCTGCACGACGTAGAAGCTCGACGCGATCAGCGCGTTGCCGCCGAACGCAAAGATCACGCCCGACGTGTGCAGCGGGCGCAGGCGACCAAAGGTCAGATATTCGCTGCCGAAGCTCCAGTCCGGAAAGACGAGCTGGAGGGCGATGAACAGCCCGACCGTCAGCCCGACGATCCCCCAGAACACCGTCGCCAGGATGCCCCAGCGCACGACGTCGTCGTCATAGCGCGACGGGTCGCCGGGAATGCGAAGCACCCCGCGTGCGACCGCGGCATAGTCGACCTGCGTGACGCTCGCCCACAGTGCGATCAGCGCGGCGAGCGCGACGATCACCATGTGCGCGGAAAAGCCGGAATCGGCCGCGCTTGCTCCGGCGACGAGCGCGATCAGCGCGATCACCGCCCACAGCCCCGCGCGCGATACGATGGAGATCATGGTTCAACGTTCCTTGTCATCATCGCTCGCCGTGCCGTCCGGGCGGCGGGGCGACATTGATCCGCGTCAAAATTACGGGCCTCGTCCATCACAGCGCGTTCGTCTCGGGCTGCGTGGCGACGTCGCCTTCCTTGGCGGCATTGTTCACGAGCAGGATCGAGGCGGTCCAGATCCCCGCAGCAGCAAGCCAGCCGAGGTTGAACAGCGCCAGCGCCGCCCACACCCGCCCCTTGGGCTGGGTCGCGCGGCGGGGGCCAGCGATCTCGGGGCGCTTGCGAAACACCGCGGCGACGGAGGCACCGTGGACGATCAGCCACACACCGGCGGCAAGCGAGACGACCGCGCAGGCGACGAGCACCAGCGCCAGCATTTGTGATGATAGCCCCATAGTCGGTCCCTCTTGCCCTCAGATCGCGCTGCTGAACCGGTTGGGCGCAGCGTCGCGATACGGATCGAACAATGCCGCAATCGAGCGCAGGTATGGCGCGCTCGCCGCGGCCTGCAACAGCATCGAACCTTGGCGTTGAATTACGCCGGTTTTTTCGAACGGTGCCAGCGCGGTTTCGATTCGCGCATCGGGCAGGAACAGCGACGCATCCCCGTCGCGACCGCACAGCAGGTCTTCGATCAGCAGCGCGCGCTCGCGGTCGTTTCGGCTGCGCTCGACACCCAGCGCGCCGGTCAGCAACCCTTGCGACAGCCGCATACGGTAGCGCCCGGCGTTCTTCTCATTCTGCACGAGGAGGCCCGGAAAGCTGGAGATGGCGCTCGCGCCGAGGCCAATCAGCGTTTCGGCCGCGTCGTCGGTGAAGCCCTGAAAGTTGCGTCGCAGCGTGCCCTCTCGCGCGGCTTTCGCCATGCCGTCGCCGGGCAGCGCGAAATGGTCGAAGCCGATCGCCTGCCACCCCGCGTCCACCAGCCGCCGCGCGCCGTGCGCCGCCATGGCGAAGCGCGCGTCGGTGCCAGGCAGCGCGCTCGCGTCGATCTGGCGCTGGCGCGGGATCAGGTGGGGCACGTGGGCGTAACCGAACAGCGCGATGCGTTCGGGACGCAGCGCGATGGTCGCGTCGAGCGTCGCGTCGAGCACCGCCAGGCCCTGCCCCGGCAGCCCGTACATGAGGTCGAAGTTGAGCGATTCGACGCCCGCGGTGCGCAGCATGTCGACCGCCGCGACAATCTCCGTCTCGGGCTGGACCCGCCCGATCGCCGCCTGCACCGCCGGGTCGAAGCTCTGCACGCCGAGGCTCGCATGGGTCACCCCCGCGCGCGAAAGCACTTCGCCCCAGCCCGGGTCGAGCCCGCGGGGGTCGAGCTCGACCGAGATGACTTCGGGGGCCGCGGCGAAGCTCGTCAGCAGCCGGTCGACCAGCCGCAGGAAGTCGATCGCGTGCACCGCATTAGGGCTTCCGCCACCAAACGCGATCCGCCGCACGCGCGCGTCGCGGGGGAGGGTGCGCGCGACGAGGCCGATCTCCACGTCGAGCGCCTCGAGGTAGCTCGCCAGCCGCTGCTCACGCCCCGCTCGCCCGGTGTTGCAGCCGCAATACCAGCAGATGTCACGGCAATAGGGGATGTGGACGTAGAGCGAAATGTCGCCCCGCGCCGCTCCGAGCGCCGCCGCCTGCTGCCGAGCGCCGACGTTTGCGCCGAACTCCGCCGCGGTCGGAAAGCTCGTGTAGCGCGGCACCGCGCGGGCGAGCAGTTCGGGGTGGTAGGGCCACATCGTCGCCCGCTTGCCACGCGCGTGGCGAGCAAACCTTGATCGGCGTCAAATTGTCGTGGTGCCGCGACGCGCCGCTCAAGCTGTAACGATGCGGCCCATCTCGTCGACATGCACCGGCCATGGCGTGAGTGCAGCGCCGACGCACGGACCCCCGACGCATCGCCCATCGCGTTCGAACAGCGCGCCGTGCCAGCCGCAAGCGATACGGCTGCCGTCCGGAGTGAGGTAAGCGTCGAGACTGCGCGCCAGCGGCAGCCCGAGGTGCGGGCAGCGGTCGACGAAGCCGCGCACGCTATCGCCCTCCCGCAGGACGAAGCCGTGGAAGCGCCCCGCCTTCATCTGCAGCACGAAATTGCGCGCCGCCCCGTCGGCGATCAGGTCGAGCGGGCCGAGCACCACCCCCGCAGGCGTCGCGGTGAGCCGCTCCGGCGGCGCGGAGGTGTCGTCGGCGTCGCTCAAATCGCGGGCGCTGGGGTGACGGTGGCGCGGCACTCGCCAAAGCCGATGCGGGGGCGCCCCTCTGCCTGCGCGAAGGCGGTGAGCACGACCGTGTCGCCATCCTCGAGGAAGCGGCGCTGCTCGCCATTGGGGAGCGTGATCGGCTGTTGCCCGCCGCGCGTCAGCTCGAGCAGCGAGCCCAGACCGCTGTCGTCGGGGGTGGAGATGGTGCCGCTGCCGAGCAGATCGCCCGGCTGCATGTTGCACCCGCCGACACTGTGGTGCGTGACGAGCTGCGCCAGCGTCCAATAGGCGTTGCTCGCCGGGCCGCGGCCGATGGTCACCGGCGCCTCACCCGCCGCCGCCATCTTGGCGGTCAGCAGCTGCGTTTCGAGCGTGATCGCAAAGGCGCCGCTCGCCTGATCCGCCGCATCGTGGAGGTAGGGCAGCGGCTGCGGATCGCCCTCCGCGCGCACCGGCTGCGCGATGCGGTACGGGGCGAGCGCCTCCATCGTCACCACCCAGGGGGAAACGGTGGAGTGGAAGTTCTTGGCGAGAAACGGGCCGAGCGGCTGATATTCCCACGCCTGAAGATCGCGCGCGGACCAGTCGTTGAGGAGGCCGATGCCCGCAATGTGGCGCCCCGCCTCCGCGATCGGGATCGGCTCGCCGAGCGCGTTGCCCTCACCAATCCACACCGCCAGTTCGAGTTCATAGTCGAGCCGCTGCGACGGGCCCAGCACCGGCGCGTCGGCGTCGGGTGCTTTGCGCTGGCCGTTGGGGCGACGCACGTCCTCACCCGAGACGCGCACGCTGCTGGCGCGGCCGTGGTAACCGATCGGCACCCACTTATAGTTGGGCAGCAGCGGATTGTCGGGGCGAAACTGCTTGCCGACATTATTGGCGTGATGGATGCCGACGTAGAAGTCGGTGTAGTCGCCGATCTGCGCGGGGAGGCACAGCTTGAGGCCGCCGCGCGGGCGCAGCGCCCCGCGCACCGCATCAGCCTGGCTTTCGTCGGTCAGCAGCTGCGACAGCGCCGCGCGCAGGTCGCCCCGCGCCGCCGCCGGGAGCGCGAACAGCGCGTTGAGCGTCGGCTCCTTGAGCGCGGCGCGCACCGCTTCGGGCAGCAGTGCGGCGATCAGCGTCAGGTCGAGCGCATGGTCGCCGATGGCGGTGACGATGTGCCGCTCTCCACCCACCTCCGCCACGCCGAGGGGGAGGTTTTGCACCGGGAAGTCGGCATGGCCGTCCGCCCCCTCCACCCAGCAGCGGAGCGAGGGGTCGTGCGTCGGATCAATGCTCATCGCGGCAATTGTGCTTTCGGGAAGTTGTTCCACACCGCGTCGTAATCGGGCTGCGCCGAGCGGCAGGCGTGGGGGGTGGGGCGGTACGGCCAGCAGCTTTCGAGCATGAAGGCCATCGTGCCGTCCTGCTTGTGCGGGGCGAGCGCGGCTTCGCTTGCCGCGCGCCAGCTGGCCTCATCGGGACCGTGGCCGGCCATCATGTTGTGGAGCGACACGCCGCCCGGCTGGAAGCCATCAGCCTTGGCGTCATAGGCGCCCTGGATCAGCCCCATCGCCTCCGACATGATGTTGCGGTGGAACCACGGCGGGCGGAACGTGTCCTCCGCCACCATCCAGCGCGGCGGAAAGATCACGAAGTCCGCGTTGGCGCGGCCGACGACATCCGACGGGCTCGTCAGCACCGTGAAGATCGAGGGGTCGGGATGGTCGTAGCTGACCGTGCCGATGGTGTTGAAGCGGTGCAGATCGTATCGATAGGGCGCGAGGTTGCCGTGCCAGGCGACCACGTCGAGTGGCGAATGCGGCAGCGTCGTCGTCCACAGCCGACCGAGGAACTTCTGGATGACCTCGCACGGCGTGTCGCGGTCCTCGAACCAGGCGACCGGCGTTTCAAAATCGCGCGGGTTGGCGAGGCCGTTGGCACCGATCGGGCCGAGGTCGGGAATGCGGAAAGGCACGCCGTAATTTTCGAGCGCGTAGCCCACCGCGTCGCCGTCGGGCAGCTCGGCCCGAAAGCGCACGCCGCGCGGCACCACGGCGATCTGCCCGGGCGCAATGTCGATGCGGCCGAATTCGGTGACGAGGCACAGCCGCCCGTCGACCGGCGCGAACAGCAGCTCGCCATCGGCGTTGAGCAGCACGCGGTCGGTCATCGACGCCGAGGCGGCGTAGCGATGAAACGCCACCCCAACGAGCCCTGCAGGATTGCCGTTGACCAGCAGCGTTTCGAGGCCATCGACCAGGTCCACGCCCGCCGCTGCGCGCGAGGGCGGATCCCAGCGCAGGCGGTTGGGCGACAGCGGCGCGCTATCGTCGTCCGCGCGGGTGAAGTTCGACGCGCCAGTGTAGGGCTTGAACGGCGGATGCTCCGCCGTCGGACGCAGCCGGTAGAGCCACGACCGCTTGTTTTCGTGCCGCGGCATGGTGAAGGCCGTGCCCGACAGCTGCTCGGCATAGAGGCCGAAGGCCGGCCGCTGCGGCGAGTTGCGCCCCTCCGGCAACGCGCCGGGCACCGCTTCGGTCACCACATGGTTGCCAAAGCCGGGGACGTAGCTCGCGCGCTGGGCAGCCGCCTGTGCCGCCGCGTCGATCTGCGCGGGGGCGGTCATCATTCGTCCACCGTGATGACGCCGCGACGGATCTGATCGAGCTCGATCGATTCATAGAGCGCCTGGAAGTTGCCGTTGCCGAAGCCTTCGTTGCCCTTGCGCTGGATGATCTCGAAAAAGATCGGGCCGACCATGGTTTCGGTGAAGATCTGGAGGAGGATGCCCTCTTCGCCGACGTCGCCGTCGATCAGGATGCGGTTGCGCTTCAGGCGATCGAGGTCTTCGCCGTGGCCGGGCACGCGCTTGTCGACCAGTTCGTAGTAGGTCTCGATCGTGTCCTGCAGCCGCACCCCACGCGCGCGCAGCTTTTCCACCGTGTCGTAGATATTGTCGGTGGTCATGGCGAGGTGCTGGATCCCCTCGCCCTTATAGTCGCGGATGAACTCTTCGATCTGGCTCTTGTCATCCTGACTTTCGTTGAGCGGGATGCGGATCGCGCGGTCCGGGGCAATCATCGCCTGGCTGAAGAGGCCAGTGGCCTTGCCCTTGATGTCGAAATATTTCTGCTCTTCGAAGCCGAAGATGCGGCCGTAGAATTCGCTCCACACCCGCATCTGCCCGCGGCGGACGTTGTGGGTGAGGTGGTCGAGGATATCGAGGCCGACGCTGTTCGCAGCCTCTGCCTCGGCGGCGCCCGGGATGTCGGTCCAGTCGTCGTAGAGGCTGCCCGCCGCGCCGTGACGGTCGACGAGGTAGAGCAGCGATCCGCCGATCCCTTCAAGCACATAGGCGTCGGGGCCGAGCGCGCCCAGCCCCGCGTCGGCGGGGGTGGCGCCGCGCGCGACAGCGTTGTCGAAGGCGGCCTTCGCATCGCTCACGCGGAACGCCATCGCGCTCGCCGACGGGCCATGTTCGGCGCGGAAGGCAGCGGCGTGGCTGCCCTCACCCATGCGGTTGACGAGGAGGTGCGTGCGCCCCTGACGGTAGAGCACGACGTCGTTGACCGGGTGCCGCTTGACCGCGGTGAAGCCCAGCGCCTCGAACTGCCGTTCCAGCGTCGCGGGGTCCGGCGAAGTAAACTCGCAGAACTCGAACCCGTTGAGACCCATCGGATTGACGTCGAGATGCTCGTCGCCAGCGGTGGCGGGCGGGGACATGGGCGCGTTCATGCAAGCGACTCCGGCAGGGAATGGTTTCTTGTGAAACTATGTAGCCAACGGCGCAGCTTATCGCAACGGGTCAGACGGGCGTAAAGACGAGCGCCGCACCGTTCGTGCAATAGCGTAAACCGGTCGGCGCAGGCCCGTCATCGAACACATGGCCGAGGTGCCCGCCGCAGTTGGCGCACGCGATCTCGGTGCGCGCGAAACCGAGCGAGCGGTCGATATGCATCGTCACCGCGCGGGGCAGGGGTGCGTAGAAGCTGGGCCAGCCGGCGCCGCTGTCGAACTTGGCCGCGCTCGAAAACAGCAGCTCGCCACATCCCGCACAGCCGAAGCGCCCGCGCCGCTGCTCGCGGTTGAGCGGCGAGCTGTGCGGCCGCTCGGTCCCCTCCTGGCGCAGCACATAATAGGCCATGGGCGAAAGCCGCCGCCGCCATTCCGGGTCACTCACCGTAACGGGGAGGGATCGAGGTAATTGCGGGACGCGCGCGGAGGCGATGGTGGGGACGCCCAGCACCGCCGCTCCCGCTACGGCACTGGCGATCAGCTCGCGTCGGGAGAGCGGCGGGGTCATGCGAGGCGGTGTGCGCTTTGGTGTGGGACGAGGCAAGGCCTCACCCTCGGTGTGGGACGAGGCAAGGCCTCACCCTCCCGCGCTGCGCGCGGTATCCCTCTCCCGGCGGGAGCGGGCGGGGGCGCATCGCGCAGGAGGATGAGCCCGCCGCTTCAGTAGCGCTCCAGCCGCACCTGCATGTGGCGATAACCGTGGACGAAGCACGCCGGCACCCGTTCCGGTTCTGCCTCGACGTGGACGCGCAGGCGTCGCTTGGCCATTTCCTCGAGCAGCACCTGCAGCTGCAATTCTGCGACGCGCGCGCCGACGCAACGGTGGATGCCGTAGCCGAAAGCGAGGTGGCGGCGCGCATTATCGCGGGTGATGTCGATCGCATCGCCGTTCGGGAACACGCTCTCGTCGCGGTTGGCGCTTGCGTACCACAGCGCGATCTTGTCGCCCGCGCGGATCTGGTGGCCGAACAGGTCCGCGTCCTGCAACGCCGTCCGCCGCATATGCGCGAGCGGGGTCTGCCAGCGGATGATCTCCTGCACCGCGTTGGGGATCTGCTCCGGGCGTTGCTCCAGCAGCCTCTGCTGGTCGGGAAACTGATTGAGGCCGTAGGCATAGGCGCTCATGGAATTGCGCGTGGTGTCGTTGCCGCCGACGATGAGTAGGATCAGGTTCCCCATGAATTCATAATGGTCCATGTCCTTCATCGCGTCGCTGTGCAGCATGATCGAGATGAGGTCGTTGGTCGTAGGCTGACCGATCTTGGACTGCCACAGCGCGCCGAACGCCCCGCCCATCGCCATCGCCTGCTCGAGCCGCGCCTTGCGGCTCTCTGCGGTGTGAAAGCTTTCGACGTCGCCTAGCGCGTCGGACCAGTGCGTGAGCTTCGAACGCTCGTCCCAGGGAAAGTCGAACAGCCGCGCGAGCATCTGCGTGGTGAGCTCGATCGACACGCGCTCGACCCAGTCGAAGCTCTCCCCCACGGGCAGCGCGTCGAGCACCGCGGCGGTGCGCGCGACCGCGTCGGCCTTCATTTCGGCGACGGGGGAGGGGCCGAACGCGGGCGCCACGGTGCGCCGCTGGGCGGTGTGCTTGGGCGGGTCCATCGCGATGAACATCGGCGTCGGCACTTCGAATTCGAGCCGCGAATCGAAGCCGTCGCCCGCCACCGTGATCCCGCCGAGCTGCCCTGCGGAGCTATAGATCTGCGGCAACGCCTCGATATGGACGATCGGCTTGTAAGTGCTGATCGCCCAATAGGGCCCGAAGCGGCTGTCCTCGAAATAATGGATGCCGCCGTCTGCGCGCAGCTTTGCAAAGGGCTCCTGCCAGCGGTCCCGCGCCCAGACGTCGGGGTGGGTGACGTCCTCGAACCGGTCCGCCACCCGCCCCGCCGCGGGGACGGGGCGCGGGCTGGTGTCCCTGGTGATGCGGTAGCGATCCTCGACGCTGAAGTCGGGCGGCGGGGGAGGGGCGGTCTGATCGGTAACCGTCGCAGCGTCGGTGGCCATGGCTCTCTCAAAGCTCCCAGAATGGAGGGGGGGGCGCGCGGGTCGTCACGCCCGCTTCATACCCCCGAGAGGATGCCACTACTGACAGCGCTGTCAATGCGTCGCGGCGACCTGATCCTCAGTCTTGCGCCAGCGTGACAGCCAGCCGGGACCGCTCGATGAGCGCAGCACCCCGGCGCGGAATATGCGCACGCCCAGCCAGATCGTCCCCGCCACCCACAGCAGCTGCCAGGCGATGGCGATGATGTGCGGCAGCAGCGCCGGATCGCTCGCCGCGCGCGCCGCCATGGCGAGCGGGGAGGACCAGGGCACCCACCGCGCGATGGTGGCGACGGTGCTGTCCGGCGCATTGGCCGCAGCACTCGCCAACGCGAACACGCCGACCTGTAAAAAGGTCAGCGGCAGCGACAGCATTTGAATCTCGCGCACCGTCGATGCGAGGGCTCCCGCCGACAGGAACATCGCGCCCAGCAGCAGGAAAGCGAGGAAGAAGTAGATCGCGACCAGCATCACGAACAACGGCCAGCCCACCGCGGGCGTGACCGAAAGGCTCGCGGCAAGGTCGGGCGCCGCGACCAGGGCATAGTTGAGCCCGCTCGCCCCGATCAGCCCCCAGAAGCCGACGAAGATCAGCGCGATCGCGAACATGCCGATCAGCTTGCCAAAGAACAGCGCCTCCAGGGGAATGGCGGCGGCGAGAATTTCGATGACCTTGTTGCCCTTTTCCTCGGCCATGGTGCCGACCGTCTGTCCGGCGAGCAGGAGCAGCAGCATGAACATGCCGAACACCGCGCCATAGCCGAGCGCGTTGCGCGCCGAGCGAGAGCCTCCGACTTCGCGCGCGAGCGGGACGAACGTCGCGCGGCTGGCGCGCGGCGCGGTCGCACCCGCGCCTTCGCGCGCCACGGTTTCCGCCAGCAGCGCGAGATAGCGACCGGAGCTGCCGTCCTTGTTGCGCTCGGCGATGCGCGGAGCGGCGGCGGGGCCGGTGAGCGTCGCCAGCACATCGCCGCCACGGCTCACGTCACGCGACACCGCGGCATGGGCGGGGTCGAGCGGGACGATCACGATCGGCGGCGCGGTTTTCCACGCGCTGCGCAGGCGGCGATCGGCGGCGATGAAGGCGTCGCGCTCCTGCGGCAACACCTGCACCACCATCCGCTCACGGTTGCCCGCGCCCTCGGCGACCGCTCCCGCCGTCGCGCCACCGATCGCACCGAACGCAACCATCATCAGCGGCGCGAGCAGAAAGACGAGGAAAGTCGGCGTCATCACCAGCGCGACGATGTCGCGCCGCGCCACGGTCAGCACCGAACGCCAGAAGCTCATGCCAGCACTCCATCGTCCTGCGCCTGTGGTAGGAGTGCGCGCGGTTGTGGCCCGCGCGGATCGGGGGCGTCCCCCACAATGCGCACAAAGGCTTCGTGCAAGCCCGGCCGCTCGATGGCGAGCTCCTGCACACCAAAGCCGCCCGCCACGAGTGCGCCGATCATCGGATCGACACCGCCGTCGGGGATGGCAAAGTGCCAGTCGCCGCTCGCATCGCGGGTGGCTTGCGGCGGCAGGACCGCGGCGAGCGCACTGGCGTCGGCGCCCTCGCGCGGTCGGTAGCGGACCTGCTGCGGCAACAGCGCGCGTGCCTGCGCCACCGTCCCCTCGAACCGCCGCTCACCCCCGGCGATGATGGCGAGCCCGTCGCACAGCCGCTGCGCGTGCGCCATGACATGCGTCGACAGGATGACCGTCGTGCCCCGGTCACGCGCGGCGAGGACCATCGCCTCCAGCCGCTCCTGATTGACCGGGTCGAGCCCCGAAAACGGCTCGTCCAGCACCGCTAGTTCGGGGTCGTGCACCAACGCGCCGACCAGCTGCACCATCTGCGCCATGCCCTTGGAGAGCTTGCGCACCTTCAACTTCTGCGCGCGTTCGAGGCCGAGTTGCGCCAGCCGCTCGTCCGCGCGGCGGCGGCCTTCGGGCAGCGGTAGACCGCGCAGCGCCCCCATGAACGCGACCGCTTCGCGCGCGGTCATGGCGGGGTAGAGCCCGCGTTCTTCCGGCAGGTAGCCGACGCGCGCCGCGACCTCGCGCGGGCGGTCGTGGCCGAGCAGGCGGCGGGTGCCTCGGTCCGGCTCGATCACCCCCAGCAACATGCGGATGGTGGTGGTCTTGCCCGCGCCGTTAGGGCCGAGCACGCCGTAGATGCTGCCGCGCGGGATCGCGAGCGACACGTCGCGCACCGCGTCGAACCCGCCGAAGCGTTTGCTCAGATGCTCGGCTTCGACGACCCACTCGCCCACGGCGGCTTCCCCCTTGCTGCTCGAGCCTTCGATAGGCACGACTGCCCCGCTTTCAAAGCGAAACCGCGCACGGAAAGGCCGCCGCCGCTCCCCTCGCCGCCCCCTTGTCGCCCCCTTGCCGCCCCCTTGCCGCAGCGCGTTGACAC
>ERZ501016.135-NODE-135-length-34393-cov-8.925476_pt1 | contig 34393 bp, 34 predicted proteins | sample MGYA00248889_ERZ501016 | MGnify/ENA primary metagenome ERZ501016 (study PRJEB25958, sample SAMN03398594) | human skin metagenome | study: EMG produced TPA metagenomics assembly of the Human Skin Microbiome Metagenome (human skin metagenome) data set. | reverse complement strand
CCGTCGTAGCGCGGCACCGTGTCGTGGCCCGCCACCGCCCGGGCGGCGTCGGTGACCCCGCGCACCAGGGGTGCCGGCACCTTGTCGGCCACGGTCAGCGCGACGGAGCCGGCGCGGGAGACGACACCCCACGTACGGGCCGCTGCTGCCCACGCCGCCGACTCCACCCGGCCGGCGTCCTCGGCGCGCAGGCGACGTACCAGGTCGCCGGTGTTGATCGACACCGGGCACGCGGTCTGGCACATCCCGTCGACGGCACAGGTGTCCACGCCCGCGTACGCGTAGTCACGCTCGAGCTCGTCGGCGAGCGCGTCGTCCCCGGCCTGCCGGGCGGCGGTGATGTCACGCCGCAGCACGATGCGCTGGCGCGGGGTGAGCGTGAGGTCCTTCGACGGGCAGACCGGCTCGCAGTAGCCGCACTCCACGCACCTGTCGACCTCCTCCTCGACCGTGACCGGCAGCTTCAGGATCGCCGACTCGTCGGGCGCGTTGGTCGCGGGCAGCACGACGCCCGGGCTGAGCACGCCGGCGGGGTCGATCAGTGCCTTGATCTCCCGCATCACTCCGTAGAGCTCCGGGCCGTACTGGCGCTCCACGTAGGGGGCCATGATCCGGCCAGTGCCGTGCTCGGCCTTGAGGTTGCCGTCCTGCGCGAGCACCAGGTCCACCATGTCGGCGGTGAACGCCTCGAAGCGCTGCCGGCCGCGAGGGTCGGTGAACCGCTCGTTCACGAGGAAGTGGATGTTGCCGTCGCGGGCGTGGCCGAAGATCACCGACGAGTCGTACGCATGCTTCTCGAACAGCCGCGTCAGCTGCCGGCAGGTGGGCAGCAGGTTCGCCACGGGCACCGCGATGTCCTCCAGCAGCGCCGTGGTGCCGGTGGGCCGGGAGCCGGCGACGGAGGTGTACAGGCCCTTGCGCACCTTCCACAGCGAGGCGCGCTCGGTGGCCTCCGCCGCGACCGTGAGCCCGGCCGCGCCGTCCAGTCTCTCGACCGCGCGCGTGAGCGAGGCCATCTTCTCGGCCAGCTCCTCGGCGGTCTCGGCGTGGTGCTCGACGAGCAGGGCGGCCTGGCTGTCGATGGTGAGCGCCGAGATCACCGCGGGTGTGCCGACCAGCGTCTGGGCGACCCGCAGGGAGGCGGTGTCCATCAGCTCGATGACGTCCAGGCCCTCGGCCACCAGGGCGGGCAGGGCGCCGGTGGCTGCGGCCAGGTCGTCCAGCACCAGCAGGGCGGTGCCGATGTTCGGCTGCACCGGCAACGTACGGAACCGGGCCTCCGCCACGAACCCGAGCGTGCCCTCGCTGCCGATCAGCAGGTGCTCCAGGATCTTGACGGGTTCGCTGTGGTCGACGAGTGAGTTGATGCCGTAGCCGATGGTGTTCTTGATCGAGAACCGCTGCGCGATGGTCTCCAGGGCGGCCGGCGAGCCCACGACGCGCTCGCGCAGGGCCAGCAGCCCGGCATGGATCTCCGGCTCCAGGCTGTGCAGACGGTCATCGGCGTCGGCCGCGCCGGTGTCGAGCACCGTCCCGCTCGGCAGCACGACGACCAGGGAGTCGAGCGTGGCGTACGTGTTCGCATGGGTGCCGCACGTCATGCCCGAGGAGTTGTTCGCCACCACGCCGCCGATGGTGCAGGCCACCTCGCTGGCGGGGTCTGGGCCGAGCTTGCGGGCGAACCGGGCGAGCTCGGCGTTGGCCCGGCTCACCGTGACCCCGGGGCCGCAGGCCAGGATCCGGCCCTCGTCCTCGACCCGCAGGCTGCGGAAGTGGCGCCGGGTGTCGACGAGCAGGCCATCGGTCACGCCCTGACCCGACAGCGAGGTGCCGCCGGAGCGGAACGTCACCGGGGTGTGCGAGGTCGTGGCGTCACGCAGCACGGCCGCCACCTCGGCCGCCGTCGCCGGGGTCGCGACGGCCTGGGGCAGCAGCAGGTAGTGGGAGGCGTCGTGGGCGTACGCATGGCGGTCGATGGCCCGTGTGCTCACCGCGACCCCCGCGGCGCGGCCGGGCGGCGCCGTCTCGCCTCGCTGCGGGGCGGGCATGGTCGTGCGCGAGCGTGCCATGCGGTCACCGTAGTCAATCGCGGTTGGCGCGGTGCGCCTTACCGGGCCAGCAGGTGCCCAGATGGGAGCATGTGGCGCAACCTACGCACGGGAGGACCCACCGTGACCAAGACCCAGACCCCTGATGACGGGCGACGCGACCGCGTCGACGACGCCGTCTCCTGGTTCACCGGGCGCGCAGACCAGCGGGGCGACGGCGCGACCGACCGAGCCGACGACGTCGTGGCCGGCTCGGGCGACACCCGTGACGCCGTGGCGATCGGTGACGAGCGTGACGTCGCCCCGTCCGGCTCCGGGGCCAGCGCGGTCCGCAACGACACCGCGCCTGCCCACACCGCAGCGGCCGACGCGGGAGACCGCGAGGTCGGCGTGGTCCGGTCTGAGCACGCCTCGCTGGTCGGCTCCGGCGACGTACGGGCGGTCGACGCCCGCGAGTCCGCAGCCGTGCCCGCCGAGACGGCGGCCGGCAGCGCCGTACGCACCGATGAGGACGTGGCCGTGACCGACACCCGCGACGAGGCCGTCACCGACCGGAAGCTGCACGACACCGACGGCGACGGCCGGGTCGAGGTGGTCGAGGAGCGGCTGGAGGCCAAGCCCGCGACCGACAAGGCCCTCGACGACGCCGGCCCGGAGACCGAGCCGTACGTGCCGGTGGACGACGAGGAGCCCCTGGTGGACACGGCCGGCAAGCCGCTCTACCGCGACGAGACCGCTGCCGCCACGACCGCGGCCGGCCTGACTGGCGCCAGGACGGAGCGCGTCGTGGGCGCCGACGAGACGGCCGTGCTCCCCGTCGAGGAGCCTGTGCGCACCCGCAAGGAGGACCGGGCCGTCCGCGACCGTACGCTCGGCAAGGTCGAGCGGGTGCCCGAGCAGCCGGCGCCGGTGCCGTACACCACCCCCACCACGTACAAGAGCTTTCCCTCGCTGGGTCTCTTCCTGCTGCGCCTGGTGACCGGCGGTCTGCTGGGCCTGCGCGCCTACCAGCACTGGGCGAGCTTCGACGCCACGCAGCGGATGTGGGCCAGCACGATCCTCCCCAGCCCCGGGACCATGACCTGGGTGATGATCGCCGTCGAGGCCCTGCTGGCCCTGATGCTGGTCTTCGGCTTCGCCACCCGGGTCGCCGGGTTGGCGCTCCTCGTGTACGCGGTGGCGCTGCTGGTCCTCGTCGACTGGGGTGCTGTCAGCATCCTGCAGCCCGGCACCGTCGGCCTGGTGGGTGAGATGGACCTGGTGCTCGCCGTGCTCGGCTTCTTCTTCTTCACCACCGGCGGCGGCCGCTGGGGCATCGACGGCAGCCTGCACAGCAACCGCATCCAGAAGAAGAACGACAAGCTCTTCGCCTGATCCGCCACCCGACCGGGGTCACCGCCACGCGCGGTGGCCCCGGTCGTCGCGTGCGGGGTCAGATGCGGTAGCGGTCCAGGAGCGCGGCGATCGTCTTCTCGGTGTCGGCCTCGTTCGGGGCCTCGTCGGTGTGCTGCGTGTAGTGCTCGACGATCTCGCGGGCACCGACCGAGAACGGGGTGGTGCACGCGAAGCCCGGCACCAGCGCCCTGATGAGTGAGTTGTCGAAGATCGTGCAGTTGGCCTTGTCGCCGATCAGGCCCTCGCCCCACTCGGTGTCCGCAGCGACGATCGCGTCGGAGGGCACGTGCACGATCCGCGGCGTCACACCCGCCGCCTCGGCGAGGATGGTGGCGATCCCGTCCCAGGTGAGCCACTCGTCGCTGGTGATGTGCACGGCCTGACCGATCGCACCGGCGTGACCGAACAGCCCGACGAACCCCTTGGCGAAGTCGGTGGCGTGGGTCAGCGTCCACAGCGAGCTGCCGTCGCCGTGCACGATGATCTCGTCACCCCGCAGCAGCCGCCGGAGCATGGCATGCCGCCCGCCGAGCACGGTCATCGTCTTGTCGTACGTGTGGGACGGCCTCACGATCGTCACCGGCAGCTGCTCGGTGCGCCACAGGTCGGTGAGGTACGCCTCGCAGGCGATCTTGTCGCGGCTGTACTGCCAGAACGGGTTGGCCAGCGTCGTCGCCTCGGTGATCGGCAGCGTGCGCGGAGGAGTCTGGTACGCCGAGGCGGAGCTGATGAAGACGTACTGACCGGCCAGCCCCCTCACCACCTCGACGGTCTGGCGCGCCTGGTCGGGGGCGAACGAGAGAAAGTCGCAGACGGTGTCGAACCGCCTCCCGGCCAGCGCGGCGGCGAACCCGTCACGGTCTCGGACGTCGGCGGTGATCGTCTCCACCCCGTCTGGCAGCGGCCGGCTCGTCGTCTGGCCACGGTTGACGACGCTGACGGCGAAGCCGCGCTCGGCCGCGAGGGCGACGCTGGCGTGGGAGATGACCCCGGTGCCGCCGAGGAACAGGACGCTGCGCTGGCTCATGGCCTCATCCAACTGGCGCCCGGGCGCTCGGGCAAGGCTTTGTCGCGGAGCCGGGCTGTGCGTTGCTCCCGCACGAGACCGAAGTACGTCATCGGCACCACCACGGCCCGGTAGCGGTCGGCCTGGTCGATCCCGGCCAGCACCTCGCGTACGGTCAGGCGCCACCCGGCCAGGTTCCGGAAGTCGCGCCGGAGCGCCGCGGGCTGCATGCGGTGCACGCCACGCCGCCATCGTGCCAGGGCCGACCTCTGGTGAGGTCGCCCGGCGGAGGGCTAGCCTCCCCCCTGTGACGTACCCCCCGAACGACCCGTACCACCAGCGGCCCGTGCCGCCGCAGGGACAGCAGCCCGCCTCTCCGTACGGGTCCCAGCCCTCGTACGGACCTCCTGGCACGCCGCCCGTGGGTCAGCCGCCCTCCGGCGCCGTCTGGGGCCCGGGCCAGCAGCCTGGCGGGTACGCACCTCAGCAGCCCGCGCAGGGGGTCGGGCAGCAGCAGCCGTACGGCCTTCCGGGGCAGAACCCCCCGCAGCCGGGGCCGTCGCCGTACGGATCGGGCACCTCGCACCTCGGCCAGGGCGGTGCGCTGCAGCCGGGCGGCTACGTCCCGGGTGGACAGCGCCCGGGTCCGTACGGCCAGGGGGGTCAGAGCCCGTACCCGATGGCTCCTCAGGGCCGGTACCCCGAGGCTCCCCAGGGCCCGACCGGGTCTCGCACGACGCCGGTGGTCGTGGCGGTGATCGCGGGCGTGCTGGTGCTCGCTGTGGTGGCGGGTGCCGCGCTGTGGCTGGGCCGGGGTTCCCGCACGCCCACCACCACGCCCACGCCCAGCCGCTCGGCTGGGACAGCCAAACCGGGGCAGACGGTGAGCAAGCCGCCGGTGCCGCAGCCGACCGCGACCACGAAGCGCAGCTACGACTCGCCCGACCGGCCCCAGGTGCAGGTGCCTGACGTGAAGCCGCCGGGCTTCGTCGACGCGCCCGCCGGGTCGGGCCTCGATCGATACACCAAGCAGAAGATCGCGTGGGCGAGCTGCACGGTCGGCAAGGCCACGGTCGAGTGTGGCACCGTCGCCGTGCCGCTGGACTACACCAAGCCGGACGGGCAGGCGATCACGCTCAAGCTTGCCAGGGTGAAGGCCAGCGTGGAGCCGAAGCTCGGGACGATCTTCATCAACCCTGGCGGCCCGGGCGGGGCCGGGACGTCGCTGGTGCCCAGCTTCCAGCGCACCGGTCTCGAGATGTACGACATCGTCGGCTGGGACCCGCGCGGCACGGGCGGGTCGACCCCGGTGGTGTGCGGCACCGGCCCCGAGACCGACGCGTTCATGCAGCTCGACCAGTCGCCCGACGACGAGGCCGAGAAACAGGCGCTGCTCGACGGCACGAAGGCGTTCGGCATGGCCTGCCTCGCGAAGTCGGGGCCGCTGCTGGAGCACATCACCACCCTCGACACGGTCGCGGACCTCGACACGTTGCGCCAGATCGTCGGCGACAAGGAGCTGAACTTCTTCGGCTACTCGTACGGCACCTACATCGGGTCCGTGTACGCGGAGAAGTACCCGAAGAACGTCGGGAAGCTGGTCCTCGATGCCGCGGTGAACATCACCGAGGACGAGTCGGTGGTGCAGGCGAGCGGGTTCGACCTGGCGCTCGGCAACTACGCCGCGTACTGCGCCTCGAAGAGCTGCCCCCTGGGGTCGACCAAGGAGGAGGTGATGAAGACCGTCACCGACCTGCTGGAGAAGCTGGACAGCCAGCCGGCCACCGGCAGCGGCGACCGCAAGCTGACCCAGTCGCTCGCGCTCGACGGCATCGCCATGTTCCTCTACTACGACGAGACGTACTGGAGCACGCTGACGACGGCCATCGACCAGGCCCGCAAGGGCAACGGAGCACGGCTGCTCCAGTACGCCGACGCGATGCGTGACAGGAACTCTGACGGCACCTACGACACCGGGTTCTACGCGTTCCCCGCCATCGGGTGCGCCGACTCCCGTGACGACGGCATCGGGCGCGCCATGAGCGACTGGGCCCTCGACCAGAAGAAGGCGCCGATCTTCGGCAAGTACTTCGGGCCGGGGTTCACCTGCGTGCAGTGGCCCGTGAAGGGCACCGCGCCGTTCGACATCAAGGGCGCGGGCGCGAAGCCGATCGTGGTGGTGGGGGCGACCGGTGACTCCGCGACCCCGTACCAGTTCGCAGCCTGGATGGCCGACAAGCTGGAGTCGGGAGTGCTCGTCACGTACGACGGCTTCGGCCACGGCACGTACGGCAACGACAAGAGCACGTGCGTGGACGACATGGTGGTGGCGTACTTCGCCAAGGGCGAGGTGCCCCCCGACGGGTTGTACTGCAAAAAGTGACCGGCCTCAGGCGGTGACGCTGGCGACGCCTCGGCCGAGCACGAACGCCTGCGTGGTCCAGGTGTCGACGCAGGTCACCGTGCCCGCCTCGTGGAGGCAACCGGACCCACGTCATCGAGGACGGTGACGGGAAGCCGCCGCCGGCCCGGGTGCTCGGCGCCGGTCTCGGGATCTGCTGGCGCGCTGGGTTTCCGCCGCCCGCGCCGTCCCGGTATAGTTGCCCCTCGGCTGGTCTCTCGAGACCACGCCGCTGTAGCTCAGTCGGCAGAGCGGCTCACTCGTAATGAGCAGGTCTGGGGTTCGATTCCCCACAGCGGCTCCACGTCCCGGGTCTCCGGGTCACCACCGGTCTGCGTGCCGGGCTCTCCGGCCGCACCCTCAGTCGTCGTCGATGTCCTCGCCGGCGAGGGCCTTGGCCGCGAGCTGTTCCTCGGTCGCCACCTCCCACACCTCCTTGGCCGCGGTGACGTTGACGAGCACGATCACGACGCCGAGCACGATGTCGGGCCAGCCGCTACGCGTCCACACGGTCACCAGGCCCATGGCGATGATGGCGAGGTTGACGATCACGTCGTTGCGCGCGGTGAGGAAAGCGGCCGACGTCATCGACCCGCCGTGATGACGCACCCGCACCAGCAGCAGGGAGCAGACCAGGTTCACCAGGGCGGCCCCACCCGCGGTGAGGGCCAGCCGGAGCGGGTCGGGCGGGGCGGGGTCGCCGGCCTTGACGAACGCGGCCCACGCCGCAGCGACGGCGGGCACCAGGATGATCCCGGCCATCACCTTCCCCGCAGCCGCGCGCCGCTGCAGCGGCCAGCCGAGCGCGAGCACGATCAGCAGGTTGACCGCCGTGTCCTCCAGGAAGTCGACGCTGTCCGCCAGGAGAGCGACCGACCCGATGAGCCGGGCCACGGTCGCCTCCACCCCGAAGTACGCGAGGTTCAGCCCGGCGACGAGGAGCACGACGCGCCGGAGCGTACGCGCCTCGATCACGGGTGCGCCCGTCACGCTGTCACCCGGGAGAACCGGCCGAGACCCGGGACGAAGCGGCCGACGCGCGTCCCGTACGCGCGGTAGGCGCGAGGATGGGTGGCCAGCAGGTACGGCTCCTCGACGACGCGTACCTGGAGCTGCACGGCCACCAGCAGGGCGACGAAGCCGAGCAGAGCGACCACGTTCGGTGCCACCAGTGCGATGCCCCCTGCGGTGACGATCATCGCCGAGAAGATGGGGTTGCGCACGAGGGCGAAGGCGCCGGTGGTGACCAGCTCTGTCCGCTCGCCGGGGTCGACTCCGACCCGCCACGACGAGCCCAGGTCAAGCTGCGCCAGGAGCGTGAGCAGGATGCCGATGGTGGCGATGACCGCTCCGGTGATGTGCAGCCAGGGCTGCCTCAGAGGGGGCAGTGGATCGAGCCAGAGGAGCCCCGCGACGGGAGCAACAAGCCCCACGAGCACCGCCAGCGCGAACAGGCGCCCCGCCCACCACTCAGGGCTCCCCGAGCGCCCGGAGAAACCGACGAAGCCGGTGCTGCCCGTGCGGCGACGGTGCAGCCACGACCGGAGACCGAACGCGATCGCGGCGAAGGCGACGTAGAGACCGAGGGCCAGCCCGGGCATCACTCCTCACCGCCCGCGAGGGTGTCGGTGCCGTAGTTGGGGCAGAGCACCACCGCCTCGCCCGTGAGGGCGAGGAGGCCTTCGGCCGCGGCCCACAGCTCCATGAGGGCATCGGGGTGCTGGAGCGAGTAGAGCGAGGCCCGGCCCTCGGCCCGGGCAGTCACCAGACCGCACTCCTTGAGGCAGGCGAGGTGGGCCGAGACGGTGCTCTGCGCCAGACCGAGATGGCCCGTGAGCTCGACGACTCGGTGCTCGCCCAGCGCCAGGTGTCGCAGGATCGCCAGTCGAGAGGGGTCGCTGAAGCTGTGGAAGAGCGCGGCAGCGGGCAGCAGCCGCAGTGAATCGTCATCCGTCTCTGACATCGTCATATGACGATGATAGCGGTATCTGACGACGCCGACGAGTGGATGATCGGCGTACGCTCGTTGAATGAGCAACGACAGCACCGGCAGCGTCTACTCCAAGCAGGGCGAGCCGTACGAGCGCGACACCAGCTACATCACCACCCGCATCGTCCGGGACCCGGATCCGGGCAGCGGCGACTACCCCGTCGAGCCCGGTCGCTACCGGCTCGTCGCCGCCCGCGCCTGCCCGTGGGCCAACCGCAGCCTGATCGTTCGGCGGCTGCTGGGGCTGGAGGACGTGATCTCGGTCGGCCTCCCCGGCCCGACCCACGACGCCGACTCCTGGACCTTCGACCTCGACCCTGGCGGCGTGGACCCGGTGCTGGGGATCGCGAAGCTGAAGCAGGCCTACGAGAAGCGCACGCCCGGCTACCCCAAGGGCATCACGGTGCCCGCCGCCGTCGACGTCCCGACCGGCAAGGTCGTCACCAACGACTTCCCGCAGATCACCCACGACTTCTCCACCGAGTGGGTCGAGCACCACCGCGACGGCGCCCCCGACCTCTGGCCCGACGCGCTGCGCGACGAGATGGAAGCGGTGATGAAGCGCGTCTATACCGAGGTCAACAACGGCGTCTACCGGTGCGGGTTCGCCGGCTCGCAAGAGGCGTACGACGACGCGTACGACCGCCTCTGGACCGCCCTCGACTGGCTCGAGGAGCGCCTCACCGACCGCCGCTACCTGATGGGGGAGTCGATCACCGAGGCCGACGTGCGGCTGTTCACGACGCTGGCGCGGTTCGACGCCGTCTACCACGGCCACTTCAAGTGCAACCGGCAGAAGCTCACCGAGATGCCGGCCCTGTGGGGCTACGCCCGCGACCTCTACCAGACCCCCGGGTTCGGCGACACCGTCGACTTCGACCAGATCAAGAAGCACTACTACGTGGTGCACACCGACCTGAACCCGCACCAGATCGTGCCTCAGGGCCCCGACCTGTCTGGCTGGCTCAGCGATCACGGCCGTGAGCAGCTCGGCGGCCGCCCCTTCGGCGACGGCACCCCGCCGCCCCCGGTGCGCGCCGACGAGCAGCCGCCGACCTGGCTGCACGCCTGAACGCACGAGACGCCCGGACCTCGAGGTCCGGGCGTCTCGCCGTGCTGGTGACTACGGGTTGGCGGTGCCCCGGCTCACCGTGAAGACCGGCGACTGCCAGGTCTCGGTGTGGGCCGGGTTGGCCGGGTCGCCGAGCGCCTTCAGCGCCTTCACCACGAACACGTAGCTCCCGTTGGGCAAGGCCTTCGGCTTGGCACCCGTCGTCGTCGTGTACCGGCCCGTGAACCGTGCCGAGATGTACGACGGGTCCTTGCCCATCGGCCCCGTGCGCACCCAGCCCGCGTAGAGCGGGTGGACGGTGACGAGGTTGCCACGAGCGTTCACCTTGTAGATGTCGATCGTGAGGTCGCTGACCGGGTAGTCGAGGTGCAGCATCACGATCGGCACGTCGCTGCCGAGCATCGTGTAGGTCGGGTTGCCGCTGACCGGCACCGGCTCCCCGTTGACGTCACGCGCGAGCGTCGGCAGGCCGTCGCCGGCCAGCGCCTTCACCGACTGGTAGTCGCCGACCATTCCCGCGTACGGGACCTGGAGCGTCGAGGTCTTCGAGGTGAAGGTGACCCAGCCGCCGTAGATCGCGGTCGACGGGGTCGTCGGCGGGGTGATGGTGACCTTCGCCACCGCCGTGCCGTGGGCCGGGACGGTGACGCTCAGCGGGGCCGTGAGGCCGGCCGAGGACTGCGTGAACCGCATCAGCGGGGTCAGGCTGCCGACGGTCGCGACACCGTCCTTCTTGGAGATGCCGTACGTCACGGGCTGGTCGCCGTTGTTCGTCAGGGTGATCGCCGTCGTCCTGGGGCCGCTCTCGCCCTCACCCATCGAGATCTTGCCGGGCGAGACCGTCTGCTTGGCCAGGATCGCGCGGTCGATCTTGATGAGACCGCCGCCCTGGCGGTGGACCGGCTCCAGCAGCCCCAGGCCGGGGTTGCCCGACCAGGTCGTGAGGTCGCCGGTGCTCTGCAGCAGCTCGCGCACCTTGGTGGCCTGGTTCTTGAGCTCCGGGCGTGCCTGGAGCAGCAGCGCCACCGCGCCCGCGACGTGCGGGGCGGCCATCGACGTGCCCGACAGGTTGGCGTACTTCTGATTCTCCAGCGGGTAGGTGGAGAAGATGTTGCCGCCGGGGGCCGCCACGTCAGGCTTCAGGCTGAGGTCGGCCGCAAGGCCGTACGAGCTGAAGGTGGAGACCAGGCCTGCCGTCGGGTTGTCGAGCGTGGCCCAGCCGCTGGTCCAGGTCAGCGTGACCGGGCCGGTCGTGAGCCGGCTGGCGATCTCCAGTCCGTCGGCCTGCTGGATCATCACGACCGGGATGCTGATGGGGATCTCGCCCTCGACCGTCGGGTTGATGACCCCGGGGGCGTTGTTGTAGATGACCACCGCGGTGGCGCCGGCGCGCTGCGCGTTGACGGCCTTCTGGTAGAAGGTGCAGCCGCCGCGCGAGACGAGCGCGGCCTTGCCGGAGACGGTCTCGGCCACCTGCGAGCACGCGGTGTTGGGGCCGGTGCCCACCCCTGCATCGGGGCCCGCGAGAGCGAGCGGGAGGCTGCCGCTGGTGCCGGGCTCGGGGGCGCCGGTGGCCGGCTGGAACGGCACGGCCCGGTTGTCGGGGCTGATCGTGAACGTACGCGCCTTGAACTTCGTGTTCTCCACCGACGCGACCGCGATCGCGTTCGGCGACACGGCCGGGGCTCCCGCGGAGAAGGACGTGTTGGCGCCCTCGTTGCCGGCGGAGGTCACCATGATGATGCCGGCGTTGACCATGGTGTCGGCCGCGACGGCGGTCGGGTAGCTCGGCCAGGTCATGAAGGAGTCGCCGAGGCTCATGTTGACGACGTCCATGTCGTCGGCGAGCGCCAGGTCCATCGCGGCGAGGACAACCTCGGTCGAGGAGGAGCCGCTGCAGCCGAAGACGCGGTAGGCGCCGAACTGCACCTCAGGGGCGACGCCCCGGACACCACCCTTGGCGAAGTCGCCGTTGGCGCCGATGATGCCGGCCACGTGCGTGCCGTGGCCGCCGCAGTCGTCGGGCCGGGCATCGGGGCGCGGCGTCGTCGCGGCGCGGTTCGTGCCGCCGGCGTCGTACGCGTCTCCGACCAGGTCGGTGCCCCAGCGCACCCGTGCCGACGGGAAGGGGGTGCCGCCAGGCTTGCCGTTGCCGCCCAGGTCGGGGTGGTCGATGTCGATGCCGGAGTCGATGACGCCGACCTTGATGCCCTTGCCGGTGAACCCGAGCTCGCTCTGCGCGATGTCGGCGCCGGTCATGCCGAGCGCCGTCTTCAGCTCGGGGGAGACCGTGGCGGGCTTGGGGGCGTTGACGACGTAGACCGGCCAGACGCCGGTCACACCCGGCACGCTGCGCAGCTGCGCCGCGTCCTCGTCGCTGGCGGTGACAGTCATCCCGTTGTACGCCCGGGTGAAGGACCGGGTCTGACCGATGGCCAGCCCGCGGGACTTCGCCTGGGCCAGCACGTTGCCCTGGGTGTTGGTCGCCGCGGTGGTGCTGCCGCTGCGGGCGGCGGGTGCGCCGGCGACCCCGACGATCCACTGACCGGGCACCACCTCGGCTGCTGGGCCGCCGGTGGGCTTGACGGGATTGATGGGGGTGAGGTCGTTCGGGTCTGCGGCGGCCGCGGTGGGGACGACAGCCGCGGCGAGGGCCACGGTCGTCGTCAGCACCAGGCCGAGACTGACATGCCTGCGCATGAGCTCTCCTTCGGGGGGGCGGGTAGGACGCGCCTTGACCCTAAGCGGAATGCTGGCCGTTGACAACGGGTCAAGAGGCCTTGCTCGCCCCCTTTCGGAGCGAGAAGACGCTCAGGCGTGGCCCACGGCGGGCCCGTCGACCTCGGTGGCGTTGTCGTCGGTCGTGACAGCAGCGTCACGATCCTCGTCGCTGATCTCGCGGCCCGCCACGGGGTTCCAGGTGTCGGGGTCGCGGAATGAGTTCTCCGGCGTCTCCCCAGCCCGCGGGGCTTCGCGGGGCGGGGCCCCGCCGTCGTTGGCGCGGGAGACACGCTGCGTGGTGCTCTCCTCGTACGCCCGGGACTCGGGGTTGTTGTGGACGTCGATCTCGCTCTGCCCAGGGGAGTTGTCGCTCATCTGGCTGACTGTACGACCCGCGAGCCGCCCCGGGGAGCAGGGCACTCGTGGCGCCGCCCCGCACGGGGACCGGTCGCCCCCCAAGAGGCGGCCGATCCCCGGCGTGGCCGGCACCGCCGTGACGGCCCGCATCTGCTGGCGTGCTCGGTGGCCCGGGTGAGACCAGGGTGGAGGGTGATTCTTGCACGATCCAAAACGGTGTCCGGGATGTGAGATCGTCATTCTTCAACCGTCCGGGCATCTGGCGCGAGACATCGGGTGAACCGGAATCTGGAACCCTGGCAGGGATCTCGGCCGTCTGAGGCGTATTGCCTAGTGGTGGCACAAACCGCACCGCGGGCGTTCGTGAGACGATGGGCCCTTTCCCACGACTGACCAGAGAGGGCTGCGGCATGGCTGAGCTCAAGGACCGGCTGCGGGCTGACCTGACGGCGGCGATGAAGGCGAGGGAGGCTCTGCGCCTCCAGGTCATCCGCGCAGCGCTGACGGCGATCCAGACCGAGGAGGTCTCCGGCGACGAGGCGCGCGAGCTGACCCAGGAGGAGGAGTTGGCGGTCCTCGGGCGTGAGGTGCGCAGGCGCAAGGAGTCCGCGGAGCTCTACACCCAGGGCAACCGGCCCGAGCTGGCGGCCAACGAGACCGCCGAGGTCGAGCTCCTCTCGGTGTACCTGCCGGCCGAGCTGACGGAGGCCGAGATCGACGCCATCGTCGCCGACGAGGTGGCCAAGGCGGGCCCCGATGTCTCGATGAAGCAGATGGGCCAGGTCATCAAGGCCGTCAACGCGCGGGCCCAGGGCCGCGCCGAGGGCAAGGTCGTGGCCGCGAAGGTGAAGGCGGCGCTGGCCGGCTGAGCCCAGCTCCGGGCCAGCGAAACTGTCACCCGGCGCTTGTACGGTGGTCGGCATGAGACGGACCACCACCCTCGGAGCGCTGGCGCTCCTCGTCGTCACCTGGCTGGTGGCCCTCGCCCCGGCCGCCCACGCGGCGGGGGCTCCGATCACACGCATGGACGTGAAGGCGAGCCTCTCCGCCAAGGGCACGATGACGGTGACCCAGACGCTCGACATGCAGTTCAGCGGGTCGGGCAACCACGGTCCGTACCTCTACTTCACGACCCGGCAGGCGATCGAGGGAGACCCCGCCCACTGGCGCGTGCTGCGCTACACGATCACGTCGATCACCTCGCCCACGGGCGCCCCGGCTCGCTGGCAGACCGAACGGCCCGACGCCGGCACGCTGGCGCTGCGGGTGGGCGACCCGAACCGGACGGTGAACGGTCTGCAGACCTACGTCGTCACCTACACCGTCGAGGGGGTGGTGAACCCCAAGGTCGAGAAGAGCCAGATGGACGAGGTGTTCTGGAACGTCATCGGCACGGGGTGGACGGTGCCGATCTCCGACGTCACCGTGTCGCTGACCTCTCCCGCCGCCGTGAGCCAGACCCAGTGCTGGGCCGGTGCCCGGTTCGACCAGCCCTGCACCTCCAACGCTGCGTCGGGGACCACCGCCACGTACACCCAGGAGACGCTGAACAGGGGGCAGGGGCTCGCCGTGGTCGGCGGCTGGCCGATGGGCACCTTCGACGCCACCCCGATCATCGAGGAGCGCACGGTCCCCGTGTCTCCGTTCCAGGTCACGCCGCTGACGGCCGGCGCCACGGCTGCGCTGAGCCTGGCCGTGGTCGGGTTCATGGCCTTCCGCGTGCGTCGTGACCGCGACGAGGCGTACGCGGGGCTCACCCCCGGCCTGCGGCCTGCTCCCGGCTCCGAGGGCACCATCGGCAAGGCGACCCGGACTCCCGTGGCCGTGCAGTTCACCCCGCCCGCGGGTCTGCGCCCCGGCATGGTCGGCACCCTCATCGACGAGACAGCTGATGTGAGGGACGTGACCGCGACGATCATCGACATGGCGGTCCGCGGCTATCTGCGGCTCGAGCAGGACGGCCCGAAGGACTCCGCGGTCCGGCTGGTGCGGCTGGCGCCGCCTCAGGGTCTGCTGCCGTACGAGAAGGCCCTCTACACCGACATCTTCCCGGGCAGGAGCGACGTGGCGACCTCCTCCCAGCTCGAAGCCAGGGGGTTCGGGGAGACGATGAAGTTTGGGCAGACGCAGCTGTACGAGGCCGTCACCGAGGCGGGATTCTTCAAGACCAACCCGCAGTCGGCCCGTTCGGCCTGGGTCGCCATCGCGGTCGTCCTGGGCGCCGCCACGGTCTTCTTCGGCGGCACCCTGCTGGCGCGCGGCTGGGGTCTCCTGATCCCCCCGTTCATCCTTGCCGCGGTGGGAGCCCTGATGTACTCGAAGTTCGCCCCGGTGCGTACGGCCGAGGGCACCGCCGCCAACGCGCAGGCGCAGGGCTTCCGTCAGTACCTGCAGACCGCCGAGGCCGACCAGATCAAGTGGGAGGAGGGCGAGGACATCTTCTCGCGCTACCTCCCGTACGCGATCGCGTTCGGCTGTGCCGACCGATGGGCCGCAGTCTTCAAGGAGCTCGCGGCCCGTGGCGTCGCCCTGCCGCAGCCGACCTGGTACTACAGCCCGTACGGGTGGGGATACGGCTCCGGGTACGACATCGGCCGCTCGGTCGACTCGATGATGTCCAGCCTCGACGGCTTCAGCAGCCAGGCGGCCTCCGCCATGCAGGCCCCCTCTGCCGGCTCCAGCGGAGGGTCGGGATTCTCCTCGGGCGGTTTCTCCGGCGGGGGTGGCGGCGGCATCGGTGGCGGTGGCGGTGGCAGCTGGTGAGCGTCCTGGCGGCGGCCATCGGCGGCGCCTCGTGACGCCTCGGTAGTCTGCTTCGTCATGATGTGTCGCAGCTGCGGGGCGGTGTTGCCCGACGACGCGCTGTTCTGCCCCGCGTGCGGGGCGTCGACGGCCGTCCCCGTGCCCGACCGCGATCCGCTGCTCGGCCCGGGCACCGCATGGGAGACGACCCCGCCGGCCATGCCCGACGACCTGTTCCGAAACCCTGACGACACGGCCATCCGCCCGCTGCGGCCGGCCCTCGGCGCCCCGGTCTCGGACGCCGCGTCGCAGGAAACCCGGATGCTTGGCGCCCAGCCCGTGCCGCCTCTGGTGCGTCCCGCCTCACTGGTCGAGACGCTGTCGCCGCCACCCCCACGGCGCAATGGCGGTCTGGCTCTGGTCGTCATCCTCACCCTCGTGGTGGTGGCAGGGGTGATCGGGGCCATCGTGCTGTTCACCTCGACCCCCCAGGCCGGCACCACACCCAGGGCCTCGTCAGCACCGGTCAGCTCCACGTCGGCCCGGCCGGCGACGCCTGCCTCACCGACGACCTCGTCGACACCGAGCCGCCCCTCGTCGCCGGCCAGCACGTCGTCCACGCCGACTCCCGCGGCGGCGTTCCCTCCCGCCGGTGGCACCCTCTGCCCGGGGTCGACCACCGTCGCCGTGGGGGCCAGCACGTCGTGCGAGTTCGCCGCCAACGTGGAGGCCGGGGTGGTCACGGCGCTGCGTGCCGGGGTCACGGGTACATTCCCTGTGAAGGCACACTCCCCGGTGACCCAGAAGGACTACGACATGAGCTGCACCCGCACGACGTACACGACCTGCACGGGAGGCGACGGCGCCACGGTGTACGTCCGATGAGCCTCACCCGACGCACCGTCCTTGCCCTGGGGGCCGCCGCCACCGCCGGGCTCGCCGGGTGCAGCAGCCAGCCCGCCGGCCAGCCCGTGCAGCTGAGCGTCGAGTCCCTCTGGGTGCGTACGACCGAAGGGGCGACCATGCCCGACATGTCGGCCGCCTTCATGACCCTGGTGAACCCGGGCACGGCTGACGTGCGGCTGGTCGCCGCGTCCAGCCCCGTCGCCGGCATGTGCCAGCTCCACGAGATGGTCAAGGGCAGTGACGGCACGATCGTGATGCAGGAGGCGCCCAACGGCATCACCGTGCCGGCGGGCGCGCATGTCCACCTGGTGCCGTCCGGCTACCACGTCATGCTCATGGGGCTGAAGGAGCCGCTACCGGTCGGCGCCGAGGTCGCCCTCGAGCTGGAGCTCTCGAACGGCCAGCGGCTGAGCGTCAAGGCCCCGGTGAAGTTGTTCACCGAGGAGGAGGACCACTACCACTCCCAGTCTCCGTCGCCGGCTCCTCCGCGCGGGTGACGGCGCCGCTCAGCCGGCGCGGCGCCCTGGGGTACGGCGCCGCGGGCGGGGCCCTCGCGCTCGGCGGTGCGGCTGCCATGGTGGCCGGGCACCACCAGCAGGCGCGCCCGGAGACACCCACGGCTGGGGCTCAGCGTCAGACGTACAGCCCGCACGGCCTCCACCAGGTGGGCATCGACACGCCCACCCCGGCGGCGACGACACTGGTGGCGTATGACCTCAAGCCCGGCACCACGGCCGACGCGCTCGCCCGGCTGCTGCGCGTGTGGTCGGGCGACATCGCGCCGCTGATGGCTGGCCGGGGTGCGCTGGGTGACCCCACGCCTGAGATGTCTCACGCCGGCGTCTCGCTGTCGGTCACCGTCGGGCTCGGCCCGCGGGTGTTCGCCATCCCCGGTCTGGAGAGCCGCCGGCCGGACGGACTGCTCGACGTGCCGCCCATGCGGCACGACCGGCTGCAGGACCGGTGGAGCGGCGGCGACCTGCTGCTCCAGATCGCTGCCGACGACCAGACCTCGGTGGCGTACGCGGAGCGCGCCCTGACCCGCGACGCCGCCCCCTTCGCGTCCGTCCGCTGGCGCCAGACGGGCTCCTGGAGAGGCACGGACGGCGCGGGCAACCCCGTGACCGGGCGCAACCTGTTCGGGCAGGTCGACGGGAGCGGCAACCCGGCGGGGGAGGACCTGCGCCGAGCGGTGTGGCCAGACGACGTGCAGGACTGGTTCCGGGGCGGCACCTCGCTGGTGCTGCGCCGCATCGAGATGCACCTCGACGAGTGGGACCGGCTCACCAGGCCACGGCAGGAACGGGTCATCGGCCGCCGCCTCGACACGGGCGCGCCCCTCACGGGCACCCAGGAGACCGACGGGTTGGACCTCACCGCGACCGACGGCGGGAAGCTCGTGATCCCCGCTGACTCGCACGCCCGGTTGGCCCACCCCGACCTGAACTCCGGGCGCCGGATGCTCCGCCGGGCGCTGAACTACACCCACAACGACGGCGCGCAGCAGACCTCGGGACTGATCTTCATGGCGTTCGTGGGCTCCGTCACCCGGCAGTTCGTGCCGGTGCAGCAACGGCTCGACGAGTCCGACGCGCTCAACGAGTGGACGACCGCGATCGGGTCGTCGGTGTTCGCCATCCCGGGCGGCTTCCCGCCCGGTGGCTGGATCGCCCAGGGTCTGTTCGGCTGACCCGACGGTGAGAGGATGTCGCGCATGATCGTTGCCGCCGCCGACGGGTCCTCGCTCTCGAACCCGGGCCCCGCAGGCTGGGGCTGGTACGTGGACGAGGACCGCTGGGCCTCGGGTGGCTGGCGGGTCGGCACGAACAACATGGCCGAGCTGGTGGCCGTCATCAACCTGCTGCAGCAGACCCGGTCGAGCGCCCAGCCGCTGACGGTGATGTGCGACTCGCAGTACGTCATCAACACCGCCACCAAGTGGATCCCCGGCTGGAAGCGGCGGGGATGGCGCAAGGCCGACGGCAACCCCGTCATGAACGTGGACCTGGTCAAGCAGCTGGACGCCGAGCTGGCCGGCCGTCAGGTGACGTTCGAGTGGGTCAAGGGGCACAGCGGCCACGAGCTGAACGAGAAGGCCGACCTGCTGGCGCGGGCCGCGGCGACCGCGTACAGAGACGGCACCTCGGTGCCCACCGGGCCCGGCTTCGGCGACCCGGATGCGCCGCGCGAGTCGCCGCTGGTGGTGCCCACGCCCCGGCAGGAGCCGGAGCCCGACCTGTTCAGCGAGGACCCGCCGGCCCCGTCCGGCCGCAGCAGCCTCTGGCCGGCGCCCGAGGTCGGGGTAGAGCAGGCGGTGGTCGCGCTGCAGTCCGAGCTGCTGGACGACGCCGTGGTGCTCGACCGCAGCCGGCTGGCCGAGCTGCTCCATCCCGACTACGTGGGGTTCGAGGCGGGCGGCCAGATCCGTACGCGGGGGTCGCTTCTCGCCCGCGCCGCCACGCTGCAGGGCCGGGCGGAGCTGCAGGTGCTGGGCCTCAGCCCCCTCGGAGACGACGTGGTGCAGCTGCGCTACCGGCTGCGCCGCAGCGGCGAGGAGCGGCTCGGGTCGTCGTTGTGGCAGCGAGACGGCGCGTCGTGGCGCCTCCGGTTCCACCAGGAGACACCCGTCTGACCGGTCCGTACCCGACTCATCACCTTACCTGGCAAGGGTTCTGTGCGTTCAGAACGGAAATTTCCCTTCTGAACGGACAGAACAGTTGTTCAGTGCGGGCGCAGGGTGGTGGTGAGGCGCGCGGTGGTGAGGCTGGCCCAGGAGCCCGTGACCTCGAACCGGCAGCACGTCGCCGGCGGGAAGCCGCTCTCGATGACCAAGCGCGCCTCGGGGTCGGAGTCGTCGCCGGTCAGCTCAAGGCTGGCGTCGGAGATCCCCGGGTTGTGGGCGATGACCAGCGCCGTGGTCACGGAGTCGTCCAGCAGGCGTACGGCCTCCAGGATCGTCTCGCCGTCGGCGTTGTACAGGCTGTCGGCCGGCTCCGCCTCCACGTCCAGCCCGAGCTCCAGGGCGGTCTGCAGCGTACGGGCCGCCGAGGAGGCGAGGACCCGATCGATGCCGGCGTCTCGCAGCTGGTCACCGATCGAGGACGCCTCCGCACGGCCGTCGGCGGTGAGGGCCCGGAGGGCGTCGCCGGCGGGGTCGTGGGGTTCGGCGCTGGCGTGACGCATGAGGTACAGGACGGGCATGGCTGGAGTCTAGGTGGGCGGTACGGGAGCCGGGGCCGTGCTCACCTGTGGGTGCGGCCACTGCCTCGCCCCTCGGCCGGCGCGTACGGGGACGCGGGGCTCACCCGGCTGGCTTGACCGCCACCACCAGGTCGCGGTGCACGGAAGAGTCGACCCGGTGAGCGAACCGGCGCCACGGGCCCTCGTCCAGCGGCGTGAGGCCGGCGCCGGCGAGCACGGTCAGCAGGTCCTCCCGCGGCAGCCCCAGGGTGTTCCAGGACAGGCCCAGGGCGCCGCCCGCCTTGAGCTGGCCGGCCCACACCGGGACCGCTTCACGCAGCAGCCCCGCGGCCGAGCGGTCCCGGCGGCCTGACACCCCCCGTACATCGGTGGTCGCCCCGTGCACCACCCCGTACGGGGCGTCCGTCACCACCGCGTCGAACCGTCGCTTGCCCCACAGTGCCGCCGAGTCGCGGGTGTCCCCGGTGAACATGCCCAGCGTGAGCGTCTGGCCCTCGGCGACCACCTCCGCGTCGAACCGCCGCCCCAGCGACCGCCCCTCCCGCCGCACCGGCGTGATGTCGGCCTTGTGCTTGAGCCGCTTGCGTCGCAGCCACGTCTTGAGGAACGCCGCGAACGCCTCCATGGCCTTCTCGTCGCCCTCCACCCCGGCGGCGTCGTGCCCCGCCAGCCACGCCGTGGTGAGCGTCGTGCCGCGACCGGCCAAGGGGTCGAGCACCGCGCGCCGCCCGGCCGGCCGGTCCACCTGCGCCAGCGTCACGTTCAGCAGCAGGCGGGTGAACTGCTCGTTGGTCTTGCCGGGGTACTTCGGGATGGTGACCAGGTCGTCGTCGAGCACGTCCGTCCGCGGCAGCTCGACGGGCCGCAGCAGCCCACCGGCCTCCTCGAACAGCGCCAGTCGCGCCGACTGCGCCGCCACGGTGGCCAGCGCCTCGTCGCCGGCCTCGAAGCGGAGGTAGTCGATCCCGGCGATGGTCACCGGCTCCACCTCGACCCCCGTGGTCACGGCCAGCTCGGCGGCGGCGAGGGTGGGCGCCTCACCCGCGTACACGCGGTTGGCGGCGGGCGCGAGCAGCAGCAGGTAGGACGTCATCGGGCCACTGTGCCCGCTCACCCCCTCTTTCGGCCACCGCGCGGTGACGACCGGGCGCAGAGGTGACAGGGTAGGCGGGTGCCGTACCCCGACATCCGCTTCTGCCGACTCTGCGGCTCAGCCATGACCCGGCAGGTGCCGCCGATGGAGGACCGGGAGCGGGCGGTCTGCTTGGCGTGCGGCTACATCGACTACGTGAACCCCATCAACGTGGTCGGCACGGTGCCGGTCTGGGAGGACTCCGAGGGGCCCCTGCTACTGCTGTGCCGTCGCAACATCGAGCCCGGGTACGGGTTGCTGACGCTGCCGGCGGGCTTCATGGAGTACGACGAGACGACCGCCGAGGGGTCGGCGCGGGAGACCCGTGAGGAGGCCGGCGCGCGCGTCGAGCTGCAGGGTCTGTACACGGTGATGGAGGTCGTACGCTCCGGGCAGGTGCACCTGTTCTACCGGGCCCGTCTGCTCGACCTGGACCTGGCGCCGGGGCCAGAGACCATCGAGAACCTGCTGGTGCGCCCCCACGAGATCCCCTGGGAGGAGATCGCGTTCCGCACCGTGCTCCGTACGCTGCGGCACTGGGTCGCCGACCTGGAGCAGGGGTCGTTCGGGGTGCACACGATCCGGGTGGACGTCTGAGCGTGCGGGTGGTCGTGGTCTCGGACACCCACGCGCCGAGGTTCTGGAAGGGCTGCCCGCCGGCCCTCGTGCCCGCGCTTGCGCAGGCCGACCTGATCCTCCACGCCGGCGACGTCTGCGTGCCCAGCGTGCTCGACGAGCTCGCCGCGTACGCGCCGGTGCGCGCCGTGCTCGGCAACAACGACGGCCCGGAAGTGGCCTCGTGGGGGAGCGGCGTCCCGGAGACGCTGGAGCTGGACCTGGACGGTCTCACGGTGGCGATGATCCACGACGCCGGCGCGCGGGACGGGCGTGACCGCCGGATGCGACGGCGCTTCCCCGAGGCAGACCTGGTGGTCTTCGGCCACTCCCACATCCCGCTGGACGTCCCCGACGGGGCGGTCCACCTGTACAACCCGGGCTCGCCGACGGACAAGCGACGGCAGCCCCACGGCACGTACGGGGTGCTGCGGATCGCCGCCGGCCGCCTGCTCAGCCACGAGATCGTCGCGCTGCCCGGGCAGCTGCCATGACCGACAGGCACGCCGGGCTCTCTGACGCCCCCGACAACGCGGACGGCCGCGACGACCTGCCGCCGCGGCCCGCCTCCACGCGGGGCACGCGGCCCGGCCCAACGACGCCGGCCGCCGAGGCGGGCGTACACCTGCACCTGCGGCCCCGTTACCTGGCGGCGGTGCTGGCCGGCGGCGCGATCGGCACCGTGCTGCGACACCTGGCCACCAGCCGCATCCCGCACACCGACGGGCTTCCTCTGCCGACCTTCGTGGTGAACATGTCGGGCGCGTTCCTGCTGGGCGTGCTGCTGCAGCGTCTGGCAGCGGCCGGTCCGGACGAGGGGTGGCTCCGGCTGCTGCGCCTCCACCTGGGGACCGGGGTGCTGGGCGCGTTCACCACCTACTCGTCGTTCGTGCTGGAGGCCGTGCTGATGGCCGAGAGCGGCCGGCTGGCGGCAGCGGTCACGTACGCCGCCGCCACGCTCCTGCTGGGCGTGACGGTGTGCGCTCTCGGCGTACGGGTCGCGGGGCAAGGGTCATGACGCTGCTGCTGATGTCCCTGGCGGGCGGTGTGGGCGCGATGCTGCGCTTCCTGATGGACGGGCTGATCCGGGCTCGGGTGCGAACGCTGCCGACCGCGCCGACCGCCGTGGTCAACGCGACCGGCACCTTCGCCCTCGCCGTGATCACGGGGCTGGTGACCTCGCACGTGATCCCACCCGCGGCACTCGCCGTGGTCGGCACCGGCCTCCTCGGCGGCTACACCACCTTCTCGACCTCGGCATTCGAGACCGTCCGGCTGCTCCAGCGCGGCCGCCGGCGCAGGGCCGTGGCCGCCGCGCTGGTGCAGCTGACGATCTCCCTGGTCGCTGCCGTCGCCGGCTACGCCCTGGGGGTGTGGCTCTAGGCCAGGTTCACGTGGTGGTTCTCGTAGTGGGTGCCCTTCGCCCGCTCGTACGAGGCGAGGATCTCGGCCTCCGCGGCCTCCCGGCCGGTCCACGAGGCGCCCTCGACCGACTTGCCCGGCTCCAGGTCCTTGTAGACCGTGAAGAAGTGCTGGATCTCCAGCAGCATGTGCTCGGGGATGTCGCGGATGTCGCGCAGGTACGACTGGCGGGTGTCGGCGGTCGGCACGCAGACGACCTTGTCGTCGCCACCGGCCTCGTCGGTCATCCGGAACATCGCGACCGCGCGGCACTCGATGAGAGCGCCCGGGAACGTCGCCTCCGGCACCAGCACGAGCGCGTCGAGCGGGTCGCCGTCCTGGCCCAGGGTGCCCTCGATGAACCCGTAGTCGGAGGGGTACTGGGTCGAGGTGAACAGCGTACGGTCGAGACGGATACGACCGGTCTCGTGGTCGAGCTCGTACTTGTTCTTCGACCCGCGGGGGATCTCGACGGTGACGTCGAAGCTGAACCCCTCTGCACGCTCGATGGTCAGCTGCCTACGGAAATCAGCCACAGGTCTCCGCTTTCTATGATGTGCACGGTCAGTGATTCGCATGATAGTCGTCAGGAGCCCCTCCGTGCTACGAGAGCTACGCGCCCTCCTCGTCTGGGTCGTCGTGCTCGGCCTGGTCGGGGCGGGAGTGGTTCTCGGCGGCGGGCCCGCGCTGCGCGCTGCCGGGGTCTGGGTCGACGGCGGTTCCCCGACCATCGACCCCAGCCTGTACGCGCCGAGCCCCACCCCCACGCCCAGCCCGTTGGCTCCCACCCCGTACGCGACGGCGCGCGGGACCGTGGCGCCGCCGGCGACCACGTCCCTGCTGCCCCGGCTGCAGGCGGTGCCGCGGACGGGGCTGGGCCGGGTCGCCATGGCGGTCACCGACCCCGCGAGCGGCACGGCGGTGGCCGGCGAGGCCGCTGACACGCCACTCACCCCTGCCTCCACGCTGAAGCTGCTCACGTCTGCCGCCGCGCTCGCCGCGTTTGGGCCTGAGCACCGCTTCACGACCAAGGTCGTCGCCGGTCAGGGCGGCCAGGTGGTGCTGGTCGGGGGCGGTGACCCGTTGCTGCGGGGCGCGACCCCCGACCGCTACCCGCTGCGGGCGTCGATCGTCGACCTCGCCGAGGCGACCGCGACGGCACTCAAGGGCCGCGGCACCACGACCGTGTCGTTGGGCTACGACGAGTCGCTGTTCAGCGGCCCGGCGTGGAACCCGAGCTGGCTGCCGGGGTACGCGGAGTTCGCCACCCCCACCTCGGCCCTGTGGGTCGACGAAGGCATCGTGGGCGGCATCCACCGCACCACCCCCACGACCGACGCCGTGGCGGTGTTCGTGCAGCAGCTGCAGGCCCGCGGCATCACCGTGACCGCCACGGCCCCGGTCGTCGCCGCGAAGGACGCCCAGCAGATCGCCGCCGTGCAGTCGTTGCCGCTGGAGCTGATCGTCCAAGAGCTGCTGCTGCACTCCGACAACGACGCCACCGAGGTGCTGTTCCGTCACGTCGCGATCGCCGCCGGCAAGCAGGGCTCCATCGCCGACGCCCAGGCCGCTGTGCCGGCCAGGCTGGCCGAGATCGGCCTGTGGCGCGACGGCATGCGGATGGAGGACGGGTCGGGTCTCTCGCGGGGCAACCTCGCCACCGCCTCGACGCTCTCGGCGGCCGTCACGAAGGGGTTCACCGACCCTCGGTACCGCTCGCTGCTCGTCGGGCTGCCGACCGCCGCCGCCGACGGCACCCTGGGCAGCCGGTTCGACGACCCGGCCACCGAGGGAGCGGGCCGCGGGGTGGTGCGGGCCAAGACCGGCACCCTCACCGGCATCCACACCCTGGCCGGCTTCGCGACCACGCGCAGCGGTCAGACGCTGGTGTTCGCCTTCATGACCAACGACGTGGTGCCCAACGGCGACCTGACCGCTCGCGACTGGCTGGAGCGGGTCTCCACCGTGGTCGCGGCGTGCGGGTGCTGAGGGTGCGCGCCGAGCTGCGCGGGCGGGTCGTCCTGCAGCCTCGGCTGGCCCGGGGACCCCTGCTCTGCAGCGACTGGTGGGTCGACGGGGTGGAGTCACGGTCCTACGAGGTCACCGACCCCGGCGACGAGAGCGTGGCGTACGTGCTGCTGCACGGCATCGGCGTCTCCAGCCAGTTCTTCGCCACCCTGGCCGACGCCCTGGAGCCGCACGGGCGGGTGCTGATGATCGACCTCCCTGGTTTCGGTGGCCTGGACCGCCCGGATTACCCGCTCGACATCGGCGACTTCGCCGAGGTCGTGGAGGCGGTGCTCGCGGAGATCCCGCTGCCCGAGCGCGTGGTGCTGGTCGGTCACTCCATGGGCACGCAGGTCGTCACCGAGATGCTCGCCCGGGCGCCTGGGCGCTACACCGCGGCGATGCTGATGGCCCCGGTGGTCAGCCATGACGAGTCGTCGCTGGGCCGGCTGCTGCTGCGGTTCCTGCTGTCCGTGCTGCGCGAGCAGCCGGTCCAGGCCATGGTCGTGGTGTCGTCGTACGCGCGCTGCGGCGTGGCGTGGTTCCGGGAGGTGCTGCCGTCCATGCTCCGCTACCCGATCAGTGACCGCATCGCGGGGCTGGTCGATCCGGTGCTGATCCTCGGCGGGAGCCGTGACCACGTGTCCACGGAGGCGTTCCGGTGCCATCTCGCGGCCGAGGCGCAGCAGGCCGAGGTGGTGACCTTGCCGAAGACGGCGCACGGGATCGTGCGTGGCAACGAGGGCCGCCTGCTCGAGCTGCTGGTGGGGCTGGCGGGGGAGCCGCCGTCGTGACCGCCGCCGTCATCCGGCGCCGCGTCTTGGTCGTGGTGCGCGACTGGGCGTACGCCATCTTGCAGTGGGTCCGCTCGATGCTGACACGGGAACCTGCCGGTCTGCTGGCCGAGGTCGAGGACGCCTGCGGGTTGCCGGTGCTGCTGCTGCCCGGGATCCTCGAGACCTGGCGCTTCCAGCTGCCGCTGGCCAGGGCGCTGGTGCGACAAGGGCACTCGGTGCTGGTGGTGCCCGGCCTCGGGCTCAACCTGCGCTCCCTGGAGGCCTCCGCTGACATCGTGGCCAGGCAGATGAAGGAGTGGGGGGAGCGCGACCTGGTGGTGGTCGCCCACTCCAAGGGCGGCCTCATCGCGAAGCAGCTGCTGCTCGACCCACGCACCCAGGCGCGCATCCGCGGCGTGGTGGCGGTGGGCACCCCGTTCGGTGGCTCGCCGTTGTCCGTGCGGGTCTTCGCACGCTCCCCGCTGGGCATGTTCTCCCCGACCGGGCCGGTCATCACCCGCCTGACGGGGGAGCGGGGGGTGAACGCCCGCATCGTCTCCCTGGCCGCGGCGTGGGACGAGATGGTCCCCACCGGGTCCCGTCTGGAGGGCGGCACCAACGTGCCGCTGGAGCTGGAGGGTCACTTCCTCCCGCTCACCTCGCCGCTGGTGCACGAGATCGCCCATCACTGGGTGCACGCGATCGTCGACACCCGAGACCTGTGACGGTCTGACAACCCGCTACCGCCCTGGCTGTACGCGGCGGGTGCACCCGTCCGGTGATCGGGGCATCTCCTCCGCCGGGCCCTGGTAGGCGGCCCACCGAGGCCCTGCGATGGGTGTCAGAGCGGTGGACGGACCACCGCCAGCAAGGGAAGGACCCACCATGATCAGCACCCTCGCCCGCCGGATCGCACTCAGCGTCGTCGGCCTCGTCGCCGCCGGAGGCATCGCCGTCGCCGGCGCGTCCGCAGCTCACGCCGACGTCTCCATCGGCGGCTGGAACAACGGCGACGGCACCTCCACCGTCTACCGGGTCGTGACCGACGACAACGGCAACGTCGTCGAGGTCACGGTCGCGATCGTCGAGAACTGACATGACCACCCGTAGCAAGATCACCGCCGCAGGCGCGGCGGGATCGGTCGTGGTCGCCGGCTTCCTGATCGCCCTCTCGGCACCGCCAGCGTCGGCTGTCAAGTGCCGAGAGGATGGTCATTCCCTGCAGGTCGCCGAGAGCCCCGTCGAGATCGACGACGGGACGACGGACTCGCAGCCGTGCGGCCTCGGGATCGCCCGAGGGGAGCCGACCTGGCGCCCGTCCACCGACGTCTCGACCGGGCTCCCCCGGGACCCGACCAGGCGTCCGTCCACCGACGTCTCGATCGGGCTCCCGGTCCCTCCGGTCCCGATGGAGACCCGCACCCCCTGAGAACCGCCACGCAGTCATGCCCCCGCCCTCACCGGGCGGGGGCGTGACGCTGTCATGCCATCAGGCGTGCGGGCGATCAGCCACGCGGTGTCAGGGTCGCCGCGTGCGCGGCACCCCAGGCACCACCAGCCCGCCCTGGTACGCCAGCACCACGGCCTGCGTGCGGTCGTGCGATCCCGTCTTCAGCAGGATGCGCGAGACGTGCGTCTTCACGGTCGCCTCGCTGAGCACGAGCTCGCGGGCGATCTCCTGGTTCGTCAGACCGTGGGCCATCATCTCGAGCAGCTCACGCTCCCGCGGGGTCAGGGCAGCCAGGGCCTGACGAGCCGTGCCGTCGGGCCGCGGCGCGGCGTTCACGGCTCGGAGCACCGAGGGAGCGACCTGCCGGTCGATCCACGCCTCGCCGGCCACGACGGCCCGCACGGCGGCCGCCAGGTCTGACGGGGCTGACTGCTTGAGCACGAACCCGCTGGCGCCCGCGCGGAGCACGTTCAGCACCAGACGCTCGTCGTCGAAGGTGGTGAGGGCCAGGACACGCAGCGGCCGGTCCTCCCGGCCACGCCGGTCAGCGGTGAGGCTACGGGTGGCCGCGATCCCGTCGACCCCCGGCATCTGGAGGTCCATCACCACCACGTCAGGGCCGGTGGTCTCGGTGACGGCGAGGACCTCGGCACCGTCGGCGGCCTCGCCCACGACCTCGACGTCGCGCTGGGCCGAGAGCAGCATCACGACACCGGCCCGGACGATGGGCTGGTCGTCGGCGACCACGACGCGGATCGTCATCGGAGCTCCTTCGAGAAGACGGGCAGGACCGCCCGGATGACGAACACCTCGCCGGGCTCGACCGTGAACGCACCGCCGACGATCTCGACACGTTCGCGCAGGGCTGCCAGGCCATGGCCGGTGGGAGGCAGCGGGAACGTCTTCCGGGGACCCTCGCGCCGGCTCAGGGTGGTCAGGCAGACCGAGTCGGCGGCCCACTCGACCCGGACCTCCAGGCTCGCCCCTGGGCCACCGTGCTTGGCGCAGTTGTTGGTCGACTCCTCGATCACGCGCACGGCGGCCTCGTCGACGCTCGGGTCGAGCGGCGCGGGCTCGCCGTCGACGTGCACGACGACCCGTACGCCCAGGGCACGGGCCCGCGGCAAGGACTGCAGCAGGCCGTCGAGCGTCTGCTGCTCCCGGGGGGTGGTCCCGCCGTCCTGCAGCAGCACCAGCAGGCGCCGCATCTCCCGCAGGGCCTGGACGCCGCTGGTCTCGATCACCTCCAGGGCAGGGCCGACGGCCGCGGGGTCGTTGAGGGCGCGGACCCCGGCCGCCTGCATCACCATCCCGCTCAGGGAGCCGGCCACGGAGTCGTGCAGGTCCGCCGCGAGACGCCGCCGCTCCTCGGCGCGGGCCCGCCGGAGCTCCTCGGTCAGCTCGGCCTCTCGGACGGCGTGGCGCGACGCTGCCGACCGGGCCACCAGCCCGAGGCCCCAGCAGACGACCGCGATGACGGCCCAGACGGCCGCGGCGCCGCCGATCTCGGCCCAGCTGGCGGACCCCAGCGCCGCAGCCTGGTTCATGACGTTGAGCATGATCGGCGCCGCCGTCGCAGCGAGCGCCGCGAGGCTGAGGATGACGGGGCACAGGCGAGCGACCATGTAGAGCGCCACCAGCAGCCCGAGGAACGGCTGGAAGTGCGGCAGCAGCACACCGATCCCGCCGAAGGCCCAGAGAACGGCGTAGACGAGCAGCGGGCGGGCCCGGCTGAGCGCGAGCACCGAGTAGGAGAGCACGCAGATGGCGGCGGGCAGCCACAGGGGGACCTGCCCACCGCCGCGCACCAGCCCTGGTTCTCCCGGCAGGTGCAGACCGCCTTGCCAGACGAGCAGCTCCGCCGCTGCCGTCACCGCCGGGAGGAGCCAGCGTCGGAGCGAGTGGGCTACCGACGCATGCACAGGGGAAGACCGGGGAACATGAGGCAGATGAGGTTGTTCCACGGCGTGTCCCCCACCTGGGGGCGGTTGCGCAGCACCTCGTCCAGTTCCGGGTCGCCGGTGGCCGGTGGGGTCTGCTCGATCTCGACGAGGAACGGCTCCTCGAGCTGCAGGGCGCTGATGCGGCCCGGGGCGAGCTCGTCGGCGGGGGACGGCACCCGCCCCTCCTCGGGCCGCCGCACGGTCGAGGTGGGTTCGTCTCCTGGGCGGGAGCCGGTCTTCACGTCGTCCGGCCGGTACGGGGCGACGCCGGCGACCCGGCGTTCCTGCTCGGTCTCGGTGAGGGTCCCGGCAGGGGCACGTACGGTCGCTCCGCGCTGGGCGGGGTGGGTGGTGAGCACGACGAGGGGGTTCCAGAGGTAGGCCTGGCCGGACCCGCTGTCGGCGGTGATGATCTCGAGGGTGGACATGAGGCGATTCTGCGCCGCCGACCGCCGGGTGTCATCAGTCCAGGGCAGGCACCCGCGGGCCCCCGTCTACATCTGTGACCGTACGCGGAGGCGTGCCGTAGCCTCGGGCCCCATGGGCAACGTTCCCCCCGTCGACTGGGGTCTGGTCACGAGGGTGGGTTCGCGGCTAGCCCCCGAGGGGCCGAGCCTGCCCCAGGCCGACATGGAGGCACTGGTCGCCGAGCTGCGGCAGGCCGCGGCCCGTGCCGACCGGATCGTCGCAGAGACCACCTGGCTGAACGCGCCACCGGCCGCCGACCCGTACGTCGTGGACCGCCCCACCTGGATCCGCTGGAACGCCGAGCTGGCCGGGTCGTTGTTCGCCCCGCACGTCTCCGAGCCCTCTCGCGCCGGCCGGGTGGCCGGCGCCGCCGGGGCGGTGCAGATCGGCACCGTGCTCTCCTGGGTCGGCCAGCGGGTGCTGGGGCAGTTCGACCCCTTCGCCGAGACCCCCAGGCTGCTGCTGGTCGCCCCGAACATCGCCGAGATCGGCCAGAGGTTGGGCGTGGACCCCCAGGCCTTCCGGCTCTGGGTCTGCGTGCACGAGGTCACCCACCGCTACCAGTTCGCCCACGCCCCCTGGCTGGAGGGGTGGCTCCGCCAGCTGCTGGCCGAGGTGATGCGTGCCGAGCCGGAGTCCCCGAAGGCCTGGCTGCGCAACCGACGGCAGGGGTCCTTGGTGGAGACGGCCCTCGGCCCCGGCGGCCGCACCGCCCTCGCTGACATCACCGCCATGATGAGCCTGCTGGAGGGGCACGCCGACTTCATCATGGACCGCACCGGCCAGATCCCCGGGATCGACCAGATCCGGGCCCGCTTCCAGTCCCGCCGCGAGGCCCGCGGCCTCGATGCCGTGCTGCGCAGCCTGACCGGGCTCGACGTGAAGCACGCCCAGTACCGTGACGGCGCCGAGTTCTGCCGACAGGTCACCGAGCGGGTCGGCCTGACGGGTCTCAACCGCGCGTTCGAGAGCCCCGACCTGCTGCCCACCCGCGCCGAGATCCACGACCCGGCCACCTGGGTCGCCCGTACGTCCTGATGGCGCGCCGCGAGCTGGGTCCCGCCACCTCACGGGTCGTGCACGCGGTGCGTACGCACCTCGACGCCGCGCTCAGCGAGCCGCTCCCGGCAGGCCGGGCCGCGTCCCCCCGGCCACCTGGCGCCGTCGTCGTCGGCGTCTCCGGCGGAGCCGACTCCCTGGCGCTCGCGGCGGCGGTCGCCCACCTCGTACGCCGCGGCCACCTGACCCTTCCCGCCCGTGCGGTCGTGGTGGACCACCGCCTGCAGCCGGGGTCGGCGGAGGTGGCCGCCCGTGCCGCGGCCCAGGTGCGGGGCCTGGGCCTCCCCAGCGAGGTGGTGCCCGTCACCGTCGACCAGGGTCGGGACGGTCCCGAGGCTGCCGCCCGCGCCGCCCGCTACCGCGTGCTGCTGGCTGACCGGGACGCGCTGGTCCTGGTCGCGCACTCCCGTGACGACCAGGCCGAGACCGTCCTGCTGGGCCTGGCCCGGGGCTCCGGCACCCGCTCGCTCGCCGGCATGGCCACGCGGCAGGGCCGGCTGCTGCGTCCCCTGCTCGACACCCCCCGCGCCGACACCCAGGCCGTCTGCGTCGAGCTCGGGCTCGACCCGTGGCACGACCCGCACAACGACGACCCGCGGTTCGCCCGCGTCCGCACCCGAGCCCTGCTGCCTCTGCTGGAGGAGGCCCTGGGGCCTGGCGTCGCCGGCTCGCTGGCCCGCACGGCCGCGCTGTGCCGAGACGATGCCGACCTCCTCGACCAGCTCGCCGCCGCCCTGCTGCGCGAGGCCGCCGACGGTCACGCCGTGCGGGTGCTGCCGCTGGCGGGCGCCCACCGAGCGGTCCGCACCCGCGCCCTCCTGCTCTGGCTGCGGCGCGAGGGCAGCGACGACGTGGCGGCGGTGCACGTGGCCGAGGTGGAACGGCTGGTCACCGCCTGGCACGGGCAGGCGGCGGTCGCCGTACCCGCCCTCCAGGTGAGCCGCGACGGGGAGGTGCTCCGAGCCGCGCGACCTGGGTAGGGTGAGCCCGTGGACCTTCGCGACGTCTCCGACGACCTGGCCGCCGTTCTCTACACCGAGTCCCAGATCGAGGACCGGCTGGCCGAGATGGCCGCCGAGATCTCTCGCGACTACGAGGGCAAGGACCCGCTGCTGGTGGGGGTGCTCAACGGTGCGGTGATGGTGATGGCCGACCTCTCCCGGGCGCTGTCGGTCCACTGCGAGATGGACTGGATGGCCATCTCCTCGTACGGGTCGGGCACCCAGTCCTCCGGGGTGGTCCGCATCCTCAAGGACCTCAGCACCAACCTGCTGGGCCGCCACGTGCTCGTGGTGGAGGACATCGTCGACACGGGTCTCACGCTCGCGTACCTGCTGGAGAACCTGCGCTCCCGGCAGCCGGCCTCGCTGGAGGTGGCGGCGATGTTCCGCAAGCCCGAGGCGGCGAAGAACACCATCGACGTGAAGTACGTGGGCTATGACATCCCCAACGACTTCGTCGTCGGGTACGGGCTCGACTACGCCGGCAAGTACCGCAACCTCAAGGGTCTGGGCACCCTCGCGCCCCAGGTGTACAGCTGACCTCCGCCCGCAGGGACCCGGCCGCGCAGAGGGTTGTCGTAGGCCGCTGGTAGTGTTCGCATGCTTGGTCGACCGACTCCTAGGCAGGGCATGAACGCGCTCCAACGACTCTTCCGTGGCCCCATCGTGTGGATCTTCCTCGCCATGCTCGCCGTGTACGGGGTGACCACCCTGATGAGCCAGGCGACTGGCTACAAAGAGGTGCCCACCTCCGAGGTGATCTCGCTCATCAACGGCGACGAGAAGCTGAAGGAGGTCATCCTCACCGACGGTGAGCAGATGATCCAGGTGCAGAAGGCCGACGAGCGGCAGACCAAGGTCAAGTCCTCGTGGGTCGGCGGCCAGGTCGACGAGATCATTCCCCGCCTCGACCAGCGGGTGAAGAACGGCACGCTCGAGTCCTGGAAGGGCGTGAACCCGACCCCCGGCTTCTGGGGCAGCTTCATCGGCACGATCATCCCCTTCCTCATCATCGGCGTGATCTTCTTCTTCCTGATGAACTCGCTGCAGGGCGGCGGGTCGAAGGTGATGCAGTTCGGCAAGTCCCGGGCCAAGGTCGCCACCAAGGACACCCCGAAGTCGACGTTCGCCGACGTCGCCGGCGTGGACGAGGCGATCGAGGAGCTGCAGGAGATCAAGGAGTTCCTGGCCGAGCCCGCCAAGTTCCGCGCCGTCGGCGCGAAGATCCCCAAGGGTGTCCTCCTGTACGGCCCTCCGGGCACAGGCAAGACGCTACTGGCCCGCGCGGTCGCCGGCGAGGCGGGGGTCCCGTTCTTCTCGATCTCCGGCTCCGACTTCGTCGAGATGTTCGTCGGCGTGGGCGCCTCCCGGGTGCGCGACCTGTTCGAGCAGGCCAAGGAGTCGGCGCCCGCCATCGTGTTCATCGACGAGATCGACGCCGTCGGCCGCCACCGTGGCGCCGGCATGGGCGGCGGTCACGACGAGCGCGAGCAGACGCTCAACCAGCTGCTGGTGGAGATGGACGGCTTCGACGTCCGCGGCGGCGTGATCCTGATCGCAGCCACCAACCGGCCCGACGTGCTCGACCCCGCGCTGCTGCGCCCGGGCCGCTTCGACCGGCAGATCGCCGTCGATGCCCCCGACCTGCTGGGCCGCGAGAAGATCCTGCGCGTGCACGCCGCCGGCAAGCCGATGGCCCCCGGTGTCGACCTGGCCTCGATCGCTCGCCGTACCCCCGGTTTCACCGGCGCCGACCTGGCGAACGTGCTCAACGAGGCAGCGCTGCTCACGGCGCGCTCCAACCAGCAGGTGATCACCGACGCCAACCTCGACGAGGCGATCGACCGGGTCATCGCCGGCCCCCAGCGCCGTACGCGGGTGATGAACTCCCACGAGCTGCTGATCACCGCCTACCACGAGGGCGGCCACGCGATGGTGGCGGCGGCCATGCCCGGCACCGACCCGGTGCAGAAGGTGACGATCCTGCCGCGCGGCAAGGCACTCGGCTACACGATGGTGCTGCCCGACCAGGACAAGTACAGCCAGACCCGCGGCGAGCTGCTCGACCAGCTGGCGTACATGCTGGGCGGCCGCGCGGCCGAGGAGCTGATCTTCCACGACCCGACCACCGGCGCCTCGAACGACATCGAGAAGGCGACGAAGGTCGCCCGCGCGATGGTCACCCAGTACGGCATGACCGAGCGCCTCGGGGCCGTGCGCCTCGGCAGCGACGACCGGGAGCCGTTCGTCGGCATGGGGCAGGGCAGCGGTCAGGGCTTCTCCGACCGCACGGCGGCGCTGATCGACGAGGAGGTGTCCCTGCTGATCGCGAGCGCGCACCAGGAGGCGTTCGACGTGCTGCAGGAGAACCGCGAGGTGCTCGACGAGCTGGTGCGCCAGCTGCTGGTCAAGGAGACCCTGAACAAGGAGGAGGTGGCTGCCATCTTCGAGCCCCTCCGCCGCCACGCCAAGCGCCCCGCCTGGACCGGCTCGGCGACCCGCCAGCCCTCCAGCCTGCCGCCGGTGGAGCCGCCGCAGCGGCCGGAGCCGGAGGAGGAGCCGCCGGTGAAGCGCCGGAGGTCCCAGGGGTTGCGCGCCGGCGGCCAGGGCAGGTCGAAGCTCGGCCCGCCATGGGCGAATTCATGCGTCGCCAGCTTGCCCAGCAGCACCGCGCCGGCGGCGTGCAGGCGGCGCACCGTCTC
>ERZ501016.134-NODE-134-length-34581-cov-7.933934_pt1 | contig 34581 bp, 29 predicted proteins | sample MGYA00248889_ERZ501016 | MGnify/ENA primary metagenome ERZ501016 (study PRJEB25958, sample SAMN03398594) | human skin metagenome | study: EMG produced TPA metagenomics assembly of the Human Skin Microbiome Metagenome (human skin metagenome) data set. | reverse complement strand
CTCTGCTCGACCACGTCGAGCAGAGGCGGAGGGGCTCAGAGCTCGATCCGGATCCCCCGGGCGGAGGCGAGCTGACCCGTCAGCTCTAGCAGGTCGACGGGGGACACGGTCGCGTCGGCAAGCCCGCCGATCCCCTTGATGCCGGTCATGGTGCAGCCACGCACCGCGACCCTGGTGCAGCGCGCGTCATGGAGCTGAGCCTCGGTCAGCACACAGCCGTCCAGCGCGACGTCCTCCAGCCGTGCGCTGGTGAGGTCGGCGCCGGTCATCCGGCAGAGAACCGTACGCGCCGCAGCGTCGCCATCTTGAGGCTCGTTAGGTCGAGCAGGCAGTCCCGCAGCTCGACGTCGACCAAGGTGCAACCGGACAGGACCGCCCCTGTGAGACGGGCGCCGTCCAGCACCGTCCGGTGGACTCCTCACCGACGAGTGTCGCCAGGTCGGCCCCCTGGATGTCCAGGTCGGCCCACCGGGTCCGGTACCAGTGGGACCCGGCCATCGACCCGCCGCGCACCCGGCAGCCACTGAGCTCGACGAACTCGGAGTGGTGCTCGTCCCAGGCCGGGGCCTCGGCGTCCACACCCTGCAGCAGGGCGTCGTCGGGCACCGCCGCCGGGCCCAGGCCCACCCGTGTCGTCAGCGACTCGAGGCGTGGGGGCGCGGGAGGGCGCGGGGGGACCACACGGCTCTGCACCCGCCGAGCCTAGACGAGGCAGCACTGTCGGTCCGTGGGTGCGCGGGGCCGGCGGCGCCCCTGCTGCCTGGGACGTCGGCTGGCCGGCTGGGACGAGCCGCCGTCAGGGGCGCTGCTCCTGAGCACCCGGGCTCCCCACCCGATCTCCGTACGCCTCCACACTGCATCGTGACACCGGGCTCGGCACCTGCGACGCCACACTGCGGTCACCCAGGTCTTGAAGGCCCGGCATGGGCGAGGATGACGGCATGCTGCGGCCTCACGGCGTCGTGCCGGCGCTCGTCACCCCGCTCACCGAGCAGGGTGCTGTCGACGAGGCCGCGCTCCGCAGAGTCGTCGACCACGTCGTCGGACACGGCGTGCACGGGGTGTTCGCGCTCGGCAGCGCCGGAGAGATCTACGGGCTGGGCCGGCGAGAGCGACGCCGGGTGCTCGAGGTGACCGTGGACCAGGGCGGCGGCCGGGTGCCGGTCTACTGCGGGGCGTCCGACATCACCACCACCGACTGCATCGAGACCGTACGCATGGCCCACGAGGTCGGCGGCGTCGACGCGTTCTCGGTGCTCACCCCGTACTTCATGACGCCGAGCCAGCCCGAGCTCGTGCAGCACTTCCGCGCCATCGCCGCCAGCACCGACCTGCCGGTGATGCTGTACGCGAACCCCGCCCGCACCCACGTGCCGATCTCGGTGGCGGCCACGGTCGAGCTGGCCCCGGTGCACAACATCATCGGCATCAAGGACTCCACCGGCGACATGGCGCTGCTCCTCCAGTACGTGCAGGAGACACCCGACGACTTCACGGTGCTCGTCGGCAACGACGCGGTGGTCCTGCCCGGGCTCTACCTGGGCGCCACCGGGGCGATCGCCTCCACGGCGAGCGCGCTGCCGGAGCGGCGGTCGGCCTGTACGACGCGTACGCGGCCGGCGACCACGACCGTGCCCGGCGCCTGCAGGGGATGCTGGCCAAGGTGCGTCGGCTCCTGGTCGGCACCGGCACCTTCCCGATCACGATCAAGGAGACGCTGCGGCTCCGCGGCATCGACGCGGGCTGGTGCCTGCCGCCGGCGAGAGACCTGCCGGAGGCGACGCGAGCGGCCCTTCCGGCTCTGCTCGACGAGGTCGAGCAGTGTCTGAGGGCCGGCCAGGACCCCCCGGAGGAGGAGCTGTGCGGATCGGATTCATCGGTCTCGGCATCATGGGCAGGCCCATGGTGCGCAACCTGCTGAGCGCCGGCTACGAGGTGGTGGTCAAGGGCAACCGCCCCGACGTGGTGCACGAGCTCGAAGAGGCTGGCGCGACCAGCGCCACCACCGAGGCCGATGTCGCCGCCCAGGTGGGCGTGGTGATCACCATGGTGCAGGACTCCCCGCAGGTGCGGGAGGCCGCCCTGGGCGAGACCGGCATCGTGCACGGTGCGCACGACGGTCTGGTGTACGTGGACTGCTCCTCGATCGCCCCCGCCACGGCGCAGCAGGTCGCCGCCGCGCTGGCCGAGAAGGGCGTCCCCATGCTCGACGCCCCCGTCTCCGGGGGAGAGCCGAAGGCCATCGAGGGCACCCTGTCGTTCATGGTCGGCGGCGACCAGGAGGTGTTCGACCGCGTACGGCCCGTGCTAGCGGCCATGGGAGCCTCGGTGGTGCGCGTGGGCCCTGTCGGTGCCGGCAACGTCGCCAAGCTGGCGAACCAGGTCGTGGTCGCGGTGAACATCGCCGCAGTCTCCGAGGCGCTGGTGCTGGCCCAGAGAGCGGGGGTCGACCCCGGCGCCGTCTACCAGGCGATCCGGGGCGGCCTGGCCGGGTCCACCGTCCTCGACGCCAAGGCTCCCATGATGCTGGAGCGGCGCTTCGACCCTGGCTTCCGGGTCGCCCTCCACCGCAAGGACCTCCGCAACGCCTTGACGACGTCCGACCAGGTGGCGGCGCCCCTCCCGCTGACTGAGCGGGTGCTCGCGATGATGGACGACCTGGCGGCCCGTGGCCTGGACGACAGCGACCACAGCGCGCTGGTGCAGGTGTACGAGCAGGCCGCCGGCGACGAGCTCGGCTCCCAGCCCTGACGCGGATGCCTGCGGGGCTCACCGGGCCCCCCCGCCTACGCCCCCGGGCCTAGCGGAGCGAGACGCCGACCGGGTTGCCGGGCAGCCCGAGGTGGTGCCACACCTTGTGGGACACCCGGGCGAAGAACTCGAGCACGAACCGGTGGCACCACTCCACGGCCTCGATGTCGGGCTTCGTAGGAGGCCGCATCCACACGTAGCCGCCCTGGATCGCGAACGGCGGCGGGTTCATGGAGGCCAGCCACCGCAGCAACGGCCGGCACACCTCGGTCGCGAAGGGACGGTCGTCGGCGTACACCGTGTGACTGTCGTCGAACTCCGGCAGGTGGAAGATCAGAGGGGCCGCGAAGCCTCGCCAGTCGACGGCGACCCGACCGAACTGGAAGGGCAGCGAGGTCTGCGTGACGTACTCGTGGTCGGTGCGTGTCGACTGGCTGTCTCCGCTGCTGACGGTGACCTCGAACGAGTGGGTGAACCCGACCGTCTGCACGCCACCCGAGGACGGCGACACCACGAGGTCGGAGGTGCGCGACCCTCGGCCTCGGGTGACGGGCGCGGTGGCCAGGATCCGGTCGTCGCGCGGCAGGTACGCCCAGTCGGGTCGCCCGTAGAACGACAGGCCGGGCACCTTGGGCCGCTGGAAGCGCGACAGCGGGCCGGCAGCGGCGGCGACGGCCTGGGCGACGACAGCGAGGTCGTTCATGTACGCATGCACGGCCGGAGCCCCGGTGGGGATCTGCTGCACCGTGAGGGAGTCGCCGTCGATGGCGATGTCCAACGGACGACGTCGTGCGAACGCGGTGAGTGAAGGCAGCAGGTGCTCCACGACCGCCCAGCCGAAGGACTCGTCCTCGGTCACCAGCAGCAGCCCTGCGTCGTTGGGCACCTGGAAGCCCACCACCCCGGGCCGCGGGTTGGTGGGAAGCGAGGCGAAGAACGGGGGCAGGGACACCGGGATCCGCATCGCGCCCACGGCACCGTACGCACCGAAGGTGGACGAGTCGTAGTCGAACGCCTGGTAGGGGATGCCGGTGTCGCTGTACCCCAAGACCTGGCCCGAGAATCGCCGGCCGGTGCCCATGCCGAAGGGAGGGCAGTTGAGCCCGTCGAGCGGGGTGGGCCCGGGCACGCCGGACTCCAGGCCGTACAGCTGCGTCACGGTGCACACCGTATTGCAGCGTGCGGGCAACGACGGCTCGCCCGGAGCCCCGTTCTCACATCAGCCGACGAGCACCGTCACCGTGGAGCCCTCGGCCACCTTCGTGCCGGCAGCAGGATCGGTGCCGTACGCCAGCCCGAACGCGGTCGTCCCGCTCACGATGGTCTTGGTGGCGGGCTGGAACCCGGCGTTCTTGAGGGCGGCCGCGGCCTCGTCCTTGGTCATCCCGCGCACCTGCGGGACCGCCACCATGACCGGCCCCTTGGAGCCGACGAGCGTGATGGTGTCACCCTTCTTGCCCTGCCCGTTGGCCGGGTTCTGGCTGATCACCAGGCCCTCAGCGACCGTACGCGAGTTCTCCAGCGAGACCGTGACGACGAACCCTGCCGCCTGGAGCTCCTGCTGCGCCTGCTGCACGGGCTTGCCCGCGTAGCCCTGGATCGGGATGGGCTGTGGACCCTTCGACACCACCAGGTCGACGGCCGTGCCGCGCTTCAGCTTCGTGCCCGGCGCGGACGAGGCGCTCACCACGACGCCCGGGGCGACGGTCTCGTGGTACGCCTCGCTGACGGCCCCGACCGCCAGGGAGGCTCGCACGAGAGCCGCGGTGGCCTGGTCCTTCGTCAGACCGGCCAGGGTGGGTGCGTCGAAGCGCTCAGGGCCTTGGGAGACGACGACGGTGATGCCGCCGTCGCGCAGGATGCGGCTGCCGGCGGCCGGGTCCGTACGGATGACGCGGCCCGCGGCCACGGTCTCGGAGAACTCCTTGGTCACCGTGTAGCCGAGCAGGGCGGCCTCCGTGGTGGCACGCGCCTCCTGCTCGGTCTGGCCGACCACGTCCGGCGTCGTCGTCCAGCGCCCCTCGGTGAGGTAGTAGTACGTACCCCCGCCGCCGCCCAGCGCGAGGAGCAGGAGCAGCAGCAGGGCGACCATGCCGCGGCGGCGCCGGTGGACCCGGTCCTGGGAGAGACGCACCAGCGGGCGGGAGGGGGGAGGGACCGACGAGGGGTCGTACGGCTCGCCGTCGAACGTGTTCTCGAAGTCGACGGGCGACACCGGCGTCGCCACACGCGCGCGGAGCCGGCCGCCGGTGGGCGGCAGCGCCGAGGGTCGGAAGGTCCACTCGCGGGTGGAGCCCGTGACCGGCGTCAGCGGCCGCCGGTTGGACACGCTGGGCAGGGTCGCGGTCTGCGCAGAGACGGGTGTGCTCGCCGTACGCGCCGTGGCCGGGCGCGCGGGCGTCGGCGGGGAGCCCGGGTCGGTGACGTCCTCCTCCGGGCCGCCGCCCAGACGCCGGGTGAGGGCGGGGTCGTCGGTGATGCCGGAGCTGAGCGCTTTGCGGGCCAGCGCCACCCGGCGGGCGAGGGCGGCACCGTCGGCTGGGCGCTGGTCGGGGTCACGGCGCGTGCAGGCCAGCACCAGCGCGTCGACGTAGGCCGGGATCGTGCGCCTGCCACGGGGGATCGCCTCCGAGGGGGCGGAGACGTCGTTGTGCACGTGGCTGTACGCCACCTGGATCGGGGAGTCGCCAGAGTGCGGCTTCTGCCCGGTGAGCAGCTCGTACAGCATGATGCCGACGGAGTAGATGTCGGAGCGCGAGGTGGCGCGGTTGGTGGTGACGCGCTCGGGAGAGATGTACGACACCGTGCCGATGAGCATGCCCTGCGTGGCGGTGTTCGTCTGGCCCGTCACCGCCTTGGCGAGCCCGAAGTCGGTGACCTTGACCACGCCCCGGTCGGAGATCAGCACGTTCTCCGGCTTGACGTCGCAGTGCACCAGGCCGACGTCGTGGGCGGCGGCGAGCGCCTTGACCACCGGCTCCAGGTAGGCGAGCGCCAGGGCGGGGGAGACCTTCTCGTCGCGGCGCATCACCGCGCGCAGGGTCCCGCCCTCGACGAACTCCATGACGATGTACGGACGGTCGCCCTCGACGCCCTGGTCGAAGACGGCGACCACGTTCGGGTGCGAGAGCCGGGCAGCGGCCCTGGCCTCCTTGTCGAACTTCGCCGTGAAGTCGACGTCGTCGCCGAGCCCCTCGTGCATGAGCTTCACGGCCACGACGCGGTCGAGGCGGGTGTCGACGCCCTCGAAGACGGTGGCCATGCCGCCCCGGGCGATCTTGCGGGTGAGCGCGTAGCGGCCTCCGTACAGCTGACCACCCAAGGGGTCGCTGACAGTGGGCGCGCTCACATCTGCTCCAGACACGGTCGGGGAAGGAAAGCCGTGCGATGGCTGTGTCGAGTGTCACGCACGCCGGCACGGTTGCCGGCGTGACGCGCCGCAGGACGCGAGAAATCGTGTACGGGTCGGGGCGGCCGATCCGAGGCGGCCGCGAGGCCACCGCGCCCGCTGCGTCAGGCCTGGCGACGCCGGGTCGGCGTGACGAGAGCTTCGATCAACGTCACTCTGCGAGGGGCGCCGACAGAGAGCCCGGTGGCGGGGCCCGCCGTCTGGACTGAGGAGGGCGAGCGGGGCTGGTCTGGCGCCGGGTCCAGGGTTGCCGCGCTGCGTGACGAGGGAAGACGGGGGTCATAGCCCCGCCGCCGCGGAGCCCGGAGGGCGACAGAGAGTAGAGAACAGTACGATCGCCCCGTGACTGCACTGATGGGGCTCGACGCCCGGCTGCGCCTCGCTCGTACGATCGTCGTGACGGGCACCCTGGGTGGCGGCGACGTCTTCCGTGACCATGTCGTCGAGCTGTTCCGCGCGGGCGCCGACATCGTCCAGCTGCGCGACACGCAGGCGTCCCGGGAGACCCTGCTGGATTCGCTGGAGGTCACCCGGTCGGCGGCGATGCAGCTCAGCAAGACGGTCGCGGTGACCAGTGACGTCGACCTGGCCAAGGAGTTCGGCGCCGACCTGCTCGTGCTGCCGGCGTCGGGGATGGACCCGGGTCTGGCGCACGCGAAGCTCCACGAGTACGCGCTGGTGGGCAGGTCTGTGCACGACGAGAAGGCTGCCGAGGCAGCGGCCAAGGACTCGGAGATCAACTTCGCCCTCGTCGGCCCGGTCTACCTGCCGGCGAACGCCCCGTTCCCGGCGCCTGGGCTCGATCTCGTCCGCGCCGCGGCGGAACGGATGCCCGTCGGCGAGGTCGCAGGGACGCCGTGGTTCGCCACCGGTGGTGTGGACCTCAGCACCATCGACGAGATCCTCGCCAACGGTGCGCGTCGGGTCAGCATCACGGTGGACTCGCCCGACGACGCCGCGGTCGTGAAGCAGCTGGCGGACCGGCTGCGGTTGGCGTGGGTGCAGGACCCGGCGCTGAAGGACTACGCGTTCGGGGTCTTCGGCATGGGTGCCCCCCGCGCGACGTTCCGCTCCTCGGGGCCGACCGCCTGGTGACCGCCCTGCCGCCCCGCCGCCAGGGACCGCTGGCCCTCGGGCTCCTCGTCGGTGCGGTCGTCCTGGTGCTGGCGGTCGTCTGGCTGCTGACGCGGCAGCCCGCGGGCCAGGTCGACTACCAGTCCGCCTCACCGCGGGCCTCGTCGAGCCGGTCGGCGACAGCCGTCCGCACGGGCCAGCCGGCACGTACGGCCACGGCGACCACCGTCGACCCGGAGACCCGGCTGCCCTGGATCGACCCGGCCGACCTGCCGAGCCAGGCGCGCGACGTGCTCGCCCTCATCGACAAGGGCGGGCCCTTCCGGTACAGCCAGGACGGGCAGACCTTCGGCAACAACGAGGGCCGGCTGCCCGACAGGCCGCGCGGTTTCTACAAGGAGTACACGGTGAAGCTGCCCTCCTCGCCCGACCGCGGCCCCGTACGCATCGTCACCGGTGGTGACCGGCAGTGGTACCTCTACACCGCCGACCACTACGCGACGTTCTCCAGGATCCGCCGATGACCGCCGCCCCTGATGTCCCGCTGCTGCGTGGCGTCCCGGCCCGGGGCGGCATCTACCGCGCCGACCGTACGTCGCCGCAGACGCTGGTCGACGCGGGCTGGCGGGTGGGGGAGATCGACTCCGGTGACCCCCGCGACCTGGTGATCCGGGTGGGGGAGGTGCTCGGGTTCCCGTCCTACTACGGCCGCAACCTCGACGCGCTGGCCGACTGCCTCTCCGACCGCACCGGCCCCACCGCCCTGGTGTGGCACGCCTGGGGCGATGCCGCCGTACGCGACCCGCGCACCTGGAGCCGTCTGCTGGAGGTGCTCCAGGAGGCGACCGAGCGGCCCGGACCTCCGTTGGCCCTCCTGCTGGCGCGCCCCTGGGCCGAGGTCGTTCCCGGATAGGCTCCCGGCATGCCCTTCGATCCCACCCAGCCGCTCGGACCCGAGTTCCGGCAGGCGGTGGGCGCGGCCATCACGGCCTTCCTCGACCGGCAGGGCGAGGTGGTGGGCGCGGTCGGCCCCGAGGTGACCCCGCTGCTCGACCAGGCGCGGCACTTCACCGGCGGCGGCAAGCGGTTCCGCCCGGCGTTCCTCTACTGGGGGTACGCGGCCGGGGCCGGCCAGCCCGGCGACGCCGCCCCTGTGCTGCGGGCCGCGGCGAGCCTCGACCTGCTCCACGTCTCGGCGCTGGCCCACGACGACGTCATGGACGACTCCGACACCCGACGCGGCGGCCCCGCCGCCCACGTGGTCAACGCACGCCTGCACGCGGAGAACGGCTGGCGCGGGGGCAGCGAGGCGTTCGGCCGTGCCGGCGCCATCCTGCTCGGCGACCTCCTGCTGATGTGGTCGGCCGAGATGTGGGCCTCCTGCGGTCTGGAGCCGGAGGCGCTGGCCCGTGCCCAGGCGACGCTGGACGCGGTGCGCACCGAGGTGACGCTGGGGCAGTACCTCGACATCGTCGCCCAGCACGCCGACACCTCGCTGGAGCGGGCCCGCCGGGTCACGGAGTTCAAGTCGGCCCGCTACACGGTCACCCGTCCCGTGCAGCTGGGTGCCCTGCTGAGCGGGGCGCCGGCGGCGACGGTCGCGGCCCTGGGGGCGTACGGGTCCCCGGTCGGCCGGGCCTTCCAGATGCGTGACGACCTGCTGGGGGTGTTCGGCGACGAGGCCGTGACCGGAAAGCCGGCCGGCGACGACCTGCGGGAGGGCAAGCGCACCGTGCTGATCGCGCACGCGCTGGAGGCGGTCGACGCCGAGGCCGCGACCCGGCTGGAGTCGTTGCTGGGCGACCCGGCGCTCGACCCGGCGGGGGTGGACGAGGCGCGCGCCATCATCCGCGGCTCCGGTGCGGTCGACCAGGTGGAGGCCGACATCGCCACCGACCACGCCGCCGCGCTCGCGGTTCTGTCGGCGGTGGAGATCGACGACGAGGCGCGTACGGCGCTGGAGGCGCTGGCCAGCCTCGCCGTCAGCCGCGACGCCTGAGGACGCACGGTCCGAGACGCGGCGGTGTACCGGCTGCCGGGGGCGCCCCCGTTAGGCTCACGGCCGTGACCACCCACCAAGCGACCGTTGCCGAGCTGCTCGCTGAGGGCTCGCGGCCGACGTTCTCCTTCGAGTTCTTCCCGCCGAAGACACCGGAGGACTCCGAGCGGCTGTGGAGGGCGATGGACCAGCTGGTGCCGCTGGGGCCGGACTTCGTGTCGGTGACGTACGGGGCGAACGGCAGCAACCGTGACCGCACGCTGGCGATCACCGAGCGGCTGGCGCGCGAGTCGTCGCTGCGGGTGATGGGCCACCTCACCGCGGCCTCCCAGAGCCGGGCGGAGCTGGTGAAGGCGGTCCAGGACTACAAGGCGGCTGGTGTCGACCACGTGCTCGCGATCCGGGGCGACATGCCGGGCGGGCCGACCGAGCCCTGGGTACGGCACGAGGACGGCCTCGCCAACGGGACCGAGCTGGTGCGGCTGGTGAAGGAGACGGGTGACTTCTGCGTGGGCGTGGCCGCGTTCCCCGACCTGCACCCCCAGACCCGAGACGCCGACCTGGACGCCCGGCTGGTCGTCGAGAAGGCCGCCGCCGGGGCCGAGTTCGCGGTGACGCAGCTGTTCTTCAAGCCGGAGGCGTACACGTCTTTGGTGGCCCGGGTGCGGGCGCTCGGCTGCGACATCCCCATCGTGGCGGGGATCATGCCCATCACCCAGATCGGCCAGGTGACGAGGTTCGCGGAGTTCTCCGGCGCGGAGCTGCCCGGCGAGGTCACCGAGCGCCTGCAGGCGGTGGCCGATGACCCGAAGGCCGTACGCGAGGTGGGCGTCGAGATCGCCACCGAGCTGTCGCTGGCGGTGCTGGAGGCGGGGGCTCCGGGGCTGCACTTCTTCACGCAGAACCGGTCGCTGGCGACCCGGCAGATCCTGCGACGCGTACGGGAGCAGATCGGGGCCTGAGCACCACCACAAGAGCACAGATCCGAAGGGCACTTGCCAGCTATGGCAGTGCTCTGCGGATCTGTGCGACTCGGTGATGTCTCAGGGGCGCCAGTCGCCCGGGCCGCCGACGTCGAGGGTGACCAGGCGCTGCGTGGCGCGGGTGAGCGCGACGTAGAGGACGCGGGCGCCGCCGGGGGACTCCGCGACGATCCCGTCGGGGTCGACGACCAGGACGCCGTCGTGCTCCAGGCCCTTCGCCTCGAGCGGCGTGAGCACCGCCAGGCGGCCCTCCTCCGCGAGGCGCGCGTCGGCGGCCAGCGCGGCCCGTACCTCCTGCTGCCGGCTCGGCGGCGCAATCACCGCGACGGTGCCCTCGACCTGGCCCAGCAGGGTGGCGAGGTCGTCGACGGTGCGGGCGGCCCAGCCCTCGGTCGGCGTCTCCAGCAGCAGCGGCTCGATGCCGGTGCTGCGGACCGCCGTCGGCAGGTCGGCGTCGGGGAAGTGCCCCACGATGTAGCGGGAGGCGAGGTCGAACACCTCGGCGGGGGAGCGGTAGTTGGTGGAGAGCCGGAACGTGCGGCTCGGGGAGGTGCCGATCAGGTCCGTGAGCGCCCGCTGCGCCTCGGCGACGTCGGGCCACGACGACTGGGCCGGGTCGCCGACGATCGTCCATGACGCCTGGGCACCACGTCGGCGGAGCATGCGCCACTGCATCGGCGTGATGTCCTGCGCCTCGTCGACCAGCACGTGGGCGTACGTGGACTGCGGCTCGGAGAGGTCGACGTCGCGGCTGTCGGTGAGCCGGTCGGCCATGGTGACGATCTCGGCGACCTCGCCGTCCTCCAGGAACAACGACGGGTCGGCGTCGGTGTCCACGGGCTCGGGGCCGAGCAGCGACACCAGCTCGTCGAGCAGGGCCATGTCGGCGATGCTCCAGCCGGGCTCCGCGTACGAGGTCGTGAGCGCCTGCTGCTCGTCGCGACCGAGCTCGTGGCCGGCGGCGCGGGCGAGCACCTCGGGGTCGGTGAGACGCCGCAGCACGGTGGTCGCTGACAGCGCCGGCCACCAGCCGGCGACGAACTCGCGGAACGTCGACGAGTAGCGCACCAGGTCGTCGAAGTGGGCGTCGTCGTCGACCTCGATGTCGGCCGGCGCCTTCGCGCGCAGCGCGGTCACCAGGGCGTTCTCGGCGACCTCGCGAGCCCGGTTGTGCTGGTGGTGCGACAGCACCTGGCCGCGGATCCGGCCGATCTCGGCGGCGGTCAGCCGCAGCGGCTCGCCCTTGACGCTGACGAGGAGGTCGGCGTCGGTGCCCGCCGGCGGCACCAGCACCAGGCGCCGCAGCACCGGCAGCATCCGCAGCGAGCCCTTGACCACCCCTGCCGCCGCGTCGTCCACGCGGGTCGCGGTGACGGTGAGCACGTCCGACGGCAGCTGGCCCAGGGAACGCAGCGTCACCGCGTCCTCGCCGAGGGATGGGAGGACCCGCTCGATGTAGTTCATGAAGACCGCCGAGGGCCCCACCACCAGCACGCCGCCGTTCTCGAAGCGGCGACGGTTGGAGTAGAGCAGGTACGCCGTCCGGTGCAGGCCGACGACCGTCTTGCCGGTGCCGGGGCCGCCGGCGATCACCGTGACACCGGCGTACGGAGCGCGGATCGCCTCGTCCTGCTCGGCCTGGATGGTGGCCACGATGTCGCGCATCTGGTGCCCGCGGGCTCGCGACAGCGCCGCCATCAGGGCGCCCTCGCCGATCACCACCATGTCGTCGGGAGCGGCCTCGGCGTCGAGCAGGTCGTCCTCGATGCCGATCACCAGGTCGTCGCGGCAGCGCAGCACCCGGCGGCGTACGACCTGCATCGGGTCGGCGGGGGTGGCGCGGTAGAAGGGCTCCGCGGCCCGGGCGCGCCAGTCGATCACCAGGGGGTTGAAGTCCTCGTCCCGCACGCCCAGGCGCCCGATGTAGCGCACCTCCTGGTCGGTCAGGTCGAGCTTGCCGAACACCAGGCCCTCGTGCTCGGCGTCGAGGGCGGCCAGCCGCCGGGCCGCCTGGAACGCGAACGCGTCGCGCTCGAAGATCGCGGTGCCGTCCTCCTCGCGCAGGTACGTCTGGCGGTCGGAGGTGTACCGGGCAGCGCCCTCCGCCGCGACCTGCTGGGCCGAGCGGGTGGCGTGGGCCAGGTTCGCGTACACGGTGTCGACATGCGTCTGCTCGACGGCGAGCTCCTGCTCCAGCGTCGACTCCTGCGCGGCCACGGCCCTCCTTGATGAGCGGACAGAACGACCATCTTAGGCCCTTCCGCCGGCGTCCCCCTCGGGGCTCAGTCGGCCTCGGGCAGACCCCCGTGGTCGCGGTCGAAGCGGTCGGCCCACTCCAGCAGCGGCTCGATCCCGTACGCGACGTCGTCGATGCCCTCGTGGGGGTCGCCGATCGCGGCGAAGCGGGCGGGAACGGTCGCCAGCGTCAGGTCCTGCGGCTCGGCGGAGCCGACCTCGTCCCAGCGCAGCGGCGCCGAGACGGTGCCCTCGGGCCGGCCGCGGAGCGAGTACGCGGCGGCGAGGGTGTGGTCGCGGGTGTTCTGGTTGAAGTCGATGAAGACGCGGCGAGGGTCGCGGTCCTTGCGCCACCAGGCGACGGTGGCGTGGTCGGGCAGGCGGCGGGCGACCTCGGAGGCGAAGCCCCAGGCCGCTCGCCGTACGTCGCCGAACTCCCACTCCGGGCGGATCCGCACGTACACGTGGAGCCCCGACCCGCCCGACGTCTTCGGGTAGCCGGTGATGCCCAGCTCGTCGAGCACCTCGTGGGCGACCTCGGCGACGCGACGCACCTGGTGGAGGGTGGCCTCCGGCATCGGGTCCAGGTCGATGCGCCACTCGTCGGGGCGGTCGACGTCGGCGGCGCGGACGTTCCAGGGGTGGAGCTCCACGGTCGACATCTGCACGGCCCACACGATGTCGGCCACGTGTGTGGGGCAGAGCTCGTCGGCGTGGAGGTTGTAACGGGGGAAGTCGAGCCGCACCGTGGGCACCCAGTCGGGCGCGCCGGAGGGGAGCCGCTTCTGGTAGACCTTCGGGCCAGCAAGGCCGTCGGGGAAGCGGTGCAGCATCGTCGGCCGGTCGCGCAGCGCGCGCAGGATGCCGGGGCCCACGGCGATGTAGTAGCGGGCGACGTCGGCCTTGGTCCACCCGTGGTCGGGGAAGTACACGCGCTCAGGGCTCGACAGCCGCACCTGGCGGCCCTCGACGTCGAGCATGATCGGCTCGCCGGCGGGCTCCTTCTTCTTCGTACGCGTCGTGGCCGACCCTGGCCCGGCCCACTTCTTCGACCCGCGGCGACCCACGCCCAGCTGCGCAGCGGCCTGCCGCCAAGCGCGCGGGCCCTTGTCGGCGTCGGAGAAGGGGGTGCCTCGCTGGTCGAGAGCCTCCTTCAGCAGCATCACCGCCTTCGGGCCGACGCCGTGCAGCGCGGCGACGTCGACCATGCTGGTGCCGCCGAGGTCGGCCAGGCCGGTGTGCCCGGCGGCCTCCAGGGCGCGTCGTGCCGGGGCGGAGAGCCCCGCGGGCCAGTCGCTCATGGGGTCAGTCAACCTCACCGGCCGGGCGGCGGAGGCGACAACACGACGGTTCTGCGCGCCCCAGCCTCAGGCCGGACGCCGGTGGGTGACCAGGGCCTTGTTGGTGGGGCGGATGTCCTCGCCGGTGAGGGCCTCGTGCACCGCGTACGTGGCGAGCGCCCCGGTCAGCAACCGCGCCCACGGCTGGGGCCCTGCCAGGCCACCGGAGCCCGCGTAGAAGACGCGGTCCTCCAGCCGGGCCGGCAGCGCGCGCCAGGTGGCGGGGCCGGCCCAGGCCGGGTACGGGTCGTCGGCCGGCGCGGTCGCTGCGCGTGCCAGTGGGACGGGGGGCCGGGGGAGCGAGAACGGCCCGAGCTGCCTGCGCCGCGCCACGGCAGCGACCTCCCTCCCGGTCAGCGCCGCATGCCGCCACAGATCCACCGCGCTCACCACGGCGTCCGCCGCGACGTGCCCACCGACCAGCTCCACCCCCCGCGCCGCGACCCCCGCGGCCTGCTCCTCGCGGACCTCCACGCGCCGCTCGGCCAGCCGCTCACGGAGCGCGCCGACCAGCCGCCCTTGCGGCTGTGGGGCCCCGTCGGCATCCTCCAGCCGCCACAGCCCGAACGTGCGCTGCACGAACAGCCGGCAGGCCATCCACTCCGGGGTCAGCGCGGGATCGCTCCCGACGTCGATCGCCGTCGCGAGCACCAGCGGGGCCAGCCTGGGGTCCACCTCGCGCGCCAGGTCCGCGACCGTACGCCCCGAGGCCAGCAGCCGCTGCGTCTGCGGGTCGGACGTCTCCAGCTCGTACTCCACCCCCAGCCGGCGCACGCCCTGCCACAGGTCGCCGAGCCGGTCGACGGCGTCGCGCCACCCCTCGGCGGCCCGTGCTCCCAGGGCACCGGAGATCACCGCGTACTGCTGCCCGCGATCGGTCGGCCACGCCACCTCGGCGTCCCCGAGCAGGACCGGCTCCGGCGGCGCGGGGGAGAGCGTCAGCCCGTGCCGCGCCAGGGCGGCGTCGAGCACCCGGCCGGACTTGCGGAACAGGTCGCGCCACGCCGCCGGCAGCTCGATCGCGTGCGCGGGCCCGGGCCCGGGCAGGTCCGCCACGGGCCGGTCGGTGACCAGCACCACCTCGTGGCCCGCCTTGGCCAGACGGGCGGCAGCGGCCAGGCCCCCCAACGAGGCCCCCACGACGACGACGCGGGTCATGCGGCGGCAGCCGTCTCCTTGCGGAACCACCGGCGCACGGCGGTCCAGCCGCGGCGCACGCGCGTCACCGCGAACCAGAGCAGCACGAACCCGCCGACCAGCAGCAGCCCCGCCACGACGGCAGCCGCGACCGGGAACGCCACGGCCAGCGAGGTCACGGCGGCCACCGCGACGTTCTCGCCGAGCGACACGCCGACGTTGGTCGCGGGCTCGGGCGAGGTGTTGACCGCCAGCCTCAGCCCGGCCTTCGTGAGGTGGCTCAGCAGCGCGGTGACGCCTCCCACCGAGGCCAGCGCGATGGTGGTCAGGTCACCCTGCGCGCCGCCGATCAGCGCGCCGATGAGCGCGCCCGCCACGGGGCGTACGACGGTGGAGACCGTGTCCCACAGCGAGTCGACGTACGGGACCTTGTCGGCGACGAACTCCACCAGCGTGAGCACCGCCATCACCACCAGCACGTCGGTGCGCTGGAAGCCCTCCGGCACGCCGCCGGTGTGCGCAAACCGGCCGAACAGGCCGAGGATCAGCACGGTCGCGTACGCGTTGAGCCCGCTGGCCCAGCCGCTGGCGAACGCGAGGGGGAAGAGCTCCATCCGCGCAGCGTACGGCCAGGCGACTCAGATCTTGCCGACCATCGCCTGCACGATGGTGTTGAACGCGAGGTAGAGGTCACTGACGGAGTTGCCGAAGGCCTGCATGCCGCCGAACGCCACGACGACGATGAGCGAGAGCAGCACGCCGTACTCGACGGCGGTCGCCCCGCGCTCGGTGACGCCGAAGCGCTGGTGGAGCACGCGCGACAGCGTGCCGATCATCTCCTGCATGGTTCTCCCCCGGATCGATCTGCGGTCCCCCCCCCGGTCCGCACTGGGCATCATCGTGGACACCGGGCCGAGCGAGCGGCCACCGGCATGAAAGGTCTCTCATGCCACTGCGGGCAGACGACACGTACGACCACGGTCGCACCCGTGACGTGGAACGTCATTTCGAGTAGCGTCGCGCCATGACCACACTGCCTGTGCCGGCCACGCCGGAGACCGTCTTCACGTACGCCGCGCCCACGCTCAAGTTCGGCAGCGGAGCCGTCGACGAGCTGGCCCACGACCTCTCCCGGTACGCCGTGCGGCGAGTGCTCGTCGTGACCGATGCCGGCGTCGCCGCGACCGGGTCACCGGGCCGGGTCGCCGAGGCGCTGCAGGGGGCGGGGCTGGAGACCCACGTGTACGACGAGGTGCACGTCGAGCCCACCGACGAGAGCGTGATGGCGGCGGTGACCGCGGCGCGGGAGGCCGGCCCGTTCGACGCGATCGTGGCCGTCGGCGGCGGGTCGGCCATCGACACCGCCAAGGGTGTCAACCTGCTGATCACCAACGACGGCGACCTGTGGGACTACCTCAACGTGCCTGTCGGCAAGGGGAAGGCGCCCGCGAAGCCGCTGCTGCCCCTGGTCGCGGTGCCGACGACGACCGGCACCGGCGCGGAGTCGACGACCAACTGCATCATGGACGTGCTCTCTCTGCACGTGAAGACCGGCATCTCCCACCAGATGCTGCGCCCGGTGCTGGCGGTCGTCGACCCCGAGCTGACGCGTACGCAGCCGGCCGGGGTCACCGCCTGCGCGGGCCTCGACATCCTATGCCACGCGCTGGAGAGCTGGACGGCCCGGCCCTACACCTCGTACGAGAAGAAGCAGCCCGCCCACCGGGTGCCGTACTGCGGCAGCAACCCGATCTCCGACCAGTGGTGCCAGGCGTCGCTGACCATGCTGGCGCGCTCCTTCCGCACGGCTGTGCACCAGCCCGACGACGAGACCGCCCGCTTCGAGATGGCGCTCGCCGCGACCATGGCGGGGATGGGCTTCGGCAACGCCGGCGTGCACATCCCGCATGCCAACGGCTACCCGATCGCGGGGCGCGTACGGGACTTCCACCCGGCCGACTACCCCCAGGACGAGGCCATGGTGCCGCACGGGATGTCGGTGGCGATCACCGCGCCGGCGGCGTTCCGCTTCACGTACGACGCCGACCCCGCCCGCCACATCGCCGCCGCGCGCATGCTGGAGCCGGGCATCACCGCCGACGACGACCGCGAGCTGCTGCCGCTGGCGGTGACGAACATCCTGCGCGACGTGGGCATGCCCAACGGCGTCGCCGCCCTCGGGTTCACCGACGGCGACATCGACGACCTGGTCGGCGGCACCCTCAAGCAGCAGCGTCTGCTCGCCACCGCGCCCCGGCCTGTCGACGAGGCCGCCGTGGCCGCGATCTTCCGGGAGTCGATGCAGCTCTGGTGAGCCGGAGCCCTGTGCTCTGACGGACGTCTCAGCCCCGGCAGGCGCGCCCTGCCGGGGCTGTTCGCTGCCTGGACGACGCCCCTTGACGGACTGTCCGAGGGCAGGTCTATAGTTCTTCTCGTTCGTACAGGTGTTCGATTGAGAACTTGGGGAAGGTCTCGGTCGGTGGTGTACGGGCGATGGGCCAGCTCTGGCGCGGTCGGACTCGACCCCTGACCGCGCCGGAGCTCCCCAGGGTCGAGCTGCACGAGTGAACGCACCGCGTCGCGGTGTCCGAGCCCTGGGGAGTGAGCATGCGCACGTACGACGAGGTCATCGAGGTGAGGCGCGACCCGACCGCCGCGCCCGCCCAGTTCTGGTGGCGCGGCCGACGCTGGCTGGTGCGTGGCGTGGTGAACCGCTGGCTGGAGACCGGTGCCTGGTGGGACTCCCCGTTGGTGCGCGCGGCCCGGGGTGACGACGTGGTCGCGGGGCAGGGGGCCGGCGACGGGGGATCGCCAGAGGCCGGGCGCGACCCGGAGCAGGCGGAGGCCGACCTGCTCGCCGAGCACGAGGTGTGGCGGGTGCTGGCGGCCTCGGGGCCATCGGGCTCGCCAGGGGTGTACGACCTCGACCTCGCCCGTGACACCGGCTGCTGGCGGCTCCGCGCCGTCGTCGACTGAGGATGCGGCATGTCTGCAGAGATCGTCCCTGGCGTCCGTACGTCCCAGGGGGCCGGAGGTGACGTCGTCCAGGCCGGCGCACGCCGGGCCACGACGTCGGTAGAGGCGCCGCACCTCGACGACCTGCGCCGGGCCCGCCAGGCGCTGATCGAGGCGGAGCTGAGCGAGAAGCCGGCCGAACGCTACCTGGGGGCGTACACGGCGGCGATGCGCGTGGCCGTGACGGTGCTGGCCGTGCGAGCCCGGCCGCAGCGAGGGCATGGCCCGGCCGACCTGTGGCGGGTGCTGATGCACGCGGCGCCGGAGTACACGGAATGGGCAGCCTTCTTCGCCGCCGGCCGCGAGAAGCGGGAGCTGGTGCTGGCCGGGGCGACGGCAGTGGTCAGCGAGCGCGACGCCGACGACCTGCTGCGCGACGCCGGAGAGTTCTGCGACCTCGTGGAGCAGCGGTTCGTGCGTGCCTGGCGGGCCCGTCATGGCTGAGCCGTTCGTGCACCTGCGGGTGGCGTCGGGCTACTCGCTGCAGTACGGGGCGTCGCACCCCTCGGGGCTCGTCACCCGCGCCGCAGAGCTGGGCCTGGACACCCTGGCGCTCACCGACCGCGACGGTCTCTACGGGGCGGTCCGGTTCGCGAAGGCGTGCCTGGCGAGCGGGGTGGCCCCGGTGATGGGAGTCGATCTGGCCGTGCCCGAGATCTCCCGGTCGGGAGAGGGGGAGCGGTCGCGTACGCCCGTACGGGGCGGTCACCTGCGCGACGCCCGGCACCCGCGCGTCGTGGTGCTGGCCCGCTCCCGTGCCGGCTGGGCGGCCCTGTGCCGGCTGGTGTCGGCGGTCCATCTCGCCGGGGAGCGTGGCACCCCGCTCGCCACGCGGGAGCAGATCACCGCGGCCGCGGCCGGTGGTGAGCTGGTCGTGGTGCTGGGCGCCGACTCCGCCGTGGGTCTGGCCGCCGCCGCGAACCGGCAGCCCGACGCCCGGGCCGAGCTCGACCGCTGGCGCCACGCTCTCCCGCCCGGCGCGCTGGTGGTCGGGGCGACCTGCCACGACGTGCCCGGCACCGGGGTGGCCTCCCTGCTGCAGGCCGCACGCATGGTCGCCCTCGCGGACAGCGCCGGGGTGCCGGCCGTGCTGACGAACGCCGTCCGCATGGCCGAGCGCCGGCAGGCGATGACCACCGACGTGCTCGACGCCGCGCGCCGGCTGGTGCCGCTCGACCTGCGCAACGTCGATCGGCGCAACGCCGAAGGGCACCTCAAGGGCAGCGAGGAGATGGCCGAGGTGGCGCAGCGGGTCGCTACCCGGGCGGGCCGCCCGGATGCCGTACGGCTGCTCGCCCAGACCCGTGAGCTGGGGCTGGCGTGCGCGCTCGACCCGCACCGCGACCTCGGGCTGGGGGAGATCCACCTGCCGGAGCTCTCGGTGCTCGGTGTCTCCGACGACGCGGTCGAGGCGATGGCGGTGCTGCGGGGGCGGTGCGAGGCGGGGCTGAACGACCGCTACGGGGGGATCGAGACGCCGGTGGCGCGTCGTCTCGACGAGGAGCTGGCGGTGATCGGGCAGCTGGGCTTCGCGTCGTACTTCCTGACTGTCGCCGACGTGGTCGGCCTGGTGCGACAGATGGGCATCCGGTGCGCGGCGCGCGGGTCCGGGGCCGGCAGCCTGGTCAACTACGCGCTGGGCATCTCCGGCGTCGACCCGATCCGCTACGGCCTCATCATGGAGCGCTTCTTGTCGCCGCTGCGGCAGGCGCTGCCCGACATCGACCTCGACGTGGAGTCGGCCAGGCGCACCGACGTGTACGACATGATCCTGCAGACCTTCGGCGGCGAGCGCGTCGCCTGTGTGGCGATGCTCGACACCTACCGGGTGCGTCACGCCGTACGCGACGTGGGTGCCGCGATGTCGCTGCCGCCGGCGGAGGTGGACGCGATCGCCAAGACGTTCCCGCACATCCGTGCCCGCGACGCCCGGGCGGCGATGCGCGACCTGCCCGAGCTGCGTGCCGCCGGTCTGGGGGAGCGGCGGCTCGGGGTGCTGTTCGAGCTCGTGGAGTCGCTCGACGGGCTGCCCCGCCACGTCGCGCTGCACCCGTGCGGCGTGCTGCTCAGCGACGCCACGCTGCTCGACCGCACGCCGGTCGAGGCGAGCTTCGGCGGCTACCCCATGAGCCAGTTCGACAAGGACGACGTGGAGGACATCGGGCTGCTCAAGCTCGACGTGCTGGGCATCCGGATGCAGTCGTCGATGGCGCACGCGATCGAGGAGGTGGAGCGTACGGAACGGGAGCGCATCGACATCGACGCGCTGGCCCCGTTCGACGACGACCGCACGTACGACATGATCGCCAGGGCCGCCACCCTCGGCTGCTTCCAGATCGAGTCGCCCGGGCAGCGCGAGCTGGTCGCGAAGTTCGCCCCTGAGAACTTCGCCGACCTGATCGTCGACATCTCCCTGTTCCGGCCCGGCCCTGTGAAGTCCGACATGATCACGCCGTTCCTCTACTCCCGGCAGGGGTGGGACGAGCCGTCGTACCCGCACCCCGACCTGGAGCCGGTGCTCGCCGAGACCTGCGGTGTCGTGGTGTTCCACGAGCAGATCATCAAGATCATCGCCGTGGTCACCGGCTGCTCCCTGGCCCACGGCGACGAGGCCCGCCGCGCGCTCGGTGACGAGGAGGGCCAGCGCCAGGTGAAGGAGTGGCTGGTGCCGCGCGCGCTCGCCCGCGGCTACTCCTCGGAGCTGGTGGAACGGGTCTGGGAGATCCTCGCCTCGTTCGCGTCGTTCGGGTTCTGCAAGGCGCACGCGGCGGCGTTCGCGCTCCCCACGTACCAGTCGGCCTGGCTGAAGGCGCACTACCCGGCCCACTTTCTCAGCGGGATCCTCACCCACGACCCTGGCATGTACCCCAAGCGCCTGCTGCTCGACGAGGCCCGCCGGCTGGGGGTCTCGGTGCTGGGGCTCGACGTCAACGCCAGCGACGAGACCTACCGGGTGGAGCGGGTCGCCGACGACGTGCCGGCGGCCGAGCCGGTGCTGGTGAACGGCCACGCCGACCGGCTCCGTCGTGACGCGCCGCCGCTGGCCGACACCCGCGGCGGTGCGGCCGGTCTGGCTCCCGGCAACGGGCTGCCCGACGGGCGCGCCTGGGGCATCCGGCTCTCGCTCACCGACGTCTCCGGCATCAGCGAGGCCGAGGTGAGGCGCATCGTAGCCGGCCGGCCGTACGCGTCGTTGACCGACTTCTGGAACCGGGCGCAGGTCTCGCAGCCGGTGGCGGAGAAGCTGATCCTGGCCGGGGGATTCGACGGCATGTACGGGATCGGGCGGTCCGCCCCCGTGGGTCGCCGGGCGCAGGTGACCCGGCGCGACCTGCTGCTGTCGCTGGCCGACCTGGCCCGCATGTCCCGGGTCGACGCCCGCGCGACGCGGGCACGGGGCGTACGGTCGGCGAGCCGGTTCGTGAAGGCTGCCTCCGACGACCCGCGCGACCTCGCCCGCCGCCAGTCGCAGGCGACGGTGAGCGCCGGCGAGCCGGAGGTGCAGCTGGCGCTCGACTTCGGCACCGACGACGACCTGCCGGTCTCCGGGCTGCCGGAGATGACCGACGAGGAGCGGACGCAGGCCGAGCTCGGCATCCTCGGCCTCGACGCCACCGCCCACGTCACCACGCGCTACCACCGGCTGCTGGAGGCGATCGGTGCCACCCGGGCAGCTGACCTGCTCACCTGCCGCAACGGGGCCGAGGTGCTGGTCGGGGGCGTGAAGGTGGCGACGCAGACGCCTGCCGTGCGGTCGGGCCGCCGGGTGGTGTTCCTCACCCTCGACGACTCCACGGGCCTGTCGGACGCGACGTTCTTCGAGGACGTGCAGGGCCCGTACGCGGCGACGGTGTTCTCCTCCTGGATGCTGGTCGTGCGCGGCGTGATGAAGCGCACCGGCCCCCGGGGGCGCTCGCTGCGCGCCACCGCGGCCTGGGACCTGACGGTGCTGCAGGCGGCGTGGGACGACGCGTACGACCGCAGCGGCAGCGAGGAGCAGGCGCTGCGGGCGGTCATCGCGCTGATGAGCGAGGTGCCCGAGGGGTACTCCCTGGTGGGGGAGCTGCTCGACGAGGTGCCGACGAACGACGCCGCTGGCCCCGCTGACGCCCAGGAGCACGGCAAGGCCGGCGGCATGGGCCGGCGGCGGGTGCTCGTGCACGCGAGCGGGTTCACCCAGTCGCCGTACGCGGACATCAAGCCGGGCGGCCTGTCCCCGGCCGACGTGCCGCGCAAGCTGTGGCACTCCAGCCCGTACAGCTCGGGGCGCTGATGGCGTTCGGGTACGGGTCGGCGACGGCGTACAGCTCGGCGTCGGCGGCCGGGCGGCTGGTGATGCACGTCGACATGGACTGCTTCTACGCCTCGGTCGAGATGCGGCGCCGCCCCGAGCTGCGCGGAGTGCCGATGTTCGTGGGCGGGGCGACCAGGGGGGTGGTGCTGTCGGCCTCGTACGAGGCGCGCGCGTTCGGCGTGAAGAGCGGCATGCCGACGACCACCGCCCGCCGGCTGTGCCCGCAGGCGGTCGCCGTACCGCCGGACTTCGACACCTATATGGAGGTGTCGCGCGGTGTGCAGGAGATCTTCGACACCGTGTCGGCCCAGGTGGAGGTGGCCTCCATCGACGAGGCGTTCTGCGACATCACCGGTTCGGAGCGACTGTTCGGGCCGCCGGAACGGCTGGGGGAGTACGTGCGGTCGCTGGTCGCCGACGAGCAGGGCATCACCTGCTCGGTCGGCATCGGCCCGTCGAAGTTCGTCGCCAAGCTCGCCTCCTCCCAGTGCAAGCCCGACGGCTTGCGGGTGGTCGGCGACGCCGAGGTGATCGGCTTCCTGCACCCGTTGCCGGTGGGGGCGTTGTGGGGCGTGGGGGAGGCGACCGCCGGCAAGCTGAACCAGCTCGGGATCCGTACGGTCGCCGACATGGCCCACGTGCCGAAGGGCACCCTGCAGCGGGCGTTCGGCCCCCACCAGGGCGCGCTGCTCGCCGACCTGGCCTGGGGCAGGGACAGCCGCCGGGTGGTCGCTACCGTGCGGGAGCGCAGCATCGGCTCCTCCGAGACGTTCGGCCGCGACACCGACGACCCCGCGCGCGTACGGACCGAGCTGCTGCGCATGGCCGCGAAGACGGCGTCGCGCACCCGGGCGGCAGGGATGCTGGGCCGCACCGTGGTGCTGGGGCTGCGGCTGTCGGACTTCACCGACCTCACCCGCTCGGTCACCCTCTCCACCCCGACCGACGTCACCGGCGAGGTGCACGCCGCCGCCGTGCGGCTGTTCGACGCCCTGCACCTGCAGCGGGCGCGGATCCGCAAGGTGGGGGTGCGGCTGGAGGGGCTCGTGGAGCGGGAGGCCGCCTACCAGCAGCCGACCCTCGACGAGCCCGAGCGCGGCTGGCGGGAGGCGGAGCAGGCCGTCGACAAGGCGATCCTGAGGTACGGGCCCAAGGCGGTGCAGCGTGCCGCGCTCACCAGGCCCGGGGTGACGACCATCGGCCCCGGGGGCTGGGACTGAGGCTCAGCAGGGCCGTCCCGAGCGTGCGCCGATGCCGCCCGCTGAGCGGCTACGCCTCTGCTCGACCCCGTCGAGCAGAGCCGGAGGGAAGCCGTGTTCCTCTGCTCGACCTGGTCGAGCAGAGCCGGACGGTCCGGGCAGGTGGCGCGGCATACCCAGGAGGGGGGAGACGCTCCCGGCCCGCCCATGAGAAGTCACAGGTCCACCCCTTTCCTCGCGCCACCGTGCCGACCTATGCTGGCGTCCTCACCAGCACAGTGGAGGTGCAGCATGGCCCTCTCCGAGAAGGAGCAGGAGCTCCTGGCTCAGCTCGAGGCGGCGCTCGCCGCCGACGACCCGAAGCTCGCCAGCACGTTGCGAGGCTCGTCCGTCCGCACCCTCCATCGTCGGCGCGCCATGCTGGGGGGTGTCGGCTTCCTCCTCGGCATCGGTGTGCTCGTCGCGGGCATCAGCATTCACTGGTCGGTCAGCGTCCTCGGCTTCCTGATCATGCTCGCCTCGACGATCGTGGCCCTGGCCAGCTGGCGCCACGTCAACCCTGGCGAGACCCGCACCAAGGCCACCCGCAACGACCAGCTCATGGACCGGCTGGAGGAGCGCTGGCGCCACCGCAGCGACGAGGGTTGACCCGATTCGGTACAGCCCTACGCCTCTGCTCGACCTGGTCGAGCAGAGGCGTACGTGTCTCTGGCCGCCGCGCCAGGCGACGCTTGACCTGCCGCCTCTCAGCGGCGCCCGGCACCCACCGGCGGCCGGAAGCTGGCGTCGTCGCGCGCCTGACCCTCGCCCTGCGGGGCAGGCTCGGCTGACTCCTCGGGGCGGGACACCCGAGCACGTACGGCCTGGCGTTGCTGCTCGACCCAGTCCTGCAGCCGCTGCTGGACAGAGCGGGGGAAGAAGCGTGCCAGGAGCGCGGTGTCCCACGTCATCCCCGACCGCAGACCGTTCAGCAGGCGGGTCGTCTGCGCCTCGAGCTCGGCGGTGGAGCCCACCGTACGGGCGTACCGAGAACGCTCCACCGTCGTCACGAGCCCGGTGAGGGCCGCCTTGGACTCGTCGTCGTGCAGCGACTCCGAGACGGCTGCGCCCGCCTGGCGGGGGGATCCCAAAGGCCACGTCCGTCCCAGGTCCAGCCAGGTGTCGCGGACCTCAGCCCACGCCGTGTCGACGTCGACGGCCGGGTCGCCCGTGCCACGAAGACGCGACCGCCGGGTCAGCACGCGCACCACCATCGGTGCCAGCAGCACAGCCAGGACCACCAGGCCCAGGGCCGCCATCGCCAGGTACCGCCCGACCGGCGTCCTCGCCGCCTCAGGTCCGACGGGCGGCGTCACCTCGGTCGTGGGCGCCTCGGTCGGCGCAGCGGCGGAGGGCTCGACCGACGGCTCAGCCGACGGGGCAGCGGTCGTGGGCGGAGCGGAGGGCTGGTTGGGCGCGACGACGGTCCACGGAGGAGCGGTGGCGACCGACGGGGTGGGCTCGAAGCGCACCCAGCCCAGACCCTCGAAGTACAGCTCCGGCCAGGCGTGCATGTCGTGCGCGGTGACCTGGTAGCGGTCGCCCACCTTCTGGCCGGGCAGGAAGCCGACGGCCACGCGGGAAGGGATGCCCGCGATCCGGGCCATCAGCGCCATCGACCCGGCGAACTGCACGCAGTAACCCGTGCGGGTCTTGGTGAGGAAGGTCTCGAGCGCCTGGTAGTTCGTGTCGCCGCTGGCGCCCTGCACCGAGTACTTGAACTGGGGCCCGCGCAGGTACGCCTGGATGGCCGCCGCCTTGAGAGCAGGCGAGTCGATGTTGGCGGTGATGTCGCCGGTCAGCTTGACGATCGACTGCGGCACGTCGCTGGGGATCTCCATCGTCGCGGTGGCGCCGTCGGGCACACCCGTCCGAGCGGCGGAGAGCACCTCGCCGTCGGGCACGATGTCCCAGCTCTCGACGTTGTAGCGCAGACCCTCGGTCGCGCGGTTCCGGTCCTGCCCGGTGGCGATGATCATCAGCGACGACGGGTCCCACGACCACTCGCCGGGCGCGCTCTGCGCCCTGGGGGCGTACGGGGCAGGCAGGTACATCGAGCGCAGCTCACCGATCTCGAGCTGCGTCTGGCGCGACCCGCCACCGGGCGCGGAACCGACACCCGGCACCGCCCCGATCGCCCCCTGCCGCAGGCTTACCTGCGACTGCTGCCAGCCGGCGGCGGAGAGCACGGGGAGCGTCGCCTGACGCAGGTAGGTGCCGTTCGGCTTGTTCGTCGTATACGTGAGGACGACCCGGTTCTCCGGCTGCTGAAGGTTGCGTCGCAGGTCCAGCTGAGGGTCCGCCATCTCGATGGGGCCCGAGCCGTTGGGTCGCAGCGACGACACGAAGGTCGGGCTGAACGTCGGCAGCATCAGCCCCAGGAGCACGGCTCCCACCAGAGCAGGCACCGCGACCAGCGCCGCGACCCGCCAGACCCCGCCCGAGCCGCGGCTGCGACCGACGCTGTCGCTGGTGAGGTTGCGCGTCCAGCGGCGGTCGGTGTTCATCCCATCGGCGAGCAGGATTGCGAGATAGCCCACGACCACGCTCAGGAACGACAGGGCCTGGACGTCCGTACGCAACGCCACCGCGGGCACCAGGTAGAGGGTCAGCAAGGGGGCCAGGGTGAACGAGGGGCGCTCCAACGGGTCAGCCAGGATGCCGGCCGTGAGCGTGAGCAGCACGGTCATCATGACGAAGATCAGCTGCACGCCGTCGTTCGGCGGCATCGGCGCCTCGGTGGAGCGGATGTGGTCGTACCCGGTGCGCACCAAGGGCAGCAGCCGCTGCCACCAGGACAGGTCCTGGCGTCCGGCGCCGGCCGCCAGCATGAGGAACATCACCACGGTCAGCACGAACTGCACCAGCGTGGTCAGCGGCTTCGCCACGCGCAGCCGCTCCGCACCGATCGCCACACCCGCGAGCACCGCGACCATCACCCAGACCGGGGCCAGGTATCCGGTGTCCTGGGTGAGGGGCAGCAGCGTGAGCGAGCCGAGGCCACCGGCGAAGGCGACGGCGATCCAGAGCCGATCGGTCGTGCGCATCAGACGAACTCCCCCATCCTGTCGAGGTCCGCCCAGGCGTCGGCGACCTCGGCCCCCTGCGATGCCTCCACGACACGCCAGCCGTGACCTCGGAGCAGGTCGAGGGCCGTGCGGTGGTCGTCGTACTCCTCGGCGGTGCTGCGCTCGCTGCGCGCGGTGAAGGTGTCCACGTCGACGACGAGGGCGAAGCACCGCGCCCGGTTGCGCTGGGCGTTCAGCAGCAGCTCCACGTCACCGGGCGTCAGTCGCCCCGTGACCGCCACCATCAGCTGGCCCCGCTGGGCCATCAGGGCGTGGTCGACCGTGCGCGCCAGGGTCGAGCGCTCCGACAGCTGCACCTCGGTCATCGCGTTCACCACCTGCTGCCGGGTCACGGTGGCGTTCGCGAGGCGGTCTGAAGCGACCATGCCGCCGTCGGCGTCGAACAGGTCGACCCGGAAGCCGGCGTCGACGAAGTGGAGCGCCACGGAGGCGGCGGCCGACACGGCCCACTCGAACGATCCCGTACGCCCCTTGCCGGCATGCGACGCGGCGCGCGAGTCGAGGATCACGGTCGCCGCAGGGTCCCAGGCCTGCTCCTCGCGGCGGACCATCATCTCGCCGCGCCGGGCGGTGGATCGCCAGTGGATGCGGCGCACGTCGTCGCCGGAGCGATACTCGCGGACCAGCACGTCGTCCTGGCCCACCACGCCGACCTTCTGGGGGGAGGCCTCGCCGCTGGCCCCGGAGCCGACCGCGTTGCGCATGATCGGCAGCGGCACGATCCGCGGCGTCACCATGACGTCGCTGGTGGCGGAGAACCGCCGGTCGAGCTTGACCAGGCCGAAGGGGTCGGTGGCGCGCACGGTCAGCGGGCCGGTGCGGTACTTGCCGCGCATCAGCCCGGCGAGGGGGTAGGTGATCTCCCGGCGCCACTTGCCCGCGAAGCGGTGCACCGTGAACCGGGGCGGGCGCCCCAGGGCGCGCGGGACCGAGTCCTCGAACTGCAGCAGGCCGGTCGGCAGGGCGCCGGACTTGGTGACCACCAGCTCCCCGGTGAGCCGGTCACCCACGACGGCCTCGGGGGGCGACACGCGCCGCTCGCAGGCCAGCCGTAGCCGGGCGCGACCCACCACCAGCAGCGCGGCGAGCGGCAGGATCACGAGGAACAGCCCGAACCAGAGCACGTCGCGCTGGCCGAACGCGATGCCGGCGACCAGCAGCAGCCCGCCGAGGATGGCGAACGTCTTGCCCCGCACGGTGAGCAGGGGCCAGGGGTTGCGGCGCGGCAACTGCATCACCCCTTGTCGGGCACGGGCACCCCGCGGACGGCCTTGGTGATGATCTCCACCACCGACCGGCGCGCCAGCTGCGCCTCGGTCGAGGGGAGCACGCGGTGCGCGAGGACGGAGACGGCCAGGCCGCTGATGTCGTCGGGGAGCACGTAGTCGCGCCCCGAAAGCGCCGCCTGGGCGCGCGCGGCGCGCAGCAGCTGCAGGCTGGCGCGGGGCGACGCACCGAGGCGCAGGTCGCGGTTCGACCGGGTGGCGCTGACCACGTCCACGAGGAACTGCTTGACCGAGGGCGCCACGTACACGTCGCGCACGGCGGCGATCAGCGCGCTGATCGTGGCGGCGTCGGTGACGGGGGAGAGAGCGGCCAGGGGGTCGACCTGGCCGTGCGTGTCGAGCATCTCGAGCTCGGCGTTCACGGTCGGGTAGCCCATCTCGATGCGCGCCATGAAGCGGTCGCGCTGAGCCTCGGGGAGGGGGTAGGTGCCCTCCATCTCGATCGGGTTCTGCGTGGCGATCACCATGAACGGGCTGTCGAGGCGGTGCGTCTGCCCGTCGACGGACACCTGCCGCTCCTCCATCGACTCCAGCAGCGCCGACTGGGTCTTGGGCGAGGCGCGGTTGATCTCGTCACCGACGACGATGTTGGCGAAGATGCCGCCCGGCTTGAACTCGAACTCCCGGGTCTGCTGGTTGTACACCGAGACTCCGGTGACGTCGCTCGGCAGCAGGTCGGGCGTGAACTGGATGCGCCGGACGCTGCAGTCGATCGAGCGGCCGAGCGCCTTCGCCAGCATGGTCTTGCCGACCCCGGGGACGTCCTCCAGCAGCAGGTGACCTTCGGCCAGCAGCACGACCATCGCCATGTCGATGGCACCGCGCTTGCCCTCGATCACCGTCTCGATCGCCGTCCGGACCTTGCCCATGACGTCGAGGACGTCGGGCAGCGACAGCTTGGTGTTCAACACCGCTCCTTTAGCTCACATCTGGGCCTGATCCCCGAGCAACCCTACGGGACCCGCCCGAGAACCGCCCTCCCGGGGGAGGTCGAGGCGACCCGGCCAGCGGTCCCACGACCCCCGGGCCGGCCGACCGGCGACCGGTTGCCCACTGCGACCGGTTGCCCAGAGCCGGACGCGGGTCGACGGCCCTGGCGGGCGCCAACGGTCTGCGCCCGAACGACCCGGTGCCGCTCCTGTCGCGACACGAGGCGCCGGTGGGGACCGATGGGGCCCATAGTGGGCCGAAGTGGGTTAAAGTGGGGCGCGGTGGAGTGATCTCGACCACGTCGACGCAGGAGGGGAGGGTCTCGGTGCAGCAGCCGTTCACCGGGACGTTCCGGCTCCGGCTCGACGAGAAGGGGCGGCTCACTCTTCCGGCCAAGTACAGAGAGCGTTTCGACCAGGGCGTGATGGTCGCGAGGGTCCAGGAGGGCTGTCTCGCGGTCTACACGGCCGAGGAGTTCCAGGCGCTGGTCGCGCGCTGGAGCTCCCGCTGCACCACCGAGAAGGAGCTGCGTGCCCTGCAGCGCTGGCTCGGTGCCGGTACGTCGGACAACCCGATGGACCGGGCGGGTCGGGTGCTGGTGCCCGAGGACCTGCGGGCGTACGCCGCCGTCGACCGGGAGGTCGTGATGGTGGGCAGCACCGACCGGCTCGAGGTCTGGAACCCCGAGCGGTGGGCCAGCGCGGCCGACGACCTGGACGAGAAGTTCTTGAACGAGATGTGACGCACGACCACGTCGCCCCCGGGCGACACGAGAAACCGCGGGCCCCGTGCCTTCCGGCTTCGACCCGACTGCCCTGCCGCCTGGCGCACCTTCCCCGGTGCCAGGAGGAACCCCACAGGGCCCGGGTCGGAACCGGTCGGCACGGTGCCGGCACCGAGGAACGAGCAGGGGATGGGGTCGAGATGGTCGCCGCAGACGTCCACGTCCCCGTGATGCTGCACCGCATCACCGAGCTCCTGGCCCCGGCGCTGGCCGCTCCGGGGTCGGTCTATGTCGACGGCACCCTCGGCCTCGGCGGTCACGCCGCCGCCATGCTCACCGCGTGCCCGGAGGCCCGCCTCATCGGCATCGACCGCGACGCGGACGCCCTGGCGGTTGCGGGGGAGCGGCTCTCGGCCTTCGGCGACCGCGTACGCCTCGTGCAGGCCGTCTACGACGAGCTGCCCGACGTGCTCGCCGACCTCGGCCAGCCGCGGGTGCAGGCGATCCTGCTCGACCTCGGGCTGTCCTCCCTCCAGATCGACCGCCGCGAGCGCGGGTTCGCGTACGCGGTCGACGCCCCCCTCGACATGCGCATGAACGCCTCCGACGAGACGACCGCCGCTGACATCGTCAACACGTACGAGCAGCGCGAGCTCGCCCGCATCCTGCGGGTCTTCGGCGAGGAGCGCTTCGCTGACCGCATCGCCTCGCGCATCGTCGCCGAGCGCGAGCGGCAGCCGTTCGACACCTCCGCCCGGCTCGTCACCACCATCGCCGACGCCATTCCGGCCGCGGCGCGCGCCACGGGCGGTCACCCCGCCAAGCGCACCTTCCAGGCCCTGCGGATCGCTGTCAACGCCGAGCTGGACGCGCTGGAGGGCGTGCTCCCCGCGGCGGTCGCCGCCCTCGCGGTCGGCGGCCGGATCGCCGTGCTGGCCTACCACTCCCTGGAGGACCGGCTCGTGAAGACCACGCTGCGGGTCGCCACCTCCGATCGCGCCCCGCGCAACCTGCCGGTCGTCCCCGCCGGGTACGGCCCCGAGCTGCGGCTGCTCACCCGGGGAGCCGAGCGCCCCGACGAGGCCGAGACCCAGACCAACCCGCGCGCCGCCTCGGCCAGGCTGCGCGCGGCCGAACGCATCGAGGAGGCGGCATGAGTGCGGTCCCGGCCGAGAGCCACGGCGCCCGGAGCACCCGGGCGACCCTGACGGCGGTGCCGCGTCGTCGTACCACCGTCGCACGCACCCCCTTCCTCGTCATCCTGCTCGGGGTGCTGGGCCTCGGCATGGTCGGCCTGGTCATGCTGCAGACCACCGTGCAGCAGCAGTCGTTCGAGCTGCGCAAGCTGGAGGCGCAGGCCAAGGCGCTGTCCTACCAGGAGGCGCAGCTCCAGGCCGAGGCCGACCGTCGCTCCACGCCCGCCGAGGTGGCACGCCGGGCACGCGAGCTGGGCATGGTCCCGAACCCGTACCCGGTATACATCGACGTCACCACCGGCGAGGTCCGCGGCGTGGCGAAGCCGGTCACGGGCAACGAGATGCCGAACCTCACGGTGAAGACGCCTGAGGAGGTCGCCCGCGCCCGCACCTCGGCCACCACGCAGCCCGCGCCGCCCGCGCCCCCGGCCGAGCCGGGCGACTCGGTCGCCAACCCCGGAGCACCTGCCGCCCCCGCGCCCGCCCCGTCCGGCGCCGCCCCCGCCCCAGGAGGCCAGCAGTGAGCACCCCGAAGCGCCCCGGCCCTCCCTCCCCGTCGTCGCGCGGCTCTGGCTCGACCCCCGTCTCCCGTTCCGGCGCCTCCCGCTCCGGGCGACCTGCCGCCGGCGGTTCGCCTCGGCCATCCTCGGCGCGGCCCACCGGTTCCTCGGCGACGCCCGGGCAGCGGTCTGGCGCGCGCTCCGGGTCCACCGCATCGGGCCAGCGGGCCGCGAAGCGCCCGGCCGCCTCCGCGCGTCCTGCCTCGGCCCGCATGGGCGGCCAGACCAAGCGCCCGGGTGGCCTGCGGCTCAAGGCCGGCGACCCGGCACGCCGCATCCAGGTGGGCATGCTCATCCTGGCCGTCTGCGCGTCGGTCCTCGGCGCCAAGGCCATCGACATCCAGGGGCTCGACAGCGCTGCCTACGCCGCCACCGCCGCCGACCAGATGCTGGTGCAGCGGCGCATCCTGGCCAACCGCGGCTCGGTGACCGACCGCTACGGCGAGGTGCTGGCCACCAGCCTCCCGGCGGTGAACGTGGTCGCCGACCCGAGCCAGGTGCGCACGAACGGCAAGCTCGAGCGATCGATGAGCCAGAAGGACCGCGACAAGGCCGCGAAGGGCCCCGAGGTCATCGCCGGGGTGATCGCGAAGTACGCCGGGGGAGACGCCGCCGAGTACGCGAAGCAGCTCTCCCGCGCCGACTCCCGCTACGTGATCCTCGCCAAGCAGGTGCCGGCGTACTCGTACCTCCAGCTCAGCAACGAGCTGCAGCAGCTGGGCTACGTCGGGGTCTACCGCGAGGCCGCGCCCATCCGCAGCTATCCCAACGGCTCGCTCGCCTCGAACGTGGTCGGCTTCGTCACCGACCGTGACAAGCAGCCGGGCCAGCAGGGCGCCGGCGGCCTGGAGCTGGCGTTCGACGCCCAGCTGCAGGGCATCGAGGGCAGCGAGATGTTCCAGACCTCGCCGAACGGCCGCATCCCCAGCGGCACCAACGTCATGGTCCCGGCACAGGACGGCATCACCTACGCGCTGACGCTCGACGCCGGGCTGCAGTACCTCGTGGAGCGGCGCCTGCAGGAGACCGTGGACCAGGCTCGGGCTACCTCGGGCACGGCGATCGTCATGAACGTGAAGACCGGCGAGGTGCTGGCCATGGCCAACTACCCGACGTTCGACTCGAACAAGCCGGGGGTGGCCTCGGCCGCCGACCTCGGCAACCGGGCCGTCACCGATGCGTACGAGCCGGGGTCGGTGCAGAAGGTGCTCACCATGGCCGCCCTGACCGACGCCGGGCTGGTGACCCCCGAGACGCGCGTGGTCGTCCCCAGCCAGGTGATGTCGGGAGGGCGGCCGATCGGTGACGCGTTCAGCCACGGCACCATCAACCTCACCGCGCGCGGCGTGATCGCGAACTCCTCGAACATCGGCACCGTGCTGCTGACCCGCCAGATGCCCAAGCCGCAGCTGGTCGGCTACCTCAAGTCCTTCGGGCTGGGGCAGCGCACCGGCATCGGGCTGCCCGGCGAGGGCACCGGTTCGGTGCCCGGCGCCGACGTCGCCGACAACACCCGCGACCAGATCTCGTTCGGTCAGGGCCTGTCGGTCACGGCGATCCAGGAGGCGGCGGCCGTCGCCGCGGTCACCAACGGCGGCGTCTACAACAGCCCCACCATCATCCGTTCGGCCACGACCGCTGACGGCCGCTCCGTCCCGGTGCCGACCAGCCAGAGCCGGCGGGTGATCTCCCCCCAGGCATCGGCGATGGTGCTGGACATGATGGAGTCGGTCGTCGCCAGCAAGGTGGGCAACAAGCGGTTCCCGATCGATGGCTACCGCACCGCCGCGAAGTCGGGCACCGCCGAGCGCATCGACCCCAAGTGCGGCTGCTACAGCGGGTACGTCGCCTCGTTCGTCGGCGTCGGCCCGGTCGAGGACCCGGAGATCCTCACGTACGTGGTCGTGGACCGGCCGCAGGGCGCGTTCCAGGGCAGCCAGGTGGCGGCCCCGGCCTGGCGCGACATCATGCGGGTGGCGCTGCCGCGCTACGGCGTGCTGCCCAGCAGTGAGCCCGCCCCGCAGAGGCCGATCGAGTGGTGACCGTGGTGCAGGCACCCCGGCCCGTCTGCTGAGGTGGCCCGGTGAGCTCCTCTCCGCTGCGTCCCTCTCGACCCGGGGGCGCCGACCTGGCCACCCTGCTCCCGGGCGCCCCGGCCGTCCGGGTCACCGGGGTCACCTCCTCGTCACGCTCGGTCCTCCCCGGCGACCTGTACGTCGGTGTGCCCGGCGCCACCACGCACGGCGCCCGCTTCGCCGCCGACGCCGCCCGCGCCGGCGCTGTCGCCGTGGTCACCGACCAGGCGGGAGCCGAGCTCGCCGGAGGCACGCTGCCCGTGGTGGTGGTCGACGACCCGCGGCGCGAGATGGCGCGGCTGGCCGCGGCGGTGTACGGCGAGCCCGCGACCCGCCTGCTCACCGTGGGCATCACCGGCACCAACGGCAAGACCACGACGCTCTACCTGGTGGCCGCCGCGCTGCGGGCCGCTGGCCACCGGGTCGGCACCATCGGCACCATCGGGGCCGCGGTCGACGACGAGCAGCTGGCCCTGACCCGTACCACCGTCACCACCCCGGAGTCGCCCGACGTGCAGGCCCTGCTCGCGGTGATGCTGGAGCGTGGGGCCACGGCGCTGGTGATGGAGGTGTCGTCTCACGCGCTGGCGCTGCACCGGGTCGCCGGGATCCGCTTCGACGTCGCCGGCTTCACCAACCTGGGGTGGGACCACCGCGACTTCCACCCCACGCAGGAGGACTACTTCGAGGCGAAGGCGCGCCTGTTCACCCCCGAGCAGTGCGCCAACGCGGTGGTCTGCACCGACGACGAGTGGGGCGTCCGGCTGGCCGGCCGGGTCCCCGACGCGGGTCTGCCGCTGCGCACCACCGGCGACGACGGCGACTACCGCGCAGAGCAGGTCACCGACGTGGCCGCGGGGGCCCAGGACGTCCGCGCCGTGACGCCGGACGGGCCGCTCGCGTTCCGTCTCGGCCTGCCGGGGCGCCACAACGTACGCAACGCGCTGACCGCCGTCGCGCTGCTCGACGCGGCCGGGGTGCCGCTGCAGGCCGCGCTGCCCGGCCTGGCCACGGTGAGCGTGCCCGGCCGGATGCAGCGGGTGCCGCTGGGGGATGGGGCGCCCACCGTGCTCGTCGACTTCGCGCACACGCCGCAGGCGGTCGCCGCGGCGCTGGCCTCGGTGAGCACGGCACGTACGGTCTGCGTGCTCGGCGCCGGCGGCGACCGGGACCACGCCAAGCGAGGGCCGATGGGCGCGGCCGCCGCCGCGGCCTGCGACGTGCTCGTGGTCACCGACGACAACCC